>Ga0307510_10012281_pt1 | contig 10157 bp, 11 predicted proteins | sample 12_EM_MG_FD_207224 | JGI IMG/M metagenome (GOLD analysis project Ga0307510, IMG submission 207224) | Populus trichocarpa ectomycorrhiza microbial communities from riparian zone in the Pacific Northwest, United States - 12_EM | ecosystem: Host-associated > Plants > Roots > Unclassified | place...
TATCATGAGTATGGAGTGATCAAGTCCGATACTCATCTATCAATGCATAATGCGTATGCATTAGTAAGAGTAGAGAACTGGTTCTCTAATCATCGTTCCAATCAGTTAGCCATATCTTGAAACGTGTACTCTTTTGAGGTTCCTGAGTAGTCTCCCAGATGCCTCTGGGAAGTCCCTACTCAGGAAGCTTGGGTTCTGATATATGCTCTCCCTTATGGTGGCATATACCTCGCGCATAATTATGCAAGCTATTTCCGCTAGGGTAATACCCGTCCATTCTGCTTATGGCGTATCGGATTCGTTGTGCCTCGTCCTCCCACTGCCAACTCTTTTGACCAAAATAATCCGTGCATGTCATTAGCCACATGCGGATATCTTGGTGTTTCTCGTTCCTAAACATGCCAGCGGGTTCCGCTGGGACTCTTGTTCGTTGTCCCATGGCGTTGGCCATGACTCGAGAAACCAGGTTAAACTGTTCATCGTTCTCGATCTCGTAGTCGTCTTCTTCTGGCTGGGGTGTGGGTCTCTCGTCCCGTCTTCCTTTTCTATTCTCATCTGGGTTCCTTCAAGATCCTCCCTTGTCGTCATCGGGGTATCCTCCCCCGCCGCCGCCTGGAGCTCCTGCTGCTCCATGTCGTGGTGGTGGTGGTGGTCTTCCTCCACCAGCCCCTGAAGTCTCTGCTGTCGGATCTGACACCTTCCCCTTTCCCTTGACCTGCCCCATCAACAGTTCCACCAGCGCCTTAAGCACCGCGATCTCACCATCTTGTCCATCTCGTCACTCGTGTTAGTGTCGTAGCTCATCTCTCACAAGATTAATACTTATCTCGTGATTTGCCAGCTCCCGTTGATGCTGCTCGTTTATCCAAACGATTTCCTGGTCTAGGAGTAGGTCCCGGTGCATGGACGGCTCGCCAGTGCCTTGCACGACTTTGTGGAGATGGGAGGTGACAGCCTCATGTCTGGTCTGTCTCTCGTCTGTCTCACCAAGTCGTTCCGCGACTAGGGTAGCGAAGCTTTCCTGGACTTTTTGAGACTCCAAGTCCAAAGGTTGTACTTGTTCGTCTATTCGGGTGAGTTCTCGACCGACTATCTGGACCCCGGATTTCACCTGATTTTTGACGGTTACCAGTTCTTGGGCCATTAATAAGATATTGGTCGGGAGGGAGCTGAACGCAAGATGTTGCCTATCTTGACTGACAGTGAGCTTAGGGTCAAACCCGCCGAGGATCTGATCTAATCTTCGGAACCGAACGGCCATGAGGGATTCGCCTGTGGGTTCAGGCGTCCGGCGACCTCCTGGGCGTCGTCCTTTGCCGTATTTGTCTAGAAAGCGTAACCCGATTGGGGATCGAGGTGTCCGATCGGCCGAGTGCGATCGGGCGAGCTGAGTTACGGTGCTTTCCACGCTTGGAGTTTGGACGGAGGAGAGTTCATCTCCCGCGTCTGCAGCTTCTCCCTCTTGCCATTTCATGGCCTCAGGCGCTTTGAGGTCAGAAGCGATTTCTCTGGTTTCTAGAAGGACAACTTATCTTTTGTTTCCTCCCCAAACTATTGGTATCTCAAAATGCCGACTTGAGCGTTGATCGCGTTCTGGGTACGGGGTGTACCAAATGGAGTTCGATTTCTCCGAGGGTGTTATGTAGATGAAGTCTTTGCCGTACTGGTATTGGTATAGTGCAGATATGTCCTCGAGGGTAACGGTATTTTCTGGGTTTATCCACCAGAAATAAGATTCGTTGTAGGGCTCTTGAGTCCCTAATTCGGGTACAGGGGTAAGGACTTCGTTTATTGAGATAGTCCTTAAGGGTCTTGGTTCGAAAGGTTTTTTAGGTTTGGGAGTACGAGTGTCTCGGACAAACATTCGTCTCGGTAACAATGAGAAGGATCAATATACTGTTAGGTGGTAGCTTCGGCGTGAGGTATTCCGACAGCTAGGACCTTAATCGTAATGATATTGGAGAACTCGTTAAGAAGACACGAGTAATGTAGGCTATATATAATGATTCACTTCGGCATAGATCGTCCAAGTATTGGTAACGATATAAAAGTGTAAATAACTTATTATATTGATAAGATCTCTTCTCCGTCCTTTGAGTTTACTAGCAGCGAAGATGCTTCGATATTTATATTCCGCGTCTGAGCAATCGCGGTATACATGCTAACTCTATACTAACTAAGTACCTTGCCCGCAACTCTGCGAACCTCACCTGAGTGCGAACACTAGTAGACCCTGAAAACTCTCTACCACACCTTTTGCTCCCATGGTCAACATATCGGTCTGCGCGTCTGTTATCCCAGATGGTGTGGAGACCATGTCAGGTGTCAGCTCATCCATTTATCCGTTGACAACAATGGTTACCAATTATCTTGCCCCCGTGCTCACTGAGGGTAGTCTAACTCGCTGGACCGAATTGGGCCATTCTTCGTTGGTTGGTTCAGTCGAGAATTCAACACGCGACTGCATGTTGTATTCTTGTCTTCTGGCATTACACGACTTGTCCTCGGGATCGTACCTATAGGCTTTTCCCCTCGGACTCCATCTTTTACCAACTTGTTCTCTGTGGATGCACCCGATCCACTTACTGGGCATAGTTCCCTCCTTCATACTCTACACGACTTAGTAGGTACCAGGGGACTAACTTTCGTGCGAAACGTACCGTTACCTTCGACCAACTCTTCCGACTGTCCGTCTTCAAGTGTCTGTAACCTTATGCGCCGTCATCCGATTCACCTGCTTCCACCTGCATAAGGTGTCCGAAAGTCTCACCTCATATATCCTGCGAACAGGATCCGGTCAGATGGACGGCCGGGACGTATACGGTGTTATAAGATTTGTTCCCTTGAGAGTGGTCTTTGGTGTTGGGACGCAACTACCCAGGCGGCCAGTGATGACGCGCCGTCCCAACACCGGAGCTGGAGCGGGGTGTTATCTTTTTCCATTGAAGTTCGTTTGCGTCAAGGTAGGGTAACCTTGCCCTGTAAATCCTTACGGGGAGTCCGTGCGCCTAACAGAGGGTCGACGGTGACAACCACCGAAGTGGCCTGCTTGGTACTCCGAGAATCTCGGTCAGGGTTAAGGTACCTGGCCGAGACAACCGGGGTCGCTTTGTCGTTGAGGATTGTTTGCCTGATCTATGGGAAGTGTTCCTCTTCATCTTGAGGGTGGAAGTGCAGTGGAAGGCCGTCGATGGCTAGTTGTACTGCTGTAGTGGCAAGGACTAGGGTACATCAAGGGTTGTCGCCTACTAGGAAGGATTGGTTGAGGCCCCTGGTGAGGGAGACGAAGTATGGGGCGTATGACGCAGCGGGAGTGGCCTTGTCTGTGACCGTGAGGGAGATTGCACCTGGGGGGTTGACGGTTGCAGAAAAGCCGAGACGGAGGAGGCAGTTAGATTCGCGAAGAACGTCGGCGGCTATGTCGGGGAAGGTTGCTGCAATGGACGGAGTGTCTGAGGGTGGGGCGGGGGACTGTCGTGGAGCAAAAAAGCAACGTTGAGCACGTGGGAGGGAGGGAGGCCCCTTTTTAACAGGAGGGGCGACCGCGCTCTCAACTTGCTGGGGGGAGGTCTGTTTGCCAACTTTCTTTTTGTCCTTGTTGCCCGAGCCGGAGCCAGAGGCAGCCTGAGCATAGGAGGGGGAGGGGTTATTGTCTCGGTGGAGGTGACCGGGGGTGAAGGAGGCCACGTCATATGCGCCTCGTCGGTATTCACCGGCCTCGTAGCTGTGTGGGTACAGCCTGGCATACTTCTCGGGGTCCCCGAAAGCCTTGCCAAGCCTGGTATCGCACAAAAGTATGAGGTATTTAGGGTCCTCATTAGCGGTGGGTCTTGGTGCGGGTGGTGCTTGAGCCCTTTCATTCCCCTTCCTTGAGGGGCCGGGGCCTTGTGCGATGGAAGGTGGTGGGGCTGCACAAGTGGGGGCCTGCGCTTGGCTGGGGGCAGGTGTTGGGGCTGACACACGATGTGACAGGTCGCGAATGGATACCTGAAGGTCAGCCAACCCTTGGGGGGTTTCTGATCATGGGAGGGGGACAGGTTGGCCAGTTGCGAGGAGACATCATGGAGCTCCTCCCGGATGGCCTCGTTTTCCTGGGAGATGGTTGCGAGCGTCTGGGTTATCCCACTCAGCTCATGTGAGACGGTGACTAGCCCCCTGACGAGTTGAGCCAGAAGGGAGATGGTGGTGGATTCGGGGAGGAGGGTGCCGGACAGCGTTTCCGCGTCGAAGTCTGGGAGATCCTGTGAGGTGAGGTGGAGGGCGTTTCTTGCGTAAGCAAGTTATTGTCCCATGAAGGCTAGAGGCTGTTCGATCGAGGGCATGCCTGATCGTGACGGGAGGGGGGAGTTGAGGGCCGCCATCCTACCGAAGGGAGGGTTCCCTGGGGGGATATGGTGGGGATCCGCCATAGGGGCGAGCGAGCGAAGAGAAGTGGGCGAGGGGTTTGATCCGGACGCAAAGCGGGGTAAAGTTGAGGTTGTATGTAAAATGTAGGGGGCGGGAGGAAGTTTGCGAGAAGCGTGACCTATCCCTTGGTCACTTTTTTTTTTGCTTTTTTTTGCGTTTTTTGCTTTTTTTTTGTAATCATGCGTTTATTGTTTAAGGTACAAAAAGCCTCATGCAGCGCTATCTATGGAGAGAACAAAACCTATAAATCAAAAACAAATAACAAAGGAAAGTCACGGCACCAGTTAAATATCCACTATTGTGAAGGTTTCTCCTCCGCCGGGCCCTTGGCCACGTAAAAAAAGGAAAGATACAAACTAACTAAGGTTTGATTAAAATAAGGAAAGCTTACATAACGTTGCGGTAAAAAATACCAACAGGCCTAAACCTCAGCTAATGAAAAAACACGAAACGCCGGGGGGGGAACTGCTAGCTGTGAGAGGGGCAATGGGGGCGTGGAAGGGGGAGTGTTTGGCGGAAACATCGACAGGGGGAATCCAGTGGAGGTGACGCTGATGAAGGTGGCAAGCCTTTTGAGCAGTGGGAGGGAGGACCAAAGGGGAGCGTTCTGACCAACGCTCGAAACACCGTGGAGTCACCGTCAGCAGCGCCCTTTCTGGAGGGGCAAGTGTGGATAGCGTGTTCGAACGTCTCAGGCTCAAGACCACAGAGGGGGCAGGAGGTATCGGCTTCGGGGGACCTCCATGTCGGGTGGGCCGCTAGGTAGCTTTTGCCGGCCCTCATCCGGTGGATCCTCCCTGCTATGAATTTGCCCAAGCCCATAAAGGGCAGCGGGTGCCGGGTGGGGATGTGGTGGTAATATCCTGGTATCGGGAGGAGGCCTGGCCACTCCGCAAGGAGGGCCTCCCTGACCCTCTTTTTCAGGGCGGAGTAGGTGTTGTCCATCAGGGACCAGGGAAGGGTGGAGGGGGCCGAAGAGACCAGGTGCGAGTTGATCATGGACATTCTAGACAGCCCGTGGGTAAAAGGGATGGTCCTGTCAGCCACCGCATCTATCGGCAGGTGGTTCCTCAAGGGGGGGACGGGCCGCGGGGTTTTCCAGTGGAAGGGGAGATACACAGACGAGAGCCCCCTTGTCAGGGCCCTTGAGGAGTCGTGTGCCCGGTGGGCAGAAAGGGAGGGAAAGGATGTCTGGAGGCGCGCTGTCGCTGGGTTTAACTCCGGCGGGGAGCAAACAACCCAAAGCGCCACCAGTCTCGGTCGCAGGGATATCAGGAGGGCGACCAGGGTGAGGCAACATTCCACTGCAAGGATCCCAGTGGGGGTGGCTGAGAAGCAGTTCGTAGTCCATCTCTGGACTTTGTGCCAAAGGGTGTTCAGGCGCGCCATGGCGCCTGCGCTGGGTGTGACGAGGTCCGCCCTGTATGGTAGGATGGGGGCGACTAGGGACATTGCTATCCTGTGGCATAGGTAGGGGGCTAGGCCCGCCCCGGGCGGGCTACGGCGTCTGATGCGGGCGAAGGCACCCTGGGCGAGGGCTAGTCTGCCCGAGAAGTAGGCGGAGGAGTCAAGAGCAGGAGTGAACCAGTACCCGAGCCACCTAAGCGAGTCGCGGGGCCGGAACCGCTCTCCTTTGATCTGAATGGGGGAGAGGCACCTCGGTGAGTTCCTCTGGCTGGGGGTCCTCCAGTGTATGAGTTCTGTCTTGGCAACCGAGAAGGAGACCCCTATGCGGAGGGCCTTAGCTTCTAGCTTTTCAAACAGTTCCTGGAGGTGGCGGATGTTGCCCCTGTATGAAGGCGAGGCTGCGGTGTGCGCGAAGTCATCCACGTATGAGATCATCAGACCTCGAGGGACCTTGAAGTGGAGGGGGAGACATAGAGGAGGAAGAGAAGAGGGGAGATTGGTGAGCCCTGAGGGGCTCCTACATTCACGGGGGCTGGGGTCCCTGGGGCTCATTGAAAGACCAGGGTGCAGCTTCGTTCTCCAAGGAAGGACGAGACACAGGAGACCAGGTATTGGGTCCCGCCCTCCCTTAGGTTGCGGGCAAACGTGGCGTTGTCGACGTTGTCGAACCCTGCTTTGATGCCAAAAACAGGGGCGAGACCTTGAGGCGGGGTCTTTGCAGGGTTTTCCCATCGTTGAAAAGGGTTAGGACGGCATCGTAAGTGCTCAGTCCAGGAAGGGGGCCGCATTGGTTTGGGTTCAGCACGCCCTTTGTCCGGGCTGCAAGGAGGAGGCGGGACGCTATTATCCGCTCAAGGATTTTCGAGACCGTGCGGATTAGGACGATTATCCTGAAGGAGGCAGGGGACTCATAGGCGGGTTTCCCGGCTTGTCTAGTACTATCCCATTGGACCCTTTCTGGCACGCGGGGTTATATCCCACGCTGACTAGCGGTGAAAGGATCTGAAGGAGGATGGAGGGGTTTACCCTAGTGACTTGCTTCCAGGTGGAGTAGGGGATCCCATTGGGACCCGAGGCTGACGTGGGTGAGCACGTGGAGAGAGCCGTCGCTATCTCTTCATTCGTTAGTGGTGGGGCTTTTCTATCAGGCCGCAATCTGGGAGGGGAGGAGAATGGCTCCTTCGGGGGGAAGAAGTGGTCCAACAGGACTTTGTTCATCTGCTGGGGAGTTTCAGCCCCGGGGAGGGAGGGAAAGCGGGGAGGGGCTCGGCCATAGGCAAACTTCTTCGCGGTCCATAGTGTCTGGAGGGTGGCGCTTAGCAGGAAAGACGACCAGTGTCTGTTTTTGGTGGCCTTAATCGCCTTGAAGTACCCTGCCTTGGAAACGTTTGCCACGTCCCGCAGGGTTGAGGTGCCATGCTTCCTAGCCAGCCTTGACGCTTTGTGGAACTCACGGCGGAGGGTGGTTAAGTGGGGCGTCCACCAGGGTTTGCAGTAGTGAGAAGGCCTTGAGACGGGGGTATGTTCCTTGAGAAGTGCGGTGAGTCTAGCTAGAGACCCGACCATCCACTTGTCTAGGTCCGCCGGTGAAGAGCACTCAGGGGCAGGGGGTATCCGAAATTTCTTGATGAGGGGGGACAGGGTTTCCCAATCCGTGTCGGACCACCTAGGCCGCCCTGGGATCGGGATCAGGGAGGGGGGGGCCAGGTTGATTGTTATTGGCACATTGTCGCAGCCTGTCGAGGGGAGGGAGACTTCCCAGGATTTGAACAATGGGAGGAGAAGGGGGTTTGCAAAAGCCAGGTCGATGACTGAGGGGCGGGCCTTGCCGACCAAGGGGAATGTGGTGTATTCCCGGGGCGGGTTAAGGAGAGCGAGGCCGGCCTCGGCTGCTTTCTCAAAGTAGGGGGTCGAGGATCCAATTTCCCAGGGCAAACAAGACCGCAGGGGGTCTGAGAGGGGGTAGTGTATATTGAGGTCCCCTACGACCAGGAGGGGGACGTCCAATATTGGAAACCGGGTTTCGGGTGTTATGTGGTAGCTTCGGCGTGAGGTATTCCGACAGCTAGGACCTTAATCATAATTATATCGGAGAACTCGTTAAGAAAACACGAGTAATGTAGGCTAGAGATAATGATTCACTTCGACATAGGTCGTCGAAGTATTGGTAACGATATAAAAGTGTAGGTAACTTATTATATTGATAAGATCTCTTCTCCGTGCTTGTTGTGTCTAATAGCAGCGAAGATGCTTCGATATTGATATTCCGCGTCTGAGCAATCGCGGTATACATGCTGACTCTATACTAACTAAGTACCTTGCCCGCAACTCTGCGAACTTCACCTGAGTGCAAACACTCGTAGACCCTGAAAATTCTCTATCACATCTTTTGCTCCCATGCTCAACTTATCGGTCTGCGCGTCTGTTATATCTGATGGTGTGGAAACCACATCAGGTGTCAGCTCATCCGTTTATCCGTTGACAACAATGGTTACGAATTATCTTGCCCCCGTGCTCACTGAGGGTAGTCTAACTCGCTGGACGGAAGATGGCGATTCTTCGTTGGTTGGTTCCGTCGATAATTCGACAAGCGACTGCATGTTGTATTCTAGTCTTCCGGCATTACACGACTTGTCCTCGGGATGGTACCTATGAGCTTCTTCCCTCGGACTTCATCTTTTCCCAACTTGTCCTTTGTGGATGCACCCGATCCACTTACTGGGCATAGTTACCTCCTTCATACTCTACACGACTTAGTAGGTACAAGGGGACTAACTTTCGTGCGAAACGTCCCATGACCTTCGACCCTCTCTTCCGACGGTCTGTCTTCAAGCGTCTGTAACCTTATGCACAGTTGTCCGATTCACCGCTTCCACTTGCATAAGGTGCCCGGAGGTCTCCCCTCATATACTGTGCGAGCAGGATCCGGTCGGTCGGACCGCCGCGATGTATACGGTGTTATAAGATGAGTTCCGTTGATAGTGGTCGTTGGTGTTGGGACGCAACTACCCAGGTGGCCAATGATGACGCCCCGTCCCAACACGGGGGCTGGAGGGGGGTGTTATCTTTTTCCTTCGAAGTTCGTGTGTGTCAAGGTAGGGTAACTTTGCCCTGTAAATCCTTACGGGGAGTCCATGCGCCTAACATCTGGGGCTACGGAGTGGACTCGGTGGTCGCGTGTGTTGGTTGAGTAGGCGTTAATCAGCCGAAAGGAGTGAAACTTGGTTCCAAAGAGAGGTTCCTGGGAAGAGACATCGAGGGCGAGGACGTCATCCAACGCTTTGAACCTCTGGAGGACCGAAAAGAAAGCAAGGAAAGACACTGAACATATCCATCCCTTGGTCAATTTCTTTTTTTTCTTTCTTTTTTTGTAATCATGCGTTATTTGTTTCTAGGTACAAAAAGCCTTATGCAGCGCGAGCTATGAAGTGAAAAAAACCTATAAATGCAACCCACCGCCCGCTTCACCTCTTGATGGGAAAAATCAAACACCCCGAGTCCATAAGAAAAGCCTCCCCGGCCTAGCACCTAAGATAATATACCCCAGACACGTAAGGAGACAATACTTAGAAACGTACAGGTAGAAAGACCCAAACCCTTCCGCAGGCTCCCCAAAACAAAAGAAACGACGGCTGGTCTAAGGCCCTTTCGGGGCCTGATTGCAGGATTGGTGATCGGCCACATATGAAAACTCCGGCAGAGGGCCCCCCGAAACCATATTGTACGGTCAGGCAGGTCATTACATCAATCCAAGGCGTTGGACAATAGTCACGGAGGCAGTGCTATACCACGACTAGACGTAACAGAGGAGGGGCCAAGCGATCGGAAGGGTAGATGGCGAGGGGAGCCACCGGGCAGAGGGGATGCCAGCCAACGACGATGAGCAGTAGGGTGCCAGCCGATGAGTAGCAGTAGGGTCCCAGCCACAGGGCAGCAGTAGGGTGCCAGCCGGGGGAGGGGTTTTAGCAGTAAGGTACCAGCTTAAGGGGCAGTACGGTGCCAGCGGACGGAACCGGGAGGGGGGCAGAGGAAGGATCGCGAGCGGGCTAGCCACAACCGACGAACGGGCCATAGCAAGGGCTTTTACGACGCCAGCGAAACCGAGCGGACCATGATGTTACTAACCGAAGCTTTCCCCATCAGAGGTACAAGATCAGCAAAAAAATCAACCTGCGCCCTGCTGCGTCCTGCCCTCCCTGTGCGCCGGACGTTGCGGGCGCATATAACGTAAACTCCAGTTCTGGGTGCGGACGCCGGCGTCCCCATGGTCTGGACGTTGTAGGCGTCCATCTGGACGCACCGGACGCAACCAGCAGCTGTCCCCCCCAGCAACCCTGCGCCCT
>Ga0307510_10012282_pt1 | contig 10156 bp, 18 predicted proteins | sample 12_EM_MG_FD_207224 | JGI IMG/M metagenome (GOLD analysis project Ga0307510, IMG submission 207224) | Populus trichocarpa ectomycorrhiza microbial communities from riparian zone in the Pacific Northwest, United States - 12_EM | ecosystem: Host-associated > Plants > Roots > Unclassified | place...
CTTAGGGGCCGGTGGTAGTCCCTTAGGTGGAGGTGCAGCAGCGATGGGTGTTGTCGCAGGATGCGCTCAAGCTTGTGCGAGGATGGCTTGCCTATGCCATGGAGCACAAGGGTGCTTAGGGAGGGGATGCAGAAGGGGGGTAGGAGGTGGTGGTGGTGGTGGTGGTGCGGATGGAGGTGGGGGTAGGGGTGAGGTGGGTGGTAGTGTTGTGTGCTGCTGGCGTGTGGGTGCTATTAGGTTGGAATGGTGGTGGTGGTTGGGATGGTGCGGTGAGGACGGGGAGGTGTGATGCAAGGCCAAAGGAGAGCTTGAGTAAGTCGAGGTGTAGGAGCACGGGTACAAGCATCCACACAATGTTGTGTGTGATTGGGAGGAGGAAGAATGGGCTCTGGACCACATCTGTCTCCCATTGGACATTAAAGCACCGGATATACTCTGTGAGGTGCAGACGCACTGAAAGTGTCTTGCAGCAGCAGAGTGTCACAGTGGGCACAACGGGCATCACCATTGGCTGCTGCTGGTGCTGCACGGGGTCCGAGTCTTTGCTGCTGCTGCTCATGAGCAATCCTGCTGCTACTGCATGCCAGGGCCAGGGCAGGGGTATGAATGCGGGAGCGTGCATGTGTGAGTGCTGTGTGTATGTGAGGGCCAGTGCAAAGGCGAAGGTGAAAAGCGGGGAAGGACCTTGTGGATGATGATCAAGGCATAGAGCAGGCAATCTGTGTTAGCGCGCCACCTGTGGGAGACGAGGGCGACACAGGTGAGTGCATCCCTGGAGAGGTGCTCGAAAATAGTGTCAAGTATCATTGTGAGGTTCATGGACTGCCAATGTGCATGCAGGTGGTGGGTCATGAGACCTCTAAGGCTGCGACAATGTCAAACACGGAAAGAAAAGCAAGCCAGTGCAGCACAGTTCTGTGCTCAAGAGGGTAGGGGGGACAGGTCTGGATGTGGAAAAAAAAATAAGCTGCCAATGGAGGGTTCGGGACTGGTCAGGACACAAAAAAAAAAGCAACTGAGGTACTCACTTGCTCAAGTGGGGCTGCTTAGTACACGGGAAAAAGGGAACCAGCAAGAAGGGGGAGGCTGCAACTGGTCAGCACCCTGAGAAAAAGCGAGCCAGTGTGGGGCACTGGCCACTCACCTGAACGCAGCAACAAAATAACAGTGATCACAGGTGGAAACAGGAAAAAAATGGGGGGTCAGCAAGAGAGAAAGAAGGACATAGCAACAATGCACCAGTGACAAAATAGGGGTCCTCATGGGTATGGAACACAGATGGGTTTCAAGCTGGAGAGGAATTAGCAAGAGGCGATGGCGAGAGAGGGGCACTCACTGAAATGCTGCAATGAGATAGTGCAGCTCATTGTCACAGCTCTGGGGCAAGGTGCAGTTGCAATTTGAGCACATATCAGCAACAGGTGATGGCCAGAAAGACAGCCACTGAAGTACTGAAGACTCACTGAAGACGGTAGGAACAAAGTTGAACTTTCCTTGGCCACTGCCGAAGAGTCATGTGACTGTGGGTCCACTGCCATTTCACGTCGACTTGTTCATTAATCACCATTCACCAGAACTACTACTCCTTTACATTCTTGATGGCCTGGGTCCCAGTTTCTATGCAATATATTCGGATTGTGGGTCATGAGATGTCTGACTTGAGATGGTGGTAGCACTGGCACTGTGCCGCTCACTCACACCAACCCCCCTGATGTTCGTCTTCATCAATTTTGAGCCCTTTACAGCCCTCTTGTAGGGTTTTTCCATGTAAGTTTTTTGCATTCTGCACCAACTGGATATCCACATAACTTCGTCTCAGCACACTCTTCGACATGTGAGCTTGACACCCCCTGTGCTGAATGTCATGCAATACTGAAGGGCCGGTGCTGAGCTTGAGCACCTTGCACATGTCAAAGAGATCCCAGCAGTGGAGAATCATGCATCCACCTGAACCTGAACCTGAGCCCAAGCCTCACCCCATGGCAGTAGCAGCCGAAGCAGAGAAGTTGTAAGAACAGGGCAGATGATATGGTGATACAATCAACATATAGTCAAAAGCAATACATCCGTCTCCATCCATCTCTGTTTTCTTCCTAACACACAATCCCACCCAGATCTGGTCTCCACCGAACTGGCATACTTCACGCATCATGAACTGCGCTGTAGCTCTCAAACACTTCCACCCCACCCTTGCCGACTGCCAACATGCCATCTCCCTCCAATTGCGTCCCTTGACGGGTGTGATGGTGCCCCCCAAAACGCTCCTCAATCAAGCAGGCTCTTGAGAAGCCTCACCTGCACCTGCGCACTGGCAAGAAACCTACGACACTATCAAGGAGATGTGCTTGTGGTTCCCTGCTCTGGTGAACACTATGGTTTGCCATATGAAGTGGAAGGAGATGGATCCTCGGGTGCATGACACGTATCATTAGCTCGAATTCCCAACATTTCAACTGACCTACTATTCCCTCTCAATACTCTGTATCGCCTGCTATCATCTCTTTTTCTCTTTTGGCAAGGGCAGAATAAGCGATCCGCGACACTCATTCCCCTCATGCTTTTGTTGCAAACCAAGGACAAGGTGACCAACACAGCCATGGACAAGTTCCGTGCCGGGCTCGGGGGCATGCTCAGCTTTGATGTTTTACTAGCTGATGCAACCACAGAGAATGCACGGGCAGTCGTATTACTGCACCTCCACCATCTTCTGAACCCCCACCATCTTCTGCCCCACCACCATCCTCTGCACCACCGCTGCCTTCTGCGCCCCCTTCTTCAACTCCACCTGTGATGCCTTCCTCCGACCCACCTTAGTAATATGTCTGCGATGGTCCAGTTGATGCTAAGGCTTGGGGGTGTGCTGACAGGCTTGGCAAATGCAGTCGATTCCAGGAGACAGGATCGGGCAGGCTTGACTGTTGAACTCATGTCGCGGTTCTCCAGCGAGGGAGGAAATGAGAAGGAAAGGAGGAACATTTCGATGCAGTCCAAGGGGCAATTCGCTTCTGAATTGCACAGGCAGTGGGGTAGCAGGTGCACCAGATGTGCTTTGCTCGGTGCTGCGCTGGGAAGAGTTGAGCTGGTGAATAGACTGTCGATTGAGTCTTGAGAGCTGAAGGGGGTAGGTAACATGCTGTAAATGGACCTGCGCTTGTGGGGGGTTCCCTATATCCATGCCTCCATCCATGGTATCGACCCCGGCTAGCACATGAGTTCCCATCATTTCTTGCCTATGTGTTTATTGACTTAATTTTGAATGCCATCCAAGCCTGGAGTCCTTGACACCCGAAAGCACTCCTGTGAGCACTCCGGCATTAACTCCTTCCCCTTCCCAACCCTTGTCTAGTGAGGCTTCCATGCCTGTCAGTACACCACCGACTACTTCAGGTGTACCCTCAAGTACTCTGTCATCGGTGATCTCCACTCCTCAGCTGTCTTCCACTGCTACCCCCACTACGTCAGATTGACCACGGAGAATGTGCAGGCAGTCATATTACGCACATATTCATTGGCATGGTCGATATCAGGTTGCATAGTTAAGATCATCTGGGCAAGGCTGGCTGCTTTCAAAAGATTTGATATGATCTCACAGCCCTCGACACGCACATAGTAATCCTCGTCAATCAAGAGTGGCTTGGTGACAATGAGGATCTTGTGTATGTAAAGACATACAAGGTTGTCAAGCCTATACAGGACTCAGTCAATGACCTTGACAAGTCAATGACGCTCCTGGTCCTCAAGGGTCCGCTCCATGAGCAAAGGTAAAATTTTATCGAAGAGCAGCCTAGCTCCAAAGTTGCGGGCTTTGTCCGTGCTCTGGCGCAACACAGTCTTACAGACAGACAGTGTGCCATTCTTGATAGCTTGATCTTGAGCAGCAAGTACATGATCTTGCATTCTTTCACCTCCTCAACTGACAAACTCTGTCTTGTCCTCCTCTTTGAGAATCTTGGCAAAGTAGTGCATATCCTCAGGCTTGAAGAATGCAAGGTTACCAACTCCAGGAATTTCTGTGGGTAATTCAGGAGCAAGGCTGGCAGTGGCAGCAGCAGAAACAGCATCCGAGGCATTTGATCCCAACAAGAGTGCTTCGGTGTGTCAGCGACATTGGCCAGTGTTGTGTCCCAGCGAGAGCACTGCTTTTTTGGTGCCAAGGAGTTGAGAGCTTCTTGAGACCATTCCCCACCAGCTCTCTCCTTCTCTGCCAGCTCTGAGATCTGAAATGTCCCACCAGTGCTTGTGTCTTGTCTCTTGGGGTTGGGCCACAGTGAGCTGCCAAGGAGCAGATCATCGCAGATGCCATTAGCAAAGGAGGCTTGTGACATCCCGAGACACAGTTTGTCCCCACACCTCCCTCTTGCCCTCTGCAGAATTGATGACCAACAGAAAAACACAAAATCTAGATATCAGACAGGCTGCACTATGCCTGCAAGACAGGTTTAACTTGGATGTGCCGAAGACTGTCGACGAGCTTTGCTCACTTCCTGGCCTAGAACCAAAGATGGCCGATGTGCGAGCGATGGTGATGTGCGGCCAACGGCGACATGCAGGTAATGGGCATTGCTCATGAGCACCATGCGGCCGACAGTGGCATGCGAGCAATGGTGATGTGCAGCCGACAGCAATGTGTGGGTGATGGGGATTGCTCGTGGGCACCATACAGCTGATGGTGACACAGGTGCAAGCAATGGTGACATGTGGCCGACGGCAGTGTGCAGGTGACAGCTATCGCTCATGGGCAGTGTGCGGCCAATGGTGACGAGTGAACGATGGCGATGTGCAGCCAATGGCAACATGGGATTAATGGCAGCAGTGATGATAGGGTATGTAGATTTTTGATGAGTTTAAGCTTGTGTGATTTCAGTCAAATTTCAGTATCTTTTTGATGCTTCATCAACTGGTCTAGTTTGTCTGATTTTCAGTCAAAATTCATTGTCTTTTTTCAGTATCTTTTCTTCTGAGAAAAGTGCCTAAATATTTCAGATAAAAAATATATGACTTTCAGTAATTTGATATTTTAACACCTGAATTTCAGTAGCTTTAGAGTTTACAGTGCCAGATCCCAGTTAACTATGAAAGACTTCCATTTGCACCACATCCCCCAGAGTACTACCCCCCAAACATTGTCATCCCCAACGTTGTCCCCACTAGCACTACTAGTGAGAGTAGCAGCAACAAAACAACATCCACCCAAGAACCGGGAAATACCCCACTCCATGTCACCAATCCCAATCCCTCTATCCCCACAGAAGAAGCAGAAAGCGACAACCAGTCCAAACAATACACCAACACTGGACTCCTTGATCCAGACCACCTCCTCCATATTGCTCAAGGAGAAGTGTGAGGAATGTCTTAAAGATATGATCTGACTTAGTGACAAGTGGACCCTTCTCAATAATCAATTCAAGAATATCACAGTTGCTAGAATGTTCAGAAAGAAGGATAGCAATGTGTTAAGGTCCAAGGGCCTTAAAGACGCGACGTGTGTGGGTTGGTTTGGCGACGACTGGGATTGCTCAGTGGGGTCTCCTCCTGAGGCAATGATCACGTGAGTAGCACAGTACCGATTGGCTACGCAGTATAATGAGTAAGTCCCTGATGATAAGGGCGACTTCTGAGTGTTCTGTTAGAAGTAGAGGGGAGAGCTTCAAGGGATCTTTGAAGCGACTAAGGGTTCAAGCTGGTGACTCTTGGGGTCCTGGGTGGAAGCTACAAGTCTTGGATTGAAAACCAAGTTAGGCTTAGGGCCCAACTGCTAAAAGTACAAGCGCTTATATACAAATGGTGAAGTAACGGGTCACAGAGGTCACAGAGAAATATGGAAATATTTAGTAAGGTGCATCATGACGTGGCAGTTCTAAGTATAGCTCCATCATGAGCTGGCGACTGCAGAGTGGAGCATCATGAGCTGGCAAACCGAGAAAGGATAAATGGTGATGCTGCGGAGTGCTGCGGACTGCGGAATGATGGCATGTGATAGTTGACTGCGGATTAGTCAAGTGGTCCATCAGGTGACTTGTCAGGTGATTTGGTGGCGGTCCGAGCGGCGCGTGAGGGAACGAGTGGGGAACGAGTGACCGAGAGCGCGAAATAAAAGGCGGGAAAATTGAGGAAAATTGGGGGTAGGGTTCAGGATCATAACACAATGCCACCCTCTACCTTTATCATTTCCATTGACATCTCTATGATATGGTTACTAAGGAGCTCCTTCAATCGATCACCAAGGAACTCCTTCAAAAGAAGACCAATCTTCCCTTTGGCACACTCTCCCCTCATTATCGCATTCTAAAGGACCAATCATTCCTTGAAGGACTTCAAACACTCCTTAAGAAACAAAGAAGAAATATAAGAAGTCCATCACCCATATTCATACCCAGCCCTACTCCCTTAGGAACAGGATCAGGAGGATCCATTATCATCCTGGAAGCACCACCCTCAGCCCCAGCCATCATACCATTATCACCTATCAGACCAAAGCCAGTCATCTTACCCCACATCCACCCATCTTCATCCCTGCCGACATCATCAGCACCAGTCATTGCACCATTACCTCCAATCCCATTGGAACCTGTCAGACCACCCTTAACAGAAACATTAATGTTTCCCCCTGTGACTATTCCCCCCAGTCCACCACTTGTGGAATTACCTTGTGCCCTGTCACCACCACTTCCCCTAGTTCCCTGGGGATCACATCGATGAGAATATTTGTCAATAGAACAATATGAACTGCCAGTTCAAATGGACAAAACACCTGATCCAATCAACATACCATTACCCCCATCATTACCTATATCAACACATTCATCAGCCCCTGTGACTAGGCAACAAGAATACATCCCATTGCCACCAATTAAGAAGATGACTCTGTCTTCACTTGACCTCATTCCACTTCCATGGGATATATCTCCCTTCCCAAGACACATCTACCAACCGACACCTCCAGTTGGATCTTTGTCAGACCTCCCCCTCATTGTCTTGATGACTCCCAGTCATACCACCCCCTTATTACCCAAGAACCCTCTTACAGAGGATGAACCGTTAACCAATAAGCCAACCCCACCAGAATGGAAGAGAGTTCAAACACTACCAATCATGGGAAAACGAAAAGAACTCTCACCTGAATTGGAACCCTCACCTCCTATTGCATCCCCCTCATAGTTACCATGACCTTCACCTATCTGAATTACCCCATTACCCAAACACCCCCTTACAGAAGATGAACCACTGGTTAATAAGGAAGGACCACCTAGTTGGGCCAACTTGCAACCCTCACCTATCATAGGGAAATGACAAAAATCACTGCGACACATCACTATGTTGCTCAAATGTAAGCAAAGTGATCCATTAACAGAACAATCAATAAGTCCTGAAGAACATCCTACTCCTCTGGATTCCCCTAAAGCTACAGCTGTATCAACACCCTCTAGTTTTGGACTTACTGGACTCTATGGTACCCCAACTCAGACAATCACTGAAGTTGACGAAGAAATGGAGGAAGGCGAAACATCTGACTTATCAATGGAGGAAGGAGAGATTATGGATACAAGACAATCCACCCCAGATAGTATGGACATTGGAATACCTTGTGTACCCTCTGACTGGTTGCAACCCTCTTCACCCTAGGTTGTGTGGTAATGACCACTCTAGGAAGGGTGTCATGTTATGATCCTGAGTCCTATTTTTCATTTTTACCATTTTTCTCCTACTTGATTTACGTGTTCAGTCACTCGTCCCCACTTGTTCCCTTACACGCTGCTTAGACCATCACCCAATCACCTGACAAGTCACCTAATGAGTCACTTGACCATTCCACAGCCATTTATCATATGCCATCACTCTGCAGTCTGCAGTACCCTGCAGCATTACCATTTAACCCCTTATGGACTGCCATGTTAAGGTCCAAGAACCTTAAGGCATGATGTGGGCAAAATACAGGAGGCAGCAAAGCATAGTTACAAGGGGCTGCTAACCCTTAGTAAAGTGTGGGGGGTAAAAGGATGAAGTGGAACTTAATCCAGGGTCTGGGGGATGAGCAAGAGGAAAGGAGAGTCTCAAAGGGGACTTTGAGACAACTCAAGAAATAAAAGAAAAGACTTAGAAGTCTTACAGTGGAAGCAACAAGATTTGGGTATTAAACCAAGTCAGGCTTAAGGCCCAACTCTAGAAATAAGACCGGCTTATATACATAAGGGCAGCTACTATGACTAAGGAATAATACTACTAGTACCTGTACTAGTAATGATGGAAACCGAGTACAACAGTTAGTAGGAATGACAAATAACTAGGAGAGATGTCCTAGTTATAAGTTGGCAAGCTAAAGATAGTGAAAACAAGTACAATGGTCCTAGAAATGAGCTGGCACTCCTAGGATAACAAGAAAGCAATCAGGTAATCAAGAAAGGAGTCAGGTGATGTATCAAGTAGGCAATCATGTGATGGGAACGGATTGGTAAGCATAGAGAAAAGAAAAGATAGTCCATGGAATGTAACATGCCAGCTCATGATGCACTATCTTTAGACTGCCAGGTCATGATGGGGCTATACTTAGATTGCCAGCTTATAATGAACCTTACTATACATGACTGTGACTTCCCATTACCTGTGACCTCCTACTTGTATATAAACCCTTGTACTTTTGACGGTTAGGCCTTAAGCCTAACTTGGTTTTCAATCCAAGACTTGTAGCTTCCACCCAGGACTCTCAGAGTCACCAGCCTGATCCCTCAGTCACTTCAAAGTACCATTGAAGCTCTTCCCCTTTATCCCATTACCAGAACACTCAGAAGTCGCCCTTATCATCTGGGGACTTACTTGATATCAGTGTAGGCAACTGGTACTGCCCTACTCTTGTAATTATTGCCTTAGGAGGACACCCCACTGATCAATCCCAGTCATTGCCAAACCAAACCATGCACATCGCGTCTTTAAGGCCCTTGGACCTTAACATCCTGGGTGTCCCATTAGGTTATCATGAAATTGTTGTGTGACTTTGCATTTTAGTTCTTCATTGTTTGGAACATATATTAATCCTTTGTAAAGGATTAGGCCATTTTCATGGTTCCATTCTTGTAATCCTTTGGTTACTTGTCTTGGGCCACTAGTGAGGATGTCTTTGAGTTTCTGGCCTGTTAGTTTGTCTGTGATTATTGCTTCTTGTATGGCTGTTTTGAGATCATCGTTGATTCCTGTAGGAATTGCCATGTTATATAGTGCCCATATATAGAATTGCTCTGGCTTGAGTAGGAATTTTTCCAGTGTGAGCAAAATTGTTTCTGCATTCTCGGATGCTATCCCCTCTTTATAATCTGGATGCCTGGACAGCACATCTGCCTTGTTAATTTTGCCAGGCTTGGGGATGATGACATAGTCAAAAGTGCTGAGGAATAAGGACCACCATGCTTGGCAATGTGTGAGTGTTTGTTTTGTGGTGAAGTACTTGAGATTTGTGTGGTCAGAAAATATCTTTGTCTGGTGGGCACTGCCTTGGAGGTAATGGTGGAAATGCTTGAGAGCATGAATAATAGCCAGGAGTTCTTTGTCATGAATTTCGTAGTTGTACTCTGCTGGCTGCAATAACTTTGAGTAAAAAGCGACTGGGTGTGACCATCCTAGCGCATCATCTTGTTCTAAAATTGAGCCCATGGCATAGTCACTTGCATCAGTAATCAAGGTGAATGGTTTGTCGTAGTCTGGTAGGGTTAAGACCAGTGCAGAAGTGAGTGTGTGCTATAATACTGTAAACACAGTTTCTTGTGAATGGGTCCATGCCCATGGTATGTCTTTCTTGGTGAGGTTGAACAGTGGTTGTGCCAATGTGGAATAATCTTGCACAAAACAATGGTAAAAGTTGCAAAATCCAAAGGAATTGCTGTATGTCTTTGACTTTCTTTGGTTTAGGCCAATTTTGCACTGCCGTGAGTTTGACAGGGTCCATGCATAGTTTGCCTTCAGAGATGATTAAACCTAAGTATTCAACTGATGTCTGGTTGAAGGAGCATTTGGCAGGTCAGAGGTAGAGGTCCAACTTAAGTAAAAGTTGGAAGACTTTGTGTGTCCAGTAGACAAGTTCCATGATTGTGGTTGTGTAGATAAGGATATCGTCAAGATAGACAACTATGTGTCCTTCTTTGATTAATGGACCAAATTCTATGTCTGT
>Ga0307510_10012284_pt1 | contig 10155 bp, 3 predicted proteins | sample 12_EM_MG_FD_207224 | JGI IMG/M metagenome (GOLD analysis project Ga0307510, IMG submission 207224) | Populus trichocarpa ectomycorrhiza microbial communities from riparian zone in the Pacific Northwest, United States - 12_EM | ecosystem: Host-associated > Plants > Roots > Unclassified | place...
GTAATAATATCAAAAATTAAAAAATAATTTATTTTAATATATTTTATAATAAAAATTTATTTTAAAAAACATCTCACGAAAACTTCTCAAAAAAAAAAAAAAAACAAAAAGTCGCCGTGGCCAGCTAGTTTCTTCTCTTGCACTTCTGTAGAATTATTATTATTAACACTTGACAGGCACAGTTGAGTATAGAAGAATTAAAATTAGCCACAATTAACGTTCGTCAAACTTAAAAAATAATAATTTAATCATCCATTGATCTATGATGAATATACTATAGTGTTTTCTCATTAAAAAAATGCCTATTGCAAGAAAGAAATGCCTTTTGAGAGAAATTCAACTGGAGGTAACATGAGAGAGACAGATAACTTGAGGGGATCATCATCAATCATGTGATGATGCTAACTCAGGTGGGCTTTATCTGGGAGGAATTATTAGATAATTTTGAAATAATATTTTTATTATGTTGGGTTCCATTTTTATCTTAATTTTAAATTGAATAAAAAATAGGTTTAAAAAAGATAAAACTTTTTATACTCTATATATAAGCACCCAATTAAAAATAATCTTTTTTTCCTAATAATGAAGACTAGATGCTCCTTTTTTTCCATAAAAAAAGAAAAAGACTTTGCTCACAGACCATGGAGAACATGGCAAAAACACTGCAAGCATCCAAAAGATATCACTACAAGAGAAGCACAAAAAACAATTTGCCAGCATAAAGCTAGCACAGCTCATTCTTCAATTAAGTTTTTAAGATTTCTGGCCTGTGGATAAAATTGAAAGCTCTAGCGAATCTTAAATATTATTGCGGTTATTGAATTCAAAAGGGTTAATTTTTTCTTAATATTTGCCAATTAAATGACCCTATTATAGGTGATAAGATCTGATTTTAGCTTATCGGCTTGAAGATCAAGGTGAGGCCTGAGATAAAATTACTAATCTTCTAATTCTGGTAATATAGTCCATTTTTTATTGATAAAATGATTGATAGATTATTCTCAATATCTATAAAAGATTTTATTTTTAAAGTTTGAGTACTTTTCAATAATTAAGTCAATATTATATAAGAAAAAATATAGTTTTTTTTTCAGAAGAAAGCTCTAGAAATAGATATATTTCATTTGTAGTAGAGAAAAATTAAACCTCACCTATGGAGGTATACATTGGTTCCTCTCTTGTGGAAGAGTAAAAGATTCACATATTAGCTAAATATTTATATTTTGTTAGGATAAAATATATTTAATTCATCATAGTAAAATATTTGACTGTGAATATGGCGGTATGCCAGACCCGTATATGCTTGGGCTTAATGCTTGTTGAGCTCAAGGATAGTGGGTGTAACGGCTCGTCAAACCCAAATAAATTTAAGCTTAATACTTTGTTGAGCCTGGAAACGCATATATATAAGCTCAATACGTGGCCGATCCTAAAATTGATGGTTATCACCCTAAACTTTATTTTTTTATTCACAAGAGAGAACCAAAAAATGGCCAATCCATCAATAAGGAATAGGGATTAACACGAAACTTTTATTTATTAAGCATATATATAGTTTCATCTACTTCAATCCTAAAAGGTTGATTTGATGGTAAAGAAGGTATACTTCCTCTTTTGATTGAAGAAGATAAATTTATTTTACTGAATATACCAACCCAAAAATTGATCTCAGTTTGACATGCAAATTATTCAAAGATATCACTTGTTCATGGAACAAAAACTAAAAAGCTGACGTGAAATGTCTTATGGATTCAGTTATGGAATAGATCATTAACAAGACAAAATCCAAGAGAAATTAAGCATGGTTGTGTCAAAGTTTTTTTCTTGATTAATCGATCATGATTGACCATCAATTATAATCAAGTTTTAATTTGATTTTTCTAATTAGAAGTAAGAGTCTTATTTTATCTAAGTTTTTTTATATAGATAGGTTTAAAGTTTTTATACAAGCAACTTTCTGCATTGTTTGGGAGCAGAAATCAGGATTAATATTATTATTTGACTTGAGGAATTTCTTCAGAATTTAAATTTAGAATTTTTTCTATAATTTTGGAATGTTTAAGAACCTGATTAAATATTTTTCACCATACGCTGCGTCAAAAGTCTCCGATGCTTTTATCTGCGCGAAGTTGACTTTAGGATGAGATCAATTACAGGATCATCTACGAATAGTAGCTCTCTCTCTATAAGATCAGGACAAATCATTTCCTGAAAGACAAACAAAAAAAGAAACAGAGGAAAATGGTTCCATATACATCCATTATTCCAGTGTTTCTAATCGTCCTTTTATTTCCTTCGTCTATAGTTTCCCTTCCGATTCAGGGTAGATTTCTGAAATGTCTCTCGATAAATTCTGAATCTTCCTTTCCTTTCTCCAGTATCCTGTACACTCCAAAAAACTCTTCATTCACTGATGTCTTACTGTCTACTGCTCAAAATCTCAGGTTCGCATTGCCTTCAGTACCAAAACCTAAGTTTATTTTCGCACCATTGCAAGAATCCCATGTCCAAGCTGCTGTTATTTGCTCAAAAGAGCTTGGAATTCAAATTAGGATCCGCAGTGGAGGCCATGACTTTGAAGGAATCTCTTACACCTCTGTAATTGACACACCTTTCATTGTGGTGGACCTGGCCAACCTTCGTTCCATTAGCGTTGACATCAAGCATAAGAGTGCGTGGGCTCAAGCAGGTGCTACAGTTGGTGAGCTTCACTTCAGAATTTCAGAGAAAAGTAAAAATCTTGCCTTCCCAGCTGGTGCTTGTCCCAGTGTAGGTCTTGGTGGGCACCTTTCAGGAGGTGGATATGGCCCATTGTTTCGAAAATATGGCCTTTCTGCGGACAATGTCATCGATGCTCATATAGTTGACATTCATGGAAGACTCCTTGACCGGAAATCCATGGGAGAAGATCTTTTTTGGGCAATCAGAGGAGGTGGAGGAGCCAGCTTTGGAATAATTACTGCCTGGAAAGTAAAACTGGTTCCAGTACCATCAACTGTGACAGTTTTTAGGGTTCTCAAGTTCTTGGATCAAGGTCTTACTAAGCTCCTCTATAGATGGCAACAAGTTGCTCATAAATTTGATGAGGATCTTTACTTAATCGTCGGCATACGACCGGGTATTGCTAGTGCCACAGGTAAAAAAACTGTAAGAACCGTCTATAGTGGTTTATTTCTTGGTGATACCAGCAGACTCCTCAAAGTGATGGCAAAAAGTTTCCCTGAGTTGAATGTAACAAGGAAGGATTGTATTGAAATGGACTGGATCAGTTCAGTTCTCTATGAAGCTTTCTTCCCCGCAAATTCAACTCCTGAAGTTTTACTTCAACGGAAGAATTTGTTCCCAGTTTACACAAAAAGCAAGCCAGACTTCGCCAGAAAACTCATAAATGAAACCGCACTTGAAGGGTTATGGGATTTTTTCATTCAAGAAGATAAGCTTGCTACCTTATTAGTTCCTTATGGAGGAGTGATGGATAGAATTTCAAAATCTGAGACTCCTTTTCCTCATAGAAAGGGTGTCTTGTTCATGCTTGAGTACGCGACCAGCTGGAATGATCCTTCGGAGAGTGCAACGCACATTGATTGGGCTAGGAAGGTTTATGAGTACATGACACCTTATGTTTCCAAGAATCCAAGGGAAGCATACCTCAATCACAGGGACCTAGATTTGGGCATGAACGAGAAGGTCAACACAAGTGTTGAAGAAGCAAGGGTTTGGGGTGCTAAGTACTTCAAGGGTAACTTCAACAGATTGGTGAAGGTGAAGACCAGAGTTGATCCTGACAACTTCTTCAGGAATGAACAGAGTATCCCACCTCGTCCTCGTTCTTAGAGAAAATGAGACTGTAGAGGAATTCTTGGCTTGAGAAAGATTGTTTGGATCTCTCCTAGGTGTTTTCATTAGTTCTGTGTCCTAAATTAACATGAATAAGATATCGAGTTCATCAGTGATAAAATGGCCATGCCCTCTTATGATGTCGTCATGAGCATTGCATAGAATATTTTGAGAGTCACATGCATCCTTATTTTAAGAATATTTTTATTCGAACAATGCCATGTTAGTCAACAAAAAAAAAAAAAATGATTCTCTGCCCTCCTGGATAGTGTGCCTGCTTTTTAAAATATATTTTTAATATTAATATATTAAAATAATTTAAAAATAAAAAAATTAATATATAACAAGAATATTCAAATTTTTACAAAAATATTTTCCAACTACAAAAATAAATTGAGCTTTATAGCCCATTAGACATTATAGTAGTGGTTTTTTTTCTAAGCACTTTTTTATTTGAAAATACATTTAAATAATATTTTTTTAATTTTTTTATATTTATTTTTGATACTAACACATAAAAAAATCTAAAGAAATAAAAATAAAATAATAAAAAATTTCAATTTTTTTCAAAATAAATGGGGCATTAGAGTTGTAAGATCTCCAGCACATTTCTGTGTGACGGAGGCTCACAAAGTGCAAGATTACCAACAAAAACCGATGAATTAAAGCTCTGAAACTTCCCGGTCAGGTGATTGGAAGAGTAAGTAACCCTTAAGGCTAGATCAAATTTGAGGCCTGTTTAATATTGTCATTCCGTACTATGATAAGATGTCGAAGCAGTTTTTGATATCTAGTTATTGTGTTATAATTATAAATATTTAAATAACATTTGATCAAATCAAATTCCATTGTAGTGCTTTGACCACTAAATACCATAATATAATACAAATATTTTAGCAAATATATTTGTCTAAATTTGTTATGAGAGATTCTTAAATTCAAAAAATAAAAATAAAAAAGAGAGTTAAATAGGGTCATAATATATATATATAGCTTCAAGAAATTATTTGATTCTTCAATTTTCAATCAGTGTTTTTATTTCATACAAGCAACATAGAGACTAACACGGTAATGAATATAGCCGGAAACCAGATAAAAATATGTACTGCAGCAATGTTTAGAAAAGAAATTAAAATGACGGTGAAAATCATCTCCAAATGTTCAAGATCATTTAGCATATCACTTGTGCATTCTTTCTTCCACTTTTATTCGAAAACCAGCAATAGCATAACTGTACGTAATACATCAAAGTATTTTCAGAATTGAAGCAGAAAGAAAATCTTGGATGCTTCGAGTAGAACTAGATGATTCAAATGGAGAAGGTGATGTACCATTACAGCAACAAGCAACAAGCACCAATGATACAGAACTTCTCCACAGGTAAAAGAGCCATGATTTTTGGTCGGCAAAGAATCCTGATACCAGAAACAGTAGTAAGAAACAAATTACAAGTCTATAATATTTGTTTTCACTTAATTATGAGCAATTTGAGCCAAAGCCGATTCTGGAGAACCAAAAAGAAAAGGAATAACCATGTTACCTTGTAAGCCTAATCTGAAAGACTGTCAAAACCTAACTGCAAGTTTGGCAGTGCTTTTTATCTAGCCTTATGAGCTGCCAGTATCGAGAGAGCAAACCCCATGATCCATCCAAAAACTGGAAATAGGCATGTCTCCAAGAACGTATGAGCAGTAAAGCACCTGAAAGTCCACAAAAGAATACACAAAATCCGTTTCCCATGCCAGTATAAAACCAAGCACTGAACTCATGAACAGTTTCTTGATTGTCTTGGATTACACCATTCATCACTGGATTTCGAGGCAAATCACCTCCAAGGCATTTATGGGTGACTGGTAGACCACACAATGCAGGATTGCCTTTAAAAGCTGAAGCATCAAAGCTCTGAAGCTGAGTGCTTGATGGTATTTGCCCAGACAAGTTGTTGTAGGAGACATTCAAGTAACTCAGAAAATTCAGATCACCCATTGCGACTGGAATTGCACCAGAGAACTGATTTCCTGACAAATCAAGAGATTCTAACGATTTCAACAGCCCAATTGTTTGGGGGATTACTCCAGTCAAATTATTTCTTGACAAATTCAGTGCAACCAACCCAAGCAGGCCAGTTATTTCCTCTGGAATTTCTCCAGATAAATTGTTGCCTGCAAAATCAATGACACGCAACAGTCCAAGGTATCTCTCATACTCATAATCTCTTCCTTTCCATCCAACCCATGCCTTATTGATATAGTAGCGTCCAGAAAAAATTGCTCCACATCTCATAGAAGTCAAGTAAAGATTGTCAATGATAGTCTCTGCTTCTCCTTTCAGAACCATAGCTGTTAGATTGTTGAGACACTTTGGTATGGCTCCAGAGATGGTGTTTTGGGAGAGGTCCAGGATCCTAAGATTTGTTAGCTGACAAAGATGCAGTGGGATGCTTCCAATGAATTCATTAGATTGAAGGGAAAGGAACATCAAAGATGAGAGGCTTTCTCCTAACCAAGCTGGTATTTCTCCGGATAATTGGTTTCTACTAAGGTCCAAGAATTTCAACATGCTACAGTTTTTTAAAGACATAGGCAATTCTCCATAGAGGCTATTGTTGTTTAAACTCAATGTTTGAAGGGAAAACAATGATCCAACAGAGCTTGGAATTTCACCTGACAAATTGTTGTTAGCCAAATTCAGAACAACAAGTGTGCTCCAATTCATGAAACAATTTGGAAGTTGTCCAGTTAACAGATTGTTTGACAGATCAAGGAAGCTCAAATCCTTGCCTATAATATTGCATATAAGAGAAATTGGCCCTGAAAACAAATTGTTAGAAAGAATCAATGAGGCTGTGTTAAAAGGAAAAGCTGGCAGTAGACCCTCAAACCGATTAAAACTCAAATCAAACCCCGGGAATGTATCATCAACTGCATCTACTGATGAAAAATCTGGCAGTGTTCCCCTCATCAAGTTGTGAGATATGTTTAAGAAAGCCAACTTAGGCAGTAGGTTCCAAAACCAATTAGGGACGATATCTGAAATGCTAGCACTGGAGATATCTAGCAAACGGACTTTTATCTGAGTTCGCAGCCATTTTGGGAAACAAGGCCCCAAGTGGCATGAACTAAGATGAATGTTGTTCAATTGAAAAGCAGGGTCCCAATCGGATTTGAATCTCAAAACTAAGGAATTATAAGACAAATCCAGATGCTTTAATTTGGAGAGATTAGAAAAATGTCCGCCAGACACCAAACCATGCAAAGAATTAAAAGAAACATCGAAATAGTCAAGCTTAGAAAGGAATCCAATACTTTCTGGTATAGACCCATTCAGTTGATTGTTCGAGATATCTAATTCTCTCAAGGAAGAAAATCTAGCAATATCAGTCAATGAACCATGGAGTTGATTCTGACATAATCTTAAAATCTCCAGCGAGCTAACTGTGCGTCCATACAAGTTCCGAGTGAGATCAGAAAGCTCCCCGGTGAGATTGTTGTGGCACAAATCTAGCGTATGCAAGCTGCACATCTCCCCAAGAGATCTTGGAATGCCACCTTCAAGCTGATTACGGGATAGAACAAGATTTGTAAGAGCACTCATCTTTCTGAAGCCATCTGGAACCAAACCTTGTAACTGGTTACCAGAAAGGTCAAGGTCAGCAAGGCTGTTACTTAAGTTATACAGCCAGGGGTATATTGCAGAAGAAAGATTGTTATTAGAGAGATGGAGTACAGCAAGAAATTTAGAAGAGTTCATGAAAGAAAGAGGTGAAGGAATTATATCCGTAAGACGACACTGATTTAATCGCAAGTCTTTTAGGCGAGGGAGGTTGGTAACCACTTGCAGCCAGTCATTTACCTTGCTGAGGTCGGAACCACTCAAATCAAGATGCTCCAAAGAAGAAAGATGAGAAAGCCAGCCAAGATTTTCAACACTGGCATCAAAACTATAGCTGAGATCAAGAGACTGCAATCTTGAGAGGTTCTTGAGGTGATATGGGATGGTTACAGTGAAAAGGTTGTACGAGAGGTTCAGGTATCTTAGGCTGCTTAGGGAGCCAATGAAATCCATGATACTCTCATCAAGATTATTCAAACTCAGGTCCAAGTAATTCAAATGCTGCAACTCAAGTAATGAATTACTAACCTTGCCTGTTAGAGGCGTAAAATGATGCTCATACAAAGGTGAGGAATGAAGATTAAGTGAAGTAACATGACCAGTTATGTTGTCACAGCCAACTCCTCTCCACTTGCAGCAATCTCTTTTCTCTTCTTCACCCCCCCAAGAAGAAAGAACACCATATTCATCAGTAATATCTTCTTTAAACTTAAGAAGTGCTTGTCTCTCCCGCTCAATGCACCCAATTTTCCCCCCTGTTGCCCCTATAATGAATCCAGGAAAAGGGATGTGCAACAATACAAGCACAATAATTAAAACATAGTTTTTGGGCATTATTATCGCTATGAAAATGAAGCAAAAAAAGCATTTTTGTTGGGTTCTTGTAATTCTGATTTCTGAGAAATCATTACCTTTTTAAATAAATTTCAAGTTGACTTGTCTTCTCTTTTTTCTTTTTCTTCAAGATAATAATAATGGTTGGCTCGACAAGTCTAGTGATATAGAAGTTGTCTATGTCACATCCCACCATAAAAACTACCAGCAAAATTGTACAGATATTGTTGACTTATTGTAAAAAAACCAAACTTGAATTCTTATTAAGAAAGTTATTTATAAATATATTAAAATAATATTTTTTAATTTTTATTAGTACTTCAAAATAATTTGATAATATTAAAAAAATTAATTAAAAATTAAATAAAAATTAAAAATATTTTTAAAACATAAAAACAAATTAGAGATAAAATACAATCTAAGTCTCCCATGAATGTCACCATCTCAACAGCAACCCACAACTTCTCTTGTGGCTATCAATATGGTTTTTCTGGGTAAATTAAGGTATAATTTTGTTCGAAAAGCTACACATGGAGGGAGAGTTCATCTGAACTTACAGAGAAATGGTGCGTGTGGCAAAACAACAAACAGCTTTCGTGCAATTGCAAAAAAGTAAGCCATCATAAAAATTGCGCGTATGATACGCGCGCCTCATCCTGACAAACAAGTCGCAACATCAAGAACCAAAAAGAGTAATCAGCCAAGTAAGAAGAAACCAAGATGCAATCCTCAAAACCCAAGTCAGTTCAGCATAGAAACAAGCAATCCACAGCCAGCAATGATCACCTGAAAAACGTTAACGGGAGGAATCAACGAAAGAGCAGTGTAGACGGGTTTCTCTGTCATCAGATATCTACTTACAGATCCACTTGTCGCCGGATATCTGCTTGTTCGACCGCCAGTGCAGGTGACACTGCTCTGCTGTTAACTCAAATGTTTGCCGCTGGTTGCCCTCGGAGAGAGAATTTTATATTTCTTTTATCATGTGTAATTTTACTCCTATTTTTTTCTTTCTTTCTTTAATTTTTCTTTTAGATCTAGGTTTAATTAAAAATATTGAGATGTACATATGTGTAATATCATCCCTGTTTGTTTTTAAACTTTTACCATGGTATATACAAGTTGTTTTTGTTTGTTACTCTCTTCTTTTCTTATTTTTTTTTAAGAAAAAAAAATTTATTATCAAGAAAATTAAGTACTGAGGAAATTTCATTGTGTATTTTTTACTGTGTATTTTTTAACAAATCACTGTGGAGTGTAAAAGAGCATTTGTTTTTAGTTCTCAATTTTTTTTCCTTCATTGCACTATTTTAAGCCTAAATTAATATTAAATTGCTTCTTTTTTTTCTTATTGTTTTTCTTTTATTAAGAAATGATGGAATTAAAAGATAGAGAAATAGAGTGAGAGAAAAGATGATAGCAACTTTGAATTTTATATTAATAAAAAATATTATTTATCCATTTAAAAAATATAAAATCAAGTCCGGGCTTCTTTTTTTTAGAAGGCCCACGTGCTTGGTCTCTTTTTTTATATTTTTATATTTTGTTATTGTATATTTAGATTAAAAAATAAATATAATAAAAAAATTGTTAAACTCAGTTGAGTTCTAGAGTCACAAGTTCGATAAATTAATTCGCAAAATCCGAGTCGATCCAATATTTTATTACTTGAATATTTTTTTTAAAAGACATATGCCAGATTGAGATTTTTTTAAAATATTTGGTTTAATTTAAATTTATCTTTGTGATGTATTTCTTTTTTTTCATGGGACTAATTTGTTCAAAATCGGCTTATTTTGAATTTTTCCTCTATTGCACTATTTTAAGCCCAAATTAATATCAAGTTGATTATTTTTTTCTTAAGAAATGATT
>Ga0307510_10012285_pt1 | contig 10155 bp, 9 predicted proteins | sample 12_EM_MG_FD_207224 | JGI IMG/M metagenome (GOLD analysis project Ga0307510, IMG submission 207224) | Populus trichocarpa ectomycorrhiza microbial communities from riparian zone in the Pacific Northwest, United States - 12_EM | ecosystem: Host-associated > Plants > Roots > Unclassified | place...
CTATTATTTCATGATCTACGAAGATACATTAAGGGGAAAATACATTCCTTAGTGATCTTTATGGGCGCTAAGACTACTAAGTTACGTTAAGATGGTGAGAGGTTTCCTGATGCTCAGCCTGTCTATTGGTCATAAACGGTATCGAAGGACTGACAATAGATATCAGGGCTGAAACCACATAGTCGTATCGTACAGTGAGGAGGTGCTAAGGTGAGGCGTAAATTATGCTACAGTACAAACAAGTATTTCTTTGAGTTTACGAAAGCACCATACGATGAGGTCAACTTGCAGAAGCGAAGAATGTTCGGAATTATCTCAAATACCGCGAAGATGAAGGACTTTCCTAGTGGTGAAACCTCCCTCATTCTTTCCTGCCCGCCCGCTGCTTGCCAGGTGGAGGCTTTGCGTTGACCTTTGCCTTCTTCAGCGCAGGAGGGGTGTCGATCACTTCGATATCAGAGTCTGAGCTGACCGTCGACGCCTTGCGCTTGCCCGCTTGCCCGCTGCCCACTGATGATCGCTCCATATCGGAAGGCTCGTCAGATCGCGAGGCTGATCCATGCGTGAGTGATTGCTGCGGCAGGCTCTGCAACCGCGATGATGTGGCAGATTCACGATACCAGGCTGGAGATGCAGGAGACATGCCTCGACGCGCTGTTGATTTGGTCTTAGGGGCTGCATCGGCGCCGTGCTGGTGCTGGATGAGGAGCTGGGCCACATCCACAGGACCCTCTTCGGACGCCTCATGCAGCAGATGAAGAGGCTATGGACTTAAGGAGGTAAGGGTGATCGAACGAGTGGCGTAGGGAGCGTAAAGGCGACGATGCGAAGAGGGCACGCGAGTGGGAAAGGACTTAGACGGGCACGCGGGGATGGACAGAGAGAATGCAGAGAGATACATTACCGCCCCTCAGAGGAGGCGTACTTATAGTTCTAGGATCTAATAAAAGCGTCGTGGAGCACTATCAAGTGACTCCGAGTCCACGCGTGAGATGAGAACGAAGTGGAATCGTACGAATTGAGGTCCAAAGGATATGGCGTTGGTATGCCACAAAGTGAAAGATAGGGGTGTAACCCCCGACCGAGAGCGGAACGCGGCAGTGCTTTCTTGACTGCGGCCGGGGGACGACGCTCGAGGGCGCGTTGTCTTCGAAGAGAAAGGGGGTTGAGGCGACGCCCTGGGTTTACACGCGGCGCCGTCCCTTGTTCGGAGTGAATTGCAAATGAGCTATATCAAATGGTTCAAAAGAGAAATGTGCCGGTGGCGTTAGAAATGAAAGTGAGACGGGGGGTCGCAGTGCGTTATCCCCAGTCCGAGCGCGTCCGCGCGCCCACCTCTACTCCTCGTCCCCCTCAGATTTCACCAGCAGAGTCATCCCGTCATCGCTCTGGGCTGCCACGTCGGCGCCGTGTTGGATGAGAAGCCGGGCCACACCCACATTACCCCCTCTGGATGCCTCATGCAGCGGAGTCAGACCGTTCCTGCTCTGGGCTGCTGCGTCGGCGCCATGCTCGATGAGGAGCCGGGCCACATCCACCACACGACCCCATTTGGATGCCAGATGCAGCGGAGTCGTCCCATCCTCGCTCTGGGTTGCTGCATCGGCGCCGTGCTCGATGAGGAGCCGGGCCATATCCACATTACCCCCTCTGGATGCCTCATGCAGCGGAGTCATCCCATCCCTGCTCTGGGCTGCTGCGTCGGCGCCGTGCTCGATGAGGAGCCGTGCCAAATCCACACGACCCTGTTCGGACGCCAGATGCAGTGGAGTCATCCCGTCCTCGCTCTGGGCTGCCGCATCGGCGCCATCCCCGATGAGGAGCCGGGCCACATCCACATGACCCCGTTTGGACGCGCAATGCAATGGGGTCATCCCATTCCCGCTCTGGGCTGCCGCGTTGGCACCGTGCTCGATGAGGAGCCGGGCCACATCTACACAACCCGAGAAGGACGCCTTATGCAGCGGAGTCATCCCATCCTCGCTCTGGGCTGCCGTGTTGGCACCGTGATCAATGAGGAGCCGGGCCAAATCCACACCACTTTTGGGCGACCAAGTCACATAGCTGGACACGCAATGCAGCGGAGTCGTCCCGTCCTTGCTCTGGGCTGCCACGTCGGCACCATGCTCGATGAGGAGCCGGGACACATCCACATTACCCTGTCTGGATGCCTCATGCAGCGGAGTCAGACCGTTCCCGCTCTGGGCTGCTGTGTCGGCGCCGTGATCGATGAGGAGCCGGGCCACACCCACTCTGGATGCCCCATGCAGCGGAGTCATCACGTTCCCACTCTGGGCTGCCGCGTTGGCACCGTGCTCGATGAGGAGCCGGGCCACACCTACACAACCCCAGAAGGACGCCTTATGCAGCGGAGTCGTCCCGTCCTCGCTCTGGGCTGCCGCGTCGGCGCCGTGATCGATGAGGAGCTGGGCCACATCCACATGACCATGGCCCCCGGGCCTGTTGGACGCCCGATGCAGCGGAGTCGTCCCGTCCTTGCTCTGGGCTGCCACGTCGGCGCCGTGCTCGATGAGGAGCCGGGCCACATCCACATTACCCCCTCTGGCCTCATGCAGCGGAATCATACCGTTCCGGCTCTGGGCTGCCACGTCGGCGCCATGCTCGATGAGGAGCCGGGCCACATCCACATGACCCTCTCTGGACGCCAGATGCAGCGGAGTCGGCCCGTCATCAATCTGGGCTGCCGCGTCGGCGCCGTGCTCGATGAGGAGCCGGGCCACATCCACATGACCCTCTTCGGACGCCAGATGGAGCGGAGTCGTCCCGTCCTCGCTCTGGGCTGCCGCGTCGGCACCGTGCTCGATGAGGAACTGGGCCATATCGACATGACCCGCTTCGGACGCGCAATGCAGCGGAGTCATCTCGTCATCGTCCTCGGCTGCCACGTCGGCGCCGTGCTCGATGAGGAGCCGGGCCACACTCGCCTGACTGCGTTTGGATGCCCGATGCAGCGGAGTCGTCCCATTCTCGCACTGGGCTGCAGCGTCGGCGCCGTGCTCGATGAGGAGCTCAACCATATCCCATGTGAACGCGCAATGCAGCGGAGTCGTCTCGTCCTCGCTCTGGGCTGCCACGTCGGCGCCATGCTCGATGAGGAGCCGGGCCACGTCCACATGATCCCCTTCGGACGCGCAATGCAGCGGAGTCATCCCGTCCTCGTTTTGGGCTGCCGCGTCGGCGCCGTGCTCGATGAGGAGCCGGGCCACATCCACATGACCCTCATCGGACGCCAGATGCAGCGGAGTTGTCCCGTCATCGCTCTGGGCTGCCATGTCGGCGCCGTGCTCGATGAGGAGCCGGGCCACATCCACACGACCATGTTCAGACGCCAGATGCAGTGGAGTCGTCCTGTCCTTGCTCTGGGCTGCCGCGTCGGCGCCGTGCTCGATGAGGAGCCGGGCCACATCCACATGACCCCCTCTGGATGCCTCATGCAGCGGAGTCCCGTTCCCGCTCTTGGCTGCTGTGTCGGCGCCGTGTTCGATGAGGAGCCGGGCCACATCCACATGACCCGCTTCGGACGCCTGATGCAGCGGGGTCATCCCGTTCTTGCTCTGGGCTGCCACGTCGGCGCCGTGTTCGATGAGGAGCCGGACTAGATCTATATGACCCGCTCGTGACGTTAGATGCAAAGGCGTTTCCTCGCCAACGAAGCTCCGAGAATTCACGTCCTGTGGATTCTCAGCGGCAAGGACTTTCACAACGTCGTATAGGCCGCAAAGCCCGGCGTAGTGTAATGGGGTTCCATGGGGTGTCAATGGTGCATATTCCCATCCGTGCTGCCCCCGGGGGTGACTAATAGTCGGGTCCCATATCCGGAGCCAAACCGCAAGATGTGGTCTTTTCCGGTCAAACATCTGAGACATTTCTTCTTCTGCATTTTTTGACACACCCTCTAAACGGGCATGCTCAAACCAGTGTTCTGCAGCGTATTTAGCCAGAGGAAATTTCGGAAGTGTGCCCCACTGGCAGGTGACATCTTTGTCGAGGTGTAATAGAAGACCAAGGCATGCTTTGGCAACGAGGGTGTGAGCGGGTGTCAAAGAAATATGGTAGCGGCTGGAAATCGTGTTGCGCTTTTCGGCAAACCGGGCAGAAGTCAAGAACTCCTGGACCGAAAAGTGTGAAAATTGTATTACTTGGGAGAAACCAGCGTTGACAAGAGAAAGCAAGGTGGAGCACGTTGACAGCACCGCATCTACTGGATCTTCGAGCCGCCAATCCCTGCGATATTTCGGAATCTGTCCCGCATTGAAATCAAATACAAGGAACTCCGCCAGTTCCGCGACTCGGAGCGGCCGGGAAACCACTGCGACGCAATGCAGGAGCCGCCGCGCAAGTTCCCAGTTTGTGCCGTCGATCTCCTGCAACGTGCGTTCATATGTCGCATCGAGTGTCGGTGGTAACTCGTCTAGCGCATGCCGGATACGCCCCGGGAGGCACCTAGCAAGGTACTCTAGCTGGCAATGCACCCATCGGAACCTACGAGGTATGGATGAGTGTCGTGAAGAAATCCAGTATAAATGCCTTACATGCCGTCTGCTCTTTCTGTCAGAACAGCAATCACAAGTTGCTTGTGCTCCGGTGTCCATCTTCGCATCCTTCTGTCCGAGTTCACAATCGACTTGATGTAATTCTCAATGTCTCCCTTCTGTCCGCTCTCGTCGTGTAAAGAAACAGAACGGAAAGTTAAGGGCTCAAGAATAGGCTTGATATCGATCTCGGGTCGGCTGGTGACGCAGATGCGGAGGTTTGGGAGTTTTGAATCGACGAGGTCCTCTAGGAGTGCTAAGACTTGCTCGCGGTGGGATGGTAGAGATGTGTTCGGACATTCGTCCAAGGCATCTATAATCAGATAAATCGGAGCTTGTCCTGGGAGACCCAATAAGCCCTTTAGACATCGGATAAGTTCGTCCTCGCTAGGACTTCGGGCACCATCGCGGTGTGCCGAATAAGAAGAGGAAATGATGGTATAGTAGGAATCGGATTGTTCGCAGAGCTGGAACAGCATCGATGAGAGCAACCCACGGAGGTCCTTCTTTTCATCTTCCCTAAAATCGTAGTAAAACATAGCGAGCGACGCCAGCCCAGACATTTGGATGGCTTCGATGTCCTCGATGATTGTGGAACTGGTCAACAAAATAAGTTCTTGAGAATGAAAACACAGAAGAGTCAACAAACCAAAGTACACTCTTGCCAGCACCCGCTATGAAAGGAAAAACCTATCATTGTGGCGAAAGAGCAAGCACTAAGCAGTAAACTGACGTTTTCCGTGTATCCAGAGTAGCGAACTCGGACCAGATGCTTTCCATTCAGAGAGCGTGCTGCTGTTAAGGAACCACGCCCCAGTCCCACTGTGCCGCGATCTTCGGCCAATGTTGTAATTCTTCCATGGATCAGGGGGAGAGAGCCAAGTTCGGATATTTCTTAGCAACTGGTCACCTGCCAGGCAACCTCAGTGCCTTCAGGGAGTAATGCGAACGTCAGGAAATAACCTACACTTCGATTTATTCATGTCGCTCGCCATTTGATGTAGGATTCCTAGCGCTCAGTGAAACACAGAACTGGCCTGTTGTCACCAACAAAACGTACTGAGGTCTTCGCGGACACCGTCTATGGATGCTTTCCCGTCTAGTGATGAGAGTATTCAATACGGCGGATCACAATCGCAATTTATTGCTCACCATCCATGAACTCCTTCATATTCTGGACGAGTCCATGGACAATAGCGAACGTATGAGCTGCAGTAGTCCGGGCCTCGTCTTGCGTCAGTCGGTCGAGCCTCTCCAGAACTGCCTCGATGTCTTTCTCCTTGAAAAATGTCTTTACAAGTTTGACTGCGTGGTGCTGAGCAAATGTAAAATGTTGGCGAAAACGGACTCACTTGATCTTCGCTGCTTTAGTTCTTCTGTCACCAGAGCGAGCGTGGAAATAAGCTCCACCAGAATCTTGACCACCATCTCGTCCAATGCGGGTGTAGGAGGGATTCGTGTATAGATATTGAGCCGGTTTAGGAAGTGTTCGATTGACTCGAGCAAGTCGACGAGTGCGTCGCAGTTGGATAATTTACCCTTGGCCGACTGAATTACAAGGATGTCACCAGGCCATCTTCATATGAACTGACGGACGGCACGTACGTCAAGTAGGATAGCAAGGCATGCCTGTATCACCTTCGCGGGTGGGAATGCCTGTAAATGAAAGTCAGAGGTGTCAGACATGTCATGAGCGCCTTCTGTCGTACCAGGCCAAAGGCGTCAGCAATGGAGGCGGCGGATGAAATTTTGGATAAGATTGATACAGTGGTCTTGAGGGACTTGATGATTTTATCACTGCCTTGAAGATGGCTGAATGCCCGTGCTTGATCTTGGAAAAGGCCAGTAATGGCCTCGACAGTGTCGCAACTCTGGAGTTTGATGGCGAGCGGATGGTGTGCCAAAGAGACGCCCGCCTTTTTCTCATACGCCTGCAAGGCAGGCTCGAAAAGAGTTTGAAAGCGAGTAGATTCCGATTGGTGAGCCATATCACGGGCTTGAAGAGGGGGATGGATTAGCTGCGAGGAACTGATGGCGAGAGAGTGGGATGTGCGTGGAGGTTATGGTGAGGGTCAGTTGCACCGCCTCATGAACCTAAACTGATTGCTTGAAATGGTCCGACGCGGAGTCGGAGTCGAGTTGCCGGACCATGTGTCCTGGTGAGCGAGGGTAAAGGCGTCGGTGGTCCCTAGAACAGGACGATGACAGAGTGAGGTGTTCAGGGGCGAAGCTGGAGGGAGGGAGAATGCGTCGACGTTCCAAGTCCAACCAGCTTATAGCTTCTAGAAGCGGAGAAAATCATATTTCGACACGAAAAGAATGGGGTCATATACATGAATAAGAGACAACATGTGACCGGCACTCGGTATCAGGAGTATAGCCGAGGTAAGCGATGGGAACCGGACCATGGAAGTGTAGGAATACCCGAGCCGGGTTACGAGTTAGGAAGTGAAATACCGCCCATGAGTCGGGGCGAGTCGTTTATAAACGCGTAGTAGTGTACCATGTCGAGTCCAAGTTAAATCTCCTGTCCTCTAGTCTCAATAACATCTGCTTCGTACTCTCTCATTAAGTCTAGTTTCACCGGCGGTGACATTAGATTTAACTTCTTTTCTCTATCGTGGCAAGCGGCAGCAAGGAGACGCTGTCTACATCGGGTAGGGGCCCGACGATACGTACTCGACTTCTCTCGAACGAAGAAGTCCGCGGAACCCGATCAAATCGACGGATAGTCTGGGTAACAAAGGACCAGACCAATCTTCCACTCGACGTCCAAGTCTTCTGTAACGACGACGATCTCGATACCACAGACTTATTCACAGTTTGCTACTTCGAAGGACAGTGGCACAGCATCCAGTGGAGTAAAACCAAGCAACGATTTCGCCTAGGACTAGTGTACCCCGAAATCGAACAGTGGAATACTGACGAATCAGATTCCGAACAAGAAAGCGAAACAAAGACACAAAGTGACGAAGACGACCCGTCCGACAATACTGATCGCCTCATTCGAGCAGCACCCGTTCCCTTAGCCATTACTAGTCCCTCTCGATCATTCCAAATGTCTACTACAGTAACCACCACCGCCACACACGCAGCTACGGCGTCTTCTTCTCAACCAGTCCCTGCCGCTCCCCCTGCTCCACCGACAGCAGCAGACGTACAGAATATATTCAACAATGCACTCCGACGACAACCTGGAGGAGGAGGCCCTCCCAGAGGCGGCGCGCCAGGAGGAGGACCACCTGGAGGAGGACCAGCGCCCCTTGGCGCAGTCCCGAACGCAGCACTACAACCAGTAGCGGTCGCTGCCGATGCTAAAATGATGGGGCAACCACCCCCGATCTTCCTTGGCGATCGAACAAAAGCAGACGATTTCGTTGATCAAGTACAAGGATACCTTCGTCTGAATCATGATGTCACTGGGTTCAATTCCCCGATAAAAAAAATTGCTTTCATGCTGTCGCATATCCAGGGCAGCGAAACGAACGCGTGGAAGCGCGACATGGGCAATATGCTTGATGGTCTGAATCCGGCCGTCGATAATATCCCTCTCTTATGGGAGCAGTTCCTTCAGGAATTCCGTATCCAGTTCCAAGACACCCAGCGAGGGAATCGCGCCCGCGCGCAAATTGAAAGCCACCGCATGAAATTCCCCGATATCGACCAATACATTTCTTCTTTCGAAGAGCTCGCTCGTACCGCAGGATACACGCAAGGCAACGAAGCCACTACGCACTATTTCATTAAGGGTCTATCCCCTTCCGTCATGATCGACACAATGAAACCTCCTATGCCTCTGACCTACGCAGACATTAAGCAACGCGCCATTGACAGCACCCGTTCACGGATGCTAATCGACGATATTCTCGGAAAACGCGGGCCAGGACAAGGTCGAGGCAGAGGTCAGGCCCCCCGATTCGGATCTTTCGGACGCGGCCAACAGCCATACCGACCCTTCTTCCAGCAGCAGAGACAACCCCAAGGTCCGCCACCACAGCAGCAGTATAACTCAACAAACGCGCCTCGCTGGATGAATAATACTCCGGTCCCGATGGATCTTAGCCGTACAAAAGCCCCCACCTGGCGAGGACGTGGCGGCAATGCATTCGGCCGCGCCGCTCCGCAAAATCGTCCCCCACTTATCTGCTTCCAATGCGGAAAAGAAGGTCACTTCGCGCGAAACTGCCCTCAAAGATGTTTCGCAACAAATTATGCCGAATATGATGCTGGTGCCTCGACATCGACGATGGAACCGTACGAACCTAGGGACCCAATCGCGTCCCTCAAAGCTCAACTCGATGCGTTGACTGTGGACGAAAAAGAGAAATTAGCGGCTGAAGTAGGAGGAGATGAGGATTTTTCCTCCGCTTGATCACGACGGCCTTGATCAAGCGAGCTAGCGAAAACGTGTATCTTACGGGACGAAAATCAATGACACTTCGTTTCTATATCCATACTATCGCAAAAAGAGCCGAAACCACTGCCCTGCTAGATTCAGGTGCTACGGAAAATTTCCTTAACCTATCTTATGCCAAATGGCTGAAACTGCCCATCAAACGACTACCTACTCCTCGGAAGCTATACAATGTTGACGGCACCCAAAACAAAAGCAGCGAACTACAGTTCTACACTGACCTTTCGGTCCAAACTGGGTCCACTCGAACTAATCTACGATTCTTTTTGACAGATCTGGGCGACCACAAGGCCATCTTGGGATATCCTTGGTTCTCCGCAAGTCAACCCCGGATTGACTGGAAACGGGGCTGGATCGAACACTCCCAACTACCGATCATCGCCCGAGCGCCGAACACGTCACGAGCTCTCTTTGGCACGCGACGTATCAATCATCCGAAACCCATTATACACGATCGGTACTTTCTTGGTCGAGTGACCGTCGGAACAGTGACAACTCCAACAACATCCTCAATACCCGAGGAATATGCACAACACCAACACATTTTTAGCGAAGAAGCGTCTCAGCGGCTCCCAAAAACTACAATTTGGGATCATGCGATCGAACTCCTACCTGACGCTCCCACTTCGCTCCCGGGACAATTACTACCCCTCACCCAAAAGGAGATCGAAGAATGCCACAAGTTCGTCGAAGAACACTTACGACGGGGAACTATCCGCGAATCGAAAAGTCCATATGCGGCAAACTTTTTCTTCGTCAAAAAGAAAGATGGGAAACTTCACCCCGTGCAAGATTACCGCCCCCTGAATAAATGGACGCTCCGAAATCGGAATGTTTCCCCACTCATTCCCCAAGTAATCACCCGCTTGGCAGGTTGCACCTTATTCACCAAATTCGACGTATGATGGGGTTATAACAACATCCGGATTAAGGAAGGAGACGAATGGAAGGTGGCGTTTCTCACGCCCGAAGGACTCTTCGAACCCCTCGTAATGTTCTTTGGACTAACAAATTCGCCGGCTGTCGCAGGCTTCGCCCGCGCCACCCCACCTCAAGAGGGGATCATACGAGAAACCACCAAGTCCACCTAACCCAGCCCTAAAGCCGAGTTATAGCCAGATAGTGAAGATGAAGAAACCCCCACGTGATCCTGAGAAACAGGCACGTGATCCCAAGAGAACATCATGT
>Ga0307510_10012286_pt1 | contig 10155 bp, 11 predicted proteins | sample 12_EM_MG_FD_207224 | JGI IMG/M metagenome (GOLD analysis project Ga0307510, IMG submission 207224) | Populus trichocarpa ectomycorrhiza microbial communities from riparian zone in the Pacific Northwest, United States - 12_EM | ecosystem: Host-associated > Plants > Roots > Unclassified | place...
AGATCGTCTGCTTCCATGACGTCAGCGTTGGCAATTATCTCTATTATGAGTTGTGCTCTCGGATCCCCTGCTTTAAACAAGCGTCTGCTTCACCATTATTTTGCAGCATGTCCTTGACTTCTCCGGTCTAATCCACATCTATTATGCCACCGCCCACTGCTATTTCCATCTTGCTAGCAATACGACTGCTTGCGGGTAGCCTTCCATAGGTTCCCTCCGGCAATCCTATCGCAATACCCGTCTCCACTATTGTTTGTCCTTTTGCTGGTACAAGTCCATCCATCAGGGCATAGATCTCATAACCGGCTGCGAATCATGATCCTTTTGTTGGAATTATAGCCTTGATCAAAAGGTTCATTATCCTCAGGCTTGTGGATTCGTGTTTTTGTGGGATGAGGGCCGTTTCTGTGCTTTGTCTTTGATGAATTACGGACATTTGAAAGTGTTCAGATTTCAAAATTGAGTGTTCACTGTGATGCGGTCCCTCCTCAGAGCGGTACTCCAGCCGTCTACTTAAAGCGTCGGGTTTCCCACCCCTGCTTCCCGCTCGATAGCCTATTTTGAGGTTGTAGTTCGTCCGCTCCTGTGCCCATCGTATTTGCCGCTGGCCCCACACCTTTTTTGTCAAGAAGTACTGTATATTTTAGTGCTCGGTATATACCGTCACGGGTTCTTCTGCACCCCAGAGATATCTTTTGCATTCTTTGAATGCTTTGATTATTGCAAGTAGTTCTTTATCATGTATCTCGTAATTTCGTTCCCCGCTAATTGATTTTCAAGAATGGAACGCCACCGCGTGAAGCCGGCTTCCTTGGTACTGGCATAGCAGGCATCCGACCGGGAATTTGCAAGCGTCTCTCTCCACTACAGTTTTCCTTCCTAGGTACAAATGCGATAAAATCGGTGCTGTCGGAAACCTCTTTTTCAACTTCTCAAATGCCTCCTTCTGCTCTCTTCCCCTGTGACAATCCTTTGGGTGCCCTTTTAACATCTCAGTTATTGGTTTGCAAACTTGCGAGAAATCTTTCATGAATCTTTGATAGAAGTTTGCGAATTCAATGAAGATTTAGACTTCTTTACCCGATCTCAGGTGAGCCCAGTTTTCAACGCTTTTGACTGTTCTATCACTCATGTTGGTCCACTTGTTTTGACAATATATCCCAGCAATTCGACTTCATCCTGCGGGAACACCGACTTGTTCAACAAGACTGCGAGGTCGTGTTGTTCGAGCCGGTCCAGTACCTGTCGAACCGGTTTGACATTGTCTTCCATATTTTTGGACTATATCAGGATGCCATCTAGGATTCTAGGTAGACTCCTACTCCGTAGTGGAAAGGTTCTCTTAGGATTTTATTCATCATGGTTTGAAAAGTTGCTGGAGCGTTTACCAGTCCAAAAGGCATGACATTGTACTCAGATTGTCCGTCTCGGGTCCGAAAGTCTGTTCTATGTTCATCACCTTTCCTCATTCGAGTAAGTGGATAGTCATCATTGAGGTCGAGCTTAGTAAACACTTTTGCTCCAGGAACACGATCTCGGAGTTCATCCATGAGCGGTAAGGGGTTCTTGTTTAGGATCGTTAATTTATTCAGGTTCCTATAGTCTACCCATAGTCGTAAACATCCATGCTGTTTTGGAACAAAAAGGAATAGGGCACTGTAAGGGGATTCACTATCTGGGATTTTGCCCTCCGTAAGAATTTCTTTGAGGAATGTGTCAAGCTCGCTTAGTTGGTGGGCCAACATCGGGTAAATTGGGCCCCAACGGGACTCGGCCCCTTCCCTAAGGTTGATGGCGTGGTAGAAAGTACTTTGAGGTTCCAACATCTTAGCTTTTTCCTCTTCAAAAAGCTCCTTATACAGCCCGTACGGCTTTGGCAGGGTCTCCAGTTTTACTCCCCCTTCTTCTTCTCGTTCAATTCTTCCCACATACTGTGCTTCTTCTTTATAAGTTACAGTTTCATCCCACACAAACAAATCCCCCACTGCTTCATCTTTCATTTGAGCGTGGCACTTCGCTTCTTCAAAGACCCATTTACTTGGGTCTGCGATATTTTTCAAGGGGTGTTCGTGATGCCACCACCCAAACGGGACGATCCAGTCAGATTTTCCTGTGGTTCCAGTTTCACAGGATATGATGCTCAGGTGACCGTTGGCACCGATTTCCAAGAAAATAGGATGTGTATACAATATTCCTCCGGTAGGCGCGATTTCACCATCAAAGGTCGTGATTTTTAACTGTGAAACCTAGCTTAAGTCGCGATCTCAAGCTGTCATGCGGTATCCTACTTCATGAGAACGATGTTTGAATCAGCATCTCAAAGTACGTTTATTGGGCATTGTCACCCTTTTACTTCAACAAATGCCTTCCCCTCAGGGCAGGCGTAATGCTTAGGTTTTTTAATGGGTCATGACCTTCCGCTCTGGTTTTGATAAAATCTTTTCATCGCGGCGGTTTCATGTAATGTCGGGGTTTGTTACCGCGCCAGCACAGTTTCTGCTCTTAAAGCCTTCTCAGACAAACCTCTACAACAAGTGTCTTATTTTTGAATATCGGGCAACCCACTACTAGCGGTCTTTACCTCCTGCCTAGGAGTTCCCATATTCCAGGAGTGGTGGTTCACTAGAGTACGCCACAAGTTCGCGACTAGGGTGCGCCACCCTTCATTGTCGACTTATCCCTCATGTGAGAGTGTCCCCTGCAAGGAATCCACCGTACCTTCGCCTTCGAGTTGGGCCAACTCCCCCGGAGGGACCCCTCCCAACACCATTCATCATAACATGAACCTTGTGCCATATAGAGGCACCCCTGGCTTGTATTTTCCTGGCTGTTGTACCTGGAGCAAAAGTTTGGTTGCCCTGGATTTCGACCCCCATTCGCTTGTCCTGCAACTAAAGCTTTCTTCTGAGGTATTGTTGTCTTCTCTCTCTATCTATTCTCGTCGACCGCTTTCTTCACTTGTGACTTCTTAAGGCTCTAGTGGTGAGCACGGACTACCCATTTTTGGTCGTAAAATGACCACCGCTATCCTTTTTTCGTTTTTTAGCCTTCTAGTGGGATGGCATCACCAACTACGCCGCCGGTCTTTTGTTTCGAGGGGGCCACCTCACTACTCAATCACCGTCATTGCTTGTACCAGGATGACCTCTTCAGACAATCTCGTCATCCTCAAAGGCCCAAGCTGGGGCCCTTTGAATCGCTTGCTTTGAGCTTTCTCCTTGGCTCTCAACGGCCACAGTGGCTACCTGGGGGCGTCGCTTCTGTGCGACTGAGTATAGTCTTTAGGGCTTTGCTGACCCTGGATATACAGCCGATACTTGTACCGGCTTCCAACAGTATTTGTCAGCGTGCTTTTTCATTCCGCACCGTCTGCATTCGTTGTCTTTCTTGCCTTTGTCGACAACTTTTTGATTGACCTCCTCATGGGCTTCGGCCTACACCATCTGTTTAACCTCCCCCTGCGGTGCCACTGACTCTTCTGTTCACATTCCGTTATATTTCCTATGTGCATTTCATAACACTACTGTGTATTCTTTTACTTAGGTTGTGTTTCAGCTCCACCTGTACCCCGCTTACATTACTACAGCCAAGATATATATTATCGTGTTTTATTGATTGTTTTGGGATAATATTTGGGGATTTAACATGTGCTTTTCTATCCGGTGTGAAGGATTTTATGCATCTCTGTTGCACTCTTATTGGTCATCATATTTCTAATATTCACATCACACCCTCATAGTTTCACGGACATTGTTTAGGATTACTTGGCAGGATCTCAGGGTCAAACATGCACGCACTTATGTTTCTTACATAGTTTTCCCTATATTTCTTTCATACATATGAGCGCACACCTTTCTATAAATACTCAGGCTATGCTTGCTACCACCCACCTGTTTTGCAATAATTAAGAACCAGAACTCCTACCAACTCTATACTCCTTACTCCTCACTATGCGTGCCTCGCAACCCCCCTCGCACTTGCGCAGTATTTTCCACATAGAATGGATTATACCCATGGCATTCACATTTTGAACACCTTCCTTTTTTACCCTCCTTTCCCCAGCCTTCCACCCCTTATAGTCCGCCTTTTCTTTAGCTGAGTACTGCATTTTTACTCGCTTTGCCACTATTGGTGGCCTTGAGTCCTCACACTTTCTCTTTTCGCCCCTTGTCCCATCGGAGAGACCGTTACCTCAAAGACCTTTTCGTTCCTTGAAGTCTTCGTCCGCTCTGGTTACGATCCTGACTGCTTCCAACCATTCCGCATCGTCAACGTATTCTCTGTGTGAGAGCCGTCGCAATGCATCTTCGGGAATTTCGTCTTCTATCATATTCCTCTAGGCCATCCTGGTGACTCTTGCATGGACATTGAGATTTTCCATTTCCATCAAGATCTGAGCGATATCACCGCGATATTTGACCGATCCCCTGTCTCTTAGGGATTTTTCCGCTTCATGGGTGGGACCGTAGCGTTGCCGAGCTTGTTCTGCAAAAACGTGCCAGAACTCGTATACTTCTTGTCTCGTGTAACCTAACTCTCCTGTCATTTGTTGCCAGTAGGTTAAGCTGAACAGTGCGACTTGTTTCCCTTCCGTTTGGCTTATGGCATATCAGATTTGTTGTGCCTTGTTTTCCCACTGCCAACTGTTTCGGCCAAAATAATCCATGCAGGTCAGTAGCCACATGCGTACATCTTGACGTTTTTCGTTTTTGAACAGCACAGGGGGTTCCGCTGGCACTCTTGATCGTTGTTCCAATGCGTTGGCCATGACTGAGGAAAACAGGTTAAACTATTCGTTGTTCTCAGCGTCATAATCGTCCTCCGGCTGGGGTGTGGGTCCCTCATTCCCTCTTCCTTTCCTTCTCTCATCTGGTTTCCTCCCAGATCCTTCCCCATGAACATCGGGGTCTCCTTCGCCTCCGGGAGCTCCTGCAACCCCTGCTCTTCGTGGCGGCCGCGGATCTGTCCCTCCGGTCTCTGAAGCTTCTGGCGTTGCATCTGACGCCTTCCCTTTTCCTTTAACCTGTCCCATCAATGTCTGCACCATTGCCTTCAGCTCCGAGATCTCACCATCCAGTGTCTGCTGCGCCTCTTGGCGCTGTAACATCTCTTGCTTCATGAGATTAAGACTTATCTCATGATTTTCTAGCTCCCGCTTGGGCTGCTCGTTGGGGCAGATGATCTCTTCAGCTAGGAGAAGGTCCCGCTGTATGGACTGAGCCTCCGTTCCCAGTCCAGTTTTGTAGAGCTGCGATGTGACAGCCTCAAGCCTGGCTTGTCTCTCATCGGTTTCTCCTACCCTCTCACCTACTGTGGAAGCAAAGCCTTCCTTGACCTTCCGGGATTCTCGGTCTAGAATCCGTATTTGATCCTCAATTTGCTCGTGTTCCTCCCCAACGATTTGGGCACCAGACTTTAACCACGATTTGACTTTTAGCTGTTCCTGGGCTATGAGTAGCAACACTGTTGGTAGGGAGCTGCCAGAGAGACGCCGAGCATCTCTGCTTTGTTTGAGATGTGGATCGAAACAGCCTAGAATTCTGTCCAAACATTCGATCCGACCTGTCATGACGGGGTCGTGGGTAGGAGCACGGCTTTTCGAGCTTCTCCGCAGTCTCCTTCCTTGTTTAACTAAGATGGCGATTGAGAGGCTTGCAGACCGGGGACCGGGACCCGCAGGGTGCGACCAGGCCAATCGTGTGCTTTTGGTCTCAATACTCGGTGCTGTATCCTGGGAGCATTCGTCTTGTCCTCCTCCTTCATCCTGTTGCCATTCCATGGCCGCGGGCGCCTTTGGGCCAGAAGCCATCTTCTCAACTTCTTGATGGGAAACTTATGTTTGGTTTCTGCCCCACCTGTCTGGTATCTCAAAGGTCTGACTTGAACGCTGGTTACTATCTGGGTACTACGTGTACCAGATGGAGTTCGATTTCTCTCCCGGGGTGTGATAGGTGAAGGTTCCGCTCTATTTGTATCGATATATTGCGGCAATCTCTTCGAGTGTGATGATGTTTTCTGGGTTTATCCACCAGAAATATGATTCTTTATAAGGTTCTAGCGTCCCTGATTCAAGTTTTTCAGTAGAGCAGAGGACTTGGTCTATTGAGGCAGTCCTCAAGGGTGTAGGTTCGCAAGGGGTATCGGGTTTGAGAGTATAAGTATCTCTGGCAAAAATGTGTCTTGGTAGCGATGAGAAATATCAATATACCGTTAGGTGGTAGCTTCGGCATCCGGTATTCCGACAGCTAGAACCTGAGTCGGTATTATATTGGAAACCTCGTTAAGAAGACACGAGTAATGTGGGTTAGATATAATGTGTACTTCGGTATACATAGTCGAAGTATTGGTAACGATAAAAACGTAGAATCTTATTATATTGATAAGATATCTTCTCCGTGCATGTTGTTTCAAAATAGCAGCGAAGATGCTTAGATATTTATATTCCGCGCCTGAGCAATCACAGTATACATGCTAACTCTCTACTAACTAAGTATCTTGTCCGTAATTCTGCGAACTTCACCTGAGTGCGAATCCTCGTAGACCCTGAAAATGCTCTTCCACACATCCTGCTCCCATGGCCAACCTATCGGTTTGCTCTACTGTTATTCCTGATGGTGTGGAGACCAGATCAGGTGCCACCCTATCCGTTTATCCGTTGGCAACAATGGTTACGAATTATCTTGCCCTCGTACTCACCGACAGTAGTCTAACTTGCAGAACAGAAGATGGCCAATCTTCTTTGGTTGGTTCAGTTGAAAATTGGACATGTGACCGCATATCGTATTCTTGTCTTCTGGCATTACATGACTTGTCCTCACGATCATACCAATGTGTTTTTTCCCTTGGACTCTATCCTTTACCAACCTGTTCTTTGTGGATGCACCTGATCCACTTACTGGGCATAGTTACCCCCTTCATACTCTACACGTCTTTGTAGGTATGAGGAGACTAACTTTCGTGCAAAAACATCCTGTTACCTTCGACCGACTCTTCCGACTATGTGTCTTCAAGTGTCTGTAACCTTATGCACCGTCTTCCGATTCACCTGCCTCCACCTTTATCTGGTGCCTGAATGTCTCCCCTCATATATCCTGCGGACGGGATCCGGTCGAATGGACGGCCACGGCATATACGGTGTTATAGTATGTCTTCCATCGATCGTTTTCTTTTGGTGTTGGGACGCAACTACCAAGGCAGCTACTGATGACGCTCCGTCCCAAATCCGGGGCTGGATGGGGCTGTTATCTTTTTCCTTCGAAGTTTGTTCGTGTCTGGGTAGAGTAACTCTGCCCTGTAAATCGTTTAGGGTAGTCCGTGCGCCTAACACTCCGAGTGTCCCATTCCGTCTTTTCTGCGGCCTTATCTAACATAAGTGCGAGTTTTCCAGGATAGCTAACAAGGTAGCATTCCAAGCTAACTAGGCCATAGATATTGGTGCCAATGGATTACAGGTCAGAAAGGCTTGTAGGTAGTCCTTTGATAAAGGGAGTTAGAATATCACCCGCTAACTTGTTATATTTTTAAGGTCTCTTCACCGTTGCTTCATAATTCTTCCACTATGTTGAGAGAGACCTACTATTTATGGTAATGATCATGCTACTTCAACTTTCTTTCTTAATTAGTATCTTCTTACTAATTCAGTTCGTCAGAACAAAGTGGGAACCCCTTTTGACCCTGAAATCTTGCCCAGCTCAACTCTGAGAATCTCCCGAACTGCTATTTCGTCTGCGGGTCTTCCCACTCCACCAGTAATAGCGATTCATTTTAGTCTCCGGAATGTACGTTACAGTCGAAGATCACCGAGGGTGAACCTACACATGGGTCATTTAAACCTTTCTTGCCGGTTATAATGAACTTACACCTTTGCCACAGAAATACTTACCCCACGGTCAGGATACCTTACACCGAGCCATTCCAGTGACTAAAAACAATGGCTAGTAGACAGTCTTTGATCTCTTTGGCATGATAGACTATATATGAATATGTGGTCCAAACGCCTGCATACCAATAGAAATATGGAATATGAAGCAATCAGTTCTGATATCCAGCCATCAACGCATTATGCAGCTAATGCATATGCAAGTACTAAATGAGTAGAGTTGTGTTCTCAAAATATTGTTCCAACCTGTTATACATATTGTGAAATGTTCTCTGATCCCGTGTTCTGAGTCATCTTCCAGCTGCCTCTGAAAAGCTCATAACTCCAGGCCCTTTACTTTGGATATACGGTCATCTTATAAAGCCATATACCTTGCTCTTAATATTAAGTAAGCTATTCCCTCTAGTGGAATAGGCAGCTACCTGATGAAACGGCCTAAGGGCGATGGTCAAATGTGATTTAACTAAGGGCTAAAAGTCTGAGCACTATTGTACACCCACACACAGGGCTGTTAGGAGCACAGACTCCCCACAAGGAGTTAGGGGGCAGAGTTACCCTACCTTGACACAGACGAGCTTTGAAGAAAAAAGATAACACTGCCGTTCGGCCCTGGCATTGGAACGGTGGGTCATCAGTGGCCAGCTGGGTAATTGCGTCCCAACACCAAAAACCACTATCACTGGAACACCTCTTCTAACACATTACATGGTGGCCTATTTGAGAAGCTCTTAGAACATTTTTCCGGAGGTCACATGTTCAACCCACGCCCTGTCGTAGTTATCACAACTACATAAGGGATCTTTAACAGTTTCTACGCAAGAGTATGTGCAATGAGACCGAAGGGTTTTCGCCGAGTACTCCTGGTAGGTGGTGCCTGATTTCCAAGCACAAGCGAGATGGGTAAGCCTGGGGTACTTTATCATAGACAGAGCTGTATCTAGGAAGGCTCAATATAAATATGCGCAAAATAGTGATAAAAATGTTTCTGGTAATAACTTAGGATATTGATAGGGTCTCTTCTCCGTAGTGTGATGATTTCTGTAAAGCTCGTGAGGCACGTCGATATTTATATCCCACATCGTTAGAGTGCACAGCCTACACGTATCTTCCATACTAACTAAGTACCTGATAACCATTCCAAACATTGTCTCATAGTGCGAACACTGTTTGACCCTGCATATAATCCCAGCACCATTGACTTCTGGACTGGAGTGCTCTTGATTTCTCTGGTGTTGCACCACGTCCCAGTCAGAGTTCACAATCCTTCATCCGTCAGGAGGAACTCAAACGTGTCTGTATGATAGACCATGTCCTCATTATCAAATAAACGCAGTGGCACCATACATATTCTCACCACCAGCCTGTATCCAAACGCAATCGTTCCGACTGTTCTTGTTACGGAAGAGTCGAGCACCAGTCCATCGGGCCCGGTGTATGTTGTAAACACCTGACTCCTGGAACGCAAGAACCAGGATCTTCAGTTTCGTCAGTAGGTTCACCGGCAAAGCTCGAAGTAGCACCGGATTTTCCGGCAGTCGGCGCTCGGGAGGCAGGCTCAGTCGGCTATATCGTATCAATTCCCGACAAATCATCTCCGGGGATATATCACATGCTCTGCCAAAATCAACGACGTCCTGGATATTATCACGACGTCCCTTCAGAATCCTCCTCTGTGCTGGTGGGGTTGGCGCGGGCCTGGTCTTCTCTAAATGTTCTACTACCTCAGTTGGTAAATCAGCTCCTGCATGTTGAAGGAATTCCAAGTTCAAAATTCTCATGCGGATCGCATATTGTCGACCGTAGCTGCTTAGTATCTTTCGTGCTGCGTCGATTTTCTTTGAGGTCGCCATCCATCCTTGATTTGCTCGTTATGTGCAAGCTCTCCATACTCGGTAGAATACATGGGAATATTGCCGAACATGTAGATGTGATCGCGAAAGTGACTTATTAGATGCATCTTAACAAAGTTGCAATTAGATTCGGAATGTATCAATTCCATACCTTGGTTGTTCTCTGCTTCATGATGGTTGTCACCAATCCGGCGCCGTTGGGATGGGGGCACTCGCTCCCTCATCTGGGCTCTCTGACGACGCAGCTCCTTGCGCAACTCATCAGCCTTCTCTTGCGTCCGTTTGGATATGCGAAACTCCAAGAAAATGTCCTTCGTCTCGTGGAACTGCGTCGCATATTCTTCCATATAAGATATACTCTCGGGTGTGTGACTTCGGTATTGAGCCATCATGGTGAAGTCAAGCATTGACCTGACACAGGTGAGC
>Ga0307510_10012287_pt1 | contig 10154 bp, 10 predicted proteins | sample 12_EM_MG_FD_207224 | JGI IMG/M metagenome (GOLD analysis project Ga0307510, IMG submission 207224) | Populus trichocarpa ectomycorrhiza microbial communities from riparian zone in the Pacific Northwest, United States - 12_EM | ecosystem: Host-associated > Plants > Roots > Unclassified | place...
CGTCGGGCATCGGCCCGGACATCTGCGCCTTGATCGCCAGCGCCATCGGCCGGACCGTATCCGCCGTCGCACCGGGGCCGGCGAAGACCACGCCATAATAAGGCAGCGTATCGACCAGCATGAGCTTCGCGATCGCCCCTGGATGCCGCTCGGCGATGGCCAGACCCAGCGTTCCGCCAAGGCTGTGGCCCACGAGCGGAACGGCGCGGCCCAATTTGCCGAGATAGGCGCTGATCGCCTCGACCACCGGATCGAACACGGGACCATTGGCATTGGCCTGGGCGGCTTCGCCGGCAAAACCATCGATCTGGACGAGGTGGAGCCGATAGTGACCGCGCAGCCTGTCGGCGGTCCGCCGCCACGTCTCGCGCGACGAGGCGAGCCCGGGGATCAGGACGATGTCCGGCCCGGTTCCGACGATTTCGACCGAGATGCGGTCGGAGGAAACAAGCTTGCTGTCGGCGTAAAGTCGCGTGGAAGGCGCGGCGACCTGCGCCAGGGCGGTTGTCGTCCGGGCCAGGGTCGAGACGAACAAGATGGCCGCGACCGCAGCCAGACTCTTGATGCGATAGCTAATCATCGTTCTCTCCATGCGAATCCTCGCGTTCGATCGATGATTGGCGTGATCTAGCCGTCGCGCACAGTGACACTTGTCACCCGCCCGGCATGACGTAGCACACTGACGTTACGCCGCGCCGGGAGCGCAGCCAACAATCGCGCAGACCGGCTGAACCGCGCCTGTGAACGGCCGACCAACTCGCGTAACGCCGATTATAACGCCCAATTTCGTCCGTCTGGCGATGTCCGGAAGATGAAGAAAAGGGCGGCTAAACCGTTGGGTTAGCCGCCCTTTTCCATGGTGGGCGTAGCAAGGATTGAACTTGCGACCCCTGCGATGTCAACACAGTGCTCTACCACTGAGCTATACGCCCACGGGGAAGCGGGCCTTTAGCGGGGGTTCTTCCGCCGTGCAACCCGCGTAACGGACTTATTGCGTGCCTGCGAGATTATAACCCGCTGACGTTCTCGCGCTCGAACAGCCTGTCGACCTCCAACACCAGGTCGCGCAGGTGAAACGGCTTGGACAACACGCGAGCCTGGGGCAGCGTCTTGCCGGCCTTCAGCGTCACTGCGGCGAAGCCGGTGATGAACATCACGCGCAGGTCGGGCACCATCTCGCCGGCGCGCTGCGCCAGTTCGATGCCGTCCATCTCGGGCATGACGATGTCGGTCAGCAACAGGTCGAAATGTTCGTTCTCGAGCAGCGGGATCGCCTCTGTGCCGCGATCGACCGCGCTGACGGCATAACCCGAACGCTCCAGCGCGCGCGTGAGATACTCACGCATCACCCGGTCGTCTTCGGCCAGCAAAATCCTGATCATCAACGGCCCCGCGCCCAAATCCAAGGTGCGATAATAGCCACAAGCCCTTAACATTTTCCAGCCGATTGCGGCGAACGGCTTCGCCGCCTAGGCTCCACCGCGTGGAGCAGGACTGGCAGCCCTTCGACGGTTACGCGCTGGACGAGGCGGATGGCCCGGTCGTGTTGTCTGTGCCGCACGCCGGGCGCGATTATCCGCTGCCGCTGCGCGCGGCGTTGCGTGTGCCGCTGACGGCGCTCAGGCCGCTCGAGGATCGCCATGCCGACACGCTGGCACTGGCGGCGCAGAAAGGCGAGGCGATGCTGGTGCAACGCCGCGCGCGCGCCTGGATCGACCTCAACCGCGCCGAGCATGAGCGCGACCCGGGAATCGATACCGGCGCCGACCGCCATGCGAGCCCGCACCCCTCGGCCAAACTGCGCGGCGGGCTCGGCCTGGTACCGCGCCGCGTGCCCGGCGTGGGCGAGATTTGGGGACGGCGCTTCGATGGCGAGGAGATCGCGGCGCGAATCCTGCAGGATTATCGCCCCTATCACGCTGCGCTGGCGGCGGCACTGAAGCGGGCGCGGGCGCGCTATGGCATTGCCATCCTTCTCGACCTGCATTCGATGCCGCCGCTCGGGCGCGGTTTTCCGCGAATCGTGTTCGGCGACCGTTTCGGGCGGTCGGCGGCGACGCGCTTCGTGCATTGCCTCGAGACGGTGACGGCGCGCGCCGGCATCGCCAGCGCGCTCAACTCGCCTTATGCCGGCGGGCACATCCTCGATCGGCATGCCCATGTGGCGGGCGGTTTCCATGCCATCCAGGTCGAGATCGACCGCTCGCTCTATCTCGATTCGGCGCTCGACCAACCGGGCGAGGGGCTCACGGCGATGGCCGCCCTGCTTCGTACGATGATCGATTCGCTGACCGACGAGGCGCTGGCTCCGGGCGACGACCGATTCGCCGCGCTCGCCGCGGAGTAAAACCTTCCGTCGACTACCTTCGCCCGGACACATCCAGGATCATGCCTGCGCGATGCGTCTGGTCCGAAACGAGTCAGGGTGACGTAGCGGAATATGGCCGAGCGCGGCTATTCCGGTTGCGCCCGGCACAACCTCATACGGCACATAAAAAACCACCGCGTGCAAGCACGCGGTGGCCAAGGTTCAGGGAGGAGATACACCCGAAGGTGCATCACGCGACCCCGCGAAAGGGGGGAACACGACGTCGCGCAAGACCTATATAGGCCGCGCGTTCCGGCACTTCAAGAGGCCTGATTTACCCTTCTTTTTGGCCGAATCGGCCGGTTTTTCAGGCGCTCAGCTGCGGCGTCGGCACCTTGCCGAGCGCCATCTGGCGGTTGAAGATGTCGGGCATCAGCGACAGCGAGAAGAGATGCGCATAGATCAGCGGGAGCATGCCCGACTTGTGGATCTTGCGCAGCTGATCGCCGCGCAGCTCGCCCAGCTTTTCCTCGTTGATGATCTGGAAGCCGCGATAGATGAACGGCTGCTCCTGGGTCTCGGTCTGGATGGTCACTTCGCCGTCCATCAACAAACCCAGTTCGCGCAGCTCGGCCATGAAATTGGCGGTGCGCGAGCCGGCCTGTTCGAACTGCTCGTTGAAGGCCAGGATGTCCTTGGTCGTCTGGCTCGGCTCGGTGCCCTCGAACAGCGGCTGCCCCTCGTCGAACGCGCCAAGCGTATCGGCGGTCGGATCGAAGCACAGCGACATTTCCTGTGCCTGCGGATGCAGCTTGGCGAGCATGAACGGGTAGCGGCGGACATAGGCCGGGACATAGATGTTCTGGTCGGTCAGCTTGCCGTCGTCGCCGACGAACACGTTGACGCCCTCGTTGAGACCCATCAGCGCAATCGGAATGGCATCGTCACCGGTCGTGAAGACGATCGGCAGGCGGCGCTGCGCCGAGACGAACTCATCGGTGGTGATCGGAATAGCGTGCTGGCCGACGAAGAACGGCGCGGCATCGGCCGGGCGCAGCTTGAACGCCGCATGGGCCTCGCTCGAAAGCGGCTCGAGCGCGTTGTAGAACAGGGGAAGGGCAGACTGCGGCGCGCTGGCCATCGAAACTCTCCAGATAGAATAGTTGAATAGGATTGATCGCGCAGGCGCGCGTATTGGCGGCTGGCCTTATGGACTGGGCGACGTTTGCGCAAGCACCACGAGTTTCCCGGGATTGAACAGTCCTTGCGGATCGAGCCCCGCCTTGACCCCGCGCAACGCCGCAAGCCGTGCCGGCGAGGACAGGCGCTCGAGTTCGGCGAGCTTCATCTGGCCGATGCCATGCTCGGCCGAGATCGACCCGCCCAGCGCGACGACAAGGTCGTCGACGAAGCGCGTGATGCCCGGCGCTTCCTCGGCATACCAGCGCGCCGGATCGACGCCGGCGGGCGCGCGGACGTGGAAATGGACATTGCCGTCGCCGAGATGGCCGAAGCCGCTGGCATGGGTGCCGGGGAAGCGTGCCTCGCACGCCGCCGCCGCCTCGACCATGAAACGCGGCATCGCGGCGACCGGCACCGACACGTCATGCTGCGCGGCCGGGCCCATGGCGCGCTCCGATTCGGAGATCGATTCGCGGATGCGCCAGAACGCCTCAGCCTGCGCCTCGCTCGCCGCGATCACCGCATCGCGCACCGCCCCATCGGCGAGCGCCGGGGCGAGCAGGCGTTCGAGCAGCTGGGCGGGCGGCTCGGCGCCGTGCCGGTCGATCGTCGCCTCGATCAGCACGTGCCACGGATGCTCCTCGGCAAGCGGCGCGCGGGTCGCCGGGATGTGCGCGAGAACGGCGTGAAGCGAATCGGCCGGGATGATCTCGAAACCCTCGATGCGGTCGGTCGCCGCCTCCAGCCGGCGCAACAATGCCAGCGCGGCGGCCGGATCGGCCAGGCCGACCCAGGCGACCGCGCGCTGCACGATCGCCGGCACGATGCGTAGCGCGGCGGCGGTGACCACGCCGAGCGTACCCTCCGCCCCGACCAGCAATTGCGTCAGGTCGTAACCGCGATTGTCCTTCTTGAGCGGGGCAAGGCCGTCATGGATCTGGCCATCGGGCAGCACCGCCTCGATCCCGGCGACCAGCGCGCGCATCGTGCCGAAGCGCAACACCTGGGTGCCGCCGGCATTGGTCGATACGAGGCCACCGACGGTCGCGCTGCCCTTGCCGCCCAGTGTCAGCGGGAAGCGCATACCGCGTTCCAGCGCCGCATCGTGGAGATGGGCGAGAATCATGCCCGCCTCGACCACCGCCAGCCCCTCTTCGGGCGCGATGCGGCGCACGCGGTTCATCCGCCGCAGCGACAGGATCAGCGCCGAACCGTCGGCCGGCGGCGTCGCCCCGCCGACCATCGAGCTGTTGCCGCCCTGCGGCACCAGTGCGACATTATGCGCGCCGGCCAGGCGGACGATCGCGGCAACCTGTTCGGTGCTGTCGGGGGCGAGGATCGCCGGGGTGGCGCCATGGAAACGGCCGCGCCAGTCGGTCGTCCAGGGCGCGATCTCCTGCGCGTCGGTAATGACGCCCTTGTCGCCGAGCATGGCGCGGGCCTGATCGATCAATAAAGTCTGGGCGGAAGTCATGTCATGCCGACTATCATGTCGGGACGAACTCCGGCAATTCATCGCGTGTTCAACCCTTTCGGTTAACGCTGGCAGTTCACATGTCGATTCCCGCGCCCCTTGTCCTGATCCTGCTCGCCCTCGCTCCCGCCGCCATGGCGAGCGAGCCGGCGCCGCTCGACGGCGTGCAACTGGCGCAGCTGACGATCCACTCGCGCATCGTCATCCGCATTCCGCGTCTCGACGCGCCGCCGCCCATGCCCATGCCGATGCCCAAACCGGCGCGGCTGGTCGAGAAGAAGGGCCCGAAATGCGTGCCGATGGACACGCTGGCCGGCGCGGTGATGACGTCGGCCAACACGATCGACCTGCTGACCACCGAGGAAGAGCAGTTTCGCGCGCATCTCGCCGACCGTTGTCAGGCGCTGGATTTCTACTCCGGCGTGTATCTGAAGCGGACCAGCGACGGCATGCTGTGCGCCAAGCGCGACGCGCTGCGCTCACGCTCGGGCAGTACGTGCGAGATTACCGGGTTCAAGCGGCTGCAGGTGAAGCGCTGAGCCTCGCTTCGGTCAGTTGCTAGGGCTGGTCGGCGCGCCAACCCTGTAGCGGGAACAGCGTCCCGACATCATCCGGCTCGACCATCTTCTCGTCGCAGCCGGCAAAAGGACTGTGCCCAGCCGCGACCAGCGTGAAGCGATAAGGCGGCATCCAGCGAATGTGGAAATAGATCGGTACCGGGTTCGGCACCGTCTTGCTGGCTTCGAGCGTGACGGCGACTTGCCACAGCGATGGATCCGCCCGGCAACGTCGCAGCGAGTCATCGAAGCTGCCGGACAATATTTCATCCGGCGCCGGCGCGGGCGGATGCAGCCGGGCAAGCGCCGCGTCGTCGGCCGACGGCTCGTTCCAGACCCTTGCCTGCGACCAGTCGCTGGTCATCCATTCCTCGACAAACGACCGGGGGTCGAGCGCGACCGGCGCAATCCGTTCGAGCTTGCCGCCTGCAGCGATCCGGTAGTGCAGGATGCGGACACGGGTAAACACGTCGGTATCAATGCTGCCGGCGTCATACTGCACGAGCAGGTCGCGCGTGGTCAGCCGTGCCCCCGCGATCATGTCGCCACCCATAAAAAAGCCGTCATGGCGATCGAGCAACGGCGCAGGTGTGGGCGTCTCGGGAGAGGAGCGCCACAAACGCGTATAGAGCGTTTGCCAGTTCGACCGGCACCAGGGCGAGAAACCAAGCGTCGTGACCAGTGGCGGGGGCGCCAGTTCGTTCCAGCCGACTTCGGATGGCGAAACCGCGATCGAGATGAAATTCTGCGGGGCGTATGTGCCTTCGGCGTAATCGTTCTGCTCGCTGGCCAGCACGAGATGCCAGCGCCGATCGGCCCGATGTTCGTAGATATAGGCAGATTCATCATAGCCGCAGCTCACGCCGACGCCTGTGACCACCAGCACATAACGACCATTATCGAGCAGGGACAATTGCACCGGCTCGATGTGGCCGCGCAGATCCGCATCGCTGTCCGCGGGCGTGACGCAGCGATCGGTCGTCGTACCACCCACGCCACACGTCAGCCGGGCCGCATCCAGTTGCCGGTTCATGCGCATGGCGAGCGGGGCGAGATCGGCGGAGTCGAGCGTATGGACGCTTCCATCAGGCAGATCGCGGACCGGGTTGGCGGGCAATTGCCGCTCTATCCATTCGCGCAGCGCATGTTTGACCGGCGTCAGTTCAGGGCCCGCGTCGCGCCCTCCGTTCGCACCGTGCGTCACACGCAGATGGGCCAAGTGCGTCGACAGGCTTCCCAGATCGGGCATCCGTGCAGTAGCGGGCGCCGCGCCCAGGCAAATCGACAGCAGCGGCAGGAGAAATAGCAGGCGCATCCTCAATCCTCGCGCGGGACCTCATCCTCGCCCATCCGGCGATGAACCACTGTCGTGCCGCGCCTTTACCTTGACAAAACGCCGTTGATCCGCAAGCGCAGAACCTCTGTCCGGCATCTTGGCCGGCAGTCTTTTTTTCCGGAAACCGCATGAGCTTCGCCGACCTCGGCCTATCAGACGAACTAATGAGAGCCGTGAACGAGTCCGGCTATACCGAGCCGACTCCGATTCAGGCGAGCGCGATTCCGAGCGTGCTGATGATGCGCGACATCATCGGCATCGCGCAGACGGGCACGGGCAAGACCGCGTCCTTCGTGCTGCCGATGATCGACATCCTCGCCCATGGCCGCAGCCGCGCGCGCATGCCGCGCTCGCTGATCCTCGAGCCGACGCGCGAACTGGCCGCGCAGGTCGCCGAGAATTTCGAGAAATACGGCAAATATCACAAGCTCTCCATGGCTTTGCTGATCGGCGGCGTGTCGATGGGCGACCAGACCGCGGCACTGGAAAAGGGCGTCGACGTGCTGATCGCCACACCGGGCCGGCTGATGGACCTGTTCGGGCGCGGCAAGATATTGCTGACCGGCTGTTCGATGTTGGTGATCGACGAGGCCGACCGCATGCTCGACATGGGGTTCATCCCCGATATCGAGGAAATCTGTACCAAGCTGCCCAAGCAGCGCCAGACCCTGCTCTTCTCGGCAACGATGCCGCCGCCGATCAAGAAGCTGGCCGACAAGTTCCTGTCCAACCCCAAGACGATCGAGGTCGCGCGCCCTGCGACGGCCAACATCAACATCAAGCAGTGGCTGGTCCCGGTCAGCGCGTCGAAGAAGCGCGACAAGCTGCAGGAACTGCTCGAGCTGGAAGACGTCAAGACGGCGATCATCTTCTCGAACCGCAAGACCACGGTGCGCGAGCTCAACAAGGTGCTGCAGCGCGCCGGTTACCGGTCGAGCGAGATCCATGGCGACATGGAGCAATCGCAGCGCATCGCCGAACTCGATCGCTTCAAGGCCGGCGACGTCAACATCCTGGTCGCCTCCGACGTCGCGGCGCGCGGGCTCGACATCAAGGGTGTCAGCCATGTGTTCAACTTCGACGCGCCGTGGCATCCGGACGATTATGTCCATCGCATCGGCCGCACCGGCCGCGCTGGCGCGACCGGGGTCGCCTTCACGCTTGCGACGCCCGACGATGCCGAGAACATCACCAATATCGAGAAGCTGACCGGCCTGAAGATCGAACGCTATGAAGGCGTCGAGATGCCCGAGGGCGCACCGGCCGAAAAGGGCCGTGGTCGCGGCCGTGGCGGCAAGCCCAAGCCGGAAGCGTCTGCCGAAGCGCCTGCGGCGCGGGAGCCACGTCAGCCGCGTGAAGCGCGTCCGCCACGCGAGGAGCGTCCTGCCCGTGAAGAGCGTCCGGCGCGTGAAGAACGTCCCGCCCGTGAAGAGCGTCCTGCCCGTGAAGAACGGCCAGCACGCGAGGAGCGCCCCGCGCGCGAGGCACGTCCACCGCGCGACGAACGTCCAGCGCGTCGTGACCCTGCCCCGCAGGATGATGGTCCCGACGATGGCTGGAACGGCCCGATGCCGGGATTCCTGTCGGCCAAGCTGACCGACTGAGTCCTTTTCGCGTGGACGACAGTTTCATCACCTTCGTGCCGGTGAAGCGCATCGTCAGTCCGTGCATCAATATCTGCGAGATCGACGCCGCATCCGGCCTGTGCTGCGGCTGCGCCCGCACCACCGACGAGATCGCCGGCTGGTCGAACGGCACCGATGCATGGCGCCATGCCGTGATGCGTGAGTTGCCCGGGCGCCGTTAAGTCCTATGCGCTCGCCGGCTCGGGCGCCGGCATCAGCGCATTGTCGATATCGTTGGCGCGCTTGTATGCATCGCGCGCGGTGATGCGTTCGGCATAGGCGGCGAAGGCATCTCGCTTGGGCAGCGTGCCGAACTGCAAACCGAAAGCGACCTGCGACCCGACATAGACATCGGCCGCGGTGAAGCTGTCGCCGGTGATATAGGGACGCGTCGCCACGGCCTTGTCGAGCACGTCGATGACCAGATCGAGATTGCCGTAACCGGCCATGCGCTGCTGCTGCTCATTGGGCTCCACGCCCAGATTCTTGTCGGTGATCGCCTGTTCCAGCGGCCCGGAGCAGAAGAACAGCCAGCGATAATAATCCGCGCGGTCGGTGGTCGGCGGCGCGAGGCCGGCCTCCGGGAAAGCATCGGCCAGATAGGCGCAGATCGCCGCGCACTCCGTCACCGCGTGGCCGTTATGGACGATCGCCGGCACCTTGCCCATCGGGTTGACCGACAGATAGGGCTCCTGCTTCATCGTCGAGGCGTAATCGAGCACCACCGTGTCATAGGGCGCGCCGACTTCCTCGAGCATCCAGCGGATGATCCGTCCGCGCGACATCGGGTTGGTGTAGAAGATCAGATCGGCAGCCATCGTCTGTCCCTTTCGACTCATATCCGTATGAACATAAGTGGAACATAGCGCCGCTCACGGGTCAAGGGCCGAAGCACCCGGATCAAAAACAAAGCGGCGCGGCGGACACATGTCCCCCGCGCCGCTCAGCAATCAGGTGCAGGCGCCGTAGCGCCGCGGATCAGGCCGCGACGACGGTGACCCGGCCGTTGCCCTGCATCATCTTCTTCAGGCCCGGCATCGCGCGCATCACTTCGGCGACCTTGGCGTCGCGCGCCGCGCTGGCAACTGCGTCGCCCTGCGCCTTGGCGAAATCGGGCGCGATAGCGAGGAAGCCGCTGCGCGCATAACGCAGTGCGATCTCTTCGACCGCCTCGCCGTCATTGGCCGGCACCACCAGCACCACACCGAGATCGTTCTTGCCCTTCGGCGCAGCGAAGAAACCGTTGATCGTCATGCCGTTGCGCAGCGCATAAGCCGCGCGCAGCGTACGCACCTCGGGGCCGGTGACGGCGGCGAGCGCCGGTGCCGCGACCGTGCTTGCCGCGGTCAGAACGGCCATGCCGCCCATCAGCTTACGACGATCGATACCGGCCATGCCCAGGCCGATAGCCGTGTCTTGATCATGCATGTCCGACATTTCCCCGTTCCTCCATCATTTCTCAACAGCCATATATAACCGTAGATTTACGCCGGCATAGGACCAAAATGGTGCGATCCCTAATCGGTAATTGTACCATTTTGCCGAGTAACGCCGCCTAACATCGGCACCGCCCCTACCCATAATGAGGCGGCAATACAGTCTAGCGCGCGCTGAACCACCACACGCCATCCGTGGTTTCACGCACTGCACGCCCCTCGATCTCGAGCCGGCG
>Ga0307510_10012288_pt1 | contig 10152 bp, 8 predicted proteins | sample 12_EM_MG_FD_207224 | JGI IMG/M metagenome (GOLD analysis project Ga0307510, IMG submission 207224) | Populus trichocarpa ectomycorrhiza microbial communities from riparian zone in the Pacific Northwest, United States - 12_EM | ecosystem: Host-associated > Plants > Roots > Unclassified | place...
TGTGGAAGCTACAACACTTGGGATTAAACCAAGTCAGGCTTAAGGCCCAACTCTAGGATATAAGGTCGACTTATATACATCTGGGCAGCTGCCATGACTCGAGCCTAATACTACTAGTACCCGTACGAGTAAGGAGTCATCGTACAAGAGATGGAGTCATACCGAGTCGAACTGACTCACGCGTGAAGGAAACAAGAAGGGAGTCAGTATGAGTCGCAAAACGAGGCTATGAAGAAAGTATAGTAAGCGGGCCGAGAATCCGGAAGCGAAACTGAGGTAAGCGAATAGAAACGAGTCAGGGGTAGGGATAAGATCATGTGAGGTCAGGTGAGGGAGTATCAGGTGATGCACAGGTGACTTGGGAACAGGTGATGTTAAGGGCCAGGTGACTTTGAGGAGCAGGTGACTAAAATGGCATGTGACCAGTCATGTGGGTGGTCAGGTGATTGGTCATGTGATCGAGGTGGATGGGTGGTTGGTCACGTGATGGGGAAGGCTTAGTAAGCAGGTGGAAAATGAAAAATGCACCCTGCATAAGCCCAAGAACATAACACTGGACCACCTGGCAACCAAGGGAAACCCTTGATGCCATCGACATTGACCATGAAGCAATCATGGGCCCAGTTAATAATGAAGACCCTGTCCTCAGGACCCACGTCAATTATGAAAGACTTCCATTCGCTCCCCATCCCCCTCGATATCAACCCAGACCTGCAACCCCTTTTAATGTCATCATCCCCGCTAGCATTACTAGCGAGAGCAGCCGCAACGAAACAGCCACTACCCCCCAGGAAATGGAAAACATTCCACTTCACGTCACCAACCCCAATCCCCTCACTCCCACCGAAGAAACAGAAGACGATAACCAGTCCGAGCAATACACCGACACTGGACTCCTCAACCATGAACACCTCCTCCACATTGCTCAAAGAGAAACGTGAACAATGTATCAAAGACATGGTCTGACTCAGCGACAAGTGGACCTTACTCAATAACAAATTCAAGAACACTTCAGTGGCCCGAATATTCAGAAAGAAAGACAGCAATTCCACTCTCTACCTCTACCACTTCCATCAACGACTCTACAACATGGTTGTTATGATCCTGAACCCTACCCCCAATTTTCCTTCAATTTTCCACTATTTTCTACCATTTTATTCTGCGCTCTCGGTCACTCGTCCCCCACTCGTTCCCTCACGCGCCGCTTGGACCGCCACCCAATCACCTGACAAGTCACCTGATGGATCACCTGACCATTCCGCAGTCAACTATCACATGCCATCACTCCGCAGTCCGCAGCACTCCGCAGCATTACCATTTAACCCTTTCTGGATTGCCAGCTCATGATGCGCTATTCTTAGATTGCCAGCTCATGATGGAGCTATACTTAGAACTGCCACGTCATGATCTACCTTAGTAAATATTTCCATATTTCTCTGTGACTCCTGTGACCCGTTACTTCTCAAATGTATATAAGCACTTGTACTTTTAGCAGTTGGGCCCTAAGCCTAACTTGGTTTTCAATCCAAGACTTGTAGCTTCCACCCAGGACTTGCGAGTCATCCCCTCAGTCGCTTCAAAGCCCCTTTGAAGCTCTCCCCCTCATCGTCTATCAGAACACTCAGAAGTCGCCCTTATCATCGGGGACTTACTTGTTATACTGCGTAGCCAACCGGTACCGCGCTACTCACGTGATCATTGCCTCAGGAGGATACCCCACTGAGCAATACAAAGCCGTTGCACTAGGAGGACACCCCACTAGTTGAGCAACCCCAGTCGTCGCCAAACCACCCCACGCACGTCGCGTCTTTAAAGGCCCTTGGACCTTAACACAAGTTAGGCTTTCCTACGAGCTCTTGAAACACAGAGCTGTTACCATCGTGGCGACCCAAGCATACACACTCAGCAGCGAGTTTACGCAAATCTTCAGGAGACAGCAGGACGATCTCCCAGCACACGTAACAAGAGACGTATACTTTGAAGATCAAGGACCAGGACATCCTAACACAGGATATTACCTTGACACAGCACACGGAAAGAGATCCATCGAATTCATTCAAGTCAACGACTCCTATCACTGGGTCAGACTCCGCCGAAACCAAGACACTTGGGAAACAAATCTATCAGGAATATACAACGGACCAGAAGTCGGCTGGTGGCTCGTCATCGACCCACAGCACCCCAACTACATCTATCGTGAACAAGAGGCTAGCACCTCCCATACTATCGCAGCAGTTACCACAGCACTTCAGCAACTTCCTACCCGCCCCAACACCCCAGATCATCCAACCGCAATGGAAGGACAACAGGAAGACATTAACGTCGCTACTGGCCAAGCACAGGCCGACGCGCAGAGGATTAACATCATCACTAATCCCTCTAACGGCGCACTCAAAGGAAACCCTCCTTTCATATTTACTGGAGACAGGAATACAAGCCGGAAATTTATAAACAACTTCGACCTCTGGCGACTACTCAATCAGCATAACGACACCATGAAGAAACCCCTATCCCGCGTCGTCACCCTTCTCAGCTACATGGACGGTGACAAAGTGGACGCCTGGAAGGAAGAACAAATGCATATCCTTGAGAAAGCAGCAAACGACGGAGTCCAAGAAACGGATGAAGACCTCTGGAACGACTTTATCGGAAGATTTAAGAACGCCTTCACCAATCAAAACCAGAGAGAAGAATCCTACCAGAAGTTATGCAAACTCAAGCAGGAAGATAGTCTTGACGACTTCTTCGCCAAATTCAAGCAATTGGCATTCGAAGCTGGAGTTCCCCTAGATGACAAGGGAACTATTGAAACCCTCAAGCACGCTCTAAACAAAGGACTCACGAGCGCCATCATTAATTCCCCCAACTTCGACCCTACCGCAGAAGTCCCTTGGACTTTCAAACAGTGGGAAGAACAGGCTCGCCAATCCCACCTTAAATGGAAGGCGGCAGCCGAGTTCACCCAACGACGTCAAGGACTCTTCCAAGCATTCAAACTCGCCCCCAGGCAGAACAATAACCCTGGACGAGGCGGTTTCGGAAGAAACAACAACTGGAGGAACAATAGGAACGACCGACGCACCACCTCTCAAGGAGGATATCACATGGACGTCGACGCTACAGTCACCCAAGACATCAATGCCACTACTAGTGGACAACAACACTCCGACGCCAAGAAGGCGGAACTCATGAGAAGCAACTCGTGCTTCTATTGCGAAAAACAAGGACACCGAGCTAATGTCTGTCGCAAGAAACAGGCTGACCGCGGTAACTTCAGCAGTCGCTCCAACAACTCCAGGGAGCCAACTAGAGCCAACGTCACACCAACCATGCCAGATCTGCAGGACCCGACTGAACTTGCTAATTTCATGAAAGACAACATGGATTCCTTCAGTGAGGAAACTAAACTAGGATTCATTGAAACCCTGATGCCAAAGGATTTTCCGGTGGCCCGAAACTAGCTGTCTTAGTTAGGGCTTTCCGACTCAATAGTGTGATTATCAATACGAAAAATTCAATACAACTTAAAGTTCCAATCTCACACTATCGAGGGACGACAGAAGAACAAATCTTAGTCGACACTGGGGCAACAGAAAACTTCATCGACAAAACAACTGTGGAAAAACTTCGCTTAGGCACCAAAAGAATCCCTTACGCTCGGGCAGTATACAACGTGGATGGCACTCTAAACAGAAGCGGCAGCATCACTGAAGCTTGCGACCTACTAGTCACTCAAGGAAACAAAAAAGAACGAACTCGGTTCTTTGTCACTAATATAGGCCGCGACAGAATGATCTTCGGTTATCCATGGTGCAAGAGATTCAAACCCGATATCGATTGGGACGAAAACAAAATCAAGGGACCCAAGATCAAGATCGAAACCCTACTTTACGGTACCCTTCAACGAGCAAAAACATGGCTCAAGCAGAAGAAACAAGAAAACGAAGACCTCATCCTCGAGGCACAGACATGCGCTCTATGGTCGGGAGTCACTCCTTCAGAAATGAGGGAAGGCCCGGTAGAGATTAACCGCACGCATACAGCAGTCGAAATGGCCCATAAGTACGCATCGGAACATGGGAAGGAGGAAGTAACCCTCCCGGAAGAATTCAAACGTCACACGGCACTATTTTCGGATGAAGAGGCAAACAAATTCCCGCCAACTCGCGGAGACGGAGACCACAAAATCGTACTCATGGACACTGCCCCTACCCGCTTCAATTGCAAGGTCTACCCGCTCTCAAGAGACGAGCAGGAAGCGGAGAACAAATTCATCGATGAAAATCTGGAAAAAGGCTACATCACACCATCGGACTCCCCCTACAGCTTCTCTACCTTCATGGTCCCTAAGAAAGACTCGAAGGAAAAGAGATACATCATCGACTATCGCCCACTCAACGCAGTCACCCGAAAGGACGTCACCCCACTCCCAAATCTCAAACAGTGCATCGAAAACTTGCAAGGAATGGAACTATTCAGCAAGTTCGACATCTGCTGGGGTTACAACAACATCCGCATACGGGAAGGCGATCAATGGAAAGCCGCATTCAAAACACGTCGAGGACTATTCGAACCCAAAGTCATGTTCTTTGGGATGAGTAACTCACCAGCCAGCTTCCAGCGATTCATGAACGGTATTCTCGAAGAACTATATGAACACTTCGAGAAGAAAGGCATACACGACATACGGCACATCCTCCAAAACTACATGGACGACTGTGGTATAGGTACCCTCCTCAAAGACTACGAATTACACGTCAAAATCATCAATTTCCTATTCGACTTACTCCTACGTCATGGACTACACCTCAAGCTATCAAAATCTGTCTTCCTACAGCCGCAGATGGACTTCCTAGGCGTTCGAATCTCAAAAGAAGGAGCAACTGTCGACCCAGCCAAAGTTGCCGGACTCAGGGATTACCCACGCGTACTCAAAGATAAACGACAAGTCCATGGATTCCTAGGAGTAGCTGGATACCATCGCATGTTTTGCCCCAACTTCAGCATCATCGCCGCACCCCTTACAGCACTTACTGGAAAGGACGTACCATTCGAATGGGGACCCAAGCAAATCGAGGCCCAAGACAAAATAATCACCCTAATTACCAGCGCACCCATCCTCGCCAGACCAGACCCAGACAGACAATTCGAACTTGAAACAGATGCCTCCCAAGTCGGCACGGGAGCAATATTATACCAACGAGACCCCCCTATCACCAAACCAGACGGAACTCAGAAACCAGGACCACGACGACCGGTGGGATTCCATTCCCAGAAATTCACCCAGACCGAACAAAACTACCCCATCTACGACCGCGAATTCCTTGGGGTTATGAGAGGACTTCGCTGCTGGTCCCACTTGCTCAAAGGAACAACAATCCCCGTCTTGGTGTATACTGATCACGCAAATCTTAGGTACTACAGAGAGCCCCGCAAAATTGGGCCACGCGTTGCTGGTTACTTACCAGAACGCGAACAATATAATATCCTACTGGAGTACAAACCTGGGGCTACTAACAGAGCTGACGCACTATCTCGGCGACCCGACTATGAAGGACCAAACGAAATCAACGAAGACGTTACTGTATGGCCGGACCAATACTTCTGCGACCAGCACACTTCAATCCGAGTATTCGACATGGACAGCATAGGAGACAATTTGGACTCAAAAATCAAGCTAGCGCAATATCAAAACCAGAAGACACTCAAGCAATGGGCACCAACTCACAACTTATCCCTACTGGACGGCACTCACTGGTACCACGGAACGGCACTTGTTGTCGTGGCAGACAATGACCTTAGGAGGGGAGTAACATCCCTTTTTCACGACCACGAAACCGCTGGACACGCCGGAATTTCCAAAACCCTCCAACTCATCGCACCCTACTACTGGTGGCCCGGAATGAAAACCTTCATAACTGAATACATCAAAGGCTGCGCTACTTGCCAAATGACTAAAGTCAACACCCATCCTGCTCATCCCCCTATGTTCCCCATCACTCCAGCTGAAAACGCTCGACCTTTCGAAACTGTCGCTATGGACTTCATCACCAAATTACCCTTGTCTGGAGGATACGACACCATCCTAATGATCACTGACACGGATTGCTCGAAAGCATCCGTCTTTATCCCCTGCAACGAAGCAATCGACTCTGAAGGAGTCGCTCTACTCTACCTGAATAACGTTATCCCGCACTATGGCATACCTCGCAAGATAATCTCGGACCGAGACGTCTGCTTTGTATCCAAGTTCTCAACAGAACTATGCCGCATCTTGAACATCCACCAAAACATCAGCACGGCCTATCACCCTCAGACAGATGGAGCCAGCGAACGTACCAACCAAACCCTTGAACAATACCTTCGCGTATTTTGTGGTACTCAGCAGAATAACTGGCACGCTTGGCTACCTCTCGCTCAGTACACTAAGAACTCTTGGCCCTCTGCTACAACGAAGAAAACACCATTCGACCTACTCATCGGTTATACCCCGCAAGTGCATCAACCAACCAGAAGAACAGACATCCCATCCCTCGAACAACGACTCGCATCCATTGAAGAAACCAGGAAAGCCGCCCAAGAGGCGCAACATAAAGCGCAAGAATCCTGGATCAAAGAACGCCCACGCCATTCACCATTCCCCGTCAAATCCAAAGTCTGGTTAGAAGGAACAAACCTACGACTCCCAAGCAATATCACACCCAAGTTATCACCAAGGAGATACGGACCTTTCGAGGTAGTCTCCCAAGTATCCAAAGTCGCATACAAAATCAAACTACCCCCTAATTGGAAAATCCACGACGTCTTCCACGCCTCACTGCTCACGCCATATAAAGAAACCGATCAACACGGACCCAATTTCCTGGAACCACCACCTGATATCCTAGAAGGTGAACCGGAATGGGAAGTCGAGCAGATACTCAAAGAACGACTATTCGGTCGTTGGAAGAAGAAGCAATACCTTGTGCGCTGGAAAGGATACTCGCCAGCTCATGATTCCTGGTGTTAAGGTCCAAGGGCCTTAAAGACGCGACATGCGTGGGGTGGGTTTGGCGACGACTGGAGTTGCTCAACTAGTGGGGTGTCCTCCTAGTGCAACGACTTCGTATTGCTCAGTGGGGTATCCTCCTGAGGTAATGATCACGTGAGTAGCGCGGTACCGGTTGGCTACGCAGTATAACAAGTAAGTCCCCGATGATAAGGGCGACTTCTGAGTGTTCTGATAGATGATGAAGGGGGGGAGCTTCAAGGGGCTTTGAAGCGACTAAGGGGTCTGACTGGTGACTCTTGGAGTCCTGGGTGGAAGCTACAATGCTTGGATTGAAAACCAAGTTAGGCTTAGGGCCCAACTGCTAAAGTTACGAGGTCTTATATACAAATGAGAAGTCACGGGTCACAGGAGTCACAGAGAAATATGGAAATATTTAGTAAGGGTCATCATGACGTGGCGGTTCTAAGTATAGCTCCATCATGAGCTGGCGGTCTAAGAATAGCCCATCATGAGCTGGCAATTCAGAATGAGTCATAAGGTGATACTGCGGAATGCTGCGGACTGTGGAATGATGGCATGTGATAGTTGACTGCGGAATGGTCAAGTGATCCATCAGGTGACTTGTCAGGTGATTTGGTGGCGGTCCGAGCGGCGCGTGAGGGAACGAGTGGGGAATGAGTGACCGAGAGCGCAGAATAAAATGGTAGAAAATAGCGGAAAATCGAAGGAAAATTGGGGGTAGGGTTCAGGATCATAACACCTGGGTTAACTCCGAGGATCTCCACGCATCGGATCTACTAGCGGATTTTGAAAGTCAACCAAGCAGTATAAGAACCCTTGGAATCTCAGACGACCACCCTTATCCTCAACCACCATGTCCTCAGTCCACCATGAACTACCCAGCACAGGATTCGCCACCTCTACCATCTTCACCCTTGGCACCGACGACGGAATTATTCTCATTCGCATGCACACCGACAACAATTATCTCCACTTCTTCGGAACATTTATCCGATGTGGACATTTCAACGTCACGTACCACTGGACTACTTGGAGACCAAGAGAAACCTTCGACGCCATTGACATCGACCACGAAGCCATCATGGTCCCAGTCGACAACGATGACCCCGTCCTCAGAATCCACGTCAACTATGAGAGAATCCCATTCGCACCCCATCCCCCTCGATACCAACCCAGACCTGCAACTCCATTCAACGTCATCCCCGTTAGCGCTACTAGCGAGAGTAGCAGGAACGAAACAACCAGTGAAACGGAAAACGCCCCACTCCACGTCACCAATCCAGACCCCCTCACTCCCACAGAAGAAGTCGAAGACAATCAATCCGAAACCTATACCGACACTGGACTTACCCCCTCAGAACACCTCCTCCATATCGCTCAAGAAGAAGCGTGAGGAATGCATCAAAGATATGGTCCGACTTAACAACAAATGGACCTTCCTTACTAATAAATTCACAACTACCGCCGTCGCCCGAACATTCAGAAAGAAAGACAGCAATACCACCCTTTACCTCTATCACTTCCATCGACAACTCTACAACACGGTCACAAAAGAACTCATCCTACAAGTCGTCAAAGAAAGAAACGCTAAATACAGGACCATCCTCCCCTTCGGAACATTATCCCCTCACTACCACACACTCAAGGACCAGAAATTCCTTGAAGGACTTCGAAACCTCCTCAAAAGACAAATCACAAAGGATAGGAAGTCGCCATCACCTACCTTCATACCTAACCCAGGTCCTTCAGGAACAGGAGGAGGATCTATTGCCATTCATATCCCGAAGTCACCACCGTCCATCCCAATTACCACATCGTTACCCCCAGCTATACCAAAGCCAATCACACCACCCCTCGTAGACCCATCACCGTTCGCCCCTCCATTTATCCCTACCCCTCCCAGTTTACCACCTGAACAACCACCACGAGTTGCATCACCACCACTCCCGCTCGTACCATGGGGATCACATAGAAGAGAATACTCGTCAATGGAACACTACGAACCACCAGTACCAATGGATGAAACACCAGATCCAACCTACGTACTCCTACCCCTGTCACTCACTCCATCGCCACCACAAAGGGAGGTAACACCCGTTATTCCAACTCCATGGAATAGGTCACCAACACCGGAAGAAATTCCACTGCCCTCAGTTAGGAAGACCGCACCGTCTTCACTTGACCTCATTCCCCTACCATGGGACATTCCCCCTTTCCCAAGGATTACTCCAAGGCCATCCCCTCCAGTCGCATCTTCGTCGCAATTACCACTCATTGTTTCAATGACACCTAGTCGCACCACCCCCCTGCTACCAAAGCATCCCCTCACGAAGGAAGAACCCCTCGTTAACCAGCCAACCCCTCTGGAATGGAAGAAATTCGAATCGCCACCTATCACAGGAAAGCGAAAGGAGCTTTCAGCTGAAACCGACCCCTCACCCCCTGTTGCATCATCATCACGTCAACCTTGGCTTCCACCCATTCGAACTACCCCATTACCCAAACACCCACTCACAGAAGACGAACCAATAGTTCGCAAAGAGGGACCTCCTAGTTGGTCAAGCAGACAACCATCACCCATTACGGGCAAGCGACAGGAATCACCGCGACATATGGGAATGCCATTCAAACGCCAACAAAGCGATCCACCAACGGAAAGGTCGATGAGCCCAGAAGAACACCCTACACCCCCTGACTCCCCTAAAGCGACTATTCCGCCACTTTCGGAATCACGACCCACCGCGATGTTACTTAAAACACCCCCCGAATCCTCAGGAACATCGACACCATCTAGTTTCGGACTTGGTGAACTCTATCGAACCCCAGTCCAAACAATCACTGAAGTCGAAGATGAAACAATGGAAGAAGGAGAAACATCTGAGTACGACTCACCAATGGAAGAAGGACAAATTACCCCCGATAGTATGGATATCGGAATACCACCTACGCCTCCCGAATGGTTGCAACCTGATTCACCCTAGGTTGTGTGGTAACGACCACTCTAGGAAGGGCGTCATGTTATGATCCTGAACCCTACCCCCAATTTTCCTTCAATTTTCCGCTATTTTCTACCATTTTATTCTGCGCTCTCGGTCACTCGTCCCCCACTCGTTCCCTCACGCGCCGCTCGGACCGCCACC
>Ga0307510_10012289_pt1 | contig 10152 bp, 7 predicted proteins | sample 12_EM_MG_FD_207224 | JGI IMG/M metagenome (GOLD analysis project Ga0307510, IMG submission 207224) | Populus trichocarpa ectomycorrhiza microbial communities from riparian zone in the Pacific Northwest, United States - 12_EM | ecosystem: Host-associated > Plants > Roots > Unclassified | place...
CTGCGTAAACAAGAAATATTTCCAGCCACAACCCTTTACACATAATGCGAAAGATTTGCATTATGTCGCAGTTTTGCGCACCCCCAGCGCGAGTCCACTCAACTATCGAAGCAGGATGTTCGCCATGATTCGTATGCCTCTGGCTACCGCCAGTCTGCTGGCCATCGCTATTTCCCTCGCCGGTTGCGGCGAAGGTAAAGACAAGGCCGCCGCTCCGGCCGCACCGACGCCAGCCGCCAGCACCACCGCACCTGCGGCGGCGCCTGCCGCTGCCGGTAAAGTCGACGAAGCCGCCGCCAAGGCTGTGGTCGCGCACTACGCCGACATGGTCTTCGCCGTTTACAGCGATGCCGAATCCACCGCGAAAACCCTGCAGACCGCTGTCGATGCTTTCCTCGCCAAGCCGAACGCCGACACCCTGAAAGCCGCCAAGGCTGCCTGGGTCGCCGCGCGCGTTCCGTACCTGCAGAGTGAAGTATTCCGCTTCGGCAACACCATCATCGACGATTGGGAAGGTCAGGTTAACGCCTGGCCACTGGACGAAGGCCTGATCGACTACGTCGACAAATCCTACGAGCACGCACTGGGTAACCCGGGCGCGACCGCCAACATCATCGCCAACACCGAAGTTCAGGTCGGCGAAGACAAGGTCGACGTCAAAGACATCACCCCGGAAAAACTCGCCAGCCTCAACGAGCTGGGCGGTTCCGAGGCCAACGTTGCCACTGGCTACCACGCCATCGAATTCCTGCTCTGGGGCCAGGACCTGAACGGTACCGGCCCTGGCGCTGGCAACCGTCCGGCCTCCGACTACCTGGAAGGCGCCGGCGCTACTGGCGGTCACAACGATCGTCGTCGTGCCTACCTGAAGTCGGTGACTCAACTGCTGGTCAGCGATCTGGAAGAAATGGTCGGTAACTGGAAGCCGAACGTGGCTGACAACTACCGCGCCACCCTCGAAGCCGAGCCGGGCGAAACCGGTCTGCGCAAAATGCTCTTCGGCATGGGCAGCCTGTCCCTGGGCGAACTGGCGGGCGAGCGCATGAAGGTGTCCCTGGAAGCCAACTCCCCTGAAGACGAGCAGGATTGCTTCAGCGACAACACCCACAACTCGCACTTCTACGATGCCAAAGGCATTCGTAACGTGTATTTGGGCGAGTACATCCGTGTTGACGGCACCAAGATGACCGGCGCCAGCCTGTCGTCGCTGGTGGCCAAGGCCGACCCGGCTGCCGACACCGCACTGAAAGCCGATCTGGCCGCTACCGAAGCCAAGATCCAGGTCATGGTCGATCACGCCAACAAGGGTGAGCACTACGACCAGTTGATCGCTGCGGGTAACACCGCTGGCAACCAGATTGTTCGCGACGCCATCGCGTCTCTGGTCAAGCAGACCGGTTCGATCGAAGCCGCTGCCGGCAAGCTGGGCATCAGCGACCTGAACCCGGACAACGCTGATCACGAGTTCTGATCAACAGCGTCTGCGTCAAAAAAAGGCGACCTTCGGGTCGCCTTTTTCATGCCTGCTTTCTGTGGTGATGCTGATGGCCCCATCGCTGGCAAGCCAGCTCCCACAGGGATTGCTGGTGTACACAGATATTGCGAACGCCGCTGTACCTGTGGGAGCTGGCTTGCCAGCGATGGCCGCACCTCGGTCTCGAGTGAAACCCTGCGTCATATCAAGCAAACGATAATTCCTCTTATTCAAACTCCTTCGCCCTGTTAGACTTTGCGCCTTTGTTTTCGCCCGTCCGCAGGATGTCTGATGCCCTCGCTGCCTCTTCGCTTGTCCGCACTGTTGCTGGCCCTGGGCCTGAGTGCCTGCGATGACGCCCCGCGTTTCACCAAGGCCGAGCCCGGTGAAGCACGCTCGGGCGGTGCCGCGACCGTGCGCAAGACCGATCAGAATGCGTTCTCCCTGCCCTCGGCCAACCTGCCGCCGTCACGGCGAGTGGATTTCAGCGTCGGCAACAGTTTCTTCCGCAGCCCGTGGGTGATCGCCCCGTCGACCACCACCGCCCGCGATGGTCTTGGGCCGCTGTTCAATACCAATGCCTGTCAGGGCTGCCACATCAAGGACGGGCGCGGTCATCCGCCGCCACCGGATGCACCTAACGCGGTGTCCATGCTCGTGCGCCTGTCGATTCCCGATACACCGGAATTTGCCAAAGTCATTGAACAGGTCGGCGTGGTGCCGGAGCCGGTGTACGGCGGTCAGTTTCAGGACATGGCCGTGCCCGGCGTCGCTCCCGAGGGCAAAGTCCGCGTTACCTACACGCCAGTGCCTGTACGCTTCAAGGACGGCACCGAAGTCGAACTGCGTAAACCGGTGTTGCAGATTACCCAACTCGGCTACGGCCCGATGCACCCGGACACGCGTTTTTCCGCACGGGTTGCGCCGCCGATGATCGGCCTCGGCCTGCTCGAAGCGATCCCCGAAGATGCGATTCTGGCCAATGCCGCCGCGCAAGCCAAAGACAACAACGGCATCAGCGGCCGTCCCAACCAGGTCTGGGATGACGCTTTGCAGAAGACCGTCATGGGCAGATTTGGCTGGAAAGCCGGGCAACCGAACCTCAATCAACAAAATGTTCACGCGTTTTCCGGTGATATGGGCCTCACGACCAGCCTGCGCCCCTTCGATGACTGCACCGACGCGCAAACGGCCTGCAAACAGGCACCGAACGGCAATGGCCCGGACGGCGAGCCGGAAGTCAGCGGCAACATCCTGCGCCTGGTTTTGTTCTACAGCCGCAATCTCGCTGTGCCGGCACGCCGTGGCGTCAACGATGCAGAAGTGCTGGCCGGCAAGAACCTGTTTTTCCAGGCCGGCTGCGATTCCTGCCACACGCCGAAATACACCACCGCCGCCAACGCCGCCGAACCTGAACTGGCCAATCAAGTGATTCGCCCGTACAGCGATCTGCTGCTGCATGACATGGGCGACGGTCTGGCCGACAACCGCACGGAATTCCAGGCCTCCGGCCGCGACTGGCGCACGCCGCCGTTGTGGGGGATTGGCCTGACGCAAGCAGTCAGTGGCCACACGCAGTTTTTGCATGACGGTCGCGCACGCAATCTGCTCGAAGCGGTGCTATGGCATGGCGGCGAAGCGCAAGCGGCGCAGCAACAGGTTTTGTCTTTCAATGCCGAGCAGCGCGCTGCGTTGCTGGCGTTTTTGAACTCACTTTAAACACTGATAAAGAATCGGGAGCCCGACATGTTCCGTCCCAAGCTACTGTTCACCAGCCTTGCCGCGCTCGCCCTCGGCGCCTGCTCGCCGCAGGATCCGCAAGCGGTCACCTCGGCGGCCATCGCCAAATCGGTGATCCTGCCGACCTACACCCGTTGGGTCGAGGCCGACAAGCAACTGGCGGTCAGCGCCCTCGCCTACTGCCAGGGCAAAGAAACCCTGGAGACCGCCCGCGCCGACTTCCTCCATGCACAGAAGGCCTGGGCCGAACTGCAACCGCTGCTGATCGGCCCGCTGGCCGAGGGCAACCGTTCGTGGCAGGTGCAGTTCTGGCCGGACAAGAAGAACCTCGTCGGCCGTCAGGTCGAGCAACTGGTCGTCGCCCAGCCGCAGATCGATGCCGCCGCACTCGCCAAATCGAGCGTGGTGGTACAAGGCCTGTCGGCTTACGAGTACATCCTGTTCGACGCCAAGCCTGACGTCGCCAACGCCGAGCAGAAAGCCAAGTACTGCCCACTGCTGATCGCCATCGGCGAGCGTCAGAAGCAGCTGGCCGAAGAGATTCTGCAGAACTGGAACAACACCGACGGCATGCTGGCGCAGATGACCAAGTTCCCGAACCAGCGCTACGCCGATTCCCACGAAGCGATCGCCGATCTGCTGCGCGTGCAAGTCACCGCGCTGGACACCCTGAAGAAAAAACTCGGCACGCCAATGGGCCGCCAGAGCAAGGGCGTACCACAACCATTCCAGGCCGATGCATGGCGCAGCCAGTCTTCGCTGACCGCACTGGAAGCCAGCCTCGCGGCGGCGAAAACCGTTTGGGAAGGCGTCGACAACAAAGGCCTGCGTGGTCTGTTACCGGCTGAGCAAAAGCCACTGGCCGACAAGATCGATGCTGCTTACGCCGCTTCGCTGAAACTGTTCGACAGCACCCAGCGTTCGCTCGGCGAAATGCTTGAAGACGACGCCGGTCGTCAGCAACTGAACGACATCTACGACAGCCTCAACGTCGTCCATCGCCTGCACGAAGGCGAACTGGCCAAGGCGCTGGGTATCCAACTGGGCTTCAACGCCAACGACGGTGACTGATGAGGGCAAGTGCCATGCTGCGACGTCAGGTTCTGACTTTAGCTAGTACGCTGCTGGGAGCAGTGACGCTGGGCGGCTGGACGCTGTTCAAACGCAAGGATCAGAGCCCGCTGTTGCTGTCGGCGCGCGACGACACCGACGGCAAGCATTACGCCGTCGGCTATCGGCTGGATGGCACGCGCGTATTCGCCACCGAAGTCGGCCAGCGTTGCCACGACATCATCAACCACCCGACGCAGCCGATTGCACTGTTCGTCGCCCGTCGTCCGGGCACCGAGAGTTACCTGATCGACCTGCGCGACGGTCAGTTGCTGCAGACGGTGACCTCGCAGCCGAACCGGCACTTCTACGGCCACGCTGTGGTGCACAAGGACGGCGAATACCTGTACGCCACCGAGAACGACACCACCGATCCCGGTCGCGGCTTGCTCGGCGTGTACAAGTTCGAAGGCGAGCGACTGGTGCACACGGGGGAGATTTCTACCCATGGCCTCGGCCCGCATCAGGTGTCGTGGATGCCCGACGGCGAGACGCTGGTGGTGGCCAATGGCGGGATTCGTACCGAGGCGGAAAGCCGCGTCGACATGAACCTCAACGCCATGGAGCCGAGCCTGGTGCTGATGCAGCGCGATGGCACCCTGCTGAGCAAGGAAACCCTCGCCCAGCAGATGAACAGCGTGCGCCATCTGGGCATCGCCAGCGACGGCACCATCGTTGCCGGTCAGCAATTCATGGGCGCGTCGCATGAGCGTTCGGAACTGTTGGCGATCAAGCGTCCGGGGCAGCCGTTCGTGGCGTTCCCGGTGCCGGAGCATCAGTTGCAATCAATGGGGCATTACACCGCCAGCGTCGCAGTGCACAGTGATTTGCGTCTGGTTGCGTTGACGGCGCCGCGTGGCAACCGCTTCTTTATCTGGGATCTGGACAGCGGCGAAGTACGCCTTGATGCACCATTGCCCGATTGCGCCGGTGTCGGTGCGGTGAAGGACGGTTTTGTCGTGACCTCCGGGCAAGGGCGTTGCCGTTACTACGATTGCCGCCAGGATGAGCTGTTGGCCAAGCCGCTGGAATTGCCGGCGGGGCTCTGGGACAACCATCTGCATCTGATGGCCTGAAACAGCCTTAACAGATCGCAGCCTGCGGCAGCTCCTACATTGGAATGCATTCCCCTGTAGGAGCTGCCGCAGGCTGCGATCTTTTTGCCCCCCCCTGTAAGAACTGCCAGTTGGAATCCCCCCTGTACTCGGAGTAATGTGCCCGCCTGTCTCACCTGATTTATCCAAGGAACTGGAAATATGCTGCGTCGCCGCATGCTGATCATGTTGGGTGTTGTTTTGCTGATCGTCCTGGTGCTGGGCGGGTATAAAGCCTTTTCGATCTACACGATGATCCAGGGCTTTTCCAAACCGAAACCGCCGATCAGCGTCGCCGTGGCCAACGCCAGCGAGCAACCGTGGCAGCTGCGCCTGCCGACCGTCGGCACGCTGAAGGCGCTGCAAGGTGTCGAGCTGAGTCTGGAAGTCGCCGGCACCGTCACCGAACTCAAGTTTGAATCCGGACAGAAGGTCAAGGCCGGACAGCCGTTGCTGCAACTCGACAGCGCCGTTGAAACCGCCCTGCTGGAAACCGCCAAGGCTGATCTCGGTCTGGCGCAACTGGACTTCTGCCGTGGCGCGCAACTGGTCGACAGTCGCGCCATCTCCAAAGGCGAGTACGACCGCCTTTCCGCCGTTCTGCAAAAGAACAAGGCCACGGTCAATCAGCTCAACGCCTCGCTGGCAAAAAAACGCATCCTCGCGCCGTTCAGCGGCACCATCGGCATCCGTCAGGTCGACGTCGGCGACTACCTCGCCAGCGGCACCAAAATTGCGACGTTGCAGGATTTGAGCAGCCTCTACGCCGACTTCTATCTGCCCGAGCAATCGGTGCCGAAACTGGCCATCGGTCAACCGGTGCAGATCTCGGTCTCTGCTTACCCGGGGCAAAACTTCGCCGGCAAGATCAGCGCGATCAACCCGATCGTCGAAAGCACCACGCGCAACATTCTGATCCGCGCCACTTTGGCCAACCCCGACGGCAAACTGCTGCCGGGGATGTTTACCAGCCTCGAAGTGCTGCTGCCCGATCCGCAAAAACATATCGTGGTGCCGGAAAGTGCGATCACTTACACCCTCTACGGCAACTCGATCTACGTGGTCGGGCAGAAGAAAGCCGAGGACGGTAGTGTCGAAAAGGATGACAAGGGTCAACCGGTGCTGATCGCCGAACGCCGCTTCATCGAAACCGGTGAGCGCCGCGATGGCCTGGTGATGATCAACAAGGGCGTGCAGAGCGGCGAACAAGTGGTGACGGCTGGCCAGATCAAACTGGACAACGGTGCCCACATCGCCATCAGCGACGACAAGACCCTCGGCGAGCAGAACAGTCCGCCCCGCGCCGACTGATCAAGGAATTCCCATGGCTTTTACCGATCCGTTCATCCGCCGCCCGGTGCTCGCCACTGTGGTCAGCCTGTTGATTGTATTGCTCGGCTTTCAGGCCTGGAGCAAGCTGCCGCTGCGCCAATACCCGCAAATGGAAAACGCCCTGATCACGGTGACCACCGCTTACCCCGGGGCCAACGCCGAAACCATTCAGGGCTATATCACGCAGCCAATGCAGCAAAGTCTGGCCAGCGCCGAGGGCATCGATTACATGACCTCGGTCAGTCGGCAGAACTTCTCGGTGATCTCGATCTACGCGCGCATCGGCTCCAACACCGACCGTTTGTTCACCGAACTGCTGGCCAAGGCCAACGAGGTGAAAAACAAGTTGCCGCAGGACGCCGAAGACCCGGTGCTGAGCAAGGAATCCGCCGACGCTTCGGCGCTGATGTACATCAGCTTCTTCAGCAAGGACTTGAGCAACCCGCAGATCACCGACTACCTGTCACGGGTGATCCAGCCAAAACTGGCAACCCTGCCGGGTATGGCCGAAGCGGAGATTCTCGGCAATCAGGTGTTCGCCATGCGCCTGTGGCTCGACCCGGTAAAACTCGCCGGTTTCGGCCTCAGCGCCAGCGATGTGACCAACGCCGTGCGCCAGTACAACTTCCTCTCCGCTGCCGGCGAAGTGAAAGGCGAATACGTGGTCACCAGCATCAACGCCAATACCGAGCTGAAATCGGCCGAGGCTTTTGCGGCGATTCCGCTCAAGGTCAGTGGCGACAGCCGCGTGTTGCTCAGCGATGTCGCGCGGGTGGAAATGGGCGCGGAAAACTACGACTCGATCAGCTCGTTCGGCGGCACGCCGTCGGTGTACATCGGCATCAAAGCCACACCGGGCGCCAACCCGCTGGACGTGATCAAGGAAGTGCGCAAGCTGATGCCGGAGCTGGAAGCGCAACTGCCGCCAAACCTGAAAAGCGAGATCGCTTACGACGCCACGCTGTTCATTCAGGCCTCGATCGATGAAGTAGTGAAAACTCTGTTCGAAGCGGTGCTGATCGTCATCGTTGTGGTGTTCCTGTTCCTCGGCGCATTGCGTTCGGTAGTGATCCCGGTGGTGACCATTCCGCTGTCGATGATCGGCGTGATGTTCTTCATGCAGATGATGGGCTACTCGATGAACCTGCTGACGCTGCTGGCGATGGTGCTGGCCATCGGTCTGGTGGTCGACGATGCGATTGTCGTGGTGGAGAACATCCACCGGCACATCGAGGAAGGCAAGACGCCGTTTGATGCGGCGCTGGAAGGCGCGCGGGAAATTGCCATGCCTGTGGTGTCGATGACCATCACCCTGGCGGCGGTGTATGCGCCGATCGGTTTTCTCACCGGGCTGACCGGGGCGCTGTTCAAGGAGTTTGCGCTGACCTTGGCCGGTGCGGTGGTGATTTCCGGGATCGTCGCCCTGACTCTGTCACCGATGATGTGCGCGTTTTTGCTGCGCCACGAGGAAAACCCCAGTGGTCTGGCGCACCGCCTCGACCGTATCTTCGACGGCCTAAAACGCCGCTACCAGAGCATGTTGCACGGCACGCTGAACACGCGCCCTGTGGTGTTGGTATTCGCGGTGATCGTGTTGTGCCTGATCCCGGTGTTCCTCAAGTTCACCAAATCGGAACTGGCCCCGGACGAAGATCAGGGCATCATTTTCATGATGGCCACTGCGCCACAGCCGACCAACCTTGATTACCTGAGCACCTACACCGACGAATTCATCAAAATCTTCAAGGAATTCCCCGAGTACTACTCCTCGTTCCAGATCAACGGCTACAACGGTGTGCAGGCCGGCATCGGCGGTTTCCTGCTTAAGCCGTGGAACGAGCGCAGCCGCACGCAAATGCAGATCCTCCCGGAGGTGCAGGGCAAACTCGAAGGCATCCCGGGCTTGCAGATCTTCGGTTTCAACCTGCCCTCCCTGCCAGGCACCGGCGAAGGCTTGCCGTTCGAGTTTGTAGTCAACACCGCCAACGACTACGAATTACTGTTGCAAGTCGCCGACCGGATCAAGAAACGCGCCATGGAATCGGGCAAGTTCGCCTTCGTCGACCTCGATCTGGCGTTCGACAAACCTGAAGTGGTTGTCGATATCGACCGCGCCAAAGCGGCGCAGATGGGCGTGTCGATGCAGGATCTCGGTGGCACCCTCGCCACCCTGCTGGGCGAGGCAGAAATCAACCGTTTCACCATTGATGGGCGCAGCTACAAGGTGATTGCTCAGGTTGAACGGCCGTACCGCGATAACCCGGACTGGCTGAACAACTACTACGTGAAAAACACCCAGGGCGAGTTGCTGCCACTGTCGACGCTGATCAAGGTCAGCGACCGCGCCCGACCGCGCCAGCTCAACCAGTTCCAGCAGCTCAACGCGGCGAAGATTTCCGGTTTCCCGCTGGTGAGCATGGGCGAAGCCATCGACACGGTCTTGCAGATCGCTCGCGAAGAAGCGCCGGCCGGGTTCGCTTTCGACTATGGCGGCGCGTCACGTCAGTTCGTCCAGGAAGGCAGCGCGTTGTGGGTAACGTTCGCCTTGGCCCTGGCGATTATCTTTCTGGTGCTGGCGGCGCAATTCGAAAGCTTCCGCGATCCGCTGGTGATTCTCGTGACGGTGCCCTTGTCGATCTGTGGGGCGTTGATTCCGCTGTTCCTCGGCTGGTCGAGCATGAACATCTACACCCAGGTCGGGCTGGTGACGCTGATCGGGCTGATCAGCAAGCACGGCATCCTGATCGTCGAGTTCGCCAACCAGTTGCGCAAGGACAAGGGCCTGACGGCGCGCGAAGCCGTTGAGGAAGCGGCGGCGATTCGCTTGCGGCCGGTGTTGATGACCACGGCGGCGATGGTGTTTGGCATGGTGCCGCTGATTCTGGCCACGGGCGCCGGTGCGGTGAGCCGTTTTGATATCGGCATGGTGATTGCCACGGGAATGTCGATTGGTACGTTGTTTACGCTGTTTGTCCTGCCGTGCGTTTACACCTTGCTGGCGAAACCCGATAAGCCTTGAAAGCAAAAGATCGCAGCCTTCGGCAGCTCCTACACCGATCCATGTAGGAGCTGCCGAAGGCTGCGATCTTTTGATCTTGCCTGCATAAAAAAAGGCCTCGCAACTGCGAGGCCTTTTATGTGGGCTTCAATCGGTTCAACTTTGCGGCCTCATCCCTTGAGAAAGTCCGAACATGAACAACAACAGATCATGATCGGGTTTGGTCGCCACGGAGGCTTTTGCCACCCGTGGGACTGCGCAGTGGGCGTCGTCTACGGACGCGCCAACCACCTGCATGCGGGGCTGCTCCCAGGCAGCCACCGCCAATGACGCAACTGCCAAGGCTCCAACCAAAAACAAACCTCGTGCAATTTCTAGTTTCATCGCTATAAACCTTTGATAGC
>Ga0307510_10012290_pt1 | contig 10152 bp, 11 predicted proteins | sample 12_EM_MG_FD_207224 | JGI IMG/M metagenome (GOLD analysis project Ga0307510, IMG submission 207224) | Populus trichocarpa ectomycorrhiza microbial communities from riparian zone in the Pacific Northwest, United States - 12_EM | ecosystem: Host-associated > Plants > Roots > Unclassified | place...
AGTATATCGAGCTACTACGCGCGCGATACTTTAGCTTTAGCTCCCTCCGCAGACCCCAATATCCGGCTCACGATCTGCTCCTCCAACTGCTTCGCGCCCGTCCGTCGCCCCTTCAACCTCTCAAGCCCGCTCCTTAGAGATTTCATATGCACATCGATCGGTATGGCATCGCCGACAAGCTCCGGTGCTGCGACGCGCTCACGGAGCTCTTCCATGTCTCCCGCCATCGACTCCAGCATCTGCAGTGCTGCGACTACGTGGGCAAGCGCACGGTCCCGGTATCCGCCCACGCCGTTGAGTAGTACGAGGTGTTCGTCCATTCCCCTGAGTTGGCCCCGGTTCCCACCCAACATCGTCCACAGCTGCGCGAGGAGTTCATTCTTGGCCGAGGAGATTGACAGGCCTTCACGAGAGACGACTTCGTGGATAGATTTCAGATGTTCTTCGAGCTTGTTTAAATCTGAAATCGACACCTCAGCCTCCAACACGAGGCGCTGCATGTTGGCCGAAAGCACATTCATCGCCTCGGCGAAAGCCCGAGTAACTACCTGCTTAGTAGCGGCTGCGGAGGGACCAGAACTCCAAAGGCGTTTTATCGAAAGTCCCGAGGGCTTGGAGTTGGCGGCCTCAATACGGTGAAGAGCATAGTCATTGATGGCAATGATGCTTCAATCGCTGGTCAGCGACTAAGCTAATGCGGAGCGAAGATCGACATACTTGTCTACGGCACCTCCCACTTTGGAGCTGAAGCGCGTCAGTCCGCGGCTCACTTTGCGTGCATCCTTTACAAACTCGCTTAACGAGTCTGCGAGGATCTCACGGCTATCTATGTTACTGACTCGGACACGCGTCGCGAGGTCACTTGTCGCCATTTCCGCCTTCTTTATCTCGAGGGCGAGTCCAGGACCTTCAACAGTTTCGTCAAGGAGGAACTCGAGGGACTTGCTTTCCACCTTTAAGAAGTTTGGAAAATCTGCCCACACCGGAGTACGTTCTGGATTTGAAGGGCGGGGTCGTTCAGCGGGAGCTATAACGGGGCAGAGGAGCGAAACGACGGGGATAGAGCACAATGGGGCAAGTGCAGATCTGACGGCGTCTGACATAATGGCGAGAGCATATGCGCAGGCCATTATGGCGAGGGTGATCGAAATGGGGTACTTCATCATTCGCAGGACCGTGTTGAGCACCTCCGCAATGTAACAGAGGATAGGCCTGAGTGATGTGGCCAAGATCTTGCCGAGCTCTAGGCCCGGAGTGTCGGTTGGTCCTGGGGAAGGCTGTTCGACTCTGACACCACGACGCGCAATTGAAGACCCAAATGACTGTTGAAGCAGTTCGACTGTAGAACTACTCTGCCGGACGGGATTGCTCATTGGCTCTTTAGAGGGCGGTTTCATCGGGGAATATGGTGGGACTGGGCTACCCGTTGGCTGTTGGGGAGGTAGTTCAACTACGAACCCGCGTTCGCGTCGTGAGCGGCTGGGGCTGCGATGATCGCTGGGCACGTGCTTGCGCGGAGAGGTGGTCGAAAACGCAGCGCGCTGCCTCGTGGTCCTTCGTGTACGCGTAGCACTTTTGTATGGGCCAGCAGATGGTGACCTTGAACCGTATTGCCACTTGTCACCGGGAAGGTCCTCCCATTGCTGGTCATCCGAGTCCTTGGCCATTTCCTGTGGTATATATGAGGGGCGAGCCATGTCGGGTGATGATAGTAAGGGATAAGAAGAGAGCAGGTGTCAAGGGCATGTATGTATGTGGTTTCAGCGTGGTTTTGCCGTGCCGCGTTGTAAATTTGTAAATGGTTTGGATCTCCCCACGTGATCGTCATCCCATCAAAAGTGTGTCGTCCAAAGGCAAAAGTTAATGTATCTAATGAAGCGGTCCACCACATGGAATCACCTCTCGTGGAATTCTCTCTTGGCAACAGGTTCATTGATGAGGTGCGCTTCTGAAAATTGTCATATCATACACTTTTCTCTCACGCTTCCCGCAGTCCCAACTATCAGGCGAGAGCGGAGATGTGTACCTCTTCTCGTGGTTAGCATCAGTCGAAAGGTTCTTGAAATCATCTTCGCCCGTCCGTCGCTGCCTTGTTGTCACCATACTATCCGCCGCTCACTCTTTCACAGGATGACATCAAGGCTGTCCAAAAAGACCTCGAGACGGGTCTAATCAACGTCATTTCCTCAAGCGAGTCCTACCCAGTCCCTGGGCGTGCACTGCGCAACCTCGTCGCAAGCTGTTTCCTGGTTCTATACACCCGTGGGGATTCAAAGAATATGTTCGATACCCTCATTGCGTTCCTGAAGGTACCAAACGACTTCAAAGCTCCAGCAGATAGAGACCAAAATAAGATGTACGTTTTGTCCTTATATCTTTAACAGCTTCCGCTGATCCTCGTGCTCCAGAGCGTCGCTATACTGCATCGGCGAGCTTATGGGCACATTTGGGACCCAAGTACGCATTTTTCACTCAGTACAACAACACCATTGACTACGATCTGAAAAGGTCATGTCCTTCATGACGGAGATTGCGACGGTCGCGATTAAGACTTACAAATTATCTGGTGCAAGTCTCATTCCTCAAATTTCTCCACTCTCGACAGCCTGACTCCTGTTCAGCCCATCTCACTTCGTTATCACGCAATCATCGCCCTTCGAAAGTCCCTCTCAACCGCGCGACGCGCAGCGACTGAGAATGTGACTAAAGATATCATAAAGCAAATGAAATCTGCCCTCAACGACAAGTCCCTTCCTGTCAGGCGAGCTGCTTGCGAGGTATTACCTTTAGTTTATCACAATACGCATCCCATGCCTCACGGCTTTAGGTTCTTATGGTCATGTATCCCCTCCCTGGCGGAGACTGGACGGCATCGGAAATCGAATCTCTAGTCTTGCTATGTGTCAAGTCTCTCGACACTGCCGATCAAATTACCCGACATACCCTTGCACAACTTGTCGGACTTGTTCTCTCCTCATCCCAGGCTCCAGCTGTCATTCCTATTCAGGAACCAACAAAGAAAAACAAACAGGACCAAGAGGAGGAAGACGACCCCGCACCTACTCTTGCACCTGCTGGAGAAACCAAGACAATTTTGACTCTCAGTGAGATGTTGCACCAGCTTTCGATGCATTTTAACAAACCCCAAGCAACACACAAGACACGGGTCGGGATCTTCGACTTCTACGCCGCGCTGTTCACCACATTGGGACCAGCGTTCATCGAGACAAACTACGGGACCATCGTACAGCACTTTGTGTCTGAGGTCATCAATATTCCTCGCAACTCTGCAACGCGCTACGAAGTACTCTTTGTCCGCCGTCTCGTCGGCATCCTTCTTCGTGATCTTATTGGAGTACGAATGTTGAGCGAGCAATCCCAGATCGCTGCCATCCAAGAGTTGTCGAAAGTTTATCTGAAGAGGTGGCCCGCGTTGATGCCTGGTTCGATTGCGCCAACTGCACACGTACTAACTATCGTGTTGAGGGAGGTTGCTGGGGTCTTGCAACAACTTGGAAATGCGCCTCCTCCTGTACAGGTACGAGAGCCTGCCCTAGAGCCTGAACATGCTCTTATATTACTCCGTAACAGGAGGCCCTCGCAGAACCTCTGGTAACGCTCCTTGCCCATCCAAGCCATACCGTACGTATCCACACTGCGTGGGCCTTGCGCATATTCTGTTTCTCTGCACCGCTGCGCCTTCCCAAGATTGTTATCAACGCCGTTGAACTGCTCCAGCGCGATATCAATATCCTAACCGGCCCGTCTCAGACTCAAACTGCACCATCAGATCTAACATCCCGTGCTTTGGGCCATGCCTATGGCCTAGCCGCACTCGTGACTGTCATACCCGAAAGGCCACTCTATGTGTCATATGACATCAGCGCCAAGGTGTTCGACATGGCAATCACGCTCCTGAAGCGCACCGGTGAACATACAGTTGCGTTAGCAGGCGTTGAGGTAGAGACGGCGTGGACATGCATCGCTGCTCTCATGACCCTGGGCCCGAATTTCGTGCGGACGCACTTGCCCCAGCTCCTTGTCCTTTGGCGGAATGCGCTACCCAAACCACCCTCGAAGGACACTGCCGCGCGCACTGCGGCCGAATGGGGCTTCCTCCTCCACGTACGCGAAGCCGCGCTTGGCGCGATACTCGCGTTCTTGAGACACAATTCCCCTACGCTTGTAACGCTGGACGTCGCCCGCCGCCTCACGACCTTACTCAGCAATGCATTCCTCTTCGCAAACGCGTATGCCTCGCAGGCACCCTATGTCGAGGACCCACTCGCAGGACAAGATAACTCACGTCTTCCGAGCACTGCCTCTGACGGGCCAACTCTCCGCTCGCGGGAGGCGCTGCTCCGGCGAAGGGTGTTCCAGTGCTTTACCGTCCTAGGAGCAGCCAGTGTCCCTGAAGCAACTCAGACGACGTTGTTGCAATCTGTGATTTCCCTGGTGGCAAGCGTTGATGGTTTCGCGGGGAACTCGGTACAGGCAGCGATAGCGTCGTCTTCTGGATCATTCTCGTCTTTGTGGACAACGTTGGATAGCTACGCGTACGGCGTCACGGGAGTGGAGGTATTCGAGAACGCTTCGCCGACCGTAGACATGGAAGATCCTTCATTCGGGAGGTATAGATTAAATAGGGATTCTGTCGAGGCTTCCCTCGATGACATGGTAAGAGGGTTACTTGTGTGATCGTGGTAGAGGTATTCTAACGAGGGACTTGAAGCTGCGTATGCCGATCCTCCAATCCGCTGAACACGACCCACTGTCAATTTGCCAATCGCGCGACCTCACGAAGGAATCGTTTTGGCCAGAGTTCCCTCACCCACTCACCCAGGTCGTTGATGCAGCGCTGGCCCTGTTCGCACGCCTACTGCCTCTACAGGACTCGACCTCCGCGGCCCGCCTTATTACGCTCATGATCGACTCCGTAAAGTCTCCAAAGTATGAAAAGAATGTAGGGAGAAAGGCGGCCGTGCAGGTCAACGCTGCCATTGCTATCTTGCTGGCGATGAGGCAAGCCATGGCGTCTCCGTCGAAGCATGTGCGTGAAGTGTTTGGAAGCACAGCCGTCACCGCACCGCTGTCGTCCTTTCTAAAGGTGCGCTTACATAATATACCTCCGTCTAAGTCCTGAGACACCCTTCAGGATGGCTTGATTGATGGAGACCCAATCTTGCGTTCCGCCAGTAGTGAAGCGCTGGGACGTCTTGCAAGTCTTGCTGACACTCAGTTTTTGGCATCCTTGATGAAGACCTTGGTCGATCTGGTCGTCAATAATCGGGATCCACAGGCTCGAGCGGGATGCACGCTGGCGCTAGGAGCGATCTACGACCACGTCGGAAGTCTGGCCGCGGGTCCTCTACTGAAGACTACCGTCAATATCCTTATGTCGTTGAGCAAAGATGCACACCCAGTCGTACACTACTGGGCGCTGCATTCACTCTCTAGGGTCGTCAATGCTGCCAGCCTTGCATATGCTCCGTATGTTCACAGCACGCTGGGGGTCCTGTTCAAGATTTACGTCTCACCATCCCACGAATTGGAAGGTGGGACTCTGGCAAATTCAAACGTCAGCGGCGATTTGCCCGCATACCAGGCAGTGTGCCAGATAATCGACGCCGTGATTACGATCTTGGGGCCCGATATCCAAGAATCAACGCGGACCCGCACACTCATCCTCGATATTGTACGACGCCTTGCAAGCGAAGAGGATGAAGGCATCCGCGTGGAGGCTATCCGATGTATTCAACATTTCCTCATGTTTGCGCCAGAGCACGTTGATGTCCCCGAGTTGATCACGCAGTTCCGCACTCACCTAAACTCTTCTCGGCGCCCTCTGAAGCTCGCTTCCATTCACGCACTGTATCAACTCGTCCAGAAGGATGCATTATTAATATCTAAGGTGGGAGGGGATCGGCTAGTGGAAGAACTTTTTGCTATGCTAGACGGGGATCCGTCCATCGAGGGCGTACGTAAAGTCATATCGAGTTGGATGAAGCAGACGGTGGTGTACAATCCATCTGCATGGATAGATCTGTGCCAGAAGATCATGTCAAGGACGACGGCATCGCAGCAAGCGACCGACGCCGCCTCCAAATCTCGCAGGACTGGATTCGATGACGAAGGTGAATCGCTCAGCGTCGGGATGGCTACTGACGCAGCTTCGGGGGGCCAAAACCGTCCAACCTCGCGATGGCGGACCCAGCTTTTCGCATTGCAATGCCTACATGATATTTGTATTTCCATCGCCAAGTCTGGACGAAGGGAACAGCTCGACATTACCTACGCTCGGAGCTTGGGTATACCTGTCTCCGGGCTGCTGGTATCCCGCGTCCCTGACCTCATCAAAATGGCATTTACGGCATCAACCGCTTACGTCACCGAGATCCGTTTAGAAGGGCTGATTGTTCTCCGGGACGTGATTGAGGTTAGCGAATCTCAGACAGGCGCCGACACGAGGCTGACTTTTTGACGTGGTCAGACTTTTGCTCTGATTCCGGACCCGGATTACGAGAACGCATTGCTTCTCGAGCAACATCAGGCTCCAATCACAGCAGCCCTGACCCCCGCATTCACCTCAGATACTACACCAGAGATTTTAGCCTCTGCTGTCGGTGCCTGCGCTGCATTTGTCGGATGTGGGATCGTGAAAGACGTCAATCGGATGGGTCGGATTCTTAAGCTGCTAACCTCAGCGTTGGCACAGTGCAAAGGCAAGGCTGTCCTCTCCACCCACGTGATCTCGTCTCTGATGTTCCGTCTAGGAACCGCGTTGCTTTCTCTGGGAGACGCCACAGAGGGTAGTCCCAATGCTTCCGCGATGCTTAGGATAGCAATACTGGCTGCGTGGGCCCAACTCACCTCCGCAAGTCCTCAGCAGAAGTATCTTGAAGAGGTCGTCAAGCCATATAAGTCAGGATTGACATCACTCTGGATATCCGCCTTGAGAGACTACGCCAGCATCCGGGCAGACTCGGAAGCTATTTTGGATACGTCCTCGGCCCCACTAGACGCGGCGTATGCTAGTCTTGGCAAGGACATATTGCTTCCTGTAAGCCGCTTTCCTATGATTAATACCTCGCTCATGCCATTTGGCAGTACTACGCCGAATCATGGCCGGTAATGCTGAACGCTGTAGCAACTGCGATGGAGACGCAGGACCCGTTTATCTTGGGGGCCATGGAAGGAATGGACGACGTGGCTGCAGCATCTTCTGCTAGGCGCAACGCACAATTGGAACCAACAGCGATGTTCTTCGTAATCTTCGGTCTAGTCTACGAAGCACTCTCATCATCAGCACCTTATTCTGAGTCCACTGCAGCGAGTGGTAACATGCCTCTTATAGCCTTGCGGGCGATGAAATGCCTTGTTCGACGGGAATATTCGGGGAGAGCTCTTCTCGAGCCAACAATATTCGATGAACTCCTCAATTTGTGGTACCGCATTGCTATGACCGAGCCTCCCGCTCTCCAAGCTCAACTCATGGAAGTGATTCGCGTCTTTGCGACTGAGCAATGCCAAGGAACTAATCCGTTCGTGGCCCATTCTCGCCGATCGATGCCCCGTATGTTGACACTTGTGACAGCTCGGATGGCCCTACATCGCCGGCGATGGTTTGTCTGCGGGTCTGCACATATATACTCAAGAATGCCATTCCTAGTGCTGAAAGACTTGCCAGTCGTACGATTTCTTCGCCTTATCTCTCTGGCAAAGCTTCTTGACGCCTACCATACAGACAACCAGTCTAATCCGGCTGACCGGATCACACTCATCAAAACGTCTTTCAATGCCCTATTGTCCATCGGCTCGTCCTTTGATGCCAAGATTCAGGAAGAAGTCCGCGCCGTGGCAATATCGTTATACAGCGGTATGTGTCCCGATCCATCTCAATTCACTTTTATTCTCACAAATAAAGCAGACCTTCTGAGAGACGAGACCTCCGAGATTGATTTTGTTGGGCCGACGCTGCCAGTGCTCAAGTCTCTCCTCACTCCGGGGCCCTCCTACAAGGTGACGGAGTTCTTCCAGCGGGTGGTCCACGGCTTGTTGTCATCATGTTTGCTGAATATTGACGAGATGAGGTCAGTCCACGTAATATTCCAGTACTTTCACTCGATCCTCACCCCGCGATCAGGGGACGGGAAGGCGTCATCACGACTAACAAAGTCAAGAACAACTTCCTGGCCGCGGTCCTTATCCTGACCGTCATCCCTCCTTCCGTCAAGGTAGGGCAAGGGGTGATAAGTCGCTGTTGTTTCCTTATCGCAGAGAATCTATCGGATGCCCACGAGGTAGGTCGTATTGGTACTGCAGGTTACCTCGATGACATCCCCCATTGCAGATGGCTTCGACGGCAGCTCACTGCGCGAAGACATTGATCACAGCATCTGCCTCCGGCAGTGTCATGCTTCGTCAGTGCATTAGAATGTTACTGCCTGGCATGGTGGAGTATGTCGCCAAGGTCGCCGGAATGGAAGCAGATGAGGCCGCGGTACAGAGCCATTTGCCCGCCGTGGGAGAAATCATCAAGGCATTCGGAACCCTTTTCACCAATATTGCCGAGGACCTGCGTGAGTGATTTCGCATACCTTTCTGACAAATTTTTTGATGCTTTTCCGCGGGCGCAGGCGTTCGCGTATTGGGAATCTTGCTTCCTACGTTGACGCTGCTACTCGACCCCAACCAGATGACTCCGTCGCCTCTTCATACCCAAGCCCTCAATCAGCTTTTAATATTTGCCTCGTCATCACCTGTCGCTTTCAAAGAGGCCACGGGCAAGCTAGATCAAGGGATAAGAGAGCGTTTAGAAAGCTCCGTCAGGAACGCTTTAAGTAGCAGATCATCGGGGACCACAGCAGCGCAAGCCGCAAAACCACAGATATCGCTTCGATCGTTCTGAATAGTAGATCTAGGCGGAAAGTGTATGGCATGATGAATGCTATCTCTACCTCGACTACAGTGTGTATGCTACGGAGCCGTTACCCCTCATCGCTAAAGATCCCGCGACATAAGCCACGAAGCGCAACAACGCTTGAATCACCATCACCGGAAAATCATAGTAGTGAGTGCGGTTGTTTCCATTGCCGCACTGGTGAGATGGTTTTCTTCGGGAGGAGAGATAGGCACCATTCGAGCGTGTGAAGACAGTGATGATTTTCCCCAACAGGAATCTTCCAGTTTCTGATTTTGAACACTGATACGATACAAGGGGTTCCAGGCGTTGCCACCTTGCCCGCCGGGCGCTGCCATTGCGCCGCCGCGGGCCACGAACCATCATCCACTTGTTAATTTGGACGTTTGCCAGACTGCGCCACATATTGATGATTCCATGCATACTTTACGCCCTGTCCGCAACTCTGGGGTTGAAAGTGTGAGGGGGGACGAAAGTATAGCGCCGAGGCGTGTGCGACTGCGCATGATGTACGCATGTGCCAAGGACTTCCCGCCCCCGTGATACGGAACAAACAGCGGGGCTCGAGTGAGGAGTGGGAACGGGAGTTGGGACAGGACAAATCCCTTTTGGGGAGACGGAGAAAAAGTCCAACGATGAGAAGCGATGTAATGCTCCGTGCCTCGACTGCGTGGCCGAGTCGTGTTCAGTTCCGTGTCCGTCACTCCGATCTGTGAATTTTTTTTTTTTTTCTTTATTGTTATCTTTTCGGGAAATGACGGTGAGGAAATCGATCCATACTGTATGACTCAGGCAGGCTTGCCATGGGTGTGGGTTCAAGTTTGTCCATACGTTTACTAGCATGTGCTTGGCGCCGATTTTCGTTGATGCCGGCCGGGAGCCGGGAAGCTCTGAGAGGAATTGGGTTTGACGCAGTTTATCGCTGCTGACGTTGATGCCGATAACTCGGTTCTCCCAAGCGCGCTGATTAGTTATTGTAGCCGCGGAGACCTCCCTAAATAGCCTAGGGAAGCATAGAACCACCACCCAGTTGCAGTTGATAGAGGAGTGGGGGCGTTGCGTCGTCCCGTCACGGTGAATATGGATATATGATATGGCAGGCTCAAGCGCTCAAGCGTGTGCGATCAAGTTGGGACTCTTCCGATTTGATAAGGCGCATGAATGGTGCCCCTGAGACGTGAGACCAGCTGAGCATGCCTCCGAGAGAGAGGTCTCCGGTCTCTGATCGCTAG
>Ga0307510_10012291_pt1 | contig 10152 bp, 3 predicted proteins | sample 12_EM_MG_FD_207224 | JGI IMG/M metagenome (GOLD analysis project Ga0307510, IMG submission 207224) | Populus trichocarpa ectomycorrhiza microbial communities from riparian zone in the Pacific Northwest, United States - 12_EM | ecosystem: Host-associated > Plants > Roots > Unclassified | place...
AAGATTAATGAGAAATCATTTCACGCCATGTGGTTTCAACACATGAACTCGAAAACTATAGAGGTTCGATCCATTTGATTGGGAATTTAAACTCCAAGAAACTTGGATCGTAATTCTTTGCCATGGCACCCTCGAGAAAAGGATGCAACTAACAATGCGTGGATGCACAGCAAATCAAGGGGAGAGCAAGGGTGTGGTGTGATTCACTGATTCCAAATTGCAGCTGCTTGTGAGTACTGATGGCCGCCGTTGACTGGCCCTTATAGTCCATTTTGTGTTGTCTTAAGAATTTTATGTGAAGTGGGTGGCAATTGGTATGGACCCATCGTGTCATCGTAAAGGTAAATTCTTTAATTTTTATTTTTTTTTACGTTTTAAGAATATTTTTTTTAAAAATTAAATATTTTTTTATTTATTTTACTTCAAATTAATTGTTTTTTAGTATTTTTAAATTTTTTTGATGTGTTAATATTAAAAATAATTTTTAAAAAATAAAAAAATTATTTTAATATATTTTTAAATAAAAAAACATTTTAAAAAATAACTTTTATTATCTTTCTAAACACTTCATTAGCTGACTATGACTAAAAAAAGAGAAAAAAAAAGAAGAGAAAGGATAGGCTGGTAGGTGGGGGCATGTGGATAGAATTTGTAAAGCTTGGCATGGTTGTTATTAGTTGCGTTTTATTAGTGTTTTAAAATATAAAAAAACTATATATATAAATGATAAAAATATATTTAAAGTGGATAAAAATATAAAATAAATTTATTCATATCATAATTTTAAAATTAATTCATATCTTTTCAAAATAAAAAAATGCAAAAATATATTTAATTTATTTTCATTTATTTTATCTATCTGGAAATAATAACCAAATATTTACTAATTGTAACAATATATATATACACCCTCACACCCGCACCTGTTTATACAACGAAAGAAGATGGGGATAATTTTTAGGTATAATTCTCAACTTAAGAGCACTATTCACGATTCGTTGGATATATTTTCATTGATAAATTGTGTTTATAGTTAAAAGTATTTTTTATTTAAAAATATATTAAAATAAATATTTTAATTTATTTTTTATATTAACATATCAAAACTATAAAAAAAATACCAGTAAAAATATTAATTTAATATTTTTTAAAATCGAGTGCCCTTTTAAGATGCAGTTAGAGGCACTGCTGGTAATTTTTTATATCAATATATTAAAATTATAAAAAAATACTTATAAAAATATATAATTTTTAAAATCGAGTGCACTTTTAAGACGCTGATGGAGGCACTGCTGGTAATTTTTTATTGGAATAAAATCTGGATTCTTAAAACAGGCCCGCAATGACCTTATACAAATCCAATTATAACTTTGCCAAGTAGGTGGACAGCATTGCCGGCTTAATATTCAACAACAAATCTAAGATCTAAGATCCACAGAGCCATGAAGTCTTCCTGAGACTTTTTTGACACAAGCACATGTACCGACCATGAAGTTATTATGATTAATCAACTCATAATCCTCCCTCCCTTGTGATAAAATAGAGTTTTAGACGATGACGTGTCAACAACCCCAGTAGCATGGTCACGTGAGAGCATATGAATTTGCCTAGAGGTTTGCTTGGATCCAAAACTTTCTTGATCGCCCATATGGCCAGTTTTCCAGCTAGAGGATGAAGGTATGCAGAAGCAAACAATTCTGGAATAATTCCGAGCTAGATAAAGGTCGGAGCCACTCTCTGTTTCCCTCGAGATTTTAGCATGGAGAAATTATTGGAGTGGAAGAAAACCTCTGATATGGTGATGTCACAGAATCTTAATAAAGTTGATGTCTTGCTCTTTCCTTTGACACTGAAGTGAAAGCAGGTGGCGATAGAGACCTTTTACCTGGGAAACTAAACTCGATGACAGCACAGAATTTAAATAAACTGGATTAGATTTACCTTATACTTCCATCTTCATCCCACCCCTAACCCTCAACTTCTACAATATTGGCACAGATTTACCTTCAAGATTTTTTTTTTCAATGAGATTACTTAATAAATTAGTTTATTGGATTGGCATGCCAAAAGTTAGAACATTTGCTCAAAATCTGACTGAGAAAATGGAGGTTTGTCTTGTACCATGTTATCCCATATTGAAAAACCTAACTATTCTAGGGTTTTCCCCCTTCTTCTTCCCTCTTGTGGTGCCAAGATAACAGCATGGCATCGACCCTCGATTGTCGACATTAATCTTGAACAAAGACTCCCATTATTATACTCGAGTAACTCTTCATGCCTTGATAGACAATTTTGAGTGCATAAATAGCAAAATCTCTGTGCTTTTTAGTCTTGAAGAAGCACAGAAAAGTGCTGGCAATTGATTTAGGTCAATTAAACCAAGTGGAACCCATCAATTTGTAGGTCCAAAGAACCACAAAACCATGTTAAGCAGCCATGTGGGAGGATAGGGAAGAGTGCCACCATTGCTAGACATGAGAATGGGATGGAATAAAAATATTATTTAATCAAGATTATTAATTTACCGAGAATATTTATTGAATCTGTAATCTAGGAATTAGAAACGAGTTTATCCTGTAAAATTAGTATTTTACATTTGACTCGAAATCACTTGGTCGGTGCCATTTTCTCATCTATGCATAATTTACTCATGCTAAAATTAAAAAAATATCGAAGGACGCGGATGGTCAACAATTTGAAATAGCATGTGTAGATATTGACTTTAAAAACTTGATTTACATTGTGTTTGGTAATTTTTTGGATTAAAAGTGTTTTTTAAAATATATTTGGGTTGAGAACAATTTTTTTTGGAATGATTTGATATTTTTAAATGTTTTTGACACGTTAAAATATGTTAAAATCATAAATAAAACACTTATAAAAATATTATCTATGATTTTTTTTAGTTTAAATATATATATTTTTATAGAAACATATGCATTTCATTACAAAATACATATCAACTAGTAAACTAGGTGTTTCTTAAAATATAACTGGTTAATAATTATTAATTTCTTAAAATATTTATGAGTTGATTTAATGATTTTAAATGGTTTAGATACATTGATGTCAAAATCATTAACATTAAAAAAACACAAACATTTAGTGATCAAGTAAGTGTTTCTTCTTTGTTTACCTTGGTTTAAATTAAAAAAAAAAACTTATCTATAATTTTAAGAAATACACATTCATAACTAATAAATTCCTTAGAATTTTATAATTTTAACATAAATAACATCTCTTGATCAAACAAAAAAGATAGGCTTAACATCAATGCACTAAATCTAATCCCAATAATTTGTAAATCTTTTTAATATGGATTGGATTGTATTTATTTTACCATACTTGAAAAAAAATTGATTCAATCTTGATCTATGTGAAAAATAATTGAAAAATCATCACTAACTTTGGAAAACCAAAAGGCCAAAAACACCCGGTTGGTTCACTTGTTTATGTTAATAAATCAATTATTTTAGTCACAATTCCACAGGAGTTTACTCCTCAAACTCTTGCAGTCTTGCCATAAAGTCACAGCAGTGTCTCATCGTCTCAAAAATCTAATGCCATCAACAGCACAAGACAGGCAGTCCACCATCCCCTCTCTCCCTCCGGACTGACACATTTTTACTCTTTTTTAAACTGGCTTGTTTTAACCGCATGTTTTTGGACCATTCCTCGTGCACCCCAAATCTCGTGTGTTTCCCTCTATCTGCTAATGTCACCATTTTTTAGCTCTTCTTGACTTCATTTTCCAGCCATTTTGTTAAAAACCCTACTTTTTAAGCCTTCAGGCATCTGGTTTTGTTAACTTTTGCTCAAAAAACAACCTCTTACAGGCAAAGTTGAGAGCTTGGAGTTTGAAAAAATGTGGGATTCTTGGATAGTATGGGTTGACTAGTGAGATTCATATGAAATGGTTCAGAGTTTGTGAGATTTGAAGAAAACCCTTTCGATTTAAGTCATTTCTGGATGTTTTCGATCTGTTTTGTGGTTCTAAGGCAAATGGGATTTGGTTGATTTTGCTGTTTATGCGAGTAACGGTTGGAACCTTGACTCTTGGAGGATGTCAAGTAAGATTTTGATTCACATGAATCGTTTTTTGCCTTTTCTTTTTTGCTTTCTTTTGTTAATTTAAAGATTTTCCAGTTAAGTGAAGGTTATTTGGCTCTGTAATGCCTGTGATTTTGGCAATGTTGGTTATTTAAAGAAGGATCTGATTTACTTGGTAATTAGTGTAGGTTTTTTTGTATTACCTCTCCACTTGTGTGTAAACATCTAGCATTTGTGTTTTTTGCTTGCTGAATGAGCAATGTAGCTGACATTAGGCGTGGATGTGGTTTTTCAAGGTCTAATCTTTTGTGTCCTAATTGTGTTTCAATTCATCTTTAGAGCTTGTTTAATTTTAAATTTGGAACTTGATGGCAATGTAGTTTGGCTGATGGGTTCTGTTTGATTATTTTGTAAAATGCAGAGGTAAATTTGGGTTTTTGATGAGACAAATTTGCCTATTTGAATCGTTCTCCTGGTTAAGAATGACTTCGAAAGAATTTATTAGAAGTTGGTTTTTCTAGGTTTTACTTATTGCTGAAACCATTTCAATTATGATTTGTAGATAATATGATGGAGGGTGAGAGAAAACGTTCAAAAGGAGGCCTTTTTAACTTGTTTGATTGGAATGGGAAGTCTCGGAAGAAGCTGTTTGCGAATAATTCTGAATTACCTGGTATAGTTGTTGTCTTGAAGATTATGGCTGTCCGTATCGTAATTTCTGATTGTTTCCTAAGTTGTCCAGTTTTTAACTTGATTTATGTCTGTATGTGTTGTGATTGTAGAAGGATTAAAGCAAGGAAAAGAAAATGTTGAAAAAATGGAAAAGCTTCTGCTTCAGGCGGTGAGCATTCATCTCTCTCCTGTTGTACTTTTATTTTCTACTATCCTTTAGTTGTTATAAAATCTCAAACATGATTTAACGGTTTGTTTTTCCTGTACATCCAGGGGGAGCTGGATGATAGAAGAGCAAACTTGAGTAACAGAGGAAGTAGTGACTTTAGTTGTGCTTCATCAATGACTAGTGATGAAGGATATGGAACAAGGGCCCCTGGGGCAGTTGCAAGGCTTATGGGTCTGGATTCTTTGCCAACATCAAATGTTGCTGAGCCCTCTTCTACCCTAGTTTTTGATTCACGCTCTCTTAGGGCATTTCAATATGATAGCAGCTCGCCTAATTTATGGAGTGAATATAACCCTGTGGACCACCTCAATGTTCCATATAAGCAAGAGAAGTATGCTTGGAATTCTGTGGAATCGAGGCCGCATAAGGTGGAAAACCGGCCAAGTAAGAGATTTCAAACTGAAACATTGCCTCCAAAATCAGCTAAATCAATTCCGTCTACCCACCATAAGTTGTTGTCTCCTATTAAGAATCCTGGATTCACCCCAACAAAGAATGCGGCTTACATAATGGAGGCAGCTGCAAAGATAATTGAGGCAAATCCCAAGGCAACTAGCAGTGGTAAAGTTCCATCAATCGGGACTTCTTCAGTTCCTTTGAGAATTCGAGATTTGAAACAGAAAATGGAAGCTGCTGCACATACAACATCTAAGCCCCAAAGATCAAGTGAATCCTCTGTTGCCAAGAATACAAAAGGACAACAAAGTGACAAGAGTTGGAGTGGACCAGAAGGCCTGTCATCATCCAAGGCTTCTACAAGTTCAGAAAAAGGCACTCCCAGCAGTTTGAAGAACAAGGGGAAGTCTGTTCCACTTGCAGCACAAGCAAAGTCCACTAATGGTCAAAGAAGGGATGGATCAACATTGAAAAGTAAGAGTATTGTGAAACAGAAGGAAAAGAATGAGGTCAAAACAAACCAGATGCTTAAGACCCAGCCTCGCACACAAAATACTGTACAGAAGAGAATCTCTGAAAGCAGGACCAGTAATGTGCTTCAGCAGAATAACCTCAAGCAAAATTCTGCACCCAATAAAGATAGTTCAGGTTTGAAGAATTCACTTTCTAATCAGCAAGGTAGAAAAACAAAATCCACTAGTGGTTCTGTTGGACAAAGTAGGACTGTAAAAAAGGTTGTTGTAAAGCCCGAAACTGTGCCCAGAAAGATGGGCTTGGTCATGACAGATTCTGAAAAGGAGAAAACTAAGAATATAGCTCGGAAGAAACGTTCTGTCAGTGGTGATCTCCAAATTGACAGAAATGCCACTCCTAATGTATCATTCAATAAGGATGAAATGTCTACAAAAAGTAATGTTGTAATGGATGGGAACATGAATATGGCCATGGATAACAGGAAAAGTGGCATGGATGTTGTTTCATTTACGTTCTCGTCTCCCATAAAGCGGGCCACGCCTAGCTCTCAGTCATCTGGACAAATGTCGGAGAAATGTAGCAGTTCTGCTATCGACTCTTTTGGTAGTAAAGATCATCCCTCCTTAAAAAGTTCAATGTCTTATTTTCCTGGATTGAATGTTATGGGAGGTGACGTGTTGGGTGTTCTTTTGGAACAAAAACTGAGAGAATTAACATATAAAGTAGAGTCTTCCCATTGTAATGTGATCAGAGAGGAGACTTCTTCTACTTCTTTGTCCATTTTTCAAAACTCATCAACTCCCAATGTGGCAAGCACCTCCTCCGCAGCACTGGACAAGATGCTTCAAGTTGTTCATGATAAAGATAAGTCAGACAGCCTAGGTTACTTCGATTGTATTTTGGTGGAAAATTCACAGCTTGCTATGAACCAAAAGTGGCAGGTCAGTCATATGTCCACAATCTGCAGATGCATCGTTCCTTTTTTGGCATCTCTGATCTACATTATCTGTTTTCTTCTTGGAATTTTGATATGCTCGAGTGACAATAGGAATTCATTTTTTTTTTGTCAGTATTCAGTTTCAAGATAAGCTTTTCCTGATGTGAGTAATATTACATTCTCGGAAAAGAATTGAAAGTTTAGTTCTATTCTTTGATGTAGGTAACATTTGTGTTATGTTGTAGATGCCTTTGTAGGTGACCTATCTGGTAGAGGTTGACAATCGGGTTAATTTATTCCATGCCTCTACTGTATTGTATATGTATATCATTAAAGATATAGTAGATAAAGTAGGAAGAATACATGTTTGTGTTTTTGCCAAGTCCAATAATGTTCAGAAAATCTTCTGCGTGAGTTCAAATGGGCACTTGCTTCTCCTAGTTCTGCTGTAAAGGTGGTATATTCTCTTACATTGCAGATAATGTCTTGAGTCAGGTAGAAATGCTCTGGAAGCTGTACCCTGGAATTTTTTATTTTCATTTTTTGCGAGTGCTAAAGAGTCTGGATTTAGTTGTTAATTGTTTGGGGCAGATGCCAGTCCTTGTATTGGTTTTATCTGTGGAACTTGGAGCCTGTGTGCAAATTATTGCCAATACCTTGTTCTTGTTCTTCTTTTTTTAATTTTTTTTAATATAATTTCTGAGTCAGGTAGAATTGCTCTGGAAGCTGTCCCCTGGATTTGCTGGTTTTCATTTTTGCGTGTGCTAAAGAGTCTGGATTTTAGTCGGTAATTGTTTGGTGCAGATGCAAGTCCTTGTATTGTTTTTATCTGTAGAATTTGGAGCCTGTGTGCAAGTTGTTGCCAATACCTTCCACTTAACCAATGAGCACATTAGCATACAGAATTCTGTATGTAGAAAAGCTAAGCAGATGCTAACGGGATTGGAAGTTCTGACAAAAAATAATTCAATTAGCATTTCTCATCTTCAGAAGTGAATATAGGTTCACAGCTTATTTGCCTCCCTAACAATCTCACTTGGACAACCTTTTCAGCAATCAGAAGATATGGAAGTGCAAAGCAGTAGCAGCAATTACAGTGAAACTGGAAAGGAACTCAAGTGTCAACGTACCAGCCCAGTTTCAATTCTCGAACCTTCTTTTGCAAGTGGAAGTTGCTCATATCTCAACGGTAAAGCTGTACCCTGATTCTCTTGGACTTCTTTTTCTAACTATGCATTTGGATTTGGAAAAATCTCGTCACTTCATGCATGATAATTTGGAAATAAACCAATATCATTTAAATGCCAATAAGGAACGTAGTGGTGGTAATTTGTGACTGATATTTAGGAAGATAAGCACATCTAATTTTTCAATTCAGGTTCGGGGTTGTGTGCACCTTTTAAGATCTTCATAATGTGATGTGGGGTGTTCTCTCTTTTTTGGATAAAATTACGTTTTGATGAAAATAGTGACCAAAATATATACTCAATTTTCAGGAAGTAGCCATTGCTCAACAAATGAATCTGTAGGAATGGAGGGTGAAACCGAGCTATCAGACTCAGCCTCCTCAATATCTACAGTGGATGTGGTAAGAAAATATACAACTAGGACATGCAGCATAACAGAATCGAAGGAATCAAGCGACTGGGAACTAGATTTCATGAGGGATATACTTGTCAGTGCAGAGCTAAACTTGAAAGATTTCTCATTGGGTCAAACCTCCAACGTCATAAACCCCAATCTTTTTGATCAGTTGGAGAATCAAGACCAGGGGATGGAAAGTAATGAAGAAGATTACTCCAAGCTTGCGCGAAAGCTTTTGTTTGATTGTGTTAGTGAATCCCTGGACTTTAAATGTGGACAAATTTTGTTAGGGAGCTGCAAAGCATGGGCTAGATTGTCAACATTGTTTCAAAGGAAGGGGTGGTTGGCAGAGGAGCTGTACAAGGAAATTTTGGGTTGGCAAAGCATGGGAGACATGATGGTGGATGAGCTTGTAGACCAGGACATGAGCACTCGGTATGGGAAATGGCTCGACTTTAGCATAGAAGCATTTGAAGAGGGTCTAGAGATTGAGAATGGGATTCTAACTTCTTTGGTTGATGAATTGGTTTCTGATTTTTACCCTTGTAAAACCCTTCAAGAAGGTCGTCCTCTCATTTAACTTCAACTGTATCTAAGGTAACCTGTTGACCTTACATTCCTTTGATTTTGGCAGAGGAAACAAGAACATGATCACCACTCGTAACCTTGCATGTTTTCCATGTTCTGACCATCTGTAATCTCCATTTTCGAAGTGCACTTTTCACTTCCTAAAATATTTGGTTCCCTCCAGATTTCCGTCAGAGTTAACTACTGGTAGAACAATCTAACAATCAGAATTCTGTCTGAATATTTGATTCGGCCGTGATCCGGGCTTACCAGATCATAGACCAGGCTAGGCCTTATAACATTCCATCTCAGGCCGAATGCCTGTTGGCACAGCAGGCATGGGATAATCTTATTGTCACCACTTTCTTGTATGCAAATACATGTTACAAGAATTACAAATTTACAGTAAATGGCATGCCCACAGCAATCTCGTGAGTATATATGATATTATTGGCACTATCCATGTATAGAGAAGGCAAATTCATAATTATTAAACCAAGCTGGGTTTGGGTGATGGATTGAGTGGGATGATCCAATTTAACTATTTTTTAAAAAAAAAAAGATATTTAAAATGATGTTTTGATAAGTAGGTTTTTAATTGGATAATTGATCAACTAAGTGTTTGACCGAGCTAAGTGAATCCTCTCTTATTTATTATTAAACTTAGCCTGGGATGGGATTCGGTCAAATGAATCTCAGATTTCCCTTTCAGATTCAGTAACTATGGGGAAAATCAATGAACCTTTGAGAATATGAAACCAATTAATTAAAGAAAACAAAAGATTCAACAGAAAAGGAATCCAAGAACACTCGTTGGAAGGTTGTCAATTGAGCTAGTCAGACAGAGTTCATTTATTTCTGATGGCTACTTGTAATAACCTATTAAGCCATGTTGTTTTTTCACATATTTTTTGTTGGATAATTTTTATTTTTAAAACAGTATAATTTTAATTATAAAAAAATTAAAATTATTTAAACTAGATGAAGTTAACTTATCTAATTATAATTTAAACTGAGTTTGATTATTATAAATACGAGTGTAATTTTTTTTTCTAGAATTGAAAATCACTTTCAGATGCATTTTATTTATTTATTTTTAAATTTTTAATTATTCATCAAAACATAGTTTATTGTTTGATATGTTATTCATATTCTCAATATATATGTTTAGTATTGTGATACCATATATCTTTTATTTAAAAACATATATTTTGATATTTTTTTATTTTATTTTTGATGTTGA
>Ga0307510_10012292_pt1 | contig 10152 bp, 5 predicted proteins | sample 12_EM_MG_FD_207224 | JGI IMG/M metagenome (GOLD analysis project Ga0307510, IMG submission 207224) | Populus trichocarpa ectomycorrhiza microbial communities from riparian zone in the Pacific Northwest, United States - 12_EM | ecosystem: Host-associated > Plants > Roots > Unclassified | place...
GCCACCACCAGGGAGACCTTGTCGTGGCGACGCAGAAAATCCGCGATGGCGCGCTCGACCAGCGACGAACCGTCATGGGGACCGGCGGTCGATCCATAGCTCAGGTTCACGACACAGCGACCGGCGTTGGCATGACTGGCCGACGCGGTCAGTGCTTGCGCTCGCACGTCGATGTAGTGAAGCGCATTCAACACGTGGTAGCCGATGGAGCCGCCTGTGGTGTCTGCAACGGTCCGCAGCGGCAGCTGCACGAAGACGACTGGGAGTTCGTTGCTGGGGTCCGCACCCGCGCTGGGCTCTCCTCGGTGCGACAGGTCGACCGGCGTGTGCCTGCCCGCGGCCAGGTGACACATGGCGTTGCCGTGCGGTCGACGCCGGCCGGTGATCCTGTCCAAACCCAAGGCAGCGTAGACATTGCCTTGCGCGAATTGGGCCGCATAGGCGTTCAGTGTGCTGCCGTGGGTCTCGAGGCCCTTGGGAAAATCGCTCGGTGTCGTCCAGGCTGGCGACCCCTGCTTGGCGTCGATATTTGCGCCCTGGTCCCAGAGGTGATGAATTCGGGTGTGGCCAAGGCCATCGGACAGGTTGCTGTGGGCGAAAGGGCAACCGTCGTCGATGATCCCGACCACGGTGCTTGCGTCCGCTGGCGGCGCCTTCGGGGCCACGGTTGATCTTGGCAGCGGCGTCGGAGGCCGATCGGCGACCTCCATGGCGCTCAACGGCTGCAGACCGGCCCTGGCCACGGCCAGCTGGAAACTGGCGACCAAGCTGGTCGAACGCAGCAGCGTCTCGATGTCTCGCGCAGCCACCTCGGCGGTGAAAAAGCAGGACCTCTCCGTCTGTTCTCCTGGGGCTTGCAGGTAGGCATTGGGAATTTCGACCCGCTGCAGCGGGCTGGGTAGGCCCTGTGGCCCCAGCACCGAGCCGGATGGCGCCTCCATCACAAAAGGGATCGCAGGGCTGGGATCGGCATCGCCGGCCATGGCGAACTTCGTCAGGTCGGCCCAGATCAGGTAGGGGTCCAGCACCCGGTCGGTGCCCAGCCATTTGCCCCAGTCGATGCCGGTGGATGCACCCCGACTCATGCCCGCTCCGTTTGGGCGCGGGCCCACAGCCACTGCCAAGGCGTTTGCACGGCCTTGTCGGTCCTGTCCGAAGCGGGCTTCACCCCGGCAACCTTCAGCGTGTAGGGCGAGGTAAAGCTCTTGTCCACGCTCACGGTGCTGTCGATGTCCCAGCCCGCAGCCGCGGCAGGGTCTGTTTTCCTGCCGCCGGCCTCGCCGAAGTTCAGCTCCCGCGACTTCCAAGCTGCATGACCGGTGGCGAGGAAATACAGGTACTCGGCGAGCGACTCACCGAGCACGCGCCCAGCGATGCCATCCAATGGAAAGTGGACGCCTGCGACCACGCGATTCATGGCGATGCGCGTGGCCAGCAGCTGCAGCTGTTGATCCAGTCCACCGCCCTTGGGCGTGCCGATCAGCAAAGTGAGCAGGCGCGAGATTAGAAACGCCTCGGTGGCGTGTCCGCTTGGATAGGCAAAAAAGCCACGCGCTGCAAAGACAGGTTGTACTCGCGCCGAGTAGTCCGTCGGTCGCGGGCAGACCAGCGAGTACTTCATGCGCTGCAGCACGCTGGAACAGAACGACAGCGAGTTCTGCATCAACTCTATCGTGGAGCGGCTGAACTCCGGATGCAGGTTCACCACCGCACCCCAATAGGCGTAGGGTGACTCAGCCTGGGTGACCACCTCGGGCATGCGCTCCATGCGGGCGTTGGACCAGCTGTCGACGAGTCCCATCTGCGCCTCGAACTGCGCGCGGGCAGGGCGATGAATGGTGCAGATGAGTTCGTGGGCCGACGTCGTCCGGTGTCGCACCGAAAAGCTCGACGGCCCCGGCAGCAGATCGACATGGCCCAGCAGGTCCGACAGGATGACCTGCGACCGGGCCCAGCCGTCCATGCGGGCGAGCCACTCGGATCGGTCCATCTCCGGCAAGCCGTCTGGCCCCAGATGCACCCAGGCCCTGCTGGCGAATGGACCCGTCGACCCCGGAGCGGGGCGTGGTGCGGGCGTCTGCGGTGGCGCGACGAAACAGGCTTCGCGGCTGGTGGTGATGCCGGCGCCGACGAAGGCACGCCCGTCGCCGCCTTGTCGACCTCCGCCGACCTTGCGGCTCTCGTAGCCGTCATAGCCGTCGTACCCATCGTAGCCGTCGTAGCCATCCAATGCACTCATGACTCATCCCCCTGGTAGTTGTCGATGTCCGTTTTGACGGGCCGCTACGCGGTCTCCGGCAGACCCGCCTCTCGCAGTGCTTGAGCGAAACGCTCGCCCTGTCCAAACTTCGCGCCGGGCGACCGTTCAAGGAAGGTGCACACCGAGTAGCTCGGGTCTTGGACCAGCATCTGCTCCACCGTCTTGCGGGCATCGTCCAGACGACCCGACAGCGACTGCGCGATCGCGAGCGAGCGATAGGTCGAGGTGTGCTGGCGATTCGCGGTGAGCGCACGCTGGGCGAAGTCAATGGCACGGTCGTAGCGGCCGGCTGCCAGGGCCGTGGCCGATCCGTGCACGTGATAAAAGAAGCGCATGGGGTCCACCGGTGACAGGGAGAGCGCCATCTCCGAGTGCCGCACTGCTTCTTCGCCTTGACTCTGAAAGCCGAGTGCGGTGCCCAGTAGCAGCCACGCGAGCGACTCCTGCGGATTGATCTCCAGCGCCTTTCGATAGAGCGCCTCGGCTTGCGTCACGTCATGCTGCAGTTGCAGGTGCACCGAGCCCGCGATCGCCAGTGCCAGCGACGACTCCGGGTCGAGGTCGAGCGCACGGCGCGCCAGGTCCTGAGCCTGGCGGCAATCGGTGCCTACATCGGTCGACCAACCCTGGATCACCGCAAAGAGATGCCAGCGCGCCAACCAGGCATATGGCAGGCCATGGCGTGGCACCCGTTCCTGCAAGGCATGCAGGAGCTCGCGCGCACGCAGAAAATCACCGCGCGAGAAGCGGTGCATCAGGCTCACGCCACCGTACAACAAGGCGTGGGCATGCATGTTGGGCAGCGGGGTCAGGCGCGCCATGCGCATTTGCCGGTCGAGGATAGTGTCACCGACCGCGATTGCGACCACATGAGCGACCTCGCAGGAATCGCTGTGCAGCTCCGACACGGTCGCGCTGACCTCCTGCTCCCACAGCAGGTCCTGGTTGCGCGCGGAGCGCACGCTGGCACGGATGCGTACCCGAGCGATGTCGCCCTCGATGGTCCCGGACAGGACGAAGTCCGCCCGCAAGACGTCGCTCAGGCGCTCAGGCGCGAGACTGCGCTCGGCAGCTGCCTTGGCCGACGGCCGCGCAATAACCTTCAAGCTGGCATTGGGCAGGATAAGCGCCTGCACTTCGCTGGCGAACAGCTCCCCGAGACAGGACAGCTGGGGGTCGGACTCGAATGGCGCGGCGGGCAGAAAGGGCAGGATGGCGAGCACTGGTCGCAAGTCCGTGCGATCAACCGGCATGGGGTCGGTGCGGGGTGCACCGTCGATCAACCTGTAGGCACGAACCGGTTCGTCGAAGTGCTTCAACCAGCACTCGCCGAGGTCTTCCGCGTCAGGATCGGTTCCAGGCAGCAACTGGTCACGGGCGTCGGCGGACAGGACGATGTCGCCGGGCACCGCAAGGGAAGCGAGCCGCGCGGCGAGGTTGACGCCGCTGCCATAGACATCAAGTTCGTCGACCACGACGTCGGCCACATGGATGCCCAGGCGCAGTTGGAGTGCCAACTCGGCACGCCGACTGTCTTGGTTCAGGCGTTCCAAAACTAGTTTGATCTTCTGCGCGGCCTCCACGGCCTCGTGCACACGTTCGAACTCGATCAACATGCCGTCGCCCAGACTCTTGACCAATCGTCCGGCATGAGCCGGCAAAACGTTGTCGCGCACTTGCTGCACGAATCGACGCCAGGTTTGGATGACTTCGGCCTCGAAGCGCTGCATCTTTCGCACCGACTCCACCAGATCGACGACCAAGAGCGCGCGACGCGCTCTGGAGAGTCCTGGCCAGCAATTGGAGTCTTCCCATTCGCCAACGGTCGACATCCTGCGCTTCTCCCTTAAGTATTTCTTCATAAATCTTGAGGACGAATCGGTAGATTTTGCAAGCCGAAACAGAGCATGGGATGGAACCTAGGGGGAAGCAATGCGCGGTCACGCGAGCAGTCGCAGATCTTGGACGGCCGCGTGTGCAGGGTGAGCTCCAAGAGAAAAATCTATTGCGCGGAGGCATGCCACGTGAGGGCTCTTCATTGGGGGGTCAACGCCCCCGGCGCGACCCAAAAGCGCCAGCAAGATCGCCCGTTCCGCCCGGGTAATTGGATCCGGCATCTTTCTGAGGAAAGAGGCCGGCGAGCCCCCGAGCGTTCGGTCGCCGCTGTCTGCGAGGCACCGCTTCCTCAGACGCTGTTCAAGCAGGACAGTGTCGTCGAACGACCGTCAAGGCCCCGATGCCCGTCGCTCGAGCATCGAGTTCACGAAGAAGCCGTCCCTCTGGGATGTCTCGACAAGCCCTTGCGAACCTGCGCGAGCTACAGCCGCTGACTGGCCACGGCCGGTATCTGTTCCCCAGCCCGCGCACCGGCGAACGGCCGATGAGCGACAACGGCGTGCTCCCGGCGTTGCGACGCATGGGCTTCCCGAGCGACGAGATGACAGGCCACGGATTCAGAGCGATGGCGCGGACACTGCTGGCTGAACGGTTGAACGTGGACGAGGCTGTGATCGAGGCCCAGCTCGCACACGCCGTGAAGGATTCACTGGGCCGCGCCTACAACCGTACTGAGTTCCTCGAGCAGCGGCGCAAGATGCTGCAGACGTGGGCCGACTACTTGGACAAGCTGCGCACCGGTGCCGAGATCATCCCGATCAAACGCAGTCGAATCCGAAGCGCTGTACGCACGCAGACAATCGACAGCGTGCGATGACGGACCAATGAGCCAAACACCGCAGGCCGCGATGAGCCACTCCGCCATCCCGCGACGGCTGAGGCCTTGTACCTCGGCTACTCCAGCTTCAACGCTCGAAGCCGAAGCGCGTTGCCAATCACGCTGACGGATGACAGCGCCATCGCCGCGGCGGCAACGACTGGCGACAGCAGCAGCCCGAAGAACGGATAAAGCAGCCCGGCGGCAAGCGGGATGCCCGCTACGTTGTATGCGAAGCTGAGCGTGAGGTTCTGTCGTATGTTGCGCATGGTGGCTTGTGACAACGTCCTCGCTCGAACGATGCCCATGAGGTCGCCCTTGAGCAGCGTGATGCCCGCACTTTCCATGGCCACGTCCGTCCCCGTGCCCATCGCGATGCCGACCGTGGCGGCGGCCAGAGCCGGCGAATCGTTGACGCCATCACCGCCCATGGCGACGACCCGTCCCTCTTTCATCAATCGCTGCACCACCGCAACCTTGTCTTCGGGGAATACCTCGGCAACGACCTCGTCGATGCCAAGCTGCTTGCCAACTGCCTCGGCAGTGGTCTTTCCATCGCCCGTCAACATGACGATGCGGATGCCGGCATCCTTCAATGCCTGAAGCGCCTGCGGCGTCGTGGCCTTGATGGGGTCGGCGATGGCGACGAAGCCAGCAAGCTTGCCGTCGACACCGACAAAGATGACTGTTGCTGCGTTGGCGCGTTGCTCCTCCGCCGATTGGTTCAAGGATGCAGAGTCGATACCTTCCTCGGCCAGGAACTTCGCGCTACCTGAGACGACCCGCCGCCCATCGACGGTGCCGACCACGCCCTTGCCGACGGGCGAGTCGAAGTCGGTGACGGCCGACAGGTTCAGCTTGCCTTCCTGCGCGGCGTTGACAATGGCCATGGCCAATGGGTGTTCGCTGGCCCGCTCCACGCTCGCGAGCTTCTGCAGCACGTCGTCCTTGCTGAAACCTGAGGCCGGCTTGATGTGAACGACTTTCGGCCGGCCTTCGGTCAACGTTCCTGTCTTGTCGAGGACCAGCGTGTCGACCTTCTCCATGCGCTCGAGCGCTTCGGCGTCGCGAATGAGGACACCGTGCTGCGCACCCTTGCCGACCCCGACCATGATGGACATCGGCGTGGCCAGGCCCAGCGCACACGGACAAGCAATGATGAGGACGGCCACCGCAGTGATAAGTGCATAGCTGAACGCGGGCGTTGGTCCCCAGACCAGCCACACGACGAACGTGAGGACTGCAATCAGGATGACGACCGGCACGAACCAGCCGGCCACCTGATCGGCCATGCGCTGGATGGGTGCGCGGCTGCGCTGCGCCGCCGCCACCATGTGGACGATTTGCGAGAGCAGGGTATCTGCGCCAACCTTCTCGGCGCGCATCACGAATCCCCCGGTCTGGTTCAGCGTTCCGGCCGTCACCTTGGAGCCCACGGACTTCGCGACCGGAATGGGTTCGCCGGTGACCATCGACTCGTCGACGTTGCCCTTGCCGTCGGTGAGTTCGCCGTCGACCGGCACCTTCTCGCCGGGACGCACGCGCAGCAGGTCGCTGGCCTGGATGGCATCGACCTGAACAGTTTCGTCCGTGCCGTCGGCCTTCACCTTGACCGCCGTCTTCGGCGCCAGACCGAGAAGGGCCTTGATGGCCCCCGACGTCTTCTCGCGTGCTCGAAGTTCGAGCACTTGGCCCAACAGCACCAGCACCGTGATGACCGCAGCGGCCTCGAAGTAGATGGCGACGGCACCATCGGTCATGCGCAGGTTCGCAGGGAACAACTGCGGCGCCACCGTGCCGACCATGCTGTAGAGCCAGGCCGCACCCGTGCCCAGCGCGATGAGCGAGAACATGTTCAGGCTGCGGTTCTTCACCGATGCCAGCGCACGCACAAAGAAGGGCCAACCTGCCCACAGCACGACCGGCGTCCCGAGCAGCAATTGCACCCAATTCGAGGTCTGCTGCGCGATGAAGTGGTGGATGTTGAAGAGGTGACCACCCATCTCCAGCGCGAAGACCGGGGCCGTCAATGCGGTTCCCACACAGAAGCGCCGGGTCATGTCGTGCAACTCGGGGCTTTCGCCTTGGTCGGCAGTGGCCAGCACCCGCTCGAGCGTCATGCCGCAGATGGGGCAGTTACCTGGGCCCATCTGTCGCACTTGTGGGTGCATCGGGCAGGTGTATTCGACCTCGCTCTGGTCGCCCTTGGGCGTGGGCTTCGTCGCTGCGGGCGCGTGAGCTGCGTGGCTGTGGTCGTGATGGGCACCGTCCATCACCGTGCCGTCCGGCATCACATGCGTGCCGTGATGTGCATGGTCAGGGGTCGCATTGGTATTGGCTTGCATGACGCTCTCCAGTTCTTGTGGGCAGTGTGGGCCTTCCCATGATTGGAAGGTCAAGCGGAGCGTTATCGAGAGGCCAAGCCGACAACTATCCAAAGTCCGAGCGCTGCGAGACGAACCCAACGCAGGTAGAAGAGAACGCGCTCCCGCCAAAGGGGTGCACCTTCGCGACCTTCGAGCCTGTACTTCACCGTCATGCCCAACTCGTGGACGAGAAGCCCTGCGACAAGCAGAGGAAGAGCGTAGGCGTGAAAGGCGGCTGGCGAGCGCGAGGCCTGCGCCCAGAACGATGGCGCAGAGCCCCGAGGTGAGGTCACCATCGACAAACTGACCACGCAGATTGAGGTGGCGGTCAGGAACGTGCCGGGTGTGACGTCGGCGCTGCCTGAGCGTTCGACTGGCGGTCGGTACATCGACGTGGACCTGGACCGATTGGCTGCGGCGCGCTATGGCCTCTCAGTCGCGGATGTGCAAGCCGTCGTCTTGACTGCCATCGGCGGCGATAACGTCGGAGAAATCATCCAGGGCCGCGAGAGGTACCCGGTCAACGTGCGCTACCCGCGCGAGGTTCGCGATTCCCGCGAGAAGTTGCGCCAACTGCCGTTCGTCACCGAGAAGGGCGCGACCGTGCTGCTTCAGGACGTGGCGCGGGTGTCCGTCGAAGACGGGCCTCCAATGGTTCACAGTGAGAACGCTCGGCTCTCGGGCTGGGTTTACGTCGATGTACGGGGCAGGGACCTACGCTCCGTTGCGAGCGACATGCAAGCGACCGTGGCCAAACAGGTGGCAATGCCGGCCGGCTATGCGGTGTCGTGGCCCGGTCAGTTCGAATATCTTGAGCGTGTGACCGAGCGGCTGAAACTGGTAGTGCCCGTGACCCTCGCGGTCATTTTCGTTCTGCTGTATCTGCTGTTTCGCTCGTTCGGTGATGCCACGCTGGTGATGGCGGCGGTGCCGTTCTCGCTGGTCGCTGGTTTCTGGCTCATCTTGGCACTGGGGCACTCCATCTCCGTTGCGACCGCTGTTGGTTTCATTGCCTTGGCAGGGTGGCCGCAGAGTTCGGCGTCGTCATGCTTATCTACTTGAAGAACGCTCTGCCGCGACACATTGCCGCAGGCGAACCCAACAACGAGGAGACGTTGCTGGCGTCCATTCGTGAAGGTGCGATGCTACGTGTCCGCCGAGGAGGAGGATCGAAAACGGACGGCTAGGCCGCACAAATCCTCGATCTATTGAGTGCACCTGCCGGCAGCTCCTGCACAAGTTCCTGCAGGAAAGTCGTATCCGGGAAAGAACCCGAGTTCGATTGCCCCGTCGCCTCAAGAGGATAGCGGCAATGCGTCCCGAGCCCGCTACGGGTCGACTGCGACAGGCTCTTCTCGGCCATGAGCCGACCATCACGAGAGGCGGCTTTGGGAACTAATGGCGTGTCACTCGCTGGGATCACGGGCCAAATGAATACGTACGCCTACATGCCCGGATCCAAGTCGATGTGGCGCGCGCCTCGAACGTGTTGTTGTATCCTCGTGCAACCGTCGGTCCCATGGGAGGGTGTTCGGCCAGCGCGAGCGCGCTGGCGAACGCTGGAGATCGCGGCAAGGCGAATGAGGACGCGAAGAACGTGAAGAACTGCCGGGAGGTTGTGGGGGCGTTGTGGTTTTCCGTTTTCTTGGCCGCCTGCGGGGGTGGCGGGAGTGGTGATCAGCCGAGTCCTGTCTCCGGAACTCCGCCTGCACCGGCCCCCGCTCCCGCGCCTGGCCCCGCTCCTGCGCCCGCACCGACGCCAGCGCAACCGCCCTACACATTGACGCCTTCGACGGCACAGGCTTCCTTCGTCGCAGGCTATCCCAATGACATCAACCTGGCCGCCAGCCAGACAGTCGCGTTCTCGGGGCTCGTCTATATCAAGGTCGCGGCCGACGCAGCGGTGGTCGAATCGCCCGTGCGCATCACGACGAATACCGACGGCACGTTCGCCGTGGTGGCCAAGCCGCTTGCGAGCCTGGCGATTGGGCACTACACCGGCAATTTCACGATCGACGTCTGCACGGACGTCAATTGCGACCACCCAGTGGCCGGCGCGCCGTTCACGCTGCCCTACGACATCGAAGTCCTTTCGCCGGACGGTAGCGTTGCGACCTTCAACCTGTCGCCACTCGTGCCCTTGTCGGGCGCGCCAGACTGGGGCACCTTCCAAGGCAATCCGTCGCACACCGGATTCGTGCCGGTCACGCTGAATGCGTCCGCCTTCAATCCGCGCTGGAAATGGAATGCGCCGGCCTACGCGGGGACGCAATGGTCGCCTTCCGTACTGACCACAGGCGCAGGCATGTTCTACGTCGCCAGCGGCCCCTTGTGGAATGCCAGCGCGTCCGGCCACGAATTGTTTGCGTACAAGGAAGACGACGGCAGCAAGGTGTGGAGCCACTCGTTCGGCGACCTGCAATACGCGACCACCAATCCGCCCGCGTTCTCGGGCGGCAAGGTCTTCATCGCCGCCGGGTCGCAGAGCTCGACGTATATGTTCTCCTTCGATGCGGCCAGCGGCACACAGCTCTTCAAGGCTTCGATGTCCTCGCAATGGGAGCACTATTTCGCGCCGACCATCCTCAACGGGCGGGTCTATACGGACGGCGGCACATATGGCGGCATGTACGCGTTCGACACGACCACCGGGGCGACGCAATTCTTCGCCAACGTCGGCCAGTTCGACGGGTGGACCCCGGCGGTCGATGCGAACTACGCGTACTCATATGCCGGCGGCACGCTGGGCGTCTACGACAGCCAGACCGGTGCGCTGGTTGGCAGCATCAACGATCCCACGTATGCGTGGAATG
>Ga0307510_10012293_pt1 | contig 10152 bp, 11 predicted proteins | sample 12_EM_MG_FD_207224 | JGI IMG/M metagenome (GOLD analysis project Ga0307510, IMG submission 207224) | Populus trichocarpa ectomycorrhiza microbial communities from riparian zone in the Pacific Northwest, United States - 12_EM | ecosystem: Host-associated > Plants > Roots > Unclassified | place...
AAAGCGGATGAAAGATGAAGATTCATGCGACATGTACATCCCGGCAACAAGAGGGATTCAGCCGGCATTTGTTATTGGCCAATTTGTCTATATTAACAACGCATTTGAAGTACAACAGGAACTACAGTACAGGACAGTACGGATGTGGATGTGGACAGATGTGGATGTGGACATTGAGTGATAAGGGCCACGTGTGCTCACCGGCTATGACACCGGCTATGATGTTGTCCATCATCGGCCCGGGGAGGCGCCTGCTCTTTAGAGTGCCTTGATGAGACGAGTAGAAAAGTTTGCGGGAATTCGCAGATGCTTTGCCGGCGAATCCTCTCAGTATCACGCTCTCGCTTTTCTACTTCAAACCTTGCACGACCCTTGACTTTGAGAGGAGTAGTATCTATGTCGACTCTTCCGCCCGCACCCACATTCCAACCATTCAACCTCTCGCTGATCCAGCTCGGCCAGATCGGCACGGACAAGGGAGTCAATCTGAAGCATGCCAGGGAGATGATACGCAGGGCCGCTAACGGCGAAGGCGCGGGCGGCGCACATGAAAAGCCCGATCTGATTGTTCTTCCGGTGAGCGTACCCTGCTCTTGTCCGCGTAAACAGCCGTCTGAAAAGTGTCCTTGTCGACTGGCAGGAATGCTTCAACTCGCCTTATGGCCACGTATATTTCCCGCACTACGCTGAGAACATCGGGTTTAAACAAGGAGAGAAATACAATATAGAGTCTAGCGAGAGTGAGAGTGTGAAGATGCTCTCTGATGCAGCGAAGGCTGAGGGCGTCTGGCTCTTGGGTGGTCCGCCTCCCGCTTCGTTCCCTTTTGTTACCGGAATTTAAACAACCTACCCCATAGGCTCCATCCCGGAGAAGGACCCTTCTGATGGAAAACTATACAATACCACGACCGTATACTCACCTCAAGGTGCGATGACTACCCCCCTATCATCCTGGATGTGATCTGATATCTGCCCTAGGAGAGCTTGTGGCTACCCATAGAAAAGTTCATCTCTTCGACATTGACATCCCAGGGAAAATCAAATTCAAAGTAGCGTACTTCCCATAATTGCTTTATGATGGAATCTTATCGCTACTCAGGAAAGTGAGACGCTCACTGGTGGCTCGACCACCAATTTCTTTGACACTGGTGAGGCATATTCACATCGCTGTTCGACTCGTAGTTAAGATCGCATACAGAGTTTGCTCGTGTTGGGCTCGGTATCTGTTATGATGTGCGCTTCCCGGAGCTTGCGATGATCTCGGCGCGCCAAGGTAAACGAAACCAACTACTCAGAGCCATACAATTATAGTGATGGCATACAGGATGCCATGTGTTGATCTATCCCGGTGCTTTCAACCTGACTACTGGTCCACTTCACTGGGAGCTACTGCAGCGTGCAAGGTGCATGGCCTCTTATCCTAATGTTTCATTGTTGTCTCAGCCTCCGAATGGACAGGGCTGTGGATAATCAGGTCTTCTTCTCTATGTGTAGTCCTGCGCGGGACCTTACGGCAGGATACCATGCGGTGAGTTGTCATCATACTATTGCGCCGCCGCCGCCGCCACCACCAAATCACCCCTGACCACTTGGCACCGCAGTGGGGACATTCACTGATTGTTGACCCAATGTATGTTCTCTAAGTCTGTGTCGTGGGCGACCACTCACACAATGCGTAGGGGATCGAAACTTGTCGAAGCAGAAGACGGGGAAACAATTTTGCATACGCGAATCGGTGAGTGACCCCTACCAAGTACAGTCGCGTGTATTAAGCGTGTCGTGCATCGGCAGAACCAAAGGTCTTGCAAGATGCCCGAGCAGGAATACCAGTTACGGTTCAGCGGCGTTTCGACGTTTATCCGGACGTCAGTAAGGGGTTGTGAGGGGTGAGGCACCAAAAATCGTGTATCTAATCAATGATCCGTGCTGCAACACTGGAACGTTGCTACCCCCACGTTGCCTAGTGTCACGGTGCAACACGCGCTCCGGGGCTCCCTGGGGCGCCTGTCCTGTCGATGAAATTAATTTGGGTCCATCCTACGGTGGGCCTCCTTTTGGCGAGAAGTGAGCGCTTCACCTGTCACGAGTCTGCCTGAAAATCTCCCTCCCCTGCGCCTAGGTGCTATGCATTTGGTACAACGTCTATCCTGAGGGATTTCTTTAGTATCACGGAGACACCACAGTTGCTTCCATTGCGTTCTGGACTGCTGTCTCGGAAACTAGAAGTGATCCAATGCCACAGCGCCTTTAAATTCGAGGATGACTCCGTGGCCGCCTGGCAACCGTAAATGCTCTTGCATGTAATACAGCATGCCGCTCAGCAACCATGAACCCGAGATTAATGAGGGTGCGCATAGAACTTTATTTCCTGCTGGTGGATAGAGCGAAACATATCAAGTCACCCCCAAATCCCAAAATGATGTTATTGCGCTACTCCGTAAAATTGCAACAAGGACGGTTACATTTATCTCTTACGTGGGACATCGATCTTCAGGCTCGTGATCACCGAGTAGTTGTCCGACATTCGTCTATCATGTTACATTGAGTCCGTGGACATCTAGTTTCGTAACTTTTTCTCCTAGACGACTTCATCTCAATCCTTGGCGTAATGTATGCCGTATGCGCGGCGCGGCGGGCGTGGTCTCGGCCTGCCGTGGATAGCCATGCTAGTGAGTGCCCATACCCATATCCATATAAACAGTATCCATAAGAGGAAGGTGCTCACGTGAGAGTAGACGGACGGGTTTCAGTTGTCGCAAGACCTCTGCCTGAAATTCAGCGCAGCGCGCAGCATGGATTCCTTAACAACCGAAAGTGCGAGAGAAAAGAGCGCTGCTGTTCTACTTCGTAACTAAGGGTTTATCGTCCGATTACTGACTTTCATACTTCGCAGGAGGGTGTTGCGAGATAGCCGAAAATTGCATATAATTTGTACTGTTCTGCGCACGACACCAGGTCTTTTGAGCAAAGCCGAGGACTGAGTCATGCTCATATCTGCTCTGGCGAAGACGAATATTAGAAAGGAGAGGTATAAACTCCTTTGTGATCGGCGATGACTTGCCAGGTGGCCGTGGCCGATTCGACGCGTACGCGACCTTCCGCGTCTTATGGCCGTCAGGCCTGACTGCGATGATAAAAATAGGAGGTTACTTGTTCAAGCCCGAGTTCTTCGACATACCATGCAACTCACACTTCTCAAAATGATCCAAGACCAGTTTTGGAGGCGGCCGAAGGTTGAACCGGCGGTATGCGCGGACCTTACTGGCAAGACCGTCGTCGTCGTGGGTGCCAGTGCCAAAGCTGGATTGGGCTTCGAAGCCGCAAAACACTTCGCCTCGATGAATTCAGAAAGGTTAGTTCTATGCCGCAGCCCATTGAGAGGTCAGGCTGCGGTGCAAGGTAGGTGTGTGCGTAGCTGAATAGCCTGGGCCTTCTTTGTTCCCTAAAATGCTGTCAAGCCATCCAACAAGCCACTGGATTCAAAAATACAGAGCCCGCGCTCGTCGACCTCTCGAGATTTGCAGATGCGTTCATTCGCCACGACTCACAGATAGACATCCTCGTCCATAATGCGGGTGTCACCTTGCTTCCAGTGCTCCGCTACAGGAGACAGCTGGGAAGAAACGTGAGTCTGCCATGTTTATTGGGGCGAAGTCATCATGTCGAATACGCTGGGTGGGATTCAGGTGAACCACCTCTCGGCGATGTTGTCAACCATCCTCTTGCTTCCCTGCCTGCTCAAGGCGGCTTTATCGGGAACATCACCAAACCCACGAGTCGTCATTGTTGCCAGTGACACTCACTACTTATCGAAATTGTTTGAGGAAGAATTGGAGAGCGATGACATCCCCGAAAAAATAAGTGACAAGGATCATTGCGTTCTTCGGTGAAGTAAAATTTTCCGCTTTTGTACGTCGTAGTAACGCCATTTTTCAGGGTCATGGTTGGCAGATAAAATCTATCAAAACGTTGGTAGAAGCCATCCCTCTTGCGGTTCGCTAATTCTGAGCTCTTTCACAGCGTGTTCTTCGTCCGGGAACTGTTGCCCGCGAATTCACCGGTGATTGTGACAGCTGTCAACCCTGGCTATTGCAATTCTCTGTTGGGGCGGTATCTGCCCTTGCCCCTTCGAATCCTTAACAGCATTCTAGAGGTTCTACTGGCCCGTACGACCGGGGAAGGTTCACGACGACTCTTGTGGGCTGCCATCGGCGGTGCTGGGCGTGAGTTCGAGTTGCGCGGCGCCTATGTGAGCAAGGTAACACTCCAGGAAGTGGACGACTATGCCCTACTACTGTAGTAGGCGATGAACTTGAAGGCGCTGCGCTAGTACAAACGCGCGTTTGTGTGTGCGACACATCATTCAGCCGTGATCCAATCATGGGACACATCATTGAAAAAACGGTTCAGGACCGTGACGAATCGGTTGAGATCTTCAATTGTCCCCGTGTTGCGCCAAAGTTTGAGGACACTGTCTGTCTACTGTACTAGCCGGACAGGCGTGCTCCGCATGGTGATTGCGCCGTCTGGATCATCGGATTTGCCAGGTACCATAGGTCCATAGAGTGCTAGTGTGTAATTTCCATCAGTACATTGACCAGTCTGGTAGTATTAAGGTAACTGCCACCGTGTCTAGGACTGTAGGCAACTCTGGCTGCCTCCTATGTTGGCACGCCGTTACCTGAAGGGTTGATGCGGCGGTGGGCTCCTGTGCTCCTGGGATGAGTAAACGTTCATCTCAAGTGAATGTGGCACCTGTGGTGCTAAGCAAGTACAGCAAGGGCACAGAACCTGCTGAATGCTCCAATGCTCCAACTACCGTAGTACTTGGTATCCCCTAAATCGACGATAGATTGATGATCTTGCTCGACATTCTTCTCATCGTTCTAGTTGGTCAGGAGGCAGGACGGTAAATCGAGTCGATTACCTCACCCCATTCAGGCGAATAGCTTGTCTTTCGCAATGAGATTCGTTACATACATTGGGAGATACGGAAGCATAGCAGAACATTCAAGTTTATGTACTAACCACCAAATGATGACTAGCTGGGCCGAAAACTGTTGAGCTTGTGGTTCCAAGCCTGTAAGGACAACAGTGCCTTCTTACAAATATCATGTTTGAAAGCCTTTATCGGGTCAAAAACTGAGTCCTCGTCCCGATGGAAGTCGTGGGGGCGACGGTTCATATCCCTTGGGACTGGCGGCCCCAGAGGTCCCTCCACGCCTCGACCTTTCCAAGTTCCCTCGCCCTTTCGCCAACAAAGTCGAGGGCGTACCCTACCGCGACATTGAGAGGGATGTCGTCCTCGAGGATCCAGCCCAGGATCAACCTGGTATCGTATATTTGGTACTGGTCCCGCTCGGGCTTCGGGCCGCACTGCTCCTTATCGACGTGTTTGTTGAGTTCCTCCTTACGAGTACCGCGCCAGGTACAATATGGATGAGGACAGTAGATCCAGCACGGGAGGTGCATCGATAGTATATGGCGCTTCAAATTCTGCTGCCGGCTGCCGACCTGCTCCCTGCACTCGGGGCAGAACACGGATCGCTGGTTGGCGGCGGAGACGGGGTGAGTCTGTGTGAAAGTTAGTATGGATAGGTTAGGGTAGACCAGCCCTATGTTCGATAAGAACAGCCGTACCTGGGCCTCATGCGTGTCAGTGTCCGCAGTAGTAGAGTTAGTGAGGATGTTGTCCATCAGTCTGAAAGTGGAAGGTTGTGCGTTGTGCGATGCCCCACAAAGACGGTCTTATGGGATAGATGATGCGATGATAATGCCACGAGTATGCCATGATGTAGTAGATAACCACTGCTGTTGTACGGACTACTGTAGTGTTGTTTTTAGACTGGACTTGGGCACCGTGACTGTCGGGCCGAGGGGTTGTTTGTCAGCAAGAAGCGAAAGACCCGGAAATTTCTGGCGGGTTCCATCACTTTCTACATCGGTCAACTACGCAACACTGCCCTTGTAACCTCTCCTCGCTTTCCCTCTAACCACCAACACTACCCATTACCACCCATCATGGTCAAGGAAACGTACGTCCTCTCCGTGTCAGGCATTTCCAGAATGCTCATATCCAGCCTGCCAGAGAATATTACGATCTCCTCGAAGTACAACCCGATGCAACAGAAAGCGACCTCAAAAAGGCGTACCGGAAAAAGTAAACCAGATTTTTCTTGGTTATTGTCGTAGTTGACAGTGCCCCCTACAGAGCGTTGCGGTTGCACCCCGACAAGGGTGGTGACCCGGAGCTTTTCAAAGAGGTCACACATGCGTAAGTGGAAACACCCTAGGACCAAGTCTCGGACCCACTTTTTAATCTGTCCGTCGTCTTAGTTATGAAGTCCTCTCCGACCAACAAAAACGTAACATTTATGATACACGAGGAGAGGCCGGACTATCAGAGTCGGGTGGCATGGGTGGCATGGACCCGCAGGTGTGCAGCCTCCGTGCACGTGCTGTCATACAAAACCTAATACACTGCTTCCCATTTAGGACTTATTCAGTCAACTATTCGGTGGCGGCGGGTTCTTTGGTGGTGGTGGCAGCTCACGAAACCAGGGGCCACGCAAGAGCAAGGACCTCATTCACCGTGTACACGTCTCTCTGGAGGACCTGTATAAGGGCAAGACGACCAAGCTAGCCCTGACTCGCAATGTTATCTGTCCAAAGTGCGACGGCAAAGGCGGGAAGGAAGGTGCTGTGCGGCCATGCGGTGTTTGCTCGGGTCGTGGTGTCCGCGTCACGCTGCGCCAGATGGGACCTATGATCCAACAATTGCAGCAGCCATGTGACGAGTGCTCGGGAACTGGCGAGATCATCAATCATCGAGACAAGTGCAAAAATTGCAACGCACGGAAGACTGTTTCGGAGAAGAAGATGCTCGAAGTGCACATCGACAAGGGTATGAAGGGTGGCCAGACAATCACCTTCACTGGCGAGAGTGATCAGGCTCCGGGCGTCACCCCAGGCGACGTAATCATCGTCATAGAAGAGAAATCCCACGACCGCTTCAAGCGCACTGAAAACAACCTCATGACCGACGTCGAGATTGACCTCCTAACGGCACTTGGTGGTGGTAAATTTGCGATCAAGCATTTGGATGACCGAGTGTTGGTGGTGACGATAGCACCTGGCGAGGTTGTGAAGCAGGGTATGTGACAAGTCGGCCACCTGCATATGACTGTTTTGACACCATCGACGTCATAGATGACTTAAAGGTTGTACATGGGCAGGGAATGCCATCCCAACGGCATCACGAATTGGGCGATCTTTTCGTTAAGATGTCCATCAAGTGGCCAGAACACATCGATCCCAGCAAGATCCAACTTCTAGAGCATGCTCTCCCGCCTCGTACACAGTTACCCAAGTTCCCCAAGAACACGCTTGTCGAAGAGGTAGAGATGACTGCCGCAGATCCGCGGCAAGAGCGGGCAATGCAGGAAGAGGCGATGGATGAGGACGAGGGAGAACCCCGTGTACAGTGCGCGAATCAGTGATGTATGTATTTCAATCCGAGGACCTTTTTTGATCGTTGTCATACAATATGTATTTTGTCTGCTCGTCATTACTGCCTCACCCTTTACTACGTCGTCATCGCTCGACTCTGACTAGCCGTAGTGCTCTCATCTCTCATATAGATCCATGTCTCGTGCCTTTAATTGGATCCACCTATATACTATACATAGACGTGCGACCTCGACGTCCCGAATAATGTCCTCGGGACATCGCATGAAATTCAGCTTTCCCACCGAGTCTGAGAGAGATGCGATGAGATCCCGATAAGGAGGGGAGGTCAATGTACCTGAGGGTTTGACCTGAAGTTTTCGTACAATTCTCCGTTGAAGAAGCTGACTTCGGTTTCGTTCTCTGGCGACTTGTCTCAGACGGGATGAACACCCCAAGTTGAATGACGGACCTAAGCCACACTCTGACAGTGGTCGACTCTCATCGGAAAGGATCCACTCGTCATGATCGAGATTAACGATAAGATTGGTGGTCTAGACATTAAGTCAGTGCACGTGTGGTCCCTTGGCCCATTGCCAGGGCCAGCCAGACCTTGGCTCCGTGGGCTTGCGAGTACAGTTTCAGGGTATCTAAGGGAAAGGTGTGAAGGAAGAGTCAGCGTATTTCCCTTTGCAAGAGTGGCAGAGGGGAGGGAATGGGCAGACCAAAATGCGCAGAGCGATAGGGTTTCCATCCGGGTTGTGTCTGGATCGCTATCGAAACCGAGGGTCGATTTAGAAACCGGGAGTGGATGATTTCGAGGTGCGTACACCAACCCACCATTGCGCACCATCTCCTTGAGACCTCCCACTGTGGTCGTCTCGAGGTTAATGTCGCGCAGGACGAGGTTGCGCTCTGTACGGAACTCGAAGGACTTTATTACGCGTACAGTTATGGTGGCGGAAGTCTTTGGCCGGGCTAAATTTGTGGGCGTATCGTCGAAACCTGAGGACATGATGAGTGGTAAATGACTGTCCGCGGTGCAAACGGCCCGGAGGAACATGGAGTGAATATTTGTTATTGGCGACACATACAGCAAGTAGCATAGCGCAGACGGGACAGGCCATCGTCCTGAGCTCATCGCGACTACGACTCAATGAATGGCACCGCGGAATCACCACCCACACCACACGCCCAACGCCCCGCCCCGTCGACGCTGACGACGCTCCCGCAGGTCCTCTCCGCGCTCTCCTCCCTCGAGTCCGAAGAAGCCGAGCTCTCCAACTCGCTCTCCGCGCTCCTCGCAGACCAACGGCCCATCCTCGCCTCCCTCGCCCGCCTCCAATCCCTCCTCCCCCGCATCGATGAGCTCCACGCAGAGGCGTTCGCGCTCTCGCACAAGGTATCCGTCACGGCGCGCACGGCAGAACGCGTCGGCGGGCGCGTGCGCACGCTCGACGAGGAGATGCGCAGAGTGCGCGAGGCGAGCGATCGCGTCCAGCAGGTCATGGAGCTCAAGGTTCGCTTTCTTTTTTCCCTCATTTTTTTTTGCCCTTGCCTTTGAGAGGGCGCTGGTTGCGTTGCTAACCACACCACATACACGCTTGCCTAGTCGTCCTTGTCCGCACTTCAGTCGTCTATCAGCACTCAAGACTGGGAGTCGGCAACACGACATTGTGCGCGGGCCATGGCCCTCCCCGAGGGCATGATCAACGGCGCTTTTACAGAAACGGCCGTGGTAAGACATTTCGTTTTTTTGTTTTTCTCATCCGCTCATGACGCTTTCGAACGATAGCCCTCTTCGGGGAATCCCTTGCCTCCTGCACAGACATTACAGGATGCGCGAACGCACCTCTTTGAGGTTTTCACGCGTCAGTTTACGGAAGCGACCAAGGCGAGGGACGCGGTTGCCACGACTCGATTTTTCAAGTTGTTTCCTGTAATCGGCTACGAGAAGGAGGGCTTGGAGGCTTATGCGTCGTTCATCGTGGACCTGGTCAAAGTACGACCCCCCGCATCTGCGCAACGTGCGTTCTCCCGAGACGTCTTTTCCATCCGTTGGTCTCAATGTCTGTTCTATGCAGCGTCTTCCCCGCTATACTACATCACCGCTTTGACGGCTCTCTTCGAGAGCATTGCCATGATCGTAGATCAGCACCAGCCCGTAGTCGAGAGTTATTACGGCGCCGGGAAGATGGCTAGCGTCATTGAGCGCCTATTGCAGGAGTGCGATCGCGTCTCTAAAGCCCTAATCGAAGGGTGGGAGGAAGAACGGGCGATGAGGTCTAAGGTATAGACAACGCCTACTGCCCCATCACGTCAGGGTTGAACAGCTGTAGCTTGCAGAGACAGCAAACGTGAACTTTACATCTGCTGGTCCATCACCGACAGCTGTACGGCGACCCCCCGTAGCCCCCCTTTCCGAAGAAGGCGTCAACCCTCGGGATATCGACAAGGTCATCTCCGAGGTTGCGGGAATGGCAGGCCGATGGAACCTTTTCAAGCGTTTCCTGGTTGATCGTCTAAAGGTGAGCCAACCTCCCGCGCCTGCTTCGGGTAGCGAATGGCCTTTCAAATACGGGAGTAGGATGACAGTGATGATGAAGGCGAAGACACTTCATTGCCCGACGACCAGCCCAGACCCGCATCAACTGAAACTAGGAAGGTGCCTGATCATATGTCCGAGGAGATAAACGCCGTGGAATC
>Ga0307510_10012295_pt1 | contig 10151 bp, 8 predicted proteins | sample 12_EM_MG_FD_207224 | JGI IMG/M metagenome (GOLD analysis project Ga0307510, IMG submission 207224) | Populus trichocarpa ectomycorrhiza microbial communities from riparian zone in the Pacific Northwest, United States - 12_EM | ecosystem: Host-associated > Plants > Roots > Unclassified | place...
TGCAAAGTTGGTCCGAACGTCCCTTAGGACAGATTCGGGTGGCGAGACGCCATGGATGGTAATGGAGGCCTTGACGATACGGCGCAGAGCATCCAAGCAGACCAAAAGGCGCGTCCTGCGTGCGTCCTCGTCGAGTCCGACGGTGCCTGGTGCGCAGCTCCGAAAGAGGGCGAGAAGGTGGTCGCGGAAAATGACTCTCCCGGATTCTATAGGGACGCTCATGAGCTGGACGATCGTATCCCCTGGGGTGTTGGCAATGAAATCTTGGATCCTGGCCTTTTCGGCCAAAGCAGGCCGTTTTAGAAACCAGGCGAGCGCCTTGAGGTCGACAGCATCCGGCGCGTCGAGGGCAACTCGGACGATGCTCTCCCGGAGACCGTCCCTGAGGCATTTCCGATGCTCATTAACGACATTTTCGATACCGTCCAACCACTGGGTGAGCTTGCGCTGTCTTAGTGATTTGACCTCCCCCATGTTGTATGGAACTAGAAGGGTATGAAGTCTCTTCAGGATCCACTGGAGACAGAACGCCGCGAGGAAGGCGAACGTATGCCATAGGCGCCAAGCGATGCCGGACATGGGGGTACGATATGGGGAATTGCGATGTATGCAAGGAAGGATCGTCAGTATGAGGTATGCCACTCCGAGCAGTCCGACAGCACTTAAGACAACGATGGCGGTAGTCCTGTGAATGGTGAAAAAGAATATCACGAGGCCGGCAAGAAATAAGAACACGGAGAAGTGAAGGGGCGTTGTAATCATCTCGACTGCAAGGCGCATATCGTACTTGAGAGTGCCGAGGAACAAAAACGAACGGACGCGTGCACGCTCGCGTGACAAGCTGGGAATATGCGGCAGTTCGATATATCTGCGTGCCCACTGCTGCAATAACAGGGTAGACAGGGCAGATGTGAGGCTGGACACAAGGCTTAGCAGCCATAGTGCGTTGACCCAGACGATGGAAGTGGTAGGAGGGGGTGACGAGGCCTGTGATAGGATTGATGTGCCATTTGCCAGAGTGCCAAGTTGCGATGAGATCTGTGAAAGTATGCGCTGGTCGCCAGCATTGGGAGACAATGTCGTGTAGCTCCCAATAAGGAAGATCGCGACGATTACAGAGAATATACCAGACTGATAAATTTATTAACATGATAACGGCACAACATGTGTTGGCACTTACGAAAACGAGGTGTCCAATTGCGTCTTCTTTCCAGCCGTCGGTCATAAGTTTGTCGTACTCTCCAGCCTCCTTCATGTATGCAGACCACATCTTGTTTAGTGAATCTTGCTGAGCTGTTGCAAAGATCATAAGGAGGTGTGATAATCTCTGGTTCCTTAACATACCTTCACTATGAGTAGACTCGGAGAGGCGCTGGGGAAGTGGGAATAGTTTGCCATGTTGACTCGGAGTGCATGAGTCGGACATCTCCTTGGAATTCGCGGTGAAATTTGATGAGTCCATTTGACATGTGCTGCCTATACTTTTATAGCCTGATCAATCTTCTGTCATCGAGCACCGTGACTAGTGCCTGGTTCAAACTCTGAGGCTGGAGGTAGAGCTGATAGTATTTCCAGCTCCCGTATTGATGGGGCGTCCAGGGTGTTCAATAAAGTTAACGACGTACAGCCTTAGCAAGCCGCGTTGTGATTGGAATGAATCAGCCTACAGCTTACGTTGAACGTTCCAAGTTTATGGAGACCTCATGTATCATACAGATTGAGAACATGATACAGTGTCCATTTAGGCGAGCCGGTAGTACACAGTGAACACGAGGTGATGTGTTAACCCGGCCTGTTCCGTTGACGTACCTTGCGAGTTGCAACCAAAGGACTAGTAGAGGAACGTGCAAAGCTTATGTCCCTGGCGTGGCAGAAACGCAATGGGACCTGGGGGATTGAAAAATACTGCGAGTCTGCGAGTGTCAGAGGACTGGTTCAGACTGTCTAACCCTCAACCGAGTTAAGGTCCTGGTGATGGCCCTACAAGCAGAACAGCCGGCATCTGTATTGAAGAAAGACAGGGTCACAGACATTCGTGGCACTTAACAGATGAACTCTGTTTACCTTCAGACCTTGAATCTTGATGAGCTGATAACGCGTGTGGCTGATGAGACATGAGGTAGGCTTGGCATCCTGTACCCCGGTGCATCAACGTAGCAAGGTGAACGTGCCATAGACTTAGCCTCAACATCCAACCTGGCTGACTCCACGTGGTTGGTCCCCTCTATCATTCTTAGGAATAGTTTGAGTTCCAGCGACGAGCACGTTCCAGTAAGCACGCACTCTCCGCCGTGCCATGCGTCACCTGGAAGGCTGGAACACTGAGCAGACACATAACTGTACACAAGATGACTGGCAAGCCTTGGTGGATGAGGTCCTGCCAAACTCCACGAGTTATGATGGATGTACGGCAGTAGGACAACACGCAGTGGAAAATTGAGTGAAGAATGGAAGGCGTTGTATCTGGTACGACAGATCTGATATGATCTGGAACTTGGTAGTTACGTCCGACTGGTCCAACCACAAAGCATTTGTGGCGCATTTTTGGAGACCTATGGGACGACGATGTGAGGTGAACGGAAGAAGTAGGCGAACGGAGTTATATTAGGCGTCGGATCCGTCGGATGGAGGTTGGACACTTTTCGGAGATTGGGAACAAAAGTCATGTAGCATAAACAGGTTATTTAACCCAATTGAATGCACCGAATATTGCCTCCTAATTAGACCCCAACGTTGGTAACCTTGGACCTCCTTGGACATATCAATCTAGACGCTCGGTTGTCTGGGCCTTCAGACGGAGGACGAAAACGCCGGTGTCAACGCATATAGTAAACACGTGCAGAGGATGCTTTCATTTCAATCTTCATGGGCGCCGTGGAAAGGCATGTCTCGAGCGAGGCAAAAACTTGAACACGCGTGGGCCGCACAGGTTCATAAACCCATTGGTATTGATGGCGACCCGAAAAACTTGATCTAAACCATCAGTGAGACTGACAAGAATGAAAAGTGGCAACTGCTTATCAAAAGTGGGCCAATAAGACGGGCGTCGGAACAGAGAAAGATTGACGCTTTACATAATTCTATTTGTGGGTAACAGGTATTTAAGGTTGCATCCGACACAGGCAATCATGCACCCTGCCCTGCCGACGGATGTCTTGAACCCTTAAGAAACGCGGAATGTAGATGTTGCAGACACCTTCGCCTCTCAACTCTTCAATTTAGAGACGGATGCTATCGAGCAAGGGCAATAGTCATAAAATATGATCGCGGCGCATACAGCCAGAGCACAGAATTCACGGGATCAAGTGAGATATCATAATTATGTAGCAGGTGCATTTATACAGTAGGGCCGTGGAGTAAGTGGGAAACTTTGATCCGATGCAGTACAGTAATTCGAGCAATTCAAACCGCGGTGACGGCGCAGGTCGGGGTCTGATCGAACCCCAATAATATCCTTTGTGCAGTCCTCAATGAACTGGCCAAGAATCACCGAAACTTGGAATCAGGTCCCACGCGGATATTGGATTATGGAGGAGGTTTTGATCCCACCGCTGGACAAACCTTGGTGCCCTGTCCTTGACAATAATTTAAACGGCACGTGGAACGTAGGGGCTCAGTCTCCCCGTTGGGTCTTGGTAGGGCGCTTCCGCAACAGCCATCCTTCAGGAAGTTGAGGGATTGGGGAAGTAGAGCCACAGGGGAGCGGATATAATGTGTAGCAAAGGAGCCAATGGGAGGGAAGAAACTACAGCATGAAATGTACAAGGGAGATTACAGAGAACCGGTCCTGGGTTTCGCAGGACGGCTCACCGAATAGGAACCACCTCTTGGTAAAAGGCATATGTCGCATTGACTCAAATTTCTCCGTGACAAAGCTTCGCTGTCAGCAAGGTCAATTTTGACAAGAGGAGACACCTGGATTCCATGGAATCTGGACGATAGAACAACTGGCCATAGTAGATAAGAAAAATTTCATCTACAGGAGGACGGTGCATGGAAAAACATACACCCATGCCAAGGTCAGATGACTACTGGCGACCTAAGTAAAGAGGTGGGTGACGTGATTGTCCAGATCGGTCCACAGTACGTCTGAGAAGAGAACATCTCCCCATGCCACCATATTGACACCGGAGAACGAAGAACAACCCCACGTAGTAGGCTATTCTCAAAAGAACCGACGTTTTTCGGCGAATATCAGAGACATCGAGTTCCGGGGCAAGTACAGTACCTGCATGATGGATATATGATCCGGCTCCCACCTTATCAAAATTGGAAATAGAACATACAAGTGATGGGATTCGAGCCCTCCCAGCGTGCGTAGAGGCCAAGGATGAGCCAGTGGATTGCGAAATTAAAGTGTCGTAAGGCGTGGAACGTGGGGGGCGGAATTCCAGTGGAATTCCCTGCATCATACGGTGGCGTTCATGACATGACAGAGCCATGACAGATGGCTGATTCAGACGCGTGGTGAACGTGGATGAATGCTTCACGTGACGTGATTCTGGCCAGCGCAAAGCGTCGTAATGAAGAGAGAAATGGTCCGAGCATTGCGCCATCATGAGAAGTACCAGTTAGAAGAATCGTTGAAGCAAGTGTGGAGCCACCGAGTTGATACATCATATGTGGGCGCGATCGAAAGCCCACGGGTGTTGTTGTCACTGGGTATAGCAGCAATTAGTCCAAGCAAATTTCTGGACGAGATGAGGATGCGATAAGCGGACAATTGGGGTAGTCATGTGTATTATACGCAACACGCGGCAAGTTTCGGGCGCCGAGGGAAAATAAATGGTGCTGTATCTGCTGCGTTTGCGGTGGGTATGACAACGAAGGGCGAGATTAATATTATTTGCGGGAAGGCGCAATGATACCCGTTTCCTGAAACATATCGCGGTGGGGTCAAAATATATGGCGGCGGGTATTACTAGAGTAATATGGCTAAATCGATCGAACTGTGGTATATAGGTATACGGGGCTGCAACCTAATGGACCCGGTACGTGGGAAGCCGGCCTCGGCAACGAGAGGGGTAAGTAATGGCTGGGACGAGCGGGAAGGCAAGGCACAGAGAGCGAGAGCGGCACAGCACAACACACACGCGCCAAAGTCAACCTGACATCTCATTCTCGACTGCCCTGGTCCTCTCCAGCGCCCTTTCCTTTCCTTCTTTTTTTCTATTCTCTTTATCCCCCACCCGCTGTGCGAGTAGCCAAAAATCCATATTCTAAACCCAACATATCCACCCTTTTTTTTTTATCGCCCCCTAATCTGCCCGCTCCGCAACCGACCACGACTGTGACCACAGCTCCCCCGTTCCAGACTCCCCCCTCATGTCCACCTTTGTCTCTGCCGCTCGGATGCCCACAGCTTTGCCACACGCCGTAGATCGCTCGAGTCAAGTTTCCTCCTCCGCCTCATTTTACACCGCTCCTTCTGCCCGAGATTCCAAGCCACCTTCCTCACGATCATCCTCCGCCGCAACTCTAGGCCGAACAGATGCTCAAGGATCCACCATAAGTCCCATACACGTTGTTACTCCAGCCACTGAAGACGCACCACAAGAAGTCCATATCATAACGGTAACAGACGAGGCGGTACACCTACAGTCAACAAGTACGCCCAGTCCCCTCTTCCACAAGGCTGGCGAACCCTTCTTCCGTGTAGTTACGCACGGCGAGGCGCAGGAAGGCAGCGTAGGCCCCCCACCACCGTCGCCTCCCGCGAGTGATGGTCAGCTCGACGAGGACGAAGGCAGGCATGGACATGGCCACCTGGCTCCCTTACCTCCACCTAAATCCGAGCCCATCCCCCACGCCCCCTTCCATCGCTCACCACGCCTTTCCCCCTCCACCTCCTACAACTCCTCTCTCGCCGGCCCCGGGCCAAGCACGATGTCCCGCCGCTTCCGCGCCGACGATTCACCCATACTCACCCAGCTCGTCCCCTCCCGCCATCCTGCCCCTTTACACACCGATGGTCTCCAAGTACCTTCACCTACGCCGGCATTCCGGCCTCCACGCCGCAACACCATCGGCGCTGCCCCGCGCTCGCCCCGACTCGGAAGTCGCGCCGCAAGTCACCTGACGCTCACTTTGGATGACGGCGAACTGTCAGAAGAGCTCGTGAGTGACATGCAACAACAAGCAGAACAGATCCGCAGGGAGCGTTTGTCGAAGCGTGTCAAGCAAGCGGATGAGGCGCCAAGAGTGCTCGTGGGCAACTTGATTGGCGAGGACCATGTCAACTATGTGTTGATGTACAACATGCTCACGGGCATTCGTATCGCGGTATCACGAACGCAGGCCAAGATACAACGGCCACTGACAGACGAAGACTTCACCTCCCGTCATAAATACTCCTTTGACATGTGAGTGGCACGTTTGGGGTATGTGTTATCGAGAGTTCGCTGATGGACGGTGTCTCCCAAAGTATCGGCAATGAGCTGACGCCGTCAGCCAAATACGATTTTAAGTTCAAAGACTATGCCCCTTGGGTCTTCCGCGAGCTTCGCGAGGACTGCTTTCACCTGGACCCCGCTGACTACCTCCTCTCCCTCACCGCGCAATATATTCTTTCGGAGCTCGGGTCACCGGGCAAATCCGGGTCGTTCTTCTACTTTTCCCGTGATTACCGCTTTATCATCAAGACGATTCGGCATGCAGAACACAAGTTCCTCCGCTCTATATTGAAGCGCTACCACGCGCACGTACGTGCAAATCCACATACGCTGCTCTCGCGTTTCTATGGTTTACATCGCGTCAAACTTCCACGCGGGCGCAAGATCCATTTTGTGATCATGAACAACCTTTTCCCAGCCCATAAAGATATTCATGAGTCCTACGACCTCAAAGGTAGCACCGTTGGTCGGTTATACCCCGAGGAGCGCGCCCGTGAGAACCCTCGCGCGGTACTCAAAGACCTCAATTGGATCGACCGCGGCAAGGAACTCGAGTTCGGTCCTGAGAAGAGTGCGCTCCTCACGGAACAACTCCGCCGCGACGCCGAGCTTCTCAAGGAGCTTTGCGTCATGGATTATTCGCTTCTTGTCGGTATACACAGTATGCAGCGTGGGAACCGTGACAACGTTCGGCGCAACACGCTCCGGGTCTTTTCGCCACCCGAAGTTCACGTGCCCCCACAGCCTCACATGTGCGGCGGTCTACATCGGCGCCGGGCAACCACGACGACCACACCGGAGAAGCCACACGTCGTGCGGCGCGCCGTGCACCGCAACGCGAACGCGAACCTGAAAAGCGTCGACGATGGCGTTCTGCCCGAGGAGGACACGGGCGACCGGCAGCATTTCCTCTTTTACCAGGACGAAGGCGGCCTTCGCGCGACGGACGAGCAGAACTTGCCGCTCGGCACGGTGTATTATCTCGGTATCATCGACATCTTGACGCCGTACGGCGTCGTGAAGAAGGTCGAACATCTGTGGAAGGGTATGTCTGCGGACAGGGTACGTCCCCATTCCCATCTCTCCTTTTCTCTGAACTTGCGCGCTGGTTACGAAGCTCATTTGGACGCGCGGTGTCGTATATATAGCACAAGATCAGCCCGGTGCCGCCGGCCGAATACGCGGACCGTTTCCTCGCATTTATGCGCGCGATCATGCGTGGCGGTGGAGGCGGGGCGCAGTTCAAGGCCGAATAACGATGACAATGACGATGACGATAAACCTGCGTCTCTGCCCTGTGTCTGCCCCTGCCCCTGCCCCTGCCTTGCCATCCCTTACGACAATCCCACATTTTATCAATTTCCATCTTCACCCAGCTTCCGTCTACTCCTTCTCGGTTCCCCCAACATGGCCTCTCTCTCTCACCACACATAGACTCCATTACAATCGCAAGAACTACTACGCAATTTTGCTACTATATTTTTTTATCATTCGCACGGACCCAAATCACGTTGTATCCTGCACGAATACCCACCCCCCCACTTCCGCCCTCCCTCTCCCCCTACTCTTTCCAGTGCTAAATTTCCCATATTGATCCATCAATTTTATTTTATTTTATTTTCCCTGCTTCTCGCATGCCCATATCCCAGTCGTTCGTTACATTTTTTCACTCATTTCCTATTTTTCTGTCGTTTTTTTTATCTTTCTTTTTGGTAGGGTTGCTCCTCCCGATGTTTATATATTTTTCTCTTGTCGTTTTCTGGGCGGGGTGGCCGCGTTTCATACTTTTGTGTAGATAGCCCAATCAGATACGCTCAAGAGCTCCTTTTTTCTCGATCTCTTTGTCTCTCAGTGCAAGCACGACGAAGAATGATCTATGGTGATGAGGTAAGGGTATGTAAGAGATACAGGAGAGTGGATTACAACAAGAGTGAGATACAAAAGCCATGCATAACACAAACAGATATTCGGAAGCGTAGAGCAATGATGCGCGGTGGGTCACTCATTCCTCTTCCTCATCCTCGCTAGCCTGTTTCTTCCTTGCAGCTGCAGGTCGGGCAAGAGTTAACCGTTAGTTATTATGAGGGGGAAATGAAAAAGAGGAAGACAAAAGCACGCACTCCGCCGCGTGGCACGTTTCTTGGCCGCCGCCTTCTTGCCCTCGACGCGCTTCTCGAACGCCTGATCTTCCTCGCCTTGCCTCCGGTTCTCCTCCAGGCCCGGGACCTATTCGAACGACGCAATCAGAAAACCAAAGAAAAAACGCGTCATGCGCACGCGAACGTTCCTGTCATCCGCCGAGTCCGTCATTTATATATTGTGTGTGAGCGCGTGAATATATATATATGTACCAGTGAGAGATAGAGAGAGAGGTGACGCACGGTTTCAAACTCGTTCAGCTCAGTCATCCTGTGACCACTGACCGGCCGTACTGACCAGCCATTTGTCTGTTCAGTGTTCCAGGCCAGGTGACGCATGACAGAATTCAAACGGCGGAGAGTGCGTGCTCACTGGAACGTGCTCGTCGCTGAAACTAAAACTATCCCTAAGAATGATAGAGGGGACCAACCCACGTAGAGTCAGCCAGGTTGGATGCTGAGTCTATGGCGCGTTCATTTTCTTGCTACGTTGTTGCACCGGGGTACAGGATGCCAAGCCTACCTCAAGCCACACGCGTTATCAGCTCATCAAGATTCAAGCTTATTCAAGCTTCAAGCTTCAAGGTTTGAAGGTAAACAAAGTTCATCTGTCCTGTGCCACGAATGTCTGTGACCCTGTCTGTCAATACAGTAAAGACGAGTGTGCTGGTAGCGGAGCGGAGATCACACGGCCCACACTGCCACACAGGGAGGAGTTCGAGAGAACGCAGATAACATTGATAGGCCCTTAAGGGCGCATTTATAGTCCTAGAGTTAATAACAAAGTGGAGCACTATAAAGTGACTCCAAGAGAAGGAAATTGTCCATACTAATGAGTCCCGCAGTCGAAAGAGAAGGGACCCTGCTGCGTTGCCAAGGCTCTAGGGCTGGGCGCCGTCACCATACAGTACGGCTTTACGGCCGTACTGTACGGGTCCCGTACTGTACCGTCCATGGCCTGGATGTACCCTTCAACGTTTCAACGTTTTTTTTCAACGGCCGTATGCCGTATTGGGCCGTACAAAAACGGCCATTACGGCCAACTGTCACGTTGCACTTTCCTCATACGTATCGAGTGTTTGGTCCCCAGACAACGGCTCCCTCTCTGTCGCCAATAGTGATTTGCACTGGCAGGGCCGGGCTCAAAGCCCTGAAGCCCGGGTACAGTGCCGGACAACCAAAGTCGACAAAAAAAATTGATTGATTGTTTTTTGTTCAAAACGTTCAGAAAACATGTTTTTAAATTTCCATAAAATAAAAAGTTGGCCACCCCCTAAATTTAGGGTTAGGCCCTCAAAGAGAGTGTGAATCGTCTCCTTTCAAAGTACTGAATCTAATGCTGTTTTCCGAAATTGTCAAAAATGTCTGGGAGGGGCTGTAGAAACCACATGACAAAGGGTCAGCCGACCCCACGTGACACATCTGTCGTGGGCTTCGCCCGCACCACCCCACCTCAAGAGGGGATCACATGAGAAACCCCCAAGTCCACCCAACCCAGCCCTAAAGCCAAGCTATAGCCAGATAGTAAAGACGAAGAAACCCCCACGTGATCCTGAGAAACAGGCATGTGATCCCAAGAGAACATCATGTGACCCATCACGTGATATATCACGTGATCCCC
>Ga0307510_10012296_pt1 | contig 10150 bp, 13 predicted proteins | sample 12_EM_MG_FD_207224 | JGI IMG/M metagenome (GOLD analysis project Ga0307510, IMG submission 207224) | Populus trichocarpa ectomycorrhiza microbial communities from riparian zone in the Pacific Northwest, United States - 12_EM | ecosystem: Host-associated > Plants > Roots > Unclassified | place...
CATGTTCGTGGCACTCATCTCGCGTCTTTTTGAGAGATACCGATGGCCTTCTCAGGCGCGGAGAACGCAGCTGACTACGCATGAGGCCCTGAAGAGCGTTGCTCACCCTTCTCAACTATATGCAGTAAGCATCGCCCTTTTACTCTTCGTGCTGACTTCGCCTGTTCACACCTCGCAGCCAGTCATAGATACCCATCGAAACGCATTATCGCGGTATACAGAAGCGGTGGAAGGATCAACGGCACGTCCTTCCCTATTGACCTTACCCTTTTTCTTTTGCAAGCGATGTCCGCTCACCTGGAGCTTCCCGTCAATCTAGCCCGACGAAGAGGTCGCTTCGCGATGCGAGACCGTCCTGAATACAACGATGGCCGAGATGGACATCTACCACACGCAAAAAGTAGATGACTTTGCCTCGCTCGCAAAGGAGCACCTGGACGGCGAAATTGAGTTATACGAGCAGGTGAACCTCCGTGTCCTTCATCAATCCCCTCATAAATATGTTAAAACAACGCCAAAAAAAAAAATCAAACGCAGGTCCTACTCCGTCTGCGCACAGCGCGCCGCGCATTCGAGCAACAGCAGCAGCAGCCGCCGATGTCCCCGCATCCATCGTCCGACGGCACACACAAGCCGTCCATCTACGAGCGGGACCTCGAACGACCGCGCTTGAATCCGGACCCGCTCCCACAGCCGTGTCCACACGTGTGGGATGCGACGCCGATGCGGCCCGTGAGCCACGCGATCCAGGAGGGCGTCGGACTCCTGTTGGGCACCGCCGCCAATGCCGTTTCTGGCCGGGGCAGCGTATTTGGGCGGTTCTGGTGAGGTGCTTGCGGGTGCTTCGCGAGGGTTGCTTTGCATGCTTGTGTTTGTACATTGGGCGCCGCATTTATTTGGTCCGATCTGAACATTTGATATCTTGTATGTAGTTTAGTTGTCTCGTGTCGAGTCTCGCTATAATTGGAGTACATCCATTGTAAGAACTAGATATGGCGAGCGATCTGAAAAACCCGCTTCAAAGAAGAGGAGCTCAGACGACCAAGGACATCGGAAAGCCACTAATTCTTGTCCATGATGGCTACAAGCCACATACACGCCCGCAGCAGCAGGCCGAAGGAGCTCGCCAGTTACCTGCGTACCTTTTTTCGTCGTCATAACATGTGGTTTAGGCCGTCTGGCAATGGAACAAGACGTTTTAGGAAGATAAAATATGATTGATTGATATGTACGTATGCATAAATCATGTATGCAGAGTGGCACGACGTGAAAAATAGTTGTGTGTGTGTATTATGCCGTGTGCCACACAGTGGCTAGAGTAACAAAAGAATGTGATTTTCAAACTAAAAGCAAGTGTTGAAGTATGAGGAAATGAGCGATGAGCGACGCGTGACCGATAACAGGGCGAAAAGATGACCAAGTACCTGGGGCGCGCGGTTGGTCGTTGGTCGGTAGTTGAAGGTCGTGAAAAATGCGAGAGTATGTTTAAACCAAAGAAAACGAGGAAAGATCCCATCGTTCATAGTGGGGTGGGGGATCTGCTCGTGTGCCCTTCTACGTCAGGGAAAAGGGCACCACGAACGCACTTACCTGTCCTTTATTCCATGTCGTCGTCGTCGTCGTCGTCGTCGGAAGCGTAGTATTCATTCTCGGTGTCACTGAGTTCCAGGATTCCTTGGTCTGGGTGAGAGTCAGGCCATGGTGAAGCTGGCGCAGCGACATCCCCCACAGGACACGAGAACAAGGCCACTTTTTCGCTTTCTAGGAGGCTGCAAGGGGAGGGAGTGTGGATCATTTCAATCATTTGAGGTATGCGAAATCCAGTATGTGCTACCCAGAGACGCACCGGTCTTTCTCCCGAAGAATCATCATGAGCTTGGTCCTCTCCGTCTTGGACTGAGTCGATTGTATCTTTGCCATGAGGGCCTTGGACGATTTGATGTGTTGCTCAAGCCGCGTTCTCCAAGCGTCCATAGCCAATGGCGATGGTGTAATTTTGACACGCTTGGCAGGGGGTGGTCGAGCAATGGCGTCGGCAATGAAATTCACCGCAAGCTGCTCTAAAGCGTTTCCAGAAGTTGCAGTTGGTGCCGTAGCAGATGTAGCTCGCTGGTTGCTAGGCGCTTGGAGTAGCTTTCTTTTCCTACTCTGAAGGACCATTTCCCGTAGCATTTGCTCTTTGGCAAGCGTTCCAGTGTCCGATATGTCCATGAGACTATCCGTTTGAGGAAGGGTTCCGTAAATCTTCTCGAACTCGGTCGGTTCGACCTCAAGGCGAGATATCTCCGCGGCTAAATTCGATGTCTCCATGAGCTCCTGATTTACGGAGATAGGATGTGCCTGCTGGTCGACAGGTGTTGGGGCGACTGCCGAGTCGAGAATGCCAGGCGAAAAGGTGGGAAAGAAGGCAGCGGAAGTGCAGGCGGTGGACGGAGCTAAGGTCGAGGACGAAACAGGTAGTGGTGCAGAAATGAGGGTTTGCGATTGTGAGACTGTCGTTCCCGGGAAGAAAGAGGAAACCCCACCAGGAGGTATAGCTCCTGTCATCGCAGAGTCTGTAACCATTTGGCAGTCCAGGGGATCACCGGGTTGTGTAGGAGGTGGAGAGGCTAATGGACCGATCGCTGCGGTGGGTGCGGGAATAGGAGTTCGAACTGGGTGCTTGGGCGGCGGGGTGCCTTGCGCCGTTTGGTTGTCAGGGTTCGAGTTAATGTGCTTAGATTGCGAGTTAATCGTCACTCCGGGGTTTGCTGCGTTAATTGTTGAGGAAGGGGGCGAGGGAGGTGGTGGGGCTGATTTATGCGTGGGGATGTGTGGCTGGAAACGACCTGCTTTAAGTTCCGCGAGGCCTTCAGGGCCTGATTCATGTGTGGATGAATCTGAGACAGGCTGTAGTTGTGGTCGTGCAGGATCTTCTATTGTATCATTTGCATTGATCATCTGGGGAGTATTCGTGTTTTCCAACGCGGGTTGTGGCGGGTGTACGCGATACCAAAAGAGGCGGACAGACAGCAACCCATCCAGGTCACCCATTCGGGGGCTATGCCAAGCGAGGCGCGCGTGACTCCCAGTCGCGAATTCGAAGAAAGCCTTTCCTTCCACGAGCTCATAGCGGCGCGGTTGGAAAGGAAATTGAGAAAGCCAGCCAAGAATGAAGGACTCCGTGCGAAACTTCCGCGGGAGAATCTCCATTACGACGGAACAGGACGGGTTGGGGGGCGGTTCAATTTCCTTGAGAAAGAAGCCACGCATTCCCGCTGGCTTGGGGTCGTCACCAAGAAATGCGGGCTTCCCCCTTAACCAAGTAATGTAAGGAATAGTGAGGGTTGGGGGCGCCTGAGGGGGCGGAAAGGGTAGAGTTGGGTTATGATACACGTCGATCAGGGGAGGATTGACAGGTGCACTGGGCCCAGAATTGATGGGTGGTAGTGGAAGGTGTGAGGGGCGTGGAGGAAGTGAGAGGAAGGGAGGGCCCAGGTATGGGGGGATAGGGGTCGCTCCACTATCCAGGGGACGAGTCCCTCCAGTTTCATGAGAGGCATTGTGGGGGTGGGGCGAGGAGTCCGGACGATGTTGCGTTGTGAAGGAAGAGGGTGTCTTCACAATATTCACATTGTACATTCCGCCAACAGAAGTTGGCTGAGAACCATTTGTAGACCTAGGATCAACGCCAGGGGGACAGGGTGGACCTGATGGACTATCATGAGAAGTTTTCTCTGGTACAAGGTCGAGGCAATTATCTTGATCTGAAGAATGCTCGGACGACCTTCTAGGAGGAAGAGTCGTAGTGGCATCTGCAGGTAAGGGGCTTGGGTCTTGGATCCGCCTATATACGGCAGGTCTTGATCTATTGCTGTTTGTTGTGGGAGCGGCATTCTGAGCATTTCTGGGGGGCGCGTTCGAAGAAGATGCAACATGACTTGCACCGAGGCCAGCGGGGAATCTTTGAGGCCGGAGGCGAGCTTTGATGGGGCTGGTCACACCTGAAAGCCAAATCAACCACCCAGGAGAATGGGTGTGAGGGGACGAATACCTTCGAGATTCACACCAAGGCCACGTCCAGGTTTGTATCCCATACGAACGAGGATAGAATAGCCAACTCCGTTTCTTAATTGATTGGGAGACCTTCGCCTAGCAGGGGTGGGATTGCGCGTCTCGATGGCAGAGTCGGAGGTGTCAACGTAGATTGGCTCTTGTGGTGTAGTCCCCGTGGGCGATGTCGGTGAATTTGGGGTTACCTTGGGTGTTGGTGGGGACTGAACGTTGTCGTCGTCATCGTCAATTACTATTGGCGAGGTGCGTGATCCTATGCCTCTGGCGGTCATGGCGGATGAGATTGAAAGGCGGAATCAAACTCCTCAAACACCGTCTGGTTATGTAATCGACAATGTGACACTGGAGCACGCTGCAGCAGCTCGTCTTTACACACACAAATCAGTCTATCTATCTATTGTGCCTTTGATGGTTGTGAACTAGTGTCTCCATCTCGTTGAATGAGACCGACCCCTGTTATGACACCGTCCGCCAGCACATCCGCAATCTTTCTGCCCTCTGCGGCTTGGTGTTGTGTCTTCTTGACAAACTCCTCCTTGATGGCTTTCGCGCGTGCAATCTGCAAATTAACCCCGTGATTAAAAGGGAAAACATCGCCAAGTGCGCTCTCAACATGCCTCTTTGGTGTGATGTAGGCACTCCAAGTAGTCTTCCGCTTGTGGGCTGCACTCCTTCGGGTTGTCCGTCGTGGCGTAACACTGGTTTATGAGATATCCAGGTGAGAACAAGCGCTTCCGAAGAAAAGAAGAGGTTGTGGCATACCTTGGAGAATTCTTGCCAAAATGCGAAGCAGCGCGATCGACCTGTCGGTCCATTGAGAACACACACGACTCGAGGGTTTCCGAGCGTCACATACCACCATTAAAGCCGAAACCTGACTAGAGGGGAGAGGGGGTTAATACAAGACGATCATAGGAGGTGTTTGGGGATTTAACTCACAGCCATGATAATAATAAAAAAGCTCAAGTCGGGAATCGGAGACGTGAAGCAGACGGATTGAAAGAAGGTTGAGGCCAGAACCGGGCCGGGAAACGGGCGTTAATGGTGCCAAGTTGGATTGTCGCCGAGGTTCACCTTCACGTCGATCGTTCATGTCAGGTCAGGCAGAGCATACATTCGTCAAGGCGTTCGTCAACATCCTCGCTTCTCAACCAGTCACATTTGACGATGATTTTCAAGAACAGCCGGAAAAATCGCTGAAAAAGGTCCCTGTCGTCCAGGTGCGTGCAATCGATCCAAACAGTTAAACGGCTCATCTCCCAACAACCCGACAAACTCCAGCTCGATGTGCCCCCGCCCCCAGAGTTGAAGAGGGATGGTGCGCAGTCGTCCGGTGAGTCCCATCTGTCCCAATGACGCACACTCTCTGCGCATTTTCGCGGGCTCCCCTGACCGCCTCTCTCTGTCTGTATGTGGGTTTTGCTTGCCGATTAGCGCCGGGCACTCTCCAGATCACGTTCAAGTCCCTCAAGCCGCCCTTCTCGACCACGATATCCGTCTCCCCGACCGATCCCATATCTACCATCAAGGGCCAAATTGCCGCCCAGTCGCGCGCGCCCCCGGCCGACGCGCAGCGGCTCCTGCTCAAGGGCAAAGCGTTGGCGGACGCCAAACTGCTGAAAGAGTACAGCGTGCAGGACGGCGACACGATCAACCTCATGGTCAAGCCCGGCATCGAGTGGGATCCCACCGCCCCCGCGTCCCCCGCCAAGCCTCAGCAGGAAGGACCGTCGTCTGTGCCGCTCTTGTTCGTCGCGCCTCCTCCGGAGACGACGACGCTTAGCCCGCGACCTGGCTCCCCTCCTCCGAGCCCGGGGAAGAAACGAGGTCACAGCCGCATCCCCTCCGTCGTCCTCTCCCCGACCCCGTCCTCGCCTCTGGAAAAGCCCATGGATATCCAACTCGTCGATGGAGAAGGGTTCACGCTCCCTGCCGACGTTCCGACCGAGTGTGTCACCCCGCAAACTACGTACCGCACGGCCGTGTCTCAGCCGGAGTATTGGGAGAAACTGCTCACCTTCCTCAGGTTCGCACGCGCTGGCCGTGTCGCATGTTTATGCTACCCGTAGATCTTTTCGATTCTGACGAGCTCCCTCTTTCCTCTTTGTTCCAGGTCCGAATTCCCCAATCGCGGGGACGCATCGATCGCTTTCGAGGAGTACCTCGCGGCCAGTAAAGGTGTCCTGACCGCCAGCGAGATTGCAAAGATCCGTGACCATGTCGGTGTGATTGGCATGGCTGGAACTTGATTGATGTCTAGTGTAACATCTTTTCTTTACTGCAACAATGATCATTTCGTTTCCTTTGGCACCCGTGAATCCTAAAATGACAAGGTCCGCAGTTTTAAATGTCGTCACTGGACACTATTCGTTCATCAGTCATTGGTGCCTTCATCACTTTGGTTGTGCCATCCGCATTCATTTCGTATGTTCCCCAAGAAGAACAAGCGCCGCGTTACTCCGCACTCGTCGAAACTTTCTGTCATGCTTGCACGCTATTTGTTCCGCAATACAGATGGGCTATGCGCGCAACTTGATTTCAAATCGAAGTATATTTTGGACTACATGTAAGGCATGCGCGAACAAGGGTCAAATTTCGGATAGACAAAATCGATCCATGCTCCTTTGACTTCGTATTTATGGATTTTTCTCACTCCACACGACCGACAGATCAGGTTTAGAGTGGCTCGATGTTTGGAACGGGGCCAATGGGAACAACTCGGGATGGATTGACCTGGGTTTCCGATCAGTTTTGCAACTATTTTCCTTGTAGTGAGACCTGAACATACCTGCGGGTGCGACCAGAAGTAGTGCGTCTTGATGTGGTCAAAGTTGGTGGTAGATCTGAAGGCATCATTCTGCCAATACAACCTACGCATCCAGCTGGAGATTAAGATGACAATCAGTGAGCACACAGAGCGCGGAAGACGTGGTGGGCAAAAAAAACTTGCAGATGGATGTTGGGATAGCCGTTGCGAATGGTTCGGATGTTGCACTTGAAATGGGTGACATAGACGGGATCGAATCGTACCTGGTAATTACGACAAAAATTAGTAAACCAATCGTCCAGGGGCGTTCGGTGAACGATCGCTGACAATGGTCACGTAGAGTCTGATGTCGGCCTCTGTCAGTCGATCACCGACGAGATAGGTCTTGTCCTTTAACATGGCCTCGACGCGATCAAGATTTTCGAAGAGAGGCTCGACAGCATCCCGATACGCCGCTTGGCTCTGCGCAAAACCAGCCTTGTAAACGCCATCTGCAACGATGATGTCGACAAACCAGTCAACCAGCGAGTAGGGAGAGAGAAACTAGAAAAAAAAAAGCGCACTGTTGATCCGATCATAGACCCACTCGTTCACCCCGTCGATCTCTGCGCGCAGCGGCGCGGGATAGAGGTCGAGCTGGGCCTTATCGTCCGGGACGAGCGCGTTGAACTCCGTGTTGAGCATGCGGATGATCTCCGACGACTCGTTGTTCACGATCGTGTTGCGCTTCTTGTCCCAGAGCACGGGCACCGTGAAGCGGCCAGAGTAGGCCGGCTCCGCGCGCAGATAGAGGTCCTTCACGTGTCGCGAGTCGTACAGCGGGTCCGCGTCCGCGTCCGGGAACTGGTCCGCCGGGGCGAACGGCCAGCCTTCCGTGCCCATGCGGGGCGAGACGACGGTGAAGGCTAGGGGGGACCACGCGCGTTCCGAGATTGCGTTTTTGGGGTCCGGCTCGGGCTCAGCGGCGAATACGCGGGGACGCAGACGGAAGAGGTTGTCTGCTCACGGATGATATCCTCCAGCCCTTTCAACTTGCGCATGATGAGGGTGCGAGATGCCCAAGCTAAAGGCAAACCGACGCATGGCGTAGTACTCAGCGCACATCACGAGAGGAAGAAGTGATAGCCTGCAGACTTACGGCACGCGTACGACACATAAAGATGATAGCGGTCTGTATCGCATATCGCATATGCGCGTCAACAACAATGCTCAGGGAGATAAGAGGGGTACAGGAGCACCACGTGCCTCTCTCAGGGGGAAATTCTCCGCCGGCCTGGATGAAGTTGCGGAAGGACGACGGGGCGCGCTTGAATGCGCCATCGGATTCTGTGGTCATCCTGGATATATCGGATAGATGGGAGACGTCGCGAGAAGACATGCGAAGTGGGCCGATGTGGGATCGCAAGAGGGGTTTTAACGGAGCGGAAGGAAGGAGTCTGAGGCTCGAGCAGCAGGGGAAGCGCAAACCCCTGAGCCACAACAGGGAAGACATGACTAAGGTGCTTGCGTTTTGGGCTCGATGGATCAGTCAGAAGGTCAGAAGAGTGTCGTATTATATACCTTACGCCGTGCATCTGGACCATGACATACCTACCAGCAGCAAACGGCGTCAGCACCTCCTCCATCCGCGTCCGCGGATTGTCGAGTCTCTCCTTCAAGAAACACCCGACGTTTTATATCACGCGATCTGCCATCAAGCGCCGCGCAGATCTTGCAACTGCGAACAACAAAGTAGCATGGCGACAGTCGCGCATGACCGTTGGATTGCAGGCTCTGGCTGGGCTGGCCTCCATGGTGTTACGTAGAAAGCGCCGTGTCATTACCATAGCATAGCACCTTGAATTCGTAAGCTTTTACTCGTTCCTTTCCGTAACTGCCCGTAGACAGCCGAGCCGCCCTTAGTAAAACTCAGTCAGCATCAGTTTGGAATTTGTATAAGTGGACCCGTAGGGGAGACTATGTTCTCCCGGGGCGAATTAAACCTCCTGTGATAAACTTGCTCTCGCCCTCAGTACTACGAAGCAACGTATATGCGTCAGCAGTTTTCAGACGGACGTTGCACGCGCTGGACTGCTCTAGTAGATGAAAATTTCACGGCATACATACAGCAGATGTCATTAACCTTTTACAGTGATCGCCCTCTAACGACGTAATAAACACATTAGTAAAGGGTGCGCGCACTTTGTCATGGCGATGCGATGGGGCCTTTGACTTCTGATCATTCGCTGGCCCGCTTACCCGCCGGAAGATGGACCCTTTATATTTGCGCCCATTATGCCACGTTCAACTTGCGGTGTTGCCTGGAAATGCGAAAAGTGGACCCAGGACGCACAAGGATAGACTTCGGATGAACAATAATCATCAACGACGACCACGCCAATCAAAATCATCCCCCATGAGCACCTACACCCGTCTTGGACGGCCCAAATGTAAAAAGTGGCTGGGTTTGCGTGGCATCTCGTCGTGGGAGCCGCCATTGTCCTGTTGATCAGGTGTTTTGTTCTAACTTACCGTTGTGGTTTTTTTTGACACCTGCCACTGACCTTGTGTTCGTTTTGTACAAGCCTTCGTACCTTGCCCCACTCGGTGTTCTCGAGTTTACTTTGCAATGGGTGACTCGGAATCCAACGCTTTCCCAGCAGAACAGAACATGTGTTACTCGCGTTACCATCCACGTACGTATAGAAGTTATTAATGGTAGCCTGGTATGTCGCACAGCACAACACCGTGAGAACATCCCGGGTATCATTCGTTAGGGTGAGGTGTATAAATCGTTCCAAGGTCCTCCACATGGTCCACGGATCACAAAGCATCGTAAGCAAAAAATAGTGCAGTCACGAGAACGTGTGCTGAAATGAAAGCATAAACCAAATATCGTCCTAATGTTCCACGAGGGTCCTAAAAAATGAATGCGCCGAGAGCGATCCCAACAATGCTGACAACAAGGCCACCGCCGGGCAGACGGACGGCCAGAGCGGCATTTGAACTTGATGTATTTGTCGCGCCCGCGCTACTAGAACTAGAGGACCTGTCAGCACCAGCGTTCGCGGGGGTGGGCGTGGTAGTAGGAGCCGCCTACGAAACGGAGCAAACGAGATATCAGCGATGAAAACAATGGGGTTGGGGAACCAGAGGGATGGGGATGGTGGGAAACTTACAGATGAAGAATTTGTCGGGGAGGCATTGTTACCAATGCTTGACGTTGTCGCGCAATTTGATGTCGCCGGCGCAGGGTGAGGTTGGGGCGTGTTCCCGTCACCTTGGTGGAAAGTAGATCCACTGTATACACCCATAGGCTACAAAGGAAAGCGCCAATCAGGTGCTGGTATG
>Ga0307510_10012297_pt1 | contig 10150 bp, 3 predicted proteins | sample 12_EM_MG_FD_207224 | JGI IMG/M metagenome (GOLD analysis project Ga0307510, IMG submission 207224) | Populus trichocarpa ectomycorrhiza microbial communities from riparian zone in the Pacific Northwest, United States - 12_EM | ecosystem: Host-associated > Plants > Roots > Unclassified | place...
CTCATCCGATCTTCCATTCACCCCGAGCGCTGCACCCGATGCCGTTGCCGCCGTTCCGCCAGCCGAGGTCATCGTCACCATGAGCCGAATCCCGCGACTCGAAAGCGAACTGCAACGCATCTTCAGCGACGTCTCCGGCGTCGCCATCGAAGACATGACGCGCGAGAGCACGTTCGTCGACCAGGGCCTCGACTCCCTCTCGCTGACGCAGGCCACGCTCGAACTGGAGCGGATGTTCGGCGTGAAGCTGCGCTTCCGGCGCCTGCTCGAAGACCTCGACAACGTCGAGAAGCTCGCGGGCTTTCTCGATGCGCAGCTGCCCGCTGACAAGTTCGCGCCAGTGCCTGTCGCCGCGCCTGCGGTGGCCGCACCCGCCGCCTCAATGGCCCCGATGACCTTGATGCCGGCCGGTGCGCCGATCGCGGGCAACGCGCTGCAGCAGCTCATCCAGCAGCAGATGCAGCTGATGGCGCAGCAGCTCGCGCTGCTTGGCGGCCAGCCGATCACGTTCGCCGCGCCAGCGGCACCGGCCACGACACCCCCGCCGATGCCAGCACTGCCCGCACAGGCCGCGCCGGCTGCCGCGCGCAGTGCCGTGCCAACGCCGACCGCGCCCGAGAGCACGGCTGAAACCCCCGCTGCCACGTCGCTGGTCGAGAAGCCCTTCGGCGCGTCGCCGCGCCTGACGCTGAGCGCCAAGCAGGAATTCACGCCGGCGCAGCGCGCCTGGCTCGACGAGTTCATCCAGCGCTGCGACGCGCGCTTCGGCAAGTCCAAGGCCTTCAGCCAGAAGTACCGCAAGGTCATGGCCGACCCGCGCGTCGTGACCGGCTTCAACCCGCTGTGGAAGGACCTGGTTTACCCGATCGTCGTCGACCGCTCCAAGGGCGCGCGGCTGTGGGACGTGGACGGCAACGAGTTCATCGATCTGTTGTCGTGCTTCGGCGCGAACCTGCTCGGCTACCAGCCCGACGATGTGCGCGAGGCGATGATCGAGCAGCTCAAGGCCGGCATCGAGGTCGGCCCGCAGCACCCGGACGCGGCCGAGGTCGCCGAGCTGATCGCCGAGTTCACCGGCATGGAGCGCATCGCGTTCTGCAACACCGGCTCCGAAGCCGTGATGGGTGCGATGCGCATTGCGCGCACCGTGACCGGCCGCAAGACCATCGCGATCTTCAGCAACTCCTACCACGGCATCTTCGACGAGGTCATCGTGCGCGGCACCAAGCAGCTGCGCTCGCTGTCGGCCGCGCCCGGCATCCTGGCCAACGCGGTCGAGAACATCCTGGTGCTGGACTACTGCAACGACGACTCGCTGCGCATCCTGAAGGAGCGCGCCCACGAGCTGGCGGCCGTGATGATCGAGCCGATCCAGAACAAGTACCCGACGATGCAGCCGCGCGAGTTCGTGAAGTCGCTGCGCGGCATTTGCGACAACGCCGGCTGCGCGCTGATCTTCGACGAGGTCGTCACGGGTTTCCGCGTCGCACCCGGCGGCGCGCAGGAGCTGCTGGGCGTTCGCGCCGACATCGCGACCTTCGGCAAGGTCATCGGCGGCGGCCTGCCGTTCGCAGCCATCGGCGGCGCATCGCACTGGATGGACGCGCTCGACGGCGGCCACTGGCAATACGGCGACGACTCGTACCCCGAGGCCGGCGTCACCTACTTCGCCGGCACCTTCGTGCGGCATCCGCTCGCGCTGGCCGGCGCCAAGGCCTCGCTGCTGCACCTGAAGCGCGGCGGCCGCGAGCTCTATCGCACGATCAACGACCGCACGCAGGCCATGATCACGCGGCTCAACACCGCGTTCGCGGCGCGCGGTGCGCCGGTCAAGGCGGTGCACTGCGCCTCGCTGTGGCGCCTGTCGTGGGACGACGGCCAGAAGTACGTGAGCCTCTTCTACTGGCTGGTGCGCTACCACGGGCTGCACCTGTACGAACAGTTCGGCCACTTCGTCACCGAAGCAATGGGCGAGGCCGAGACCGACCGCATCTTCCAGGTCTTCACCGCCGCCATCGACGAGCTGATGGCGCTCGGCCTGATCACCCCGCGTGAAGGCGGCCCGGCGCCGCGCAACGCGGGCGATGGCGAGTCGACCCTGACCGAGGGCCCGCTCACGCCAGGCCAGACCGAGCGCTGGCTGGCCGGCGCGTTCGACCCCGCCGCGCGGCGTGCGTTGAACGAGTCGCTGTGCGTCGGTCTGCAAGGCACGGTCGACAGCGTGGCGATGAAGGCGGCGCTGCAGGACGTGCTGAAACGCCACGAGGCCTTCCGCGTCTCCTTCGACCTCGACCAGCCGATGCAGCGTCTCGCGCCGCCCGCGCCTGTGCCGGTCGCAGAGGTCGACCTGCGCTCGCAACCCGACGCCGATGCCGCGCTCGACGCGTTCTGCACCGCAGCCAGCCGCCGCGACTTCCCCGTCGACCAGGCGCCGCTCGCGGCCGTGAGCCTGCTGCATCTGGCCGACGGCCGCACCGTGGTGCATGTGGTGGCCAGTCACCTCGTGTTCGACGGTTGGGCCTCCAGCGTCTTCAACGCCGAACTCGCCGAAGCGTATCGCGCCCGCAGCATGGGTCTGCAGATGCAGCTGCCGCCGGCCGCTTCGCCGCTGCTGTTCGGTGTGCAGGAACAGGCGCGCTTCGAAGGTGCCGAAGGCCAGGAAGCGCTGAGCTTCTGGCGCGAGCAGTTGCGCAACCCGCCGCCCCCGCTCGCGCTCGGCGACCTCACGCCGCCCAGCCCACGCCAGTACGCGGCCGACACGGTGCGTGTGAACATCGACGGCCCGTCGTTCACGCAACTGCGCACCCAGGCACGCCAGGCCAAGGCCACGCTGTTCCAGCTGCTGCTCACCGCGGTCACCATCATGCTGCGGCAGCGCAGCGGCCAGCCTGATTTCGTCGTCAGCATCCCGTATGCGAGCCAGAGCCTGCAGACGCACGGCCCGCTGATCGCCGACGGCGTGCTCGACCTGCCGCTGCGCCTCGGTTGCAGCGCCGACGACACCGCTGCCGCCGTTCTCAAGCAGGTGCGCACGCGCCTGATGGACGCGCTCGACCACCCGCTGATGACGCAGGGCACCGTGGCGCGCGAACTCGGCATCCGCAGCGCGGGCGATCGGCCGCCGCTGACGGGCGTCTACTTCAACCTGAACCCGCGCGTCGATCTGTCGGCCTACGCGCCGCTGAAGGCGAGCATGCACGAGGGCCGCAAGGCCGGCACGCTGAGCGAACTGTTCTTCAACTTCTACGAGAAGGACGACGCGCTCACGCTCGACCTGCACTACAGCCGCGATTTCTTCAGCCCGGCACGCGCGCAGGCGCTCGTCGACGCGCTGGTGCAGCAGTGCGCTGCACTCGCGCAATCGCTGGCAACGACTGTCGGTGCGGCCGCACCCGCAGCCGCAGTGACGGCAAGCGCGAGCGCGAAGACCACCCCTGCGATCGACCCGCGCCTGCTGGCCTGGAACCAGACCGCCGTGCCGCAGGAACCGCGCGCGCGCATCGAATCGTGGATCTCGCAGCAGGCCGCACGCACGCCGGACGCCGTGGCCATCGTGGCGCGCGGCACGCCCCTGAGCTACCGCGCGCTCGAATCGCGCGCCAACCGTTTCGGCAACCTGCTGAAATCGCGTGGCGTCGGGCCCGGCATGCTGGTCGGCATCGGCATGAGTCGCGGCCTCGATCTCGTGCCGGCGCTGCTGGGCGTGCTGAAGACCGGTGCCGCGTACGTGCCGCTCGACCCGGGCTTTCCACGCGAGCGCCTGCACTACATGGCCGAGGACGCCGAGCTGCGCCTCGTCATCACCGAGGCCGTGCACGCCGATCTGTCGGGCCTGCCGCGCGCGCAGCAGATCCGCATCGACGACGACGCCGCCGCGATCGCCGCTGCGTCCGATGCCGGCGTGAACGCGCCGTCCGGGTGGGCCGACGACGCGCCCGCCTACGTAATCTACACCTCCGGCTCCACCGGCAAGCCCAAGGGCGTGGTGCTGCCGCAGCGCGCCGTGTGCAATTTCCTCGCGAGCGTGAAGCGCGAGCCCGGCATGCACGCCGGTGACAAACTGCTCGCGGTGACGACGCTGTCGTTCGACATCGCGGTGCTCGAACTCTTCCTGCCGCTGATCAGCGGCGCGCGCGTCGTGCTCGCGCAGCGCGACGACGCGATGGACGGCGAAGTGCTCGGCAAGCTGATCGCCGACCAGGGCATCAACGTGATGCAGGCCACGCCGACGACCTGGCACATGCTGCTCGATGCGAACTGGAAGGCGCCCGCAGGCATGCGCGCGCTGTGCGGTGGCGAGGCGCTGCCGCCGTCGCTGGCCAAGCGCATGCTCGACGCCGGTGTCGAGCTCTGGAACATGTACGGCCCGACCGAGACCACGGTGTGGTCGACGCTGTCGCGCGTTATCGATGCGAGCGCGCCCATCGTCATCGGCAGGCCGATGGACAACACCAGCGTCTGGATCCTCGGCGAGGACATGCGCCCGATGCCGATCGGCGGCGAAGGCGAGATCTGCATCGGCGGCGCAGGTGTGGCGAACGGCTACTTCAAGCGGCCCGAACTCACCGCCGACCGATTCGTCGTCGACCCGTTCGACAGCACGCCCGGCGCGCGCCTGTACCGCACCGGTGACCTCGGCCGCTGGCGCGAGGACGGCACGCTGGAGCATCTGGGCCGGCTCGACTTCCAGGTGAAGATCCGCGGCTACCGCATCGAACTCGGCGAGATCGAAGCCAGCCTGGCCGCACAGGCTGGCGTGGCGCGCAGCGTCGTGATCCCGCGCGAAGACACGCCCGGGGATGTGCGCCTCGTCGCTTATGTGGTGGCGCAAGCCGGCGCCGCGCTGGAGCCACAGCGGCTGCGCGATGCGCTGCGCGGCAACCTGCCCGACTACATGCTGCCGCACGCGGTGGTGGTGCTGGAGACGCTGCCGCTGCTGCCCAACGGCAAGATCGACCGCAAATCTCTGCCGGCGCCGGTGAGCATGGCTGCAGCAGCCAAGCCGAACGGCGCGGCCCCGCGCAACGAGCTCGAACGCACGGTGGCCAAGGCCATGCAGACGGTGCTGAAGGTCGGCGACATCGGCATCGAGGACGACTTCTTCACGCTCGGCGGCCACTCGCTGCTGGCAGCACGCCTGATCGGCCAGATCAACCGCGAGCTCGGCCTGCAGCTGAGCCTGCGCACGCTGTTCGAATCGCCGACGGTCGAGAAGCTCGCGCGTGCCGTCGAACAATCGCGTGGCGCCGACGCCGCGCCGGCGCGCCCACCCATCGTGCGCCAAGCCGTGCAAGACACCGCGCCGCTGACGCTGATGCAGGACCGCGTGCACTTCTTCGAGCGCATGCACCCGGGCCGCGTGGCTTACCACTCGCCCGCCGGTCACCGCCTGCGCGGCCACATGGACCTCGAGGCCTTCAACCGCGCGTTCGGCGAGATGGTGCGCCGACAGGCGGCGTTCCGCACCGCCATCGTCCCGCAGGGCGACGACTACGTGCAGCGCGTCGATGCGCACTCGGACATGAGCCTGCTGCCGTTGACCGACCTCAGCGGCGTGCCCGAAGCCGAGCGCGAGGCCGCGCTGCTGCGCGACATGAAGGCGCTCGTGGCGATCCCGTTCGCGATGGACCGCGCGCCGCTGTTCAGCGCCCGCCTGTATCGCCTGGCCGACGACCACCACGCGCTCTTCTTCATGGCGCACCACGTGGTGTGGGACGGCTGGTCGTTCGACGTGCTGTACGCCGAGATGGCGGCGCACTACGCCGCGTTCGTGCAGGGCCAGCCGACGCCGTTGCCGGAACTCTCGGTGTCGTACGGCGACTTCGCCCACTGGCACAACGCGTGGATGGGCAGCGACGAGATCGCGCAGCAGACCGAGTTCTGGAAGCGCCACATCTCGTCCGCACCGCCGCAGAAGGCGCCGTTCGCCGATCACCCCGATCGGCAACTCGCCACCGGCAAGGGCGGCACCGAATACCTCGCGCTGTCGGCCGTTCACTCCGAGCAGATCCGCCAGCTCGCGCGTCAGACCGGCAGCACCGTCAGCATCGTGATGCTCTCGATCTACACGGTGCTGATGTCGCAGTGGATGCGCGACCCGGCGCCGGCCATCGGCCTGCCGGTGCGGGGGCGGCCCGCACCGGAGCTCGAAGGCGTGATGGGCTTCTTCAACAACATGCTGCCGATGCGCTTGCCGGTGGATGCGTCGCTGAGCTGCACCGACTGGATCAAGGCCGTGCGCCGCCAGGTCACCGAGGCCATCGCCAACCAGGACGTGCCGTTCGAGCTCGTCGCACGCGATCTGGCGCTGGGTGCGGGCAACCTCTACCAGGTCCTGTTCAACTTCCAGGACCTGCGCGATCGCCCGACGCAATGGGGCCCGCTGGCGCACGAGCGCATCAACGTGATGCAGGACGGCGCCACCGAGAACCTCAACTTGTGGATCGTCGAGTCGGCCGCCGGCATTTCGGGCGGCATCCAGTACGACGCCGACCTCTTCATGCCGGACACGGCGGTCGCGCTTTGCGAGCGCCTGGTGAGCCTGCTGGAGCGGATGGTGCTCAGCCCGCAGCAGTCGGTGCAGCAGTTGCTGCAGATCACGGCCGCCGAGGCGGCGCTGCTCGACCACTGGAGCCAGCGCGTGCAGGCCGTCGCTGCCGCGGATGCCGCCGACGCTGGCGATGCCGACGATCTGCTCCGCTCGGTCGCGGCGCGCATGGCAGCGGCACCGACGGCCATCGCGATCCGCGACGAGGCCAACGTGCTGAGCCTGGGCGAGTTCGACGCACGCGCGCGGCAGGTCGAAGCGTTGCTGCGCCCTCACCTCGGCACCACCGGACAGACCGTGCTCGTGAGCATCTCCGATCCGGTCGCGCAGCTGGTCGCCGACTTGGCGGTGCTGCGCTGCGGCGCACGCTTGCTGAGCGTGTCGGCGGGCGTGGCCGAGCGGCGCTTTGCAGACATCCTGCAGACGGAGAAGATCGCCGCCGTCGTGTGCGATTCGTGGGTGCAGTTGAGCGTGCCGGCGGGTGTGGCGCGCGTCGATGCCACCCAGGTCCCGGGTGTGCGCAATTTGCCGCGACCCGCCGCACCCGAGTGGTCGGCACCCAACGCGCGGCTTCGCGCCATCGACAGCGCGGAACTGTCGGCGCTGTCGGCGGGCCTGTCGCTGTCGCTCGGGTCGCAGCAGCGCGTGCTTTGCATAGACAGCAGCCGTGCCCGCGGCTGGCAGTTGGCGCTGGCGCTGATCGCGCTGGCCGGCGGCTCCGAGCTGGTGCTCGGCAAACGCGACCTCGATCGCAGCGGCGCTGCGGTGTTGGCGCTGGTGCGCGGGGAGAACATCAAGGCGCTGCACCTGTCGGCGAACGCCTGGCGTCGCGTGCTCGCGTCGTTGAACGGTGCGCAGCTGCCGATCAAGGCCATGCTCGACGTGACCGAAACGTCGCCCGAGCTCGTCGAGTCGCTGATCGCCGCCGGCTGCAGCGTCGTCTCGATGTACCGCGCCGCCGACACCGGGCTGCCGGTAGCGGCTGGCCTGATCGCCGATGCGCAGGACACGACCGTGTTCGGGCTCCCGTTCGCGAACGGATCGCTGCGCATCGTCGATGCACAGGGCCTGCGCGTTCCCGCGGGCATCGCCGGCGAACTGCGGCACGGCGCAGCCGCGTCGCCCACCGGGGCGCTCGCGCGCTGGCGCAACGACGGCGTGCTCCAGTACCTCGGCGAGACGACGAACACGGCGGCCATCGACGGTTACCGCATCGCGCTGGACGAACTCGAGCGCAGGCTCGATCGGCACCCGCAGGTCGCGCAGTCGCTGGTCACCGTGCGGACCGACCGCGAAGGCCTGCTGCAGCTCGCCGCTTACATCGTGCCGACCGAAGGCGGCCCCACGGCCGCGGCGATGCGCGTTCAGCTGCGCGGCGCTGCGCCGGATCATTTGCTGCCGATGGTCTACCCCGAGCTCGCGGCAATTCCGCGGCTCGCCAACGGTGACGTGAATCTGAGCGCGCTGCCGTCGGCCTCGGTCATTGGCGCCGGTTCGGGCGGCAGTGGCGAACGCGAGAGCGCCAGCACGCCGACCGAGATCATCGTCGCCGACATCTGGAAGAAGGTCCTCAAGATCGAGCGCGTCAGCGTCAACGACAACTTCTTCGATCTGGGCGGCCACTCGTTGCTGGCGATGAGCGTGGCCTCGGAGATCAAGGCGCGGCTGGGCAGCGACCTCAATCTGCGTCAGCTCATCTTCGAGAGCCTGGGGCAGATCGCAGCATCGCTGAAGGAAGACAGCGCGCCGGCAGCGCTGCCTGTCGTCGTGCCCAAGCCGAAGGGCTGGCTGCAACGGGTTGTCGCCAGACTGCAATCCTGAACACGACGACAACGCCCTCCGACCCCCGGCCGCCGGTGGCTGGCACGACAGAGCTGCCGCCGCTGGCGGGGACGCGGCTGTGGCTCGTCGACCTCGATGGCGGCTCGGCGCTCGACGACTGGCTCTGCCTCGATGCGGACGAGCAGGCCCGCGCCGCGCGCTTCGTGTTCGAGCACCACCGTCGGCGCTACGTCGCGGCGCACGCCGCGTTGCGCCGCTTGCTCGCGGTCCACACCGGCCGGTCGCTGGAGCAGGTCCGCTACCTCGTCGGCGAATTCGGCAAGCCGCATCTGGTGGACGGCGCCGACTGCAGCTTCAACCTCAGCCACAGTGAGGATGTCGGCCTGATCGGGATAGCCGACAGTGGCGACGGCGGCGACATCGGGGTCGACGTCGAGGTGCTTCGGCCCGTACAAGACGCGCGCGCGCTCGCCGTCGACAATTTCACGCCCGCAGAGCAGGGAACGTTGTCTGCCGCCAACGCATCAGAGCGTGATCTGGTCTTCTTCTGGGGCTGGACGCGAAAGGAAGCATGTCTGAAAGCGATCGGCAGCGGGCTCAGCATTCGACCCGCCAGCTTCGAAGTGGGACTGACCGGCGCCATTCGGGATGTCACCATCCCGACGCCGCAGAAATCCGCTACGGTGAGGGTTCAGTCATTCCGTCACGGCCCCCGGATATTGGGGGCTCTGGCGCGCACTGTTGATTGCTATAGTCCAGCCCGCCTGACGCCTGCCTGACACGTTCTGTACACAATGTTGCCGCTCTACTTCGGTCCGCCCTCACGCCGCCTGTTCGGCGCGTTCCATGAAGGCAGTCCGGGACGCGCGCAAAGCCTGGGCGTGCTGCTGTGCAACCCCTTCGGCCAGGAGGCGATTCGCACGCATCGCCTGTACCGGGTGCTTGCCGGCCGGCTCGCGCAGGGCGGCGTCCACGTGCTGCGCTTCGACTATTTCGGCACCGGCGACTCGGCGGGTGACGATGCCGCCGCCGATCTCGATTCGTGGCAGCAGGACATCCTGATCGCCCAGCAGGAGTTGCAGCGCCTGAGCGGTGCGAGCGAGTTCACCTGGATGGGCGCGCGCCTGGGCGCTGCCGCCGCGATTCGCGCAGCGCAACAAGTGGATGCACCTGTGCCGCACCTGGTGGCCTGGGACCCCATCGTGAACGGCCCGAGCTACGCCGAGCTGCTGCGTCACAAGCATGTCGACGCACTCGAGATCAGCTACAGCCTGCCCGACCCGAACTGGCGCCAGCAGCTGCAGAAGGAGCCAGCGTCGTTTCGCGATGAAGCCATCGGCGTGGCCATCTCGCCCGCGATGCGTCGCCAACTCGCCGCACTGCAGGAACGCACGCTCGCCATCCCGCCGAGCACCGATGCCTTCGTGATCGCCGATCCCGCCGACCGCGCCGTGCGTGGGTGGGCCGATGCCCAGCGGGCGGGCGGCGCGCGCATCGAAGACATGGCGCTGCCGCAGTCGCTCGAATGGACCTCCGACGACTCGCTGAACGCCGCGCTCGTGCCGGCTCAGGCCGTGCAGCAGTTGCTGCTCGCGATCGACCGCTGACATGACAGAAGCACCCGTCCTGTTCGGCCCCGAAGCGCATCTGATGGGCATCCTGACGGCCCCGGAGACGTCGTCGTCGGTCGCGTGCCTGCTCCTGAACGTCGGCGTGACCCACCGCGTCGGGCCGCGCCGGTTGAACGTCAAGCTGGCGCGCCAGTTGGCAGAGATCGGCATCACGAGCCTGCGCCTGGATTTGTCCGGCATCGGCGACAGC
>Ga0307510_10012299_pt1 | contig 10149 bp, 12 predicted proteins | sample 12_EM_MG_FD_207224 | JGI IMG/M metagenome (GOLD analysis project Ga0307510, IMG submission 207224) | Populus trichocarpa ectomycorrhiza microbial communities from riparian zone in the Pacific Northwest, United States - 12_EM | ecosystem: Host-associated > Plants > Roots > Unclassified | place...
ATCGGCCTCCGAGCCGAGCCGGAGCTCGGAGCGACGCCAAACACTGCGTCTCGCGCGTCGTACATGCGCTTGCGAAGCCCCTCCTCGTCTGCCGCGAGCATGAGCTTGAAGATGTCCGTCGTGCTCTGCGCGTATTGCTTGATTTGCGTCTTCGCCGATGGGTTGAGGATCGCCAGGCCGGCGTACACGTGCCATTTGTTTGAGAAGATCCGTAGCATGATGTTGACCTTCACGGTCTCGATACCACCGGCATAGTATCCGTGCTCCCATGGGTACGATGAGGCACTTGCCCACGCCGTCCCCATACTTCGCGAGGAAATCAGACACGATATCCACGGAAACTTCGGCGGGTGGACGTACCTAAGAAATGCAGCGTGAGTGACAGCCTGCGTGTTGGCGGTCACCTCGTCATGTTCTTCGTATGACATGTAGACGTAGCGACACTGTAGAGGCCTTAAGATGTTCTCAACTAAAGTGAGCGCGGAGTCAGGAGCCCTATGTTTGATCAGGACCTAAAATATAGTAAATAACGTGCTTCCTAGGGTGCACGAAGGTCAGGCGTACCAATGGCTGACCCTTCGCTGGCACACTCGGTCCATGCAACGAATGGCAAGAAACGATATGGACGTCTTCTGGTAGATGTTGTTCGAATGCTACGCGCTCTGGTGCCTTGACCGACGTCTGGCCAGCGACGATAGCCCCGACCTTGGTAGCTGGGTGACCGTCTAGATCCGAACGACGCTGACGTAGCCGACCAACTCACAGGGCCCGTACTGTGCGACGACTTTGTTGATGTACTCCGCCTCAACGGAGTACACGATAAAATCCGACGTTCGTGAGACATAGTGGCCATCGTGGAGAACATTTATCCCGGGATTGTCTGAGAGATCGAGTTACAGGTTGTAGTACAGCTGAGGGGCTTGACAAGTATTACCCTTATATGTGTCTCTCAATGATTCATACATCTCGGGAACATCGGAGACATTGATCCTACAGAGTTCTCTGACTAGGCGTGTGGGAGAAGGGAATATATACTCACTTTTTCCACCCAGCGGCTGAGAGATATCTAGCGTACATCTTTCCCATCGCTCCCATTCCAATAAGCCCAATGGTGGGCTGTTCGTCCACCGGGCTTTCCGGCGTCACGTCTGGACATATCATGTTGCAGAGGTGCCGTGGAGGGTGATACGAATAAGTGGATGGAGGCAAGGAGTCTCGTATTTGGGTTTGGCGTTCCGAGTCTGAGGTGTCATCGCGTGACAGGACCGTTCCGACAAAGTCGGAAGTTGCTCTACTTCCCATTGCTTGGCACCCAGGCTATGAGACGATAAAGAAATAGGGGAACTGTATGTTCATCGTTGTGTGTACAGCAGGCAGGACCGTACAAGGGCACAAGAACTACAATCAGATGCCGGATCAAACACTGGAAAGTTGGACCGAACATCCGTAAGATCATGATCGAGATATATTTTGGTACTGCAACGACGCAGAGTCGTATTCCGTCTGAAATATGCGGAGTCTCTGATTCATCATATATCTACGAAATTGATTAGGACTCCCCCTCCATCGCGCCAGAATAAAAAAGCCACTGCACTCACGTCATGAGCTCTGTCACATAGTCTCTCACCAAACCTACACTCTCCGGGTCCATCGTAGACCCTGCGACCATGGACGGCAAGCTCACTAGGTAGTGAAGCATTGTTGGGTTAGCAGCCATTTCTGTCGAGGGTCACAATAGACGACAAACCAATCATTCGCAAGAGATGCTCTGCGCCGTAAATGGCGCTCATCTCGCGCTCTTGGTTGACCTGCACCGTCGGGCCCGTCACATATCGCTTGCGCACTTCTGCGTACTGCGGCCGCTCGAAGCGGTAAAGGAGGTTGGACCCCAGCGCCTTGTCAAAATATACTTGTAGGCCTGATACAATCGTTGGAAGGACCACTTGTGGGTCACGGAGGCTGGGGGTGAACGAGAACGCCTTTAGATGAATAGTCCAGGGACCCGGGAGAGATGGGAGGGCCACCTTACTTTGGTGGGGGAGAACCAAGAATGTGTTCCTTGAATTCTTCAAGTATTTCCGCGACAGTGGGACTTCGAGGTAGGGTGACCAACTGACGCAGGGCGGGGCGAGCTTAGGGCCCAGAAGCTAGCCATGCGAGGAGGCCTCACCTGGTTGTTCTTCGTCACTGCCTCCCAATCGTCCACGAGGAGGACTTTGAGCGTGTCCGGCACCACCAATCGCATCTCCGGCCTTCGCGTCCCGTCGTCGTCATCCCGCCCCCTCTTGGTCCCGCGCCCGCCCTCCTTACGTCGTCCTCCTCCCGCTTGTGCTCCACGAGCCGAGGTGGCGGTTTTCGATGCGGACGCGCTGGCCGACGTGGCAGCAGCTTGCGCCTTGGAAAGGTCCTTTTGAAGGGCCAAGTTGGTCTCGTTGAATTTGAGGAGACGCGCCGTGGGGACCCATTCGTCCCAGCTACAAAAAGAAACAAAAAAAACAAAAGGGTGAAAAGTCAGAGAGCGAGACAATGTGGCACACGCGCGAGTATGGGGGGAGGGGTTCGGGAGACGCACGTCTGCTTCCAGCCTTTGTAGTGCACGAAGTAATGGGCTCCGACGGTCTCTAGTTTTGTGTTCGTTTCGTCCCAAACTTCGCATTTGAGGACTTTTGCCTCGTAGACGAGGGGTCCGTGATAGCAGAGGACGCGCTCGTTGACTGAGAAGGATGGGGCTGACATGACCAGCTATGACTTGGCTGAGCCGTGTCAACCGTGTGAGCCTGCTGGCAGGGTGTCGCGATGAGGCCAAGACGCGGCCTTGTTCCGGGGTACTAAAAGGAGGCGCCTGAACGTTCCAAGTCTGGTTCCTCTGAAGAGTGGTTGCGGGGTGAGCGTTTCTGCTACGCGAACTCACGGCGTAGATGTATGTATGAATGTTCGCTTCGGGGTCAACGTTCAAAGCGGACTATTACGGTATCTGTACAACTACTGCTTTGTATGGTCTCTACCCTCGAAAAATTATTCGAAAAGCCCAATGACAGCACAACCTTTATCACACATCGCGATCCATACATCAGAGTTATGAAATCAGCACCCCTTCCCCCTTCTCATCCACCAACACCAACTTCGCGAATTCCAGAATTCGAATAGCTTTCGCACAAACCCTCGGATCTTCAATGGGCCCATCCTCTCTGAACTCCCACTGGCCCAACGTTCGGCGGACCCCCATTGCTCGGGGAGCATCACAGTACACCTTCATATAATCGATGTCTGTCAGCCGACCTTTTGAAGCACTAATAATCGGTACGGGGGACGAAGGTTCTGAGGGCGTCATTTCGGTCTCTCTGTTCGCAGGGAGATAGGCCGACTCGGAGTCAGCGGACCCTCCTTGCGAACCAGCATGGTCCGATCGCGGAGCGGCACAGAAAGAGAGGGACAACGGTCCCGTCACCGAACCAGGTGTTTCCGAGCAAGATCTCAAAAACGCCCAAAACTGGCGTAGTGAACCGTGAGTCCAGACGACGTCCGACTCGCTGCGTCCTCCTGGCAACGGCGCTAACGGGTGGCCCAAAGCGACGCTGGCCCTGGAAACGCCGTCCCAAGGTGGCCGCCCGCGTACGGGTATCAGCCAGGCAACACGGGCATACGCGGACGCGAACAGAGCCTCGATGGAAGACGCGGTCCTTGGCGGAATCGGCACGGAAGAAGGTGGAGGGTGGCCGTCGAGCGGGGTACACGGCAATGCGCGGGGATCCGACGGCTCGGAGTCGAGAGGCGCAGGAATATAATGGGGCTTTGGTGGACGACCTTCGTAAGCATATGGAGCACGGCTCTGGATGGATCATCGAGTACCAGGGGTATCAGCTCGTCAAGGGGCCCCGTGTCTACCTCCACCTTCGCACGCTTTGTCGGAGGCCGACTCGGAGATGAACTGCCAAGCGACCAACGGCGGTCGCGGCCCCCCCTCGGAACGGCAGCATCGCCACCTACTGGGGAGTACGAGCGTAAGCGGAACAGCGAGCTTTCGAAGGGGTTCAGATCGGCGGTACAGAACTTCTCCGATTCGGAGGAAGGAGTGCCCCACCCCTTCGCGATACTAGACGTGAGGGCAGCCGCAGTCGGGACCAGCGGAGGCGCAGGGAGATAAGTATATGCGTTTTTAAAGAGGCCTGTGCATGGGTCCAGTGAATCAAGCACCGAGAAATATGGGAGAGTGGTGCCCACAATCTTGTAGTTTTCTGGCGTTTGGCGTATGCCACCCAATAGTTTCACATCCGGCATGAGCAACTGCCCAACCTCGAGAGAGTAAAGTGGCATCGTTTTTGGCCACATCAAAATCAGTCTCGGAGGGCTGTACTTGACGCCCGACTACTGGAGAGAGTGTATGAACGGTAATCGAGTCTTTGCTCATGGAGGAGGTACAAGTAGGAGCACAGAAGTCAACTTGAGACCCTGGCCTCGTCATCAAAATACATTCAGGTGCATCAGTTTTCGTACACAAACCCCTGCAATACGTCTATAAAAAAATAGTATGGTATCTAGGACATGTTAGAGAACAAACTAGCATAACGATCAAATCCGGGTCATTATAGTATATAGTGCCAAATGCAAGTCTAGCTCGAAAAAAAAAACTACCTATCCTTCTTCGCCTCCTCTAACTGCAGGGAAAGGCCCACATCCACGATTGCCGACACCTCCGATTCATCACCTCCGAGCGGCTTGTTGGCTATTAGCGGTGACACGGGCTCTGATTCTGTCTCGGACGGGTCCATTATTGGGCTTGAGCGTTGCGATTTGCTTTGTGCTTCCGCCAGCTCTTTGCGCAGCGCTTCCAACTCACGTTCAAACCTACGCATTGTCAGAGATTTAAGTGTGCCATGCGAACAACAGACGTACTTTCGACCGAAGACTTCGATGTAGAATCCCCCTCCGTTCCACACGCTCACACTAAGTATGAGCAAGAGGTATGCACCCGACCAGAACGGAGAGTCATATAGAACAAAGACGGGGGGGACATCCGTAAGAACAGCGTAGGCTTCAACGTTGACGCGTTGTTAGTACGACGTATAGAAACGACTTAGCCTGCACTCACCAAATTGTCCGAGCATAAAGTATAATTCCCTGTTCTCTGGATTGACTTTGGAGAGGATGTTGCCAACCAGACCAGGCTTTTTAAGCATCCAGTGTAGTGATGTGGTGCGTTGACCCGACTCGACTTTCTTGCGTCGATCGACGTACACGAGCTAAAATATCATGAGCTTAGTGAAACATGACAACTACAACGAACTAACCTTCCAATACAGAAGCTGCCATACAAGATCTAACGGAACTGATTAGCCTGGTGATCAGATGAACATGTCTGTTCTCACAGATGGCGCTGCTTAGTAGAAGTGCTCGCCAAGGTTGCAAATGGGGAAGCTGCTTCAATGCAGGGAACCGCTCCTCGGCGCCTGGGTAGAAATGCCTAACAAATCTAAATCAGACAAGTTGGAAAAAATAATGACAGAGGCAAGACGCACCGGATCACTGTGAACGTAAAAGGGGGATATATGTGTATGAATAGGCTTATCACCTTGTCCGAATCGTGAAAGACAAGGCTGTTCCGCCACGTGATGATAGCACTCGCAACGGCACCATGGCTAAGACAGTAACATGCGACGAAGAGAGCGGGAGATTGGGGGAGGAACCATAGGAATACAAAATTTAGGATGTTGACATAGTAGCATAAGTCAAATAGGAAGTAGTGCCATTGCAGCTTCTTGTACTTGTAGAATCGATAAGGCAGAAGACAGAGCCCTGCAGTATATGAAATATGGACGTATCTGGAAGATGTTTTGATATGACATGCCATGGGGGAGGAGCCGTAAACTTACTGTGGGGCTAGACCGAATAACAGGGCGGAAACTACCAGGGACATGACCCCGAAGAAGAAACTGATCTTCTCGCGCGTGCGGACAACTTTGGTAGATTGCCATGCCGCAGCTAGAGATGCCATGCGTGTGGACACCTGCAAAGGCTTGGCGACCAGGCTAGACTCATCCGCAGTGTAACATACCTTTAGCCTCAGCTTGAGGACCTCACGCTCGAAATTCTCTGCGAGTATATCGGGGCTCGGGGGTTTCCCTTTGAATATCTCGTTGAGAGCGAGCTCTGCTCGCATCTTGAGTTTGTCCTTCCGCTTCGAGATGTTGCGCTGCAAGAGATCCAGGCGTGAATCCCAGTACGTCTCTAATGTGTCTGCGGTACCGAGTCGAGCACAATGGCTATCAGATGGAGATCCCGTAGAGACAGGCATGGTGTGATGGGGCTCACCTAGTAGCGTAAAGGCATTACTATACTCTGACCCATCCTCGGAGAAGAGGTTTTCTAAAGAGAATGAGCCCATGGGGAAATTATGAGGAGACTCTGGACGGGACGGAGGAGTGGGCGGTCTTGAATATTCTGTAGACATTGTGATTCATGGACTGTGTGGTCGTGGGAGAAAGGGAACAAAAGGAGTTTGTGTGGTGAGGCGAGGCAGACCGACAAGGAAACGCGTCAAAGTGGTGAGTCGACGTGGACCCGCGGGGAACCAATTAGACAGTCACTTAGTCGCTTAGTCATAACACGTCCACATTCCAAAAATCGAAAATCCATTAAAGCGAGCATATTACAATGTCCCTAGACCCAATCAAAGCAATATAGACCCGACTATCTTACATTGTACCCCACTGACCATTGACGCCCCCCTGCCCAACAGGAGCACTAGCATAGCCGTTTGGTGGTTTAGTCAACCAACTAGTGAAAGGATTCCCTGCCACAGACCCCCCACTCGGCTGCACGTTCCCAAATTGGGGTGGCTGTGGTTGGAAAGGCATCTGGGTTGGCTGTTGTAACAATTGCGGCTGCTGGAAGGGGCTTTGTGCTGGCTGTTGAAATGGCGATCCTGTGAAGGGGACAGGTGACGGAGTGGCTGTCATAAATGGCGCCTGCGGTTGAGGAGACAACGTGGGCTGGGGCTGTCCGGCTGCATTGAAGAACGGATTTGTAACTGACGGAGAGAAGGTTGGTTGCTGGGCTTGCGGTGCAAACGAAGGCTGCTGGGGAAGTGATGTCCCGAATGGCAACGTTGAAAGGAAATGATTCTGTTGAGTCTGAGCCACCATCTGCGTAAACGGGTTGACTCCACTGGCGCCAAGGGCGTAAGGCGATTGCACGGTCGATGTGGTAACGCCTTGGCCCAAAACGTCTGTGCCCGGAGAGACGCCGGAAACCAAACTGGGGTTAAGCGAGGCTAGACCAACACTGGGAGACGCCGTTGCGAAGTTGGAGCCCAGGCGAGAATTTCCCGCACCGGAATATGCATTTAAATGCGGCATGTGGACAGATCCAGAAGTAGAGGTCATAGATGACAGGTATTGCAATGGTAAAGTAGGGGTCTGGGTCGAACTTTGTAATGAGGCAAGGTCGGACCATACGCCACCCATAGGAGGTTGTGGTAACTGGGGTGGAGGGGGTATTGGTTGAGAGACCGAGCGATTCATTGTGGTGTAACTGGTGTTGGCTGGTGCGCTGGGTGGCATCGTCGGTGTGCGAGTGGGTGCAGCTGGTGCCGAGGTCGCGGAAGGAAGTGAAGGTTTGGCTGACTGTGACGTCTGGGATCGTGATGGACTCCGTGGCATCGAGGAGGAGGATGTTGACGATTTTATAGAGGAAGCCGATCGGGATGGTCCAAGATGAGCAGCAACGATAGCAGATCGGTCTGCACGATTGACAAAGCGCTTAAACTCGTACTTGTCTGGAAGTGTCAAACAGGCGTCAGTGTCAGTTTCTGTTAGCTCTGCCAGACAGGGATGATCACCTACCACGAATGAACTTCTCCAACTCGCTGTCCCGCTCTGCGTCTATCATATTTGTCGGTGGTGGGTGGCGGACTTCATTTGGGTTATACGTCTCGTTGGATCTGGTGTTCCCCACCTGTCGCATGTGCTACAAAACCAAAGTTTCATGTGGCGCATTCCTTTTCCCCAGCTGAATAGACGCACCTCAACCTGCTCCTTTGACCAGACATCCATTGTCAGGCTCTTCCTGAAAATTTCGTGTTTGCATAAACGCATAAGCATTGCCAGCAGCAGCCGTAACGTACACCTTTGAAACGTGAGTTCCGATCTTCCGATGGACACTGGCACAATTCACGCTGCGAGGGTTGAGTGCTGTTCATCTATAAGGGCAAAGGCAAGACCACATACCAAATGAATATCCCAAGATTGTAGGAGGCCCATCGTGGATTCCGTGTCTTGCAATCTGCACATAGATCTGCCAATGTCGAAAGAAACGAGGGGGAGGAACTAAGTTAGTGATTGTAGAGGGTGGTTAAGGGGTTCACACAACCGACGCTTGGCAGAGGCAGGTTTGCCAAGGAAATGCCATGGCCAGCATCTCCACTTGAAATTGTCGTGGTGCCGCAAAGGCAAAAGAAGCAGAATAAAGCCACCCATGCACGATAATCAAGGTGGAGACGACACTCACCGTTACCCGACTTAATGGCCAGCTCCAAAAGAGCCTTTTGATTCCTCTCTGCGGCGATCTTGCTCACAGTCCCAGACATGGTAAGAAGATTGGACGTAAAGTTTGTAAGAAGTCCGAGGGTTTCGCGAGTGAGAGCGTGGATAGAAGTCAAGGTTTGTAAGGTAAAGGAGAGGTGCTTAGAAACTAAGTTACTGTATGCCGACCCGACGCGACTGCCGGTCGCCCGGTTTGATGCGCTCGGACAGTGTCTACTAAAGATCTCGGCAACTATCACCGTTTCACTGACGAACGAACATGGCTACGCGCGAATCCCACGTCGACCCTCTTGTTGTTTATGCCGCGCACTCCTTTGCGGATGACCAGGCCTATCAAGTGAGCCGATTGTCGCGAGAACAATATTCTACAAGCTGACTCAAGCAAGGCAGGCTTGTCTTCACTTTACTCCAATGGTGCCCTAGACGAATTGTCTGGTGAGGCCAAAGAAGACCTCCTTATGAGGTCACGAGTCTTCTACTTCAACCAGTGGGCACTCCTTGACTTGTTCGATCCCTACATTCGGAAGGATGATGTCCCTCAGAGCTCACGGGTATACCATATCCGAATCGGATGCTAAGCAAGTTGAAGGTTAACACCCAAGGGATACTCAGGCACATATCTGACATCACATCTTCCTAGAAGAACGCGCATGCGCTCATCCTAACCCGGATGCCACTACTGCGCAGGACCAGCCTGAGCCGGCGTCTCCAACCATCCTCGAAACCCCTAGAGCTCTGACATTCGCCGAGCTTCAGACCCTGATTGAACAGGGAAAGACGGATGAAATCCCGAACAACAAGCACATCCCTGATGCCATTAATGTAGTATATGCGACAATGTGCTCGGTCCATAATATTCACATATTCACGACAGGAGGCTCCTCCCAGTCAATCAATCGCTCCGCAGCGCAAGAAGCCCTGGGAGCTCGGGGTTGTCATCGGAATGACGTCAGATGCCGAGGTGCCGCAAGCCGGCTTGCAGGCCGTAACGTTACTTGTAACCAGTACAGCACAGTAACAGTTACTTAACAGTACTACTGTCGACAAGCCTTACAGTATTCCTAGCTCTTACAGTATTCCTTATATTTCCGGAAAGAAAAAACCTCATTATAGGTACGCCCGACGTCTTCTGCGCCCTCACGGTTTTCTTGAAATCTTGTTGTCATAACTTTGGTGCGGCTTGCATCATGAAGGTACAGCATCGCGAGAAGGATGGGACAATTAATGTGCCGTCCGTACAGTAGTTTCCGCAGTCTCTTCTAAGTTATCTGAATCAGCCGGCTCACGTCTAGACGCCCAATCAGTGACTCCGACTTGAACCCGGCCGCCGCATCACCTAGTAGCCTGTATATATGATCACTTATCACCTGGGAAGGGAATCACGTCTTGCTTCTGTCCATCATGTCCGTGGATCACGTCCCCATGCTCCTAGAAATGCGGGCTTTGGTTTCGAATTACCTTCCAGCGACTTACTCCAGTACTGCGGTTGTCCTATCGATCGCGTACTTGCTCTACATCATTGTGAACAAGGTCCTCTATTACCTCTCTTCACCTGTCCGGGACCTTCCAGGTCCAAAATCTGTGAATTGGTTGACTGGCAGTCTTCCTC
>Ga0307510_10012300_pt1 | contig 10148 bp, 14 predicted proteins | sample 12_EM_MG_FD_207224 | JGI IMG/M metagenome (GOLD analysis project Ga0307510, IMG submission 207224) | Populus trichocarpa ectomycorrhiza microbial communities from riparian zone in the Pacific Northwest, United States - 12_EM | ecosystem: Host-associated > Plants > Roots > Unclassified | place...
TGAGGAGTATTCCCGACGATGGATGTTCCAGGGAATAGGGACGAGGGGCTCGACTGGGGGCTGATCAAGAGGTGATGATGGTTTAGATGGTTCACTGGGCGGTAGTGGTGGCAGGTCTGGTAGGACTAATGGGTTCAATGGTAGTGGTTGCTTGGGTTTGGGTATGGTGACAAGGAGGGGGTCCGACGAGGATGAGGAAAATTGGGGTGGATCATAACAGATGGGGAGAGGGGGAGGAACGGTGTACCCACGTTCAACACAGGGTCATGTACTCTGAATTCGCCCCCATGATGAGGTCGCATGCCATCCATGCTAATGCATGCCAACTGTTTGTTATCTAACAGAGAAAACATGGGTGATCTTGTATCGTCTCAATCGCCATCATACACAAGTGGGGAAATGTGACTCATGACAAGAGTGGCCTATTCACCTGTGAGATCTTGCTGCGGTCGTCCCTTAGGATTGGACATGTAGTCAATGGGTCCACCTATATGATACAGCAAAATTACAGCATGGGTGTGTGTGCGAAACAAGCGGAGGGAAAAGCGGAATAAGATTAATAACATGTGGGATGCAGTGAGTGAGCCACCAAATTGAATAAGAGCTTAAACATATGTTTGGAATTGGCAGGAACATCATCGGCATCACAAGCTGGGGGAAGTGGACCGCAGGCTCGTCTCCGGTTTCTGACTCAGTCACCAAGCTGGCGGGAAGGGCATTGTCGACAATGAGAGGAGGCAACAGCTCTGAGTCTGGCAGCAGAGGAAGCTCAGTCTGAGCTGCAGTGAGTGAGACTGTCTCTGCAGGCAGGACCTCAAGCGGCAAGGTCACTGGATGCAGAGGCGGGACAGGTGTCAGAGACAGTGATTGTGGGTCAGAAAGGGGATAGTCTGGATCATCGATGAGAAAAGTATTGGGAGTCCATCCGTTGTCGTCAGAATGCTGAGGGCTGCTCCAAAACCACCATCGCTGGCCGTGGCCTGGGCTTGGTTATTGGTTCTGGTTCAATTTGTCAAGCCCATAAGTGAACTCACTTATCAGAAAGGGTAGTGGTCAGATATGGTTAGGACATGGAAAGAAAGGAAGTGAGTGAGGGACACTCACTCTGGTTAGGACACAGAAAGAAAGAAAGAAAGAAAGAAAGCAAGTGTAGTGAGTGGTGGGTAGTGTGAGTGTGTCACAGTAGCAAAGCCAATATGGTTGTTAGTCCATCTGATGCATCCAAACTTTCCTAAGTTCAAAAACAACACGTGACCAACGCCACGACAATTGTTCAAGTCACCTGCCCTTTCATCCCCACCATCCTTACCTCTCTGAGTGAGTGCCACATTTTTTGTCTTGTTCTGACCAGTCCTGACGTCTTCCACCACCCCTCCCACCACTGCAGCACACTCAGTCTGAAGAAACGCAGCACAAAATCGATGGCGACGACTTCAAGCCAGCGACATTTCAATTTTGAGAACTCTATCTTCGACTTTGCATCGAGTCACCCCTACCTCTCTCCTCACAGCTTGATTTGTGACTGTCAGAGCCACACCTGTATTCCCTCCCAGTTCCCCTGTCTGCCTGCATTGTACCCACGTCCACTTCAGATGCCTGACCTCTTCACATGGTTACATCCCGCATTCTCAGTGCTCAAGTACCCCTCCCCTATACCATCCTCACCCTCACCACTGCCTGAAACTGCAACGACGTTGACAGGAGGTGAGTATCCTTTGCCCCTTGCTTGCTCGCGCATCCTCTCACCTCTCCCTCACAGCTTGATTTATGGCCATCATAGCTGCACCGTTGCATCCTTGCAGGTCTCATGACACCCCCTCCCAAATGCCACCTGTGCGCGCCCCTGCTTCTGTGTGCCCAGAAGCCGAAGCAGCTACACCATTGCAAGCTTGCACTGGGTAGTCCTGCGTCAGTAGTTGCACATGCCAAGGGTCCTGTTGCATTTGACACGCCATGGATCATGTACTCAGAAGAGGACAAGCGCATGCTTGATGGGTACATGCACAAAATGGGTGTGCAAGGCTTTCCTTATTTTTTATACTTGATACTGATGAAAATTTATTCCTTGATGTATACTCAGTGAGCATGTGCTGGCATTCAGTGAGTTCCCATCCTCTCCCTCATCTCATTTTTTGCCTCCCTTTTTCATGTGAGCGCATGTGTTGGGGTAGTATGCTAACGAATTCTCATCTCTCCAATTGGACTGTAATAGCTCTGCACTTGCAGGATGAAACCTCGGGAACGAGGTGGTGTTGTCAATCCCTGTCTCAATGTGTATCGAGTCCAGGGACTCAAAATTGTGGACCTGTCCATCGATCCATCCAATGTTGGTGCGAACACATACTCGACGGTGCTAGTCATCAGGGAGAAAGCAGCCGTGATCTTCGCGGAAGAGCTTGGCATTAAGGGTGTTGCTCATCTGTACAACCCGCAACTCGATGCTCTTGCGGTGTACGGTTGAAGTATAGGGATATATATGGATACTTGGGAATGGCACTGGCAACGCAGCTGCAAATCTCAACAATAGCGGCGGCAGGAGCAGCAGCACCATCAGGATCCAACCACCATCATTATCACCACCTGCTGCTTCTTCATCTCCCCCATCTTCCCCTTCCCCTGATGTGCCACCTCCTCCCCTGGCCATGGTCAAGAACACCATGCTGCTCGAAGCGGCCAACATAGCCTACTTTAATGCCCTCAGTCACGACTTTGACAAGCACTACCCAGATGCAGCTGCCGTTGCAGACAGGCTCTCCTGTATGCTGCGTCACATGCTTGTCCTCAACAAGGACACCACCTTGGTCCTGGACTATGCTTGTGGCTCAGGTTAGCTAGCTCTTTTCGCAGTACGCTGCTCTACTTGTGAACTCTTTGCTAATGAAAACACTATTTTATTTTTACTTTGATAGGCCAGGTGTCACATGCACTTGCGCTGTATGTTGCACGGCTCGTAGGCATCGATATCAACCCACATATGGTGGAAGTGTACAATGCGCATGCAAATGTGCAGGGCCTTGAGCCGCACAAGATGCATGCTGTTGACTCACTCACTGAGCTGCAGCAGCAGCGTTTCGACGTTGCCATGGTACATATCCTTTCTCCCTCCCATCCAACAACTATTTAGCTGAGCTTGGTCGCACTTTCCTCCAGTGCTTGATGGTGTACCACCACTTTGCCTCAGTTAAGGATGTCGTGCATGAGCTCGTCACGCATTTGAAGCCACGTGACACGCTGGCCATTGCCGACATTTTGCACGTGGAGGTGGATGAGGGGGAGCTGCTGATGATGGGCAAGTACAAGTACATGGTCGCACACATGCATGGCTTTACCAAGGAAGAAATGCGCAGGTGTTTGAGGGCGCAGGGCTTGAGAACGTCACTTTTGAGCACTTTGCGTCTGCCAAGAGGGAAGGCTGCGATGTCCAGTCTTTTCTTGCCACAAGCACAAAGCCCACTTCCCAATCGTGAAAAGTCTGTTGATCGCAGTGTATGGTGTATATAGACATGCAGAAGTTGACTTTGAGAGCATCCCCTTTTAGAGAAAGAAGGCCCTGACAAACACCGCCACCTGCACCTGCATTGCATGCATCATGTATGCTTGGATGAGCTGTGCCTCATGCTCGGCGGTGAGTCCTATGTCTGTCACACTGATGAAATGGCTGGCCTGGAGATGCTGAAACGTGTGTGAATGGATTAGGGAGGGTTGTTATGTATTTATTTCAAGTGAGCAAAATGTAGTGTAGTGTAGATTACATATACTTTTTTGAGTTACAATGCTTTTTTGAGTTACAATACTTTTGAAAGGTCATCTACTTTTTTGATGAACACGGAAAGCACTAAAAAAAGTAGAGGACATGGCTTTTTTGTGCTTTTTTTTACTTTTTACATAAAAACCATGAAAAATCACAAAAAAGCACCAAAAAGCACCAAAAAGCATGAAAAAGCACTTAAAAGTAAACTAGGGGTTTTCCTGATGTACCTCAGAAAGTTGTTGCTGATTAATCCCGCAGCAGTAAAAAGAGACCACCACAAAGGACTGAAAAAGAAATGGAAGAAGGAATGGACGGATACCGCCAGAGGACAGAAAGCAGCATGTATCGATGGCACAACCCCATCCAAGAAGTTTCTCAAATCCATCAGCCAGACCAAACTCAGCCATGTCAACACAAGTTGAATAGCGCAGTTCAGGTTAGGGCACACACCCGTAAACAAATACCTCAAACACATGAGGCAGGTTGATAACGCCAGATGCCCAGCATGCAGAGACAACGAAGAAACACCGGAGCACTTTCTGCTCCACTGTCCATCATATGCACACGAAAGATGGGCTTTAGCCCAGCGGGCCAGCAAACTATGCAAGGCACTAACGATGGAAATGCTGCTAGGAGAACCAAAGATGGCAAGGACACTAGCCAAGTACATCAGAGCCACAAACCAGTTTAAACAACCAGGATCAAACACTCAGACACAGCCCACTTAACATCACTGACATCCCCACCCCTTACCCCACATCTTTCCCCCTCATAACATTGTAGCACACGCCAGACCCGCACAAGCACTCCTCCCAAATTCTAACTCAAGTGTCCAGACAACACACGGGCGATCTCAGTGAACGTCACCAATACGACCGTCCCTTTACAGGGAGACGTTCCCACCAAGTACTGATTGATCTCCTGGCGCGTCAACGCCGCGCTCGTCACTCACTCACAGTTCACGTTACACAATGATGGCCACAGTGCTATGGGAGTTGAAAGCCAAATTGTTAGGACCCTCATACATACATACACAGAGCAGCATGTAAATTTATCTAGAAGTGCTACATGGGGCACCGCTCCCCGAGGCGCACGGTAATGGATTCCAAAAAAAAAAAAAAAAAAAAACCAGTGAGCGGTGTGCGATATGGGCAGTTGAGGATCAGATTTGGCAAAATTGTCAATATCGCATACACGACGATGAATGCCACAATGTAGCCAAGGATGTAGAAGCTGACGGTCTCGTTGATTGGGAATAGGAAGTCGATGAGGCCAGCGAGGAAGAGGAAGACGGATATGTGCAAGAGCAAGGGCATCGCCTCGACAGCCCGGTACATGTTGGTCCCCTTAACTCCGTCGAATACGTACGCCCGGATACGCGCGCGCTTGTGAGGTGCACCACGACGCTGAACGAACTCCTGATACCGTCGAGCCCATTGTTGTACAAGAGTCGCAGAAAGCGCGGAGGTAAGGCTAAGGACCAAACTGAGGAACCACAGGATGTTGACCCTGACGGCATTGGTAGTGGGTTTAAATGATGAAGTATTTGATACAGTAAGGTTCTGAGGGGAGGTCCCGAAGGAGACGCCAGCGAGCTGCTGAGATATTTGTGCAAGTAATGCGACAGTCGTATCACCAGAGTCAGGAGATAGTTTCTTGTAGCTTTCGATGATGAAGGCCGCGACGGTGGCGGAAAACAGACCAGTCTTTGAGAATTGCCTTAGGATTCAACGGAGACGGATGAAAGCAGGCATGAACAATTGTACCCACAAATACAAGGATACTGTCCGCTTCCCCCTTCCAGGCTTCAGTTAGCTCCTTGTCCTCCTTCTCGGCCTCTGCGAGGTATATGGACCATAACTTGCCAGATGAGTCCCCATAATTGTCCTCTGTTCCGGAATGAGTGTGACCTCGATCAAAAATGAAAGATCTACATGCCAGCACGCCGAAGTTCTGGGGCCTCTGGGTCGAGAGCCGGGTTGATTGAGTCCATTTGTAGGAATCAAAGACGAGGCGGTCGAAGAGAGGAGAACTAACCCGCGTAGGCGGACAGCACGGTGGCACTATCGTATACAGTAACACAGTAACACAACGATAGCGGAGTTCCGTTCCGATTGGTGGACCCTAGCAACGACTGGGCGCACAACCTGACCGCGGGCGCTTCTCGTAACTCGGCTCTTCGTTTGCTGAATGGTCAGGTCTGTAATGCATGAGTTTCTAAAACCTATCTCTTGAATACCCAATGCTGAAAATCGCTCTTACTGAAAAGCCAGTGTCCGGAAAACAGCACAAAACAGATCAAACTCATAACTACTTATAACAACTTATTTTTTTCTCACACCCAGTGTAAGCTTCATGAAGTGTACCAGATCAGTTGCTGTACGTGGGTCATAATGTGGGATTTTCCTGATGCCACGCTCAGTTAAACCCCTGACACCAGCCCACTCTTATTACAGAAATTTTGTCTACACCTATACGATATGCTGTGCGGCACGGCATAAATGATGTTTGAGGCAGTTTGACGGCTTGTGGCCAGCCAAACCTCTAAATGGTTTCCACTGGCATGATGGTGCAGGGGATATGAGACAAGCACCCAGCTCCGCATGGCCAATCCATATGGCCACGCCAGTTTGCAAGTCACGAGACATCGATGCTGAGTTGACGGGATATTGGACGTTTAAAGCTATCATCACATGGGGAAAGATGGATCTTAAGATGATAATTATGGCCGCCCATATTCTGATACTGTATGTGAAGGGGCACAGCAAGTCACTATGTGTGTGGGGAATTTGAAAATGGGAGGCCGGTGTCACTCACTGGCAGGCTATGCGCTCCCAGCCATATCACGAACACGGTGGCTGACCGCCCTCAATTTGAGGAGAAATCTGGTTAAAATGTGCCTGAGCTTCTAGGGCGTCCAGGTAACCGAAAAGTCCGAGTTGGTATGTGTCATTGTAGCTGACCCACGTACAACAGCCATACAACAATGAAATCACAGTAGGAAGGGATGATTAATGATTGCCCACAAAAATTGGGGCATGAGGTGGATGAACTTTTCGAGATATCAATCGTCAAATCGGGATCCACTTGTACTGTCGAACACACAGTAGTTTGAGCTGCACCAAACCCGCTCATTCAGGAAGGATGTCAATTAATGTTGTCATGGCACCATCCAACGCTGACCATGGTGTCCCATGATTCGCATCCAATCAAACGCATGTCAACCGATGGTGATGAACGTTTGAGACTCGGAAAAACAGCTGTTGCACAGTACCATGTCTCATAGGGAAAGTGATTAGAAGAAAATAACCCGCGCTACTGACGCAGGCTGGGGATAGTGATGGGAGGACTAGCTTCAATCACCAGCAAGACTCACCATGTATACAAGGAGATGGTAAGAACACTCTTAACCCAAGAGGGATAAAGCTCACCATCAGGGCGCGCCTTTCCTTCGCTCCCCAAATGACCTCTCCAACCTCCGCTTCAGCTAAGCCACTTCCTTCGGGTCAGGTGAATTTGCGATCTGGGAAGACCTCAAACGCCTCTAAATTTGCGCCACAAGAGATGGCAGCAGGCCCGCGGTAGTGTCCATGATAGTTTGCTGATGCTCCGTCTCGAGGTAACGACCTGCTCTCGGACCATCCGAAGTGCGCCCCCGTAGCAGGTTGTCATCAAGCAGGGTGTTGATTTCTCCTGAGATGGAGGCGGATGTTAGATCCGGGGCTGGATACTAGTGACCAAAACGATCTATTACCTCGTTATCTGAGTGGTAAGAATAATCGTTGGATAAACAAGACCCGTCAAAATGAGGGCCTCCACGATCAGGCGCTTAGCAGCCATTACATTTGATCTGGAGACTATCTGTGGCCATTGATACGACGCAACGTCCTATCACGCGCGTTGCGAGGTCCCGTTGGTTCTGCATGCGTTTGGTTATGTTGGGGCTGGTGAAGACGACATGGTATACCACTGTAAGGTTGCTGAGATCCCAAGTCGATTGTGTGTCCTTCTGCTTTACCAAAGGACTCTTCGGGTATATGCGCAACCGGTTTATGCGGGATTCGTCTAAGAGACGGTGTGGTGTATAAATGGACTGAGTCATGAAGGTGGGATCTGGGGGTACAATCGGGTAGTATTCGATCCTATGGAAGAAGGGAATGGTTCCGTGGAAGGCGTTGCCGGAATAGCGCGAGAGTAAGACACCCCAAGCATGCATATGACATCCAACGACAACAAGAATGACGAGCCCGAGAATCTGGGATACGCACCAGACGAACTGTGGCAGGGCATTGGAGCGTGCTTCATAGGGGCAGACCCGACAGCGCCGTGCCTGGCAGGCATACAAAAGGACCGCAGGAGCGGATCAGAGGATGCAGAAAGCGATCACTGTGTTGGTCGGTAGGAGGAAGTCGATGAGAGCCGCGAGGAAGAGGGAAACGGAGAATGGATGCGTGTTCGTGCGGCGCCCCATGTTGCTGGGCGATTTCCATACGTCGTACTTCTAGAGCGGTCCACAAGCACGTTACTGAGGAGTCGATCCCTGCATAGGTCGGAAAACATTAAGGCACTGGATCCCGTACAGGTGTCAAGTGTGGAAGATAAGTACGCCGGCTATGTATCTATTATTTGAAAACGTACATTGATGTGTGCAATAATATCTTTGGTAAGCTTCTTTGGGACCAGCGACCCAAAGCAGTGTCCGACTACGTGGGAATCGAGGACCTCTTCCACTCGAATCTCGAGGGCTAGCTCAGAGCCCCCAGGCGCTCGCAAAACGAATTCTCGTGTGACCCCTCATAAGGGTTGAGACAACTGGTATGGATTCCTTGGGAAGTCATGGAAGCGCTATCCGAGGTCAGAACGTCAGCTGATTTGGTGGAATCTGTGAAGAAACGAATTCAACGCCTTGCATCGAGGACAACTTTAAGAGCCAGGGAACTAAGCACCTCCACTGCAAAATCTTCAACGTCCCCGACTCCGTTCAGAGCTGTGGGATCATGTAAATCCATTCACTTTAGCTGTCGTCCTTGTGGTTCTGAGGTTAGTACTGTTGCGCGGGTCATATTGTCGAAGGACTTCTACCACCGGACGAATATGTTGGGAGCCACGTCGCTCTGTACCATCCTAGACGAGCTTCCATTCAAGATGTCAACGAGTTTTTGAGTCAACTATGTCATCAAAGATTGGGGCAGTGGCACTCACAGACACAAAACTTCTACCTGCGTCCACCTGCCAGTATTGGTTATCGCCTCGTTCGATTGCTCGGCCTTGACAAGATATGTCGATCGCGGCTCGCTGGAGCGATCCGCACAGTCACCCAAATGGCCTGCTACGTATTGGGTAAGTGATTTGTCAGGGCTTGAAGCTTGAGTTGCTGTAGCAGCACGCTAAACCATTACTATGGTTAGTATGGTACTTCCTACCGCGTTGTCACCTCAAGGACGGATGCACTTAGGGCCGAAGGCGTGGACACACCCCTGAGCTGAGTCCGATTCGAAATTCGGAATGGTGTCTACCAAGGAAAGCTCTAAGCATCAGCATCGGCGAGTGTGGTGAGAAAAGAATCGACACCCTAAATACTATATCACTTACTAGGAAACGACGTGTGCAATTTCAAAGTTGTCCAATAGTAGAACGTCCCTCCACTGCACCGGGAATCAAGGGAAATCGACAGGCCAATCGCTAATCAGGTAAATGACCACGGGTAAATTTGTCCCCGAACCTGTCCAAAAAGGCGGAGCAGAGGCACTTCCAGCGTCTACATCCCTGTTGAAATAATTTGCACATGCAGTATGATACCGGTGAGAAGTGGTGTTTATGCACAGAAGAAGCAACGGCGTGCACGATTGGGGGCCGGGCCTACGATGAATGCCCAAATCGGGATCAAAATCCCGGGACATGAGGATGGAAGGTGTGCAAGTTCCGACGACGCAAGTTGGCCAAGCGACGGATCTGAATCCTGGCAATTCCCGGTGCGGGGTTATCCGTGACTATCCAATAGTCACGTGTGCTTATAGCCCCAAAAACATTTAATCATGTACGTCTAGGTCCGAAGCGAATTGTCAATCTCCTCGTGCCGAGTACTGTCTATCATGAGGTTCGGGGGATTACGGTGGGAGTAGATACAGCCATATATTGATTGTGCGACTTTGTATCTCTCCAAGCACGTTCACTAAGCGCAGTTGTGTCTCTTCGAGTTGTGGACGGTCTAGTGAGTGTCACTGAGTGAGGCTCCGACTACTGGACTAACTTAGTTGCGTTGTTATGTCCAGTAGATAGAGTCTGGGTCGAAGCCTGCGGCGTACGCGTGTCTAACCAGCCTCGCAGACCTTGATCAACTGGCAATGAATTTGCGAGGCAAAACTCGTTCAAAATACACAAACGTGGCAGTCGACCA
>Ga0307510_10012302_pt1 | contig 10148 bp, 14 predicted proteins | sample 12_EM_MG_FD_207224 | JGI IMG/M metagenome (GOLD analysis project Ga0307510, IMG submission 207224) | Populus trichocarpa ectomycorrhiza microbial communities from riparian zone in the Pacific Northwest, United States - 12_EM | ecosystem: Host-associated > Plants > Roots > Unclassified | place...
GGGTATCATACCTAATATATCACTCCCCGAACTTATGGGCAATGCCCTTAACAACCAGTTCCTCTCACACCTTCTCACTCGAAAATTGCTGCCAAAGGGCTAAATCAAGTAGTGATCCGCGGGATTGCCCCCTGCTGTGTAACCTTATAGAGATTGTCTTGGCGGAAAGCAACGATATCATCTGAATCCCGTGAATTCGCGACTGAACTTATCACACCTCCAGTCCGTCTCCCCCACCCTCATTCTTTCAAAGCCCTTAGCCCAAAATCACCACAGCATTCGTCATCGCCCACAATGGCCGACATAGTAATGCCTGACGCAACCTCCTCTCCTCCCTCACCAACAATTCCCCCAAAACGCTCGATAGACATTGACTTTGCAGAACAACCGCGTCCGATGAAGCACAAAGAGAAGGGAAACCCCCGCGAGCCTCGTGAGAAGAAGGAGTCTTGGAAGAAGAAGGAGTCTTCGAACGTCCCCTCGCCTATCGGTACCGGCTCGGGCAAGCATACTCCTGGCGACGACTGGCCAGCTTTGATGCGCTTCCGTTTACCGCCCCCGCAAGAGCAAGATTATCACCCCCACCGCGCACCGCCGATGGCTCCCTGCCCGGTACCGGAGTTGGAGAATGAGTACTTTTCGGTGAATGATCAGTGAATTGCCCCGCCCGCTACCCGTTTTTCCACCAACCTCTGCGCTAACATTAATAGTCCTATGAACCGACGGGGTTTCCGTTACACCCCTTGCGAAGCAAGTCGTATGCTCCCTACTGTTTCTTATAGAAACACAGAATATGCTCCGTACATTCCACGGATGAACTTTGAGGACATGAACGCAGCAGTCCACGTAAATCGCAACGGTAACGCTATCACAACTGCTAAGGGATGGAGAATGGCACGCGCAAACATTGGTGTTAGGGAGGGGGACTGGTACTACGAGTGTAAAATAGTCCGCGGGATCCCGTCCGGTGGCCATGCTCGTGTTGGGTGGGCCCGGCGTGAAGCTCCGTTAGATGCGCCGGTTGGATTTGATGGTTACTCGTATGGGATCAGAGATTTATCGGGGCAGAAGGTTCACATGTCTCGTCCGAAGGATTTCCTGGAGGAGAATTTTGAGGAGGAAGATGTTATCGGATTGCGAATCTGTTTGCCAAGCCTGGATGTGCAGAGAGGTCTCACAGAGGATCCAGTGGTCAAAGCTAGAGATTTGATACGTGATCGTATCCCCATCCGATTCAAGAACCAGCTGTGGTTCGAGCAATTCGATTACCAGCCCACGAAGGACATGGAGGAATTGATGAACCCAAGCCCGGGCGCTAAACCCTGTACGCCGCCAAAAACACTTCCGGATTCATACATCAAAGTTTACAAGAACGGTAGATATGTCGGAACACCGTGGGAAGACCTCTTTGCCTTCCTGCCCCCCGCCTCGAGGCCTTTAGCTACCGCAGGTGGGCGAGAACTCGACGACGGAACGTTAGGCTATTACCCCGCTGTTAGCGTGTTTAGAGGTGCTATTGTTGAGACAAACTTCGGTCCGGAATGGTTGGCTCCACCCGACGGAGATATTTCTGGGATGAGGCCTTTATGCGAGCGCTATAACGAGCAGATTGCCGAGGACGTCACTTATGACATCGCGGATGAGGTTGGACTCCTCTTTACTAAAGTGCCTGGAGTAGACGATGCAACGGCTGCACCGGGTGTGGCGGCGGAAGGTGGAGAAAATGGAGGACTAGTGAAGGAGGAGATCAAGGAGATGGTTATGGAGGATGAGTAATGAGCGGGGTGTGTAATATTGTACTATAGGCGTATCAGGCTTCTATCTTTCTGTCTCTCCAAGATACCTACTCTTTTTTTGTCTTGCAGATATCTAACTAGGTAATGTCAGTAAGTTTGATGTTGACGATAACGATGCTGTTTGGTGGTGGGACAGAGTGGATTGAACAGTGCTTGGTATTAGCATGCCATGCACGACACTACAGATCTTGTGGCACTAATGTTTCGATTTAAAATCCAAGACACCGCAGCTTGTTATTCTTCCAGAAATTCCCTCCATCCACTGAGGTCTCGCAATGTATTGTTACTAGTGCAATAGGATGTCTTAGGAATCACCCCGGACTATTGTTGCATTAGTATACGCTTCCCTCTATTTTTGAACTCTAGTTATGATGGGTATGCAGTAGTGTGTTGTGTCTCCTCCCCTAGTGGCGTGGTACTAGTACAGTGGCTGTAGCTATCAGCTGCACTAACTCTGTACTGATTGGCTGGGCTACCCGCAAGTGAGGCCCGCCGCTGTTCATCTCCGATAGCTCCCATCAGGCCGCCAACTTGATCCTCTGCACCATCCCAAATCGCGAAAATGAGCATAGCAACGACCACACCAGCCGTCTCAAATACCACCGCGCCCTTTTAATATGGCATTGTACCCCAAAACAGCCATCCATCGCTACTCGAGCCCCGCATCTACTACCATAGGGATGTTTCAAACCCGCCGGGCAAGTGATGTGGGGCATAGCCTTCCCCCAAAACTGGCGAATTTGGCGATAAAATACCCCCCCCCCCCTCCCCCTCCCCCTCCAATTAATTGTCTATGTCGATAGAACCAGGGCGTTGAAAGGACGCAATATTTTCAAGTTTCCGCTACAGAGCTAGCTTGAAACTATAGGAAATCCCCTCCGGCATTGTATGGATAACGATTTTGGGCGGGCTTGGAAGAATAGGAAGTGGACTGTCCTATCCTGAAGTGAAATTTCATAATATATATGCGAAGGAAAAAAGAGGTTTCGGGAGTAACTTATGGCTGTGTTTTAACAGAAACTGCTATGGGGGCGGCGAGAGATCGATCTGAATGGATGGGGTGGACACACAGTATCTTCGGGTTGTACTCTCGTGGGATGGGTAATGTAATGGGACGAGGGGCAGGAGGTCTTCATAATCCGGGAGACACTAAGGGATGTGTGGCGGTCCAACGCTACTCTCGTACGGGAACAGGAGAGCGGTGAGTGGAGGAGCTACTACTGTGATTGAAATATGGCGTCGTAGCTGATATCCTGAGGAGGCTTTGGTTCGGCATCACTCGGGCTCGCTGCAGAGAATGGGCATCGGGGGGCAATGGAGCTGCTACTGGGGCTGTGGGATGTCAACTCCGAAATTCTAGATAAAAACGGTCGAACGCGCCACTTTGGTTTGCCGCTATGGATGGGAAGATGGGAATGGTGAGGCTGCTATTGGAGGGGGGGATGTTCCTCCCGGTGGGCCAGCCCAATTCTCGCCTCTGGCTCCTCTGGTTTTCCGCTGGGGAGGGGCACGCGAAGGTAGAAAAGTCGCTGCGGGCTTGGAACTCTATGAGCTGTGCTGCCTGGGAGTTCACCAGCCTATGGCGCTTTTGAATGTGGGTCTGGGGAGATTTTGTGATAGGATCATAGGCTTAAGTATTGTTACTACTATCTCTTCACCTGGTCGTTAAGCTACTTCACCAGGTGGATGATACCGTCTTGGCTCTCATGAACCTCGCCGTCTCTTAGAACTGGGAGTTCCGGGTCTTTTCAGCTGCCAAATGGCCTGAGATGCGGGGTTTCTTCTTCACTCCCCTCCTTACTTTCCTTACATCTTCCTTTGATTCTTCCAGGTGCTTAAGGCATCAGAGGCCCCAGATCATTTTATCCCTTCTCCAATTTTTTTATATTGTTTCAATCCTCCATTTAACAAAACAATGAAGTAAACCAACTGAAAAAACTGTACACCGACGCTCACAATTCCAGTGCTCCCAGTCATCCATAAGGTGTAAACCCCCGTCTTCTGAGAGCGCCATTTGCCAAGTACTAACTACCATCGAAAGGAATGACTGCGCTCGTCTTCATACATGTACAGCACGGAACAGCCACTCACTCTATACCTGAGATCTAATTGCGATAGAATGTCTCCTATACAATGCCCAACATGGAGGAAAGCGAGCCTAGCCCTCAGTTCCAACGCCAGGAAATTTCCATAAACCCCTCCACCTGGATCCAGGCTACCTTTGTAGGAAACAACAAAAGTGGACGAGATGTCGAGCAGAGTAGAAGAAACCTAACGAAGGGAGAATGGACCCTTCCTCTCCCACACCGCCGTATGCTCGAAAAAGAAAACAAAAGTAGTCTCCCCATCATTTCCCAAAATCGTCGTGTTCTCTCACCCTGCACTTCTTCCTCGTATCACACCATAAGATACAACTCTGTCGCGCATTCCGAGTGCGCGCACTTCAGGAATATTCCGCCAATGAAGCAAAAGTTACTCAGAATGGTCATGGTTCCCGGATTCGTGCTGAAGAACTTGTCCCCGGCGATATTGTCGACGTAGAAGTCGGTGATCAGATACCCGCTGACCGCCGTGCGATTACCATCATGAGCAACACCTTCTGTGTCGACCAAGCGACCCTCACTGGCGAGAGCAAGAATGTTGGCAAGAATACATGCCCTGTCAAGGACTCTATGGCTGTCAAGCAGGATCAGACCAATATGGTCTTCTCCCGAACGGCGGTACGGTGGGTCGTGCCAGGGCTGTTCTGATTCTTACGGGTAACTCGACCGCTATCAGTGATATACACACTAGCATGATTTCACAAATATCAGAACCTACGCCATTGAAGCAAAAGCTGAACGAGTTTGGAGGTGTTCTAGCAAAGGTTATCTCGGTAATTTGTGTAATTGTCGGGCTTATTAACATTGGAAACTTGAGCGATGAATCTCACAGTGGTTGGCTGAAAGGTGGTATCTACTACTTGAAGGTAATAATCATCGAGTCGCTGGATATACCAGGCGAAAGGCTAACAGACTTTGTCAGATCGCCGTTCCACCCCGAGTTGCTACCATTCCGGAAGGTCTCGCCCTGGTTATCACAAGCTGTTTCGCCCTCGGGACTCGTACGATGGCTACAAAGAACGCTGTTGTGAGGAGTCTGCCTTCAGTCGAGACTCTCGGAAGCTGCAGTGTTAGTTGCTCTGATAAGACTGGAACCTGGACAACCAGATGAGCATATCTAGGGCTTTTGTCGAGAACAAAGCTACAGTATTACCCATAATATGTAGGAGGGGAAAGCAAAATGAAAAGATGAAAAGAGATTGAAATTTATTTATTTATTGGAGAAAAGGATATCAGAATTATCACTCGAGTGGAAACAGCCATAGTGGTGAATCGGGATTTCGGTGGGGTGGTAAAGTGGGCAGCAATTGCCTTTTCGGCACTGCTTTCTTGGGAAACACCCACAGCCGCATTAAGAATCAAGATATTAAGGATCTTGACCAAACATCAGCACATTTACCCAAAGCTCCAGCCGGGAATATGCAAATAGCATTACTCACAACAGCAAGGTCGACAGAAGGTGTCGGGCCGGCACCCTCCTCCAGAAAAGCTAATACAAATGACACCGCCACAGAGGCCAATAATCTTATCACCAACTGATCCTTGAATTGCTTCAAGACAGGCTGCCATAATGGGGTCGGAGGCTTTTCGGGTCGGAGGTTCTTCGGGGAGCGCTGATCCACAGGTAAGGTTAGCCCAAGTTCAAACCCGTTAGCCGGAGCCGTCTTACAATTCCTCCCATATCTCCGGAGTGCAGTTTCCACTCGCTGGCCATCAAGAACAGTGCGCTCAGCGACGTTGAAGAACTTTAAAGTATCTTCAGTTGTCCGAGCAGAGGCGCGATCCGTTACCGCAAGCTGATAACTTAGTCGTTACCTTACAGTCTTTGTTACGCTCCTCATCAGAGTCCATCGCCAAGATATCCCGATGACATCTCAGCTTCCACATCTCCATCCATATCCACTGTAACTTTTCTGGGCGCCTGCGGCCATCCCAGCGTGCTCTTTTACTTTTGGCTGAATCGGTGTCAATATAGTCGGATGCTTTGCATTCCGGAGATGGATCTGTAGCCGTAGATTGCAACCGGCTAGCTAATCTTCCGAGTCAGATATCTTGTATTCAATCACTTCCCTGCGAGCTGAGTATCTATACCACCCCTCAGGATATTAACTTCTCCGGAAGGAGCTTGAACCAAATGCGAGCCCGGAGATCCAGTAATGCTATCCATCCTTCGAATACCCCTCGCCCTCTGTCCCTCATAATCCCCCCCAACGACACCCCGCATCCTAACACCAGCTGAGCAAAAGGTAGCCGCATAATTTAATTTGGCAAGCCAATCGTTCATTTCCAGTTCTGAATCTGCGATAAAGTATTCCTGCATACCTCCATGCTGCACGAATGCGGGGGCATTCTTATGTTTCTTGTAGCTTTTATCCAACAAAGCAACCGCGTCGTCTGTCAATATCCGTGCATCGAGCTTGAACTGCGCCAATGGGGGCTTGAAAGTGACTAAAGTTCCAGGATTGTACTTGTGGTGGGACTCGAACTGCTGCATAAATTCCTGAAAAAGTAGAGCTGCCACCCAGTGGGAATAGCACCCCATTCGTGCTACGGGCTTCTGGTCTTCTTTTTCATTTCCTTTCTCCACAATGTACCGACTTTTGTTACCTCGAGATCTACTACACCAGGATCTGCACCTTCTGGGTTCTCCATGGTGGAAGGCAGTAAGGATGCATCGGGCCTGGAACGCGCAGACATCATCTGTAAGACCCTAGATCGAAAGAACGCCCGGTTCAAAGACGCCATATCCGATCGCGAGGCTATGCCAGAATAGCTATATGGGTCCTCAATTTGTACCACATCTCTCAGGCAGGGTCTCGAGAGGTCAAGTTGCTCGTCAATTGTAACCGCATGGGATCAATAGGCTCCTTGGGGGTCTCCCATCCACGTGAGCTCTGTTGAAAATACCTCTTTTTGGCCTATGAGGTACTATATTCTCTGCCGATAACTAAGTCGTTACCTTGCAGTCTTTGTGTTTGTGTTTAATGAGTTGGGGGTAGGTTTCATGGTGTTGGCAGGGTTCCGTCCAGCGGGAAAAGTTGCAATAAATGCGAAGGTTGGAGAAGAAAATCTAAACGAAGGAAAGAAGAGAAAGGAGCAATCCTCGCGGACCAACTGCTGCCTTCACTCCAACTGCCATTGGGTTCTGTCGTGCATGATGATGACATCATATTTCAGCTTAAATGGCTCCTCGTTAGAACTTGAGCTGTGCATAAGTGTAAAGGCTCGCCCTGTGCACGTGCAAAATACAAAGAGAAGGGAGTAGTTAATAAAGCTCGCAACCGTGGAAGGGATCGGTGTTTGCAATTTTCTGAGTGGCGCTTTTTGTCAGTGTGTATCGATTGCGAAGGTCGTTAACTTCTATGTCTTTGATGTAGTCGCCATCTGCGAGTTACATGTCACTATTGCATGTTGTTGTGCTAGACAGCCTGAGGGTAGAAGATTTTCCGGTGCTCTATTAAAACTAGCAAACACAAACCCTAGCTATTGAAGGAATTTGCTCACAGAATGGATAGGCGGTACATCTACTTGTGGTATACCGCGCTTCGCTTCGATCCGGACATTGATAGGGGCAGCTGCAGCACCTACTCGATGTCAGTTAGCAAAATAAGAGAAGGGTCTGGTGGTACAGAGTGGACAATGGTCTTACCTGGTGTGGGCGCTGGGTCGGGCTTCAGCTCTTTTGCTGGTTCGACAGGTGAGCTCTCTGTCGGGCGACTCTTGCTTCTCCAGCGATCGTCTCGACAGGAGGAGAATTGATGATGAGGATTGGGAGAGCGAGAGCGACAGTCATCCCAGCGGGAGGCGCCGCGAAGGCTAACTGGTTTCCATCTCTCAGACTCCCGATCGCTGTAGTCCCTAACACGATCTCGGCTATGAGAAGTGCTTCTATGATGTTCATCCCACTTGCTTCACTTCCTACAGTCCGAGGAGTCTTCAGTCATTGCAAATCCAGTTTGATATGCAAGGCGGCAGAGGAAGGAATATGACGCGGGATCTGGATCAGTGCTGTGGTATGAGTTGGGAGCGAAAGGTGGTCGAGGTTGCGGAAGGAAGAAATGTTGATGGAAAGAGCAGGGGAGGACTATTAACAAAGCTTGGTTTGTACACTCTAGCATTCGGGTCCGAGGCGAGCGAACAGGTGGTTAGGTGTTGGGGTGTAGTTTGCGCTACAAATATTTGTGAATCCAGTCTTATGAGAAGATGGACGCCAGGAACTGGAGTGCTGCAGGTTCGTAGAGGACGATTTGAAAATCTGTACTGTGCTTGGGTTGAGACATTTTGTATTTTTTCACCGATTCGAGGACTGTAGGGATTGATTCTTGAGGAACTTTGTGCGGTAGATTGAGTTGTAGTAATTCCGGGAGGGTGGATAAAGGCTGAATGGTAAGGGGGTGTATAAGAAGTGTGAGGGATGGAGGCGACGATGCGTAACTTATATGGGTCTTAGTGAACGCAGTCCAATCGTGAAATTTTAATAACCTAATCGGATGACCTATGATTTATCAGATGGTCAGATGTCTCATTGAGATAGTGATGATACAGTCCTGCAACCTCAGATAGCTATCCAAGTATATCAGAACCAGCCCAGAGAATGGAAAAAATGCCCCCCCTCCCCCCGCTCTGATAAATATTATTAGGTATATAGCTAGTATACAGGAAGCGAGTTTTTTTCTTTAATTTTAGTCGGCACAGCAGGAAAACATCCCCCTTCCAGCACAGTAAGTTTTTTTTTTTTTTTAATTTATTGCCCTCCCTTAATCAAACGCGAGGAGCAGATATATTTTCTTGGCATGGAAATGATTGGACTAGTACATTCCTGTGGTGGTGGTCGTTACTTGTGAGGCTCGAACGTGAGGCACTTGAACCAATGAATCTTGCGCTATACACTACTATAATAAAGTATATGATAGGGCGACGGTGGTGTCCTCTCCTCGGAATCGCCTCGTAAAAGCATTTTAAAAGCAAGATACTGTACTATACCTTAAACTGTACTTACTACGGGAGTACGAAAGCGGTACTGCAATCCAACACTCACCAAGTTCTCTGGCTAGAAAATTAGCACAAATTCTGTGCTTGGGCTCACCAACCCATTGAACTAGACCTCCACAGTACCCAGCTTGACAATACTTACAGCACTCCACCTACTATACTCCCTCGCCCCGCAAATGCTGGTTCCGGCCCGTAACAACCCCCGACCACATTGCCAAGCCAGCCGTAGAATGAACCCTAACCCATGCACCTATGACACTGGCAGGCTTTGGGAGGTGAGTGCTCAAACGATCTACGAGTAGATACGGTAGTGATCCGCGGAATGGGAAAGGGTTTATGAAAGAAAAAAAGATTGACAAACTTCCCCTGATTGGCTCGAGGGCCTTCACAGCAACTCAGAGAACGGTGTTTGCTCTAGCTACCGCTCCAAGATTTCGACAGCCTTTCGTGCACGGGGGGGGAAGGAAGTACTTGTAACGAAAAGAGATGAGTAATCTGTGGCGGTGCGGCCCTTGCTGAGCTCCATTCTTCTGAAAACGCACCGCCACAGTGCACCCACCACTTTCCGCTGCGGTATCCCCTGCACAGCACCCTCGAAACCTCCCTCCGCCAAAAAAAAAAAAAAAAGCTTATCCAAACAACATTTGACCTCACCTCACCTCCGAAAAAAAAACCCCTCCTCCCCTCCCCTCCTCTCCCAATCCAATCCAATCAATCCAATCCAATCTAGCCCAATCCACCACCACCACCACCACCACCACCACCACCACCACCACCACCACCACCACCACCACCCCACAAACAAACCCAATGGCGAAATCTGCCCGCGCAAGTCCGCCTCCCCTCGATAGTGAGAAAACAAAAAGGGAAACTGACACAAGACAGGCCGCACAAAATCCAACAACGCCCGCCTCCGCACGACCCTCTTCGCACCGGCAGATGCGGCGCGCACGCAGCGGCTCTCGGAGCGGTTACTAGCGGCCGCGAAAGCTCGGGAAGGGGCCAAGATGCAGGTTGAAGGGGAGGGGCAAGGCAATGACGATGGTGTGTTTCCTCCGCTTGGTGTATGTCTGCTGTATCCTAACGGGGTGGTGGGGTAGTTGCGCAGGAGGAGGAGGAAGGGGAGCGGATGGAGCTCGAGGGGGGAGAAGATAAGGAGAAGAGTGCGGGGTCCTTGAAGAAAATAAAGAAGGCCCCCGCAGCGAGGATTAAGAGGCGGCAGGCTTCGAAGCATGCAGTCGTTTTCCCAAGTTTGAGG
>Ga0307510_10012303_pt1 | contig 10148 bp, 7 predicted proteins | sample 12_EM_MG_FD_207224 | JGI IMG/M metagenome (GOLD analysis project Ga0307510, IMG submission 207224) | Populus trichocarpa ectomycorrhiza microbial communities from riparian zone in the Pacific Northwest, United States - 12_EM | ecosystem: Host-associated > Plants > Roots > Unclassified | place...
AGATACACTTTTATTTCTTCTTTATTGCTTCTCTCACATTCTGATTACAAGTTTATTTATAGGAATAAAATAGAAATTAAATTAACAAAAGAAAAACCTAAACTAATAAGGAAAAGTATTATGTTGACTCAACTGGTCGATCATTTCTGAATTGATCGATCTATTCATTTAATTCAACCGGTCGACTAGTTCTCGATTAATAAACTGACTCCTCTGTTTTTTTTAAAAAATTAAAATCTAGTTTACTTTCAACATCTCTCTTTAAACTTGATTTCTTTATAACTCTCAGCATATCTCTCACCTTGGCAAAAATATCATGTTTGAGTGGCTTAGTGAAAATGTGTGCGACTTGGTCTTGGGTCTTCATATACTTGATAGTGCTTCTACTAAGTTATGATACATACAACTAGGACATATGTGTGAGAAGGGGATAATAGAGTTAAGCAAACAATATTTGTTGTGTGATCAAAAAATAGGTAAATTAGATTTCTATGAACATTGTGTTTATGGTAAATAGTGTTGATAAAATTCAGTATGACTATTCATTGTACCAAGAATATTGTGAATTATGTTCATTCTGACCTTTAGGGTCTTTCTCCTGTTATGTCAAAAGATGGAGCACAATATTTTGTTGACATTTCTTGATAACTACTCTAAGAAGGTCTAAGTGTATTTTTTGAAGACAAGAGTGATGTGATAATCATCTTCAAGTAGTAAAAAGCCTTGATTGAGAAGCAGGCTAGTAAAAAAATCAAGTGTTTAAGAACTGATAATGGTTTGGAGTTTTGTTCAGGAGAGTTTAATGAGTTATACAAGAGTGAAGGAATTAATAGATATCACACTATCAATAATATAACATAAAAAAATACGGTTGTAGAACGTATGAATATGACATTCTTGAAAAGAGCACGTTGTATGCTTTCACAAGCTAGATTGTCAAATAACTTTTGGGATGAAGCAGTTAACATGGCTTGTCATATGGTGAATAAATCTTCATTAATAGTTTTAGAGTTGAAGATTCCAAATGAGGTATGGTCTGATTCTCCTGCTAATTACTCTAAACTAAGAGTATTTAGTTGACTTACTTATACTTATGTGAAGGAAGGTAAACTTGGGTTAAGAGCAAGGAAATGTATATTCCAAGACCATACATCTAAGATGAAGGTATATTGGGTATGGTGTGTTGATTCCAAGTTACTTAAGTTTATTACTAGCAGCAACATGATATTTGATAAGTCTATTATATTTCACAAGGAAAAGAAGTCAACTTATTTTGATGTTGAGATGGACCAGGGTACTAATAAGCAGGTGGAACTTGAGATTAGAGCTTCAAAGACAATGTATAAAGATGCTTTAACTGACCATATTAAGGAAGTGGTCCATGATATAGTTGATAAAAATACTCATGAAGAAAAACATTATAGAATTGCAATAAAAAGACAAGGAAGATAGGTAAAAGCACTAGTTAAGTATGATTAGCTGATTTAGTTGATTTTGCCTTGAATGCTATAAAGAATCTTGATGATCATATGTCTTTCTTATAAAGGTTAATTTCTTGCAAAATATTTTCTCAGTGGCTGCTTATTATGAATGAATAGATTTATTCTTTATAAGAACCAAACATATAAGCTTATTAAACCACTACGGGGCCAGAATATTGTTGGGTGCAAATGAATTTACAAGAGGAAAGATGGAATCCTAGAGTTTAAGGATGCAAGGTTTAAAGCATGCCTAATTGTTTAGCGCTTTACACAAAGAAAATGTGTTGATTTCAATGAAATGTTCTCTCCAGTTGTGAAGTATAGTTCCATTTGGGTATTGCTTGCTATGGTTGCTTTGTTTGACTTAGAGCTGAGCAATTGGATGTCAAAACAACTTTTCTACATGGTGAGCTGAATGAGAGGATCTATATGCATCAGCTAGAAGGTTTCAATGCTTAAGGTAAAAAAAGACCATGTGTGCTTATTAAAGAAGTCATTATATGACTTGAAGCAATCACTGAGGTAGCAGTATAAAAAGGTTTGATACTTTTATACTTAGATATAATTACTTTAGGAGCGACTACGATAGTTGTGAGTATTTTAGGAATCTCTCAAATTTTTTATTTGTGTACTTGTTGTTATATGTTGATGACATGTTGATTGCCTCTAAGAACATGTTTAAGATTAATATTTTTAAGAATCAATTAAGTGGCGAGTCTGAAATGAAGGATTTAGGTATAACCAAATAGATTTTAGGTATAAAGATATACAAAGATCGAAGCGCTATCAATTTAGTTAAAAGTTGTTCATCTATTCTAGAGACAATTCTTTTGCCAGGTAATAAACCTTTTCAAATAGATAAATAGTTCTTTTTTGGTTTTTCAAAGGTACATTTTAATCTTTGGTTACTCATTTTGAATAAATTACCCACTTAAGTTTTTCTTCAGAGAAAAGGTCTGTTACAAGGAAGTGATTTAACATGCTCTTTTTATAATTAAAGGGATGAAACCTCTAAATATGTTTTACTTTATTGTCATTTGGTATGGAAATTATAGTCATGTGTTGTGGCATGACTAGGACAACAATGGATTTTTCCAGAGAATTTAGATGCATTTTTCCTATAGTTAGTGGCCGAGATAAGGAGGGGCTGGCAGGGGCCCCGACCCTGTAAAGAAATTGTTTTTCCAACTCTTCTCTTAACAATATTTATAGTTTTAACCCAAATAGTAAATAACTGAAATCTTGACTCTCCTCTTTGCCCCTGTCTACAGTGGCATGAAATGGTAATGGGTAAAGAAAAATGTGGTTATTATTCTTCTATGGTATTGTTTGGTCCATTTGGAATGCTCAAAATAATTTGGTTTTCAATTAGGTAGTTCTTGATTGGGATGATATTTATCATTCTCTTTCCCATAAAGTTGCAACTTGAGCAAAATATGATTGTGAAATTTTTTGCTAAACTAGAACAAATTTGCTTCAATCACCTGATGAGCTTCTTATGTGGATTGCCACGACTAAAATACAATGTAATTCGACTTGGATACCACCTCCGGTAAGGATGTTAAAGTGAAATATGGATGGTTCTTCAAATGGCAAAACTAGAACCATTTAGCATTGGTGGCTTTTTAAGAGATCACGAAGGAAATCTTTTATGTGTTTTCTTTTGTTCTACATATATTAAAGAATCAAATGTGACTGAGGTTTTGACAGTTTAAAAAGCTTTTCAAGTGTATTGATTGATTGTTCCTATACACTTACTAAAGCTCGATTGTGGAGTTTGATTCATATAATGCCATTACATGGATCAAGAGCCACAATATCACGAGACCATGACGCTTATAAGATGAATTCTATGACATTTCAAATTCTTATAGTATCCTCTGTTTTGTGAACTTTACACATAATTTTAGAGAAAGAAATCATGTCGTAGATCATTTGGCAAAGCAAGGAGTCCCCAGAGAAACAGATTTAGTTGCATGGTTTTAGTTTTTATTAATCTCAAAGTTTGGTTTATGTTAGTCATTTGCAAGAATTGCTTTACTGTAATTAAGTTGATTTTTGTGTCGTATGTGTACCTGCACTTTGAATTTTTTCTGAACAAGTAATTATAAATGAGCTTTGGAATAAAACTCAATCTAACTCAATTGGGAGTCAACTGCATGGATTTGTTTGCTTCAATATACATGAAACATTCTGCTGCAAAAAGAAAAGGGGAAAAATACAGTAGCGGGACAACATTTTTCGCCAGCCTTAATCATCTTCAGGTTTCAAAGTTACCCTGATGAAGTAGATGCACCATGCAGCCAAACAACCAGTGAAACTTTTCCAGGCTTAATATTGTAAGCGCCTTGCGTTAGGATTCTTCTTCTGATTGAGCGTCCAAGGACGATTGAGATTCTCATCAACTGACAACATAATGGAACACAATTTGTCAAAAAGAGACGGAATAAGAAGATAAAGGGAAGAAATGAAGATTTACCATCGATTTTTGGCTGTGAATGATCAAGCAGAGTACCAAAATCTGGATTGGAATTTGGCGCTGGAGGATCAGGCAATATAGTAGAGCGTGGATTGAGATTTGGCTCTAGAGGATCAGGCAATATAGTAGAGCCTGGATTGAGATTTGGTCATGGAATCTGGTAAGTACACCAGAAATCAGATACTCTGTTCAAATTATGAAAGAACATGAACAGTGCATCTCAAAATAAAAGAAAAGAAAAGGGACATCTTCATGAGGTTTTTCCTGACAGTTCTTTAGAAAAAAAGCTAGTCATCATCATCTAATTCCAACAATGGAAATTGAATTACCTAGAAAGAATGGAGGCGCAAGACAAAACTGATTGTTTTTTTTTCAAAGAGCTACAGAAACAAGTCAATTGAAAGGACATTACATACATACCTTCAGAAGCATTCCTTGAAACAGAATCCTGAGAGCTCTTTCTTCTTCTTTCTCTGCGCTCTGCCAATGTCCTCCTACAACTCCTCTTTTCACCATCAAACTCTGACACTACATGAAACCTACACAAATAACAAGCTAAGCCCACTTCTAATCTCATCAACAAGCCCATCCGGCAATTACCATTCCAAGCAAACTGTCACTCTACATCAGATTTTGTAAAGACAAGACAACTGAAGAAAATCCCAAAAATCCAGGAATAGTTACTATAGGCTAAAACAAATCAGCCTATAGTAACTATTCCTGGATTTTTGGGATCTGACAGTGTAATGAAATGGTCTCTTGTTAAATACAGATAATTCATAGTTTAATCTAATTTATACTATGTTTAGTAAAAAATCTCCATCTTTAACTTTTTTACCAATTAACTTTGCAGTTTGATCATCTTCATCATCATCATCATCATTAATAATAAAGATGGAAAAAGCATTGGTTCATTGGATTGAAGTGGAAGCTCACCAGTAAATAAAATAGGTATGTTAGGTTTTGCAGAGCAAACTGACACAGCCGAACCTAGGAAGGAAAAATTAAGGAAGTAAAGCACATATAAGACAAAATTATCAGAAAAAATGTCTCAACAACAAGAGCCTTAATCCGTGTTTTATTACTGAATTTCATTCTCTACGATGGTCTGCCTCTGGAAAGAGGATTACAACCCCCTTTTATAGGTCAGATATTGGCTCTTACAAGGAAGGAAAAATTAGAATCCTCGATTAAGTTGGAAAAATAACACAAAATCCTCGATTAAGTTGAAAATCCAAAAATAAAACAGAAAATAACAAAACTAATGAAACATGTTTCAAGCTTAATTTGAGGGCCTTCCCAAACCTCGACCGATTACAGTGATCCAACCCCTATATAACTGGATTTGTAAAACCTTCTAGCTGAATCTGAGCACGATACAATAATCAAATAAAAATTATGAATTATTTCATCAAAGAAGTCATTTGACGTGATCAGGCTTCACTTGTCCTAGTTGATATATATATATATATATACATACATATCCTAGGTTTTCTACATGGTTAAATTATAATATATTTGCAATTAACTGTTCAGAACCTTTGAAATCCCCTACATCAAAATCAAAGTGAGCAACCACGGTTTTCTTTATCATCAATGAGCAAAATATTGAATTCCATCCAGAAGTGCAGTTTTAAGCTACGAATTACATGATTTAACATAAAGGGAATTATACAAACGCAATCTGGAGAGCAGGCCTTTTGATCATTCGACTGACCAAGACCAAAGAATCACATTAGAAAATAATGAGAACAATGTCCTACATACTAATAACTCAGATATCTGCATCTCTACTTGTGCATGTGTTCCACTTGTATATATCTTTAATTCCTTATCCTGAACTCTAACCAAGACCTTCACATTTCCATACCTAATGAAGTTTTTTTTATTAAAAAAACAAACATTTTCCCACATACTATCAGGCATCATCACTATGACTAGACTTCTTTTCATCATATTCAAGAAATGGGAAATGATGATCGTGTCGAAAATAAAATTAAACTAAGATTTCTTTCATCCAGATGCATTCGGATTTCCAGATTGAGTCGACACAATTATTTTCGTAGTTAGAATAGATTTCTTATTCAGTTCATTTTCTTATTTGTTAGGCATATAAATAGGCTTGTAGTTAGAGTTATAAGAAGTATAGTATAGCAGAGAAAATTGAAGAGAACCATTTAATAAAGTATACATTCCTCTTAATTTCTTCTTATTCTTTAGTTTTGCAAATTAGCATTAGTATCTAGAATAAGTTTATGCACTAATCTTCTTTCAACAAGTGGTATCAGAGTCAAGATTGATTATTTGTGGCTAAATTTGATTGTATGTAATGGCCAACTCAAATCTCTCCCTTCAAGATCTTCATTTGACGAAGGACAATTATAAGATATGAAGTGTCCGTGCAAAAGCTTAGTTAGTAGCTCAAGATGTAAGAGAGATAGTTAAAACAGGTTTTAATGGACCTGTTGAAGGAGATATGTTGACACCCGCCTAAAAAGAGGTTGTGCAGAAAGCACGAAAAAAAATCAACAAGCACTAACAATGATTCATCATTGTTTGGATGACATCTCTTTTCCAAAGGTGTCAAGAGCAACCACAGCTAAGAAAGCATGGGATATTCTGCCAGGGACAAACCACGAAACTAAGAAAATAAAATAGGTTCGCCTTTAGAAACTAAAGGGAGAATTTAAGGCATTGTGAATGCATGAATCTGAATCAATTTCAGGTTACATTGGTAGAGTGCTGGCAATTTACAATCAAATGATTACATGCGGTGATGATTTGAAAGAAATATGTGTAGTGGAAAAGATCCTAAGATCAATGCCTAAAAGGTTCAACTCTGTAGTAATCTCGATAGAGGAATCTTAAGATTAGGAGAATATGACCATTAAGTTAACCATGAGAACCCTACAAGCCCATGAAGATAGAGATAGTGAGAACTAAAGAGATACAAGTGCACAGGCACTAAGTTTTCTCTAAAAGAGAAACATGATATTCCAGGATCCCATCAAGGGTGCAACGGCCGTGGACAAGACAAATGAAGAGGAGGCCGAGGTAGCCTCAACAGATCATATCTAATAGACCGGATAAAGTACTAGATCCTCAATAGTAGCAATTCGAGATCCAAGTTTGACAAATAAAAAATTAAATTTTATAATTATCAAAAAAAAAATATCACTATACTGAGGATTGCTAGAATCAAACCGAAGAGGTTGAAGAGAATGTCAATCTTGCAGTAAAAAAATAATAAGAAACCACCCTGTGAAAACATGTGGTATCTTAACAATAAAATCAAAAACCACATGTACAGAGATAAAAACAAGTTCATGGAACTTGATAAATCAATTATAAATAATGTCATTTTTGTAGATCATTAAAAGATTTGCATCAAAAGAAAAGGTGCAATACTGATTCAAATTCAAATGAAAGATGATACTCATCAATTTATTAATAATGTTTATAACTATAAAAAAAAAATATTGAGTTTGGAATAATTATAAAGGTCATCAAATTAAGATGAAACATTGTGGCTTGACATTATTTGATTCCCATGGAACGCTTATTGCTAAAGTAACCATGGCAAAAAAACAGCTCCTGTCTGCGTCGATTCTCTACCCAGAAAAAGTGTCTGAGAAACTTTCATGCAGGTGTCATAAACATAGTCCTTTAGAGATAGGGTTGTTTGAATTCGTACTAAGGGCGCGGGAGGAAAGGGTTTACTTTAAGGTGTTGAGGATTCAGGAGCCCAAGCACCCTTCACATGCACTTGTAGCAAAGTCTTATGACAAATATTCTACTGTATAACAGGATAAAAAGGGATCAAAGCTAAAGTTATTAGCTTCCAATATCCTTTAATTTCTGTTCAAAAACGTATTGCAAAATTCTACCCACAACACCCTATACTACCTGCAATGCAGTGCGGGCAAAAATGTTTACAACCCCTGATAGATAATAAGTTAATTTTATTAAATGCACACTTCAAGTTCTCAATTCATAAATAAAAATTTTCTGGATGTAAAAATATATTAATAATGTCTGTACATTTTTTTATTGCATTAAAATTATTTTTTTATTTGGCCCGCAGCAAAATATGGGTGAGTTTGCTTATTAGAAAGATAAAATATAGCAGAACGCTTATTGATGCCTGCCTTAATCTGCTTTAAGGTTTCAAATTCACCCTAGTGCACTAGATCCCTCTAGAAAGTCAAGAAAATTAGGGAAACTTCTCGAGTTCAAACTAAGATCTAGCTAAATATAAACTAGGGCTAAAACTGTGAGGGCTTCACTTAAGATTCTTCTTCTGATTGAGAGCTTGCAGCAGGAAAGGTATCGACAAAGAACTCCTCGACTGATGCAAATAACAAAAAAGTTAAATAAATAATCTGGAGATAGAGTGATGCAAATAACAAAAACGTTATATAAAATATCTGGAGATAGAGTGAGTCTAAAACATGAATGAAAGAACTGGCAATTTACCATTGTCATTTTGCTCTGAAGGATCAAGCAATCCGGTAGAACTGGAACCTGAATACGCTGTTCAGCATATGAAAGAATAGCATGAATTAAGCAACTCAGCGAAAAAAAAGGGGGTTTTTTTATCATATTATGTAATCAAGTCTAATGCAGTTTTTGCTTAATTGCTGTTGTTGAGTTTCCTTGAGTCAGTTAATGATTTGATAGATGAAACAGTGGATTACCTGGAAATAATTTAGAATGACACACACACACACACACACACCATAGATTATAACCTAGCAGACCAGCACCACGAAGAGCTTCAGAATATAATGTGTTTGTCTCACCTTCTACCAAGTTATTGAAGCTAGCATTACCAGGTCCAAGTGGCACCTGTCTTACACTTTGCAAATGAGATAACTCAGCAAATTCAACAGCTGATGGGGCCACACTCTCTTGTATCTCTCTTGGAATGAAAGGAAAATGATCATGGGATGTAACTGATACAGGACTTGGAATCTCTGGCTTCATAAAAGGATGGTTAGGTTCTATATCTGCTGCGTTATTGTCCATTGCCATCCTTCAATAAACAGCAGAGCAGTAAGATCACAACAGCATAAACCAAGTATTTATATTATTCCTAATATATCGCTTGATAATTTGTATGACCTCTAAACTTTTCAGTTCAATCTAATTTATCAATAATTTGTATATCTACAAACACATTTATGTTTGTCAACTCTGTTTCTGTTTTGTTACTTGTGCGACAAGATTCACCAAGTTCCAGGCAAATCAACAGTCACAACATAATGCATGGATGATAATGAAAATTTCTATGGAAGAAGCATATTTCAAAATCAATGCAGATTTATACTGTTGAGAGTATATATCTATAACGATAGCATTTAGAGCACACTGAATAATAAGCACAAGTGCAAAGGTATCATTCATGAAACATCCACATGGCAACTTCCTATGATATCACCAGTGTAATTGTATGAATTACAAGCCACATGAGCATTAAACGTTAAGAAGAGAAAAGACAAGAAATCAAGACTGAGAAGGAAGTCTCACCACATCCCATAATTCATCTGAGTTGAGAGGAAATTGCCACATTCTGGGTTTTCATATACCGGGTCATAGTTGGAAATGGTGCCTGTGGAATCATTCTGGGAATTACTAGTTGATGGAATTGGATGCTGCTGCGGGAGGGTATATACCTTATGTAAATGGTTAACTGTGCTACAGAAAAGGAGCAAAAAGCTCTAATTCAGAAAAAATATCATGATAAAATAGCAATAAGGATTTTTACTTGCTGGAAATAACTGGCATGATGAATAACAGCTTGAGAATAATTCAGACAACCTAGCGAAATTGTATATGTTTTGTGCTTGGATGTGGTTTTTTATCTTGAAGAAAGTTTTGGATTGTGTTTTATGTGCCTGATAAGAGATTCAAAGTGTCTAACTCTTACGCGCTCCTTTGGCCACCTCTTTGTAATGTACATGACTATAGAAATATCATACTATCAATACCATGGTTATTCCTTTCACTCAAAAGATTTCTTCAGAATTGTCTGTGCAATTAACAATGATCCCCTTGCATACCAGTGCAAAAAAGGAAGACAGCGGAGGTGCTACCTAGCTAGGGGGTAAAGGTTGATTTCAGGGCATCAGACGCCCAGCTCCAATCTTCCATTCAAGATAATAAAATTAGCCTTTACAAATAAAGGC
>Ga0307510_10012304_pt1 | contig 10148 bp, 15 predicted proteins | sample 12_EM_MG_FD_207224 | JGI IMG/M metagenome (GOLD analysis project Ga0307510, IMG submission 207224) | Populus trichocarpa ectomycorrhiza microbial communities from riparian zone in the Pacific Northwest, United States - 12_EM | ecosystem: Host-associated > Plants > Roots > Unclassified | place...
CTCAGGAGAGGATTAGGTTGCACATAGGGATTCGGAGCATGTATCAGAGCAGCGAGCACCACGCTGTTATTCACGGGAGCCGCGCACCAGTAGCGGAGGTTCAAACAGACTGTAGGGTTCATCGGGGTAGACCGACCGCTTAAGGCAATTTCACACTTTCAGAACTGTCAAACGACAGCTGCGGTTAAGAGGAGGGGGGGAAAAGAGGGAAAAAAGTTTACAAGTTAAACCACCGAGTGACAATCCCTGACCACACTTAACCCAGGTGCATCCACCACCAACGCTTCTACAAATCCCACCTATTACGCAGGGGTGCTACACTAGCTGAAGAAAGTTAGCTTACCTCACAAGCTACCGTAGATTACCTCGCTTATCGATAACTAATAACAGAACGCCAAGTCTCGGGTGGGAACGTCACTTTGCAATCTCCTCCACCACCAACATTTAGGAACAGGGAGTATAGCTGCCACGGCAGAGAAGGCGCGACAAAAGAAGCGGGGGAAAGTCCGGAGAGAATGGCGCCAAAGGCTTCCACACCACTTGTGTGGGTTGATTGTGAGGTATGTGGAGGGGGAAAGGGAGGAGCGAGAGAATTTGTCGTTGATGCTAATTTTTCACCCCCCTTTTTTTTGATTGGGTTTGCCTGTTTGCTAGATGACAGGACTAAATCCTAGCGAGGATGTCATCTTGCAAATATGCTGCTATATCACTGATTACGAACTGAACCTTCTGGATGAGGAGGGGTACGAGACGGTTATTCATTATGAAAAGGAGGTTTTGGACAGGATGGATGATTGGTGTCAGAGAACACACTCTTCTGTAACCCTCCTCCTCTCCCTCCCCCTCGCCTAGCTAACATTCCCCCCCGGCGACAGACAGGCCTCATAGCCCGCGTTCTAGAATCAACCGTAACTGTCGCCCAAGCTACAGAGGGGCTCCTCGCGTACATTAAGAAATGGGCCCCGGACAGGGGCGTCGCCTTCCTGGCCGGAAATTCGGTGCATTCCGACCGTGTTTTCCTAGCACGCTATTACCCTTCTGTTGTAGAACACCTGCATTACAGAATTATGGATGTTTCGACGGTGAAGGAGGCGGTGAGGATGTGGTGCTCGGATGAAGTGTATGCGAAGGCACCGGTGAAGAAGTTGCGGCATGAGGCGAGGATGGATATATTGGAGAGCATCGAGGAATTGAGGTACTATAAGGGGGTGGTTTTTGATGGGAAGTAGAGGAGGGATGGGGTTTGTTGTAGGACTGAGGGCTGGGATGGTAGATTGAATATATGCTTGCTTCTTTTTTGCTGCCTGTGGCATATGCCTGGTGGTTCTTTGGGTCGGTGGTAGTGGTAAGGAAGTGTTATTGCCTCACCGTTTTTCATGTTGGAACCTACGATCATCAGTATCGAGAGTATCCACAGGGAGAAATCCTCGTCGCCCGCTCCCTCAATTCTCGAAACCCTAGTTCTAATTACATATATCGTCCAAAGCACACAGAATGAATGTGGTTGCCCCAGTATCGAATCCCACTTACCTTATTCTTGTCATTGACCTCCGCCCTGTACTTAAATTAATGAATAGGATTTAGCGGGAAAAAAATGAGTGGAAGTGAAGCCAACAGCCTATCGTCATCAGGTCTCACTCGAGGAAGCTGTTGGAGTCAGTGCGATCCTGAGAAATATCATAATGACTACTACTATCTTTGTTTAAATTTCTCTCTTCGCTGAGCTTGAGCTAAGACCGGTGTATATCTTCCTTATATTCTTTAATGTCGCTCGGGCCTTGGGAAACTATTTATTTGTCTCTTGTGCACTTCATTCGTTGGCCTTTAGTCGGTACTCCTTGGACACAAGGTTTACTCTCAATCTCCAGACCAGCTTTTCCAAGTGCTAGCTAGAATCACAATAAGAAAAGACAAGGAATCGAGTAATAAAGGACCTGTGCGGAATACGGACGAATTTTTCTACTCAACAGACACTATGAATTATATTTCCCGGTGGATAGTATCCGAAGGGATTGACTGCTAAGCGCATGGCATTCTAAAGGGGTTCTCGTTAATACGGTATTGTTTAACATCACATCTCACAGCTCGCTCGGATTTTGGCGGAATTTATGAATGGGGATGTGTCCTAACCTTTCTTCAACCGCAACTCGCAAAGGCATTAAGACGGCCGAATAGCTCAAACTCCATTCTCTCTGCAGCCTTTGGACCGCTCATAATCTCACCCATAATGTCCGAGCCAGGCGGGAAATAATTCTCAAAACAAGGCTCCCCAACTCCTTTCATGTTGGTGAGGACGGCCTGGCGAAAATGCCAGTATAGAAGTTCATCGGGCGGCCAACCTATATTCTGGCGTAACAGCGGATCAACGTGGGTAAGGGGTTTAGAGTAAATGGTTTCAGGTCCGAAACAGACAATCTTGTACTCGTCCTACACAATCATTAGCCACGAAAGCTTCAAGATTTCACCTTCCATACGTAGGGATTAATTGCCACAAGATAGTTATTAAAGTGTTCGAACATTTCGCTGGAGAGTACAATCCCATTTTGGACAGAGTTGATCGTTCCGTCAGACTCACGGTCGGGCGGAATGGTAGTCAAATTATGGTAGTTATAATGATTCCAGTGCCCCTCGTATGCCAAGGGAAAGATATGGGCGATTTGCATGGCAACCCACCTACCCAGGAAAATGGGCCTACCAGTTAAAACGCACCCTCCGTCTCGGTGACGCACTGCTTCATGGAACGATCCAGTGCGGGTTCCAGACAGCTTTGAACTCGTACGAAGTAGCGGGACTTCCTCTGTGAGCGCGGTGGAACCTGTTCGGAGTGAGTAGTTGCTAATGATAGAAGTATCCCATAGACCGTCAGGTGCTGCGCACAAGAGATCTGGTTAGGAAAATGACTGGATCTGGGAGGTCTTATTCCTTAATCTGAACTATATTAATGGCATTCGGAAAGTATTCTTCCTTAACCAGAAATATATTCCTTGCCATTTCAAACTGAGACATATTCCACCGATCTCTTATGCGCAGTGACGGACTAAGGGATAGAAGAGACCTACCATTAGTGACAATATAGTAATTGCCCGGCCGAAGCTGTTCGTCATCTCTTGCAACAAACTGCCCGTTATCGTCGCGTAGCTCGAAGGTGTCACTGAACTGACAGACTATCTCCACCATGGAATGGAAATTGTCGTTGGTGATACCGGGCGAGGTGTAGAGGCCTCCCAGTTGGGTATCACGATCGTCGGAAGCATAGAAGAAAGTATCGCGTACTGTGGAGCGGTCCGCCGCTTGCGGCGCCCTTAGTTGACTGTCCTGGCAGGATAGCGGTGTCATTTTAACCGGGTATGGGGTAGGAAGGAGGAGGGGATCTATCATACTTGTCATGAGTAAAAAGAAATCAAATCCGGTTGCCAAGAAGTAGTAGCTCCAAATTTTCTGCGTTAGTGATACTTCTTGGCAATCGGATTACCGTTAAGTATGATATTTAAATAGAAGAGAAATGTGCTAGGACGTTGGAATTCCCCTTCTCGGTCTAGTGAAGGGAAAACACCGCAAACTCGGCCCAGAGTTGAACAAAAAGAATATGCAAAGCACCTTACTAGGAGACGCAACTGCAACGTCCTACCACATTTCTCTAACCATTAGAACCAACCTTGAGTCCGTAACAAACCACGGCCACCCGCAAATTCGTTTCCACCTCAAATTCGGTTTCTGGGGGATTCTAATCTGCTGGCTTGGTAAGCAAAAGAGGCTACCATGATTTCGGGAAACACAAAAGACTGGACAACCTGTCGCACAAAAAAACGCCTCGGCTAATTAATTAGACGGAAGTAGGTTACTGGACAGAATTAAACGAGCGTAGTATCATAAAAACTCCAATAATTAGACCTTATGTTAAGACTTCCAAAATTGTCTCTCTTAGATACTATGGTGGTCTCGTGGTAGGCGCTCATAGAGAAGTGACCCCCTCAGTACACCCCTATGACAAAAATACAAAATCTGCCAGAAGACCAGGAAAGGCAACTCCAACACTCTACCGTGGTGTTCAATTAGGGTCCCTCTAAGGCTTTACCTATAAACGGCAGCCTAGCAGTGCTGCATGGTGGCAGCTGTTAAGCGGGGCTTCGCGGTTGAAGATCTGTTGAGGTGTGAGGGCAAGAATCATATATTTATGATTTCGTTGTCTTTCCTTTTCCCCGTTCCCCTGCTTTTCTCCAGCTATCTAATGACTCCATGATTAGTTTAATACAAGTTGCTCTCATTCACTTTCACTACTTTTCGTATCATTCTGCTGAAATCAGTTTGTCCGATCATTACTACCATTTTCCACCCCAAATTCAACAGTCCCCACGTCCCATGTCCCACATCCCCCTGCCCTCCCCATTCCATCCTACATCTATTTCCTTTCCACAGATTTTCTCCAGCTGCCACCAAACTCCTTAACAGCTTCACGGCAATTACTCTCGTCCGCTCATTACCTCCACTTTCAACACCTTTATTTTCAACAGTCCCCTGCCTTCCCACCCACTCCCGCTGTCCCCGCTATCTATTGGGAATCGCCCCAGCCATCCCTTGGCATGTCGTGTAGTGCTGCACCTACCTACAGACTCGGAAAGCCCTCTCTCACACTATGGGGCCCGCCGTATTAGCCAATGAGGGCCCTCCTGCGATTGTGCTGCCCTCGACAAACTGCTAGAGGCAGTCCAGTCCCATTTGAGGCTCATAGCAGCCCTCTGACAGGGTCCCCATACCATCCAGAGAACTGCATCTCCACAAAAAATATTTTATTCTCTTAATCAAGCCTCTATCCATCCCCAAGCCACTGAAATATATCCCCCAGTCCATAAGAAACATCCCCAAGCAAAATGCCTGCTCTATACAATATTTTTTAAGACATCCCGAGATTCCGAACAATCCCATTGGCTAACTTGGCCATTGCATATGCTTCAAGTTTAGGTTGCAAAATCAACCACGGGCCGTCTGGTTTTCAACACGCATGCACTAGTGCGTGAGCTATTCCTGATATTTTCCGGAGTTCGTGGACTAAAATATCCCTAGTATCTGGGTACGTAAACAATGGCATTGTGCGAGATGATGGACAAAAAGGATGTTGTGAGAAAAAAGACAAGTGATTGTACCCGGGCTCGAACCGGGGACCACCAGTGTGTTAGACTGGTCTGATAACCAACTACACCACGGAACCAACTACTGTCTACCGAAAAAGAGTTGAAGCAATATAAGTATAATATGAGAAGCATTTGGTCATGTTGTAAGACAACACGTTCCTCATTAACTGGTGACCACTGCCGGAACCGTGGTAAAACTTGTTATTGCGTCATATACCAAGCCCTGAAAAGTCTAGTGCTATCTATAGTCACTTCCGTACCCGTGACGAAGGTGGGCTGGTAACGAACAGGGATATTTGGTGGGCAAAAAAGGAAATCGTCAATGTTAGGGTTAGAAAAAATTACTGGCGATTGGCCCCTGTTTGTCACTAGTCCGGCTTCGTCACGAGTACGGAAGTGACTGTATAAAGCATTAGTGTATTGCACTTTGCCCACCAGCTTGGCAGCCGTTGCGTCCTCGTATAAGGTCGCTCTTTTCCTGCTTCACTTAGCGAAGAAGCACCCTCACCATCACCCTCCCGCAAAGCAAACAAACGGTTGCTTTTTTCACACCTCTAACTTCCTCCTTCATACTCTACCTTTCCTTCCGGTTTTATTTGAGACAAAAATTCCCTCAATTCCTCTTGTCCCCAAGAAAACCCCCAAGGAACTAACCGAAACATCATCGAAATCCTCTGGAAGGGCATTGTTCCACCATTGGTCAACATTCTGACCACGAATTGCTCGACAATCACCCTTTCTCACTTCTTTTCGTCGGTGACTTCCTCTCCTTCCTCCGCTGCAGCAACGCCTGCCTGAGTTAGCTTTGGGTTCTTCGAGGTTCTCTAATACAGTGTAGACGCTGTTGCCAATTTCTTTGAAGACTTCCCAGTGTGTGTGTCATCCCTACCTCTCTTGATTAGGTCTGGCTAACCAGCTTATTCTCTTAACAGAGCCATGGTTGATCGTCAGTCTCCCCGTTTGACGATGATGGCTGGAAATCTTTCAATCCCGGGGGAACCAACCTTTATTGGAAGCGAAGCTGCAAGGCTCCCGTACCTCCCCACTACAGATTGGAGGATGGATATCTTGAATGCCATACATGCTTCTGAACAACGTATCAATAATCGTTTAAGCGAGATTGTAACCGCAGTTGACAAACGCTTTACCACAGTTGGAGACCATTTCAACATGATCGAAGGGCGTTTCAATAGGATTGACGAGTCAATCAATGTCCGATTTGCTTCCACCGATGAGGCTCTGCAGACTATGAATCGGAACCTCGGCACTTGTGATCAGCGTATTAGTACCTATGCCCAGCAAGCTGAGCATGGCTTTGCCTTCCTCATGGGGCGTGGTAGTTCTGCCGGGAACCATAGTGATATGGTGAATAATGCTTTCGATCAACTTCAGCAGGGATTACGCGAGATGCAGCAATATCTTAATACCGTTGATACCCGCTTTGACAAGTGCGAAAAGATTATCAACGACCTCACGCTTCGTCAAGAGGCCCAGTAGGCAGAATACCCCACCTTTTTTTTTTTTCATTTATTCATTTTTTCATTTTTTCACTTTTTTTTTCAAATAGTGGCTAACTCCTGTACTCAGATATGTTAACGCAGCCGCTCGTCTTCGGAACGGTTACGCAATGGGCCCTTGGTCCCCTCTCCATCCGCTCAGAGACCCGTCCAACCAACCCGTTCAGAACTTCCCGCACACTAGGGCTGCGATCGATGCTTTGGATGGTTAGCTCTATCTACTCCCTGCCTGCTTGCATAAAATTTGCTAACTCATGATAGAATTTCAGATCAAGAGGTTGTTCGATGCCTACGGCCTGTTTGCAACTAACGATATCGCTCTAAATAAGTTGCAGCTGGCGCGTTTTATTGGACTTCCTCCGCATCTCATACTATAACCCGATCTTGGTTTTTCTTTTTGTAATTTTTACCTTCGTAGCTAGAGGCTACCGTAAAAACTTGAATAATTGGACCGTGTGCCATGAAGTCCAGAATTTCCTTCTCTGGAACGGGGGAAAAAAACACAGCAAAAACACAGCCCCTTTCCCCCTTCCGAGACAGAAAACAAAAAAAAAGTTTCTTGACCTTACTGAGAGACGAAAGTCCAACGACATAGCACACGGTTCAATTATTCAAGAGTCTACGGTACTTTAGTTCAAAAGCGCGGGGTTTTTTCCCCAGTCTATGAGATCCTGTCACCGCGTGGCGAAATGTTTCTTTTTTTTTCTTGTTCGCAGCCATTAGCCACAGTTGTTTTTTTAAATTAGTTTTAATAGGCAATGCGACACCTTTCACTTTCATCTTAGACCTAACTTGGAGCGAGGTGACAACCGTATGGGGCGGGATCTGCAAGTCTACTTTAGTACCGGAAGACATCCGCTTTTTGTTCGTCAACACCCCGCTTATCATCAGCTTCCGTCAACTGAGCACACTTACTAGCTCCTCCCTTATAACATTGCAAGCGGCAAAGAGCGGAAGATGTCTCAATATACCATCCATAATAGCACCAACTTCTCCGATAATAACAACTCTTTTATTGTACAGAATCGCTATAGTGTTGCCGATGATCGGTCTCAACTCCTAGCCTGGCTATAACCTCTAGAGCCCAAGCTGCGGCATCAGGACATCCGGGAGCGCCGAGTCGGCAATGTAGGGGAATGGCTCATGTAAACTGCAGAATTTAGAAGTTGGCGTGACTGCCGTGGTGGAGGTGAAGGTGATAAGGCGGTCTTGTTTTGCTATGGAGCTCCGGGGGTCGGCAAGACATTTACCAGGTAACGATAATTATTCTTGGGAGAGATAAGAAAGAGTATCAGCACTAACGAGTTGCGATGTTAGTTCGTTGGTAGTGGATAGGTTGTGCGATCAGGCTGGGAAGCAAAACACACCTGTTACGTGCTTTTACTTTAACTTGGTGGCGCGAAAGGAGCAGTCTGTGACCAGTATGCTGGGCTCCTTGCTGAGGTAGATTATTGGCGGACTGGAGAGGATTCCAGAGGAAATATTGGGGGCCTTTCAAGAGCAGAGGATGGCCATTGGTGGACGAGGTCTGCTGCTTCCTGACATCGTGAGGATGCTGCAGACCGTCACATCCTCACTGCGCACATTTGTATGCATAAACGCCCTGGACGAATGTGGGGCGGTGCATCGAGTCAAGCTCCTTGATTCGCTGAAACAAATCCTCGAGGAGTCCCCGCGCACATGAATATTCATCATTGGAAGGCCTCATATTCGAGCCGTGGTTGAAAGGCGTCTTGCCGGAGGAGTAATATGTGTGCCCGTAGGCCCCAGCAGAGATGATATCATCAGATACCTTCGTGTTAGACTGGAGGAGGACGAAACGCCAGAGGCCATGGATGAGAGTTTAGAGGCAGACACTCTGTTGAAGATTCTCGAGAAAATGTCGGAAATGTACGTATGGTGATGGTACTCGGAACCTCGCCCCACACTATCCGCTAATGGATATACATCTAGGTTTCTACTGGTTTCCTTGACTGTCGATGCAATCTTACAAGAATCGACAATCTATGGGAGACAGGAAAAGCTTAGCAGGATGACAGAGGGATCAGAGTTGGGAGATGTTTATGGAGTGACGATCGAACGAATAAAGGCACAAGGTGGAGATAAATCAAGACTCGGGATGGCAGCGTTGATGTGGGTTAGTCATGCGGAGCGACCTTTACGGGCGGACGAGCTCTGCCACGCCCTTGGAGTCAAGCTGGGCTCCTCGGATTTCAATGCTAGCAACGCCCCTTCGATATTGACATTGATTCGTTGCCGTCAAGGGCTTATTACTGTAGATAAGGAGGCATCAACTATGCGATTGATCCACTTTACTCTTCAGGAGTATCTTTCTGCTCATCAGGATATATTTAGTGGACCTCACTCGGCAATGGCGGAAATCTGTTTGACTTTTCTGAATTCACAACAGATTAAAGCCCTTTCGGCCGATCCTTCTCCTGATACGCAGAACACACCCTTTCTAGAATATTGTTCGGTATACTGGGGGGCCCATGCGAAAAGGGAGTTCTTGGACTGCGTGAGATCACCTGCGGTGGAGCTACTAAAAGAGAATGATGGCTGGGTACCGACCGAATTACTTTTAAAGCAAGCAACGGGGATGTATTTTCCACGGTTTGAAAATTTCGCTCTGTTTAGTGAACTCCACCGCGCATCGTTCTTCGGAATTGTGGAAGTTGTAGCTACTTTGATAGAGATGGAATGTTATAATATCAACGAAGGAGATTTTTTGGGTCGCACACTAGTTGCGTGGGCTGCTGATAATGGACATGAAGAAGTGCTGAGGATTCTACTTAGACGAGAAGAAGTCAGCTCGGACAAGCCAGATACGCGCGGCAAAATACCACTCGTGTATGCCGCTAAGTGTGGATATTCGAGGATAGTGAAACTACCACTCGAACGGGAAGAGGTCATTCTCGACAAGCTGGACAATTACGGTCGAACACCGCTCTTGCATCCCGCTTGAGGTGGATATCAGGGATTGGTGGAAATACTGCTCAGGCGGGAAGAGGTCAGCCCGGAGAGGCAGGATCAGTGTTCCCAACCGTCCAGGGGCCCGACAGGGCCCGGCGGACGGACTGCCAAGACCCCTGGACCGGACGGGACGGCGGAAAATGTCCCGTCCCCGTCCGCAAAATCTAAAGACGGCCGTTATTACCTAGGACCACGGGCCCGGCAACCTGAGACAATAATGTGTGGGGGTGCATGAGGACTGGGGGCGGAGTGCTGGAATTAGAGTAAACGGCAGGGGACGGTGGGGGACGACAGGGGACTTTGAATGATGACCGAGGACAGTAGGCGACGGCGGGGGACGGCGGGGGACGGCGGGGGACTGTCGGTGGATACCGGTAACGGCGATGAATTATTGGAAACTGTGGGTGCTAGTGGCTTCGAGCGCAGGATAATGATCCCAGGATTCTAATATCAACTGGACTGGCGTATTAGATGACTGCAAGGTCTAATTAGCCATATGGTATTCGTGGCTCCCATTGAGTTACAAAGA
>Ga0307510_10012305_pt1 | contig 10147 bp, 3 predicted proteins | sample 12_EM_MG_FD_207224 | JGI IMG/M metagenome (GOLD analysis project Ga0307510, IMG submission 207224) | Populus trichocarpa ectomycorrhiza microbial communities from riparian zone in the Pacific Northwest, United States - 12_EM | ecosystem: Host-associated > Plants > Roots > Unclassified | place...
AACAGTGTTATGGCCAAAATCTAAACACAAAGTTGGCAACTTGTGCAGTCCAGTCCTCCTCCAATTTGAAAATATGATTAATGTTTCAGCTCAACATGAAAATAAAAGGATGGTCTAGGTTTTTTACCATGAGAAAAGCAAATAGAAGCATTAACTATTACCCTAAGACTGAGTAAATTCTTCAAGTATGCATGTGAGACAGATTCTTGCTCCCAGGAGTAGTGAAAGTGCTGTAACTAGAAGATGTACGGTAGAATCCCGCAGCAGTATATACTGTATCTATGCTGAGTGTATGTTCCAGACAGTAAATAGCAACTGTAACTTCAAACCACAACACAAACAGTAACCATTCTGCAAGGGAGAAAATATCCCAATGATTTGAACTAAGCATTCCAACTACAAAGTTATCGTTTCAGTTTCCAGCAATACATAACAGGAATTATACTGCACTGAGAGGGGGAAGAAAAATTTGTGAGGTCTTAAATGTATTGAAGAGTAATTATTTCATGTGTGGCCTTGCACTCCTCTGCATTAGCTTGGTCCATGCCTACAAAAACAAGTTACAAATTGTTCATTACTGAACACAGTCTCTATGGAGAGTGGTAAACATACACAAGCGTGAGCTACTGTTTTCCACTGCTGGCTTAGAGGGGGAAAAACTAAAAAGCATATGTCCGTTCAAACTCGCTGTCACGCATCAGCATACATAGGCACACAAACAGAACATTTTGGAGACTGAACAAATAATTATGCTAAGAAACAATTAGAAAGCCATGGAACATGGTCATTCCAGAATTCAGCGTGTATGTACTTAGTGCCTTGACTAAGAAGGGAAACTGTTTATCCAAATAATTGGAGAAATCAAATTATGCTAAGAAACATTTTGGAGACTGAACAAATAATGTTGCTGTTTTTCACATGCCCCTTGATTCTTTACAGAAATTTCTTTCAATGTATTGACAATTGGATTGGAACTTGGAAATTATACGTCACTTGGAAACAAAGTGCAACAATATTTGGATAAACGTGGAAATGGGAGAAAATAATGACCTCAAATTTAACTATTAATGGAGTTAGGGAATTACTGATATATACAGGAATTATACCACAAATGAACGGGCAATAATTCATAGTTATCATTAATGATCCCATTTCTAGAAACACAAACATATTTAATATGGATGGGACCAAAAACAGTAAAATCAAACAGTCCACCCTCTTAGACACTAGCATATTTAAGATGCAAGATGACAACCGTGCTATGTTTGGTTCAGCTTCATTAAACAAGAATGTATCAAGAATTAGAGAGAGAGAGAGAGAGAGAGAGAGAGAGAGATTCAAAACATTATTATTTAAAATTAAATTATGTGGAAGAATAATTATAAAACCTTTTTGCTTGATGCTAATAAATATATGATTTTACTTGTTACTCTTTAATATGGGAAAAAAAATTAGGTGCATGAAACTTTAATGTGCAAGGTACAATTAACACACGAATCAATCCAATTTGAAAGTCACATTGCCATCGACTACGTGTCTTACATAAACAAGACAACAAATGCAACGACTAGTCGTTTATATTGGTCTAAATTGTCTTTTACGCCACAAGGAAACTTTTTTGCCTATCATTATTATAATGGACTGGTCAACTTTTGTATGCAATTACTAAATTTCTCAAGATATTTACCATTCACATCAAAGATATTAAGAAACTATTTGTGTATATAATTGCTTTTGTTTTTAAGTAAATTATAAAAAATAATTGTTTAATAATTAATAAAATATTATTTATTATTTATGAAATGTAGTGCATTATAATTTACGTTTGAAATGTAGTGTCATTGAAAGCAGCTCGAAGCTGTTTTTCTTTTTTTTCTGTCATGGAGAGTGAACAGTGGAGATTGTTTAACACTGCAGTGTGGTCCAAATATAAATGCATTGAACCGGGTCCGACCCAGTAAAATAAAAAAATTAATTTTTTTATTTTTAATTGTGTTTTATTCGAAAAACTAGTGTTTAACATTATTCAATGACACTACATATATAAATTAGAAAGAGACTGCTTGATGACGTAGCATTTGCAGAATTTGATCGCAATCCTAATTTTATTCCTGATGGTATTTTACCTGATGTTATTGCGCTCTTAAAAAATCAAGGAAACTATAGTCCTTGTCATAGATTTCATACGTTATGGAATTGTAGATAGTTTAATGGAATAATAAAAAATATTTTATATAAAGTATTATTTATTTCATAATGTAATAGCAGTAGTTAAATTTACAATATTTAAATTAAAAACCATCAATATATATATACACACACTTTAAACACATTAAATTACTTTTTGTTTAACATCAATTTCAACCATAGTTTTAACCAAACATATATAAATACAAAAACAACCCCAACCAAAAGTACTTTTTATAAAACAACCTTTTTTCAAATCACAACGATAAAAGCTATAACAATACCAAACACACTCTAAGCCCGAACCCAGCAAAGGAACGTTAAAGATTAGATAGGTTAATTTAAATTATTTTAATAAATTTAAAATAATATTATTTTTAAAAAAAATTAAAACAAAATTTTTTTAAAGAACAAAATTATATATATATATATATATATATATATATATATATGTTTTAATAAGTTTGAGAATTGACCTGTAAAGTTAATTTAATAACCACAAACAAAAATTTTTATATGAAAATCGAGTCAAGGTAGTTGTGTTTAGTAACTGAGGTATATGATCTTGGAAATTTTTTTCTCGGCCTTCTTAATAACTGAGGTATACAAGTTTACCTTTATATTCATTTTAAATCTTTTATTTAACTTATTACTCGTGAACATGGAAAAAAATAATAATAATTGAAAGCATGCGTTTTAAGCCTTATTGTGCAAAGTCTAACACATGATGCCTGAAATGATAGGAACTACAGATTATTCAATACAAGGTAGATAGGGATAAAAAGGATTTAGATTGTGCTGATAAATGATGAAGGATCAGGAGGAACAGAGACTTGAACACCTCCTTCTAACATCTGCACAACTTTCTTCATTCCAGGTCTTAAAGATGGATCCTCCTGAATGCACCAAATTGCAACCATCACAAACCTCTCTACCCTTTTCATGTCTTCCATTGCCTCTTCATCTTCTTCTACTAAAAGGTTCAACTTTCCTTCTTTAAAGCAATCACACGCCCAGTCTGCAAGAACTATCTGATGTTCTTGCATTGCATTAATCTCAAAGTTCTTTCTGCAGCAAACTAGCTCCAGCAAGAGAATGCCAAAGCTGTAGGTATCTACTTTGGTTGTGACAGGCAGGTTCTTGAACCATTCAGGAGCTACATACCCTTTGGGCCCCCTGATTGCTGTAGTTGTTTTAGTGTGGTCCGTCTTCAACAGCTTGGCTAGTCCGAATTAATCTGAAATCCTGGCGTTAAGAGATTCGTCGAGGAGGATATTTTGAGGCTTGATATCACAATGGATTATCTGGGAGCTGCATTCTTCATGGAGGTAAAGGAGCCCTCTGGCTATACCGAAAGCAATTTGCATTCTTCGATGCCAACTAGGCCTTGAATATCCAAATATGTAGTTCGACAAGGAGCCACTGCTCATGTACTCGTAGTCAGAAGGCGATTTTCCCCTTCGTTACAGAATCCAACAAGTGGAACCAGATTCTTGTGATTTGTTCTGCCAATAACTTTCACTTCGGTTCTGAATTCTGTGTCGCCCTCCGCGGCCATCTTTTCTAATTTCTTTACTGCAATGAGCGGTTTGTCTTCGTTGGCTAGTGCCCCTCTGTAAACAATTCCAAAAGCACCCCTACCAAGTTCTTCCTTGAATCCTCCTGTAGCTGTTTCCAGCTCATTGTAAGTAAAATTCTGCAGATTCATTTCAGGCATGACATGGAGTTGCGGTACCACCTTTTGTTTTTGTTGGTTCCATCGAGTAAAGAACACGTAGATTCCTAGCAGAGAGAGAACAATTAGAAAGATGGAGCTACCTAAAAGCACCGATCCTGTTGTGATCGAAGTTGATTGATCACTCTTCTTTGCACTTGAACCTGCAGTCCAGTTGCCTTTCCTTACTTTCAGCAGGGCTTTATCACCAATACTTGGATCTGTTACCCCATTCAAGAGAGGGCCTGTCTTCTTCCAACAGTGTCCACTGTTATAAGTGGCAACAGCACAATAGCAGTCACTCAAGCAAGCTTGTCTGCACCAATCCTCGTCCACTGAAGTAAAATCATCATAATCAGTATATGGAAAGTTTGTGTTAAGCATATCCCTGATCATAAAGTTATCTATTTCTTACGATGGATGGTCACAATCCTGTGAAATAAAGTTTTTCTTGCATCCCTTCCTCTCATCATTTGGATCAAAGAAAGTGTAACCAGGAGGACACTTGCATCTTGGTCTTTGGTCATCTCCTAATATGCAATAGCTGTTGAAACCGCAAGCTCCACTGCCTACTGGTCCCCTAATAACCACGCAGATATTTGAGGGTATGAAGTTTGGCAAAGTCGTCCAGGCCATATCCCACCTTGTGCTACTGGAAGCAATCTTTGGATAAGCATATTGCCTAAGAACTCCATCATAGTCCAGGGTTGCTCTCAAGTAGAAATCTTGCATTGATACTGAATTAGAGAATACCGAATTAAGCGTATTGCCATTTTGGTCTGCGAGGTACATATAGCCAGACTGGTTAAAGATCACCCTATAACCGCTTCCAATAGAACTTTGGGTAGACCAATAAGCAACATTTGAGGATTGGATAACTTGTTGTGGACAAGATGAGTTTCCCATCAGTTTGTAGACTAAACTTGAATCTTCCATGTGAATAATTCTTTTCCAGGTAGGGAGCAATTAGTTGAGCACCTAAATTCAGATTTTGTGTGGGCAATAGTGTGTCTGTTGGTTCATCAAAACTCTGCCACAAATTGGCACCAGCTTGGCTTGCTAGCACGAAGTTTCCTGTGTCAAGCATGGCTGCATAGGCGGCTCCACTTCCACCAAAAACTGGACTCCATATTGTTCTGCCTGATTGATCATTTAGAACCAACTCACCATCTCTGGTAAGTTGTACTCTTGATCCCCCCTGAACTAGATCATTTCTGTTAGCTGACCAGACTATGGTTCTTTCGGGTATTTTGTTGAACAATATGGCAAGTAGGTAGCCAGCATCACCAACTTGTTGGAATCCAAAAGCAAATTCCCCAGATGGTGAAGTCCAAGGAAGGTTATCACTTGCAGCAGTGAGAAATAAGCCCGAAGATATGTTGCTGTGAGCCTGACCATTGCCAGAAAATGGCAGCAGCAGAAGAACAAGGAAGAAAAAACAATATGGTAGTTGAAAATCCATGATGTGAAGATACTGTATTTGAAGACCTTGCATGATTTAGGGCACAGGTCCTCTTCTCTATTTATGCTCGAGTTATTGGTATTGCCTTCGGAAGAAAATATGATTCTCCAACTATCCGCGTGGTTATATTTAAAATTATAGTAGCTGTTATTATATAAATTATTTTTTGTTTAAAAGTATATTAAAATTATATTTTTTTATTTAAAAAATAAATTATTTTTAATATTAGTGCATTAAAGTAATTTAAAAATACTAAAAAAAATTATTTAAAAAAAAATTATTTTTTTATAAAAACAGGTTGGATTGCATTTCCAAACAGGCATGACAAAGACTTTCTTTATGTTATTGTGATTTTTACCTTGTGATAAAGAGGTTTCAACTAATTTCGAATCTTTTTTTCATGCATTGAGAATAAACTAATGTTAAAAACCTTCCGCCTATGGCAAAGACTTTCTTTTTTTTCTTTATGATTTTTTCTTTTTGGTAAATAAATTTTAACTAATATCGAATTTTTCCGGTTATTAAACGGTCAATGCATTTATCTCCCAACCCAAAACTAAACTCTGGTTAGTTTTTAAAATAAACTAATTAAAATTAACTTGGTCGGATTTAATCAACTTAGTAAAAAAACCCGCGATCCAATTGAAAATATATATAAAAACCTTGTTTAATTTAAAAAAAAATAAAATAATATTATTTTAACTTTTTTACAAAATAAAAAAATAATATTTTTATAAATTGACTCGTATTATATCACTAAATCCCGGTCGGTAAAAATATATCAAGATTAATTGTGGTAGCGGTTGCTGTTTAAAGTGTTTTTCACTTAAATATATATCATGATTATGTTTTTTTTTTATTTTTAAAAAAATTATTTTTGATATCAGCGCATTAAAACGATACAAAACACTAAAATATATTAATTTCAAAAATAAAATTTAATTTTTTTTAAAATACGGGTTGGAAGAGTTTCCAAAAGAGCATGGCAAAGACTTGCTTTATGTTATTGTGATTTTTTCCCTTGTGATAAAGAGGTTTCAACTAATTTCGAAATTTTTTTTCATGCATGAGAATAAACTAATGTTAAAAACCTTCAGCCTATGGAAAAGACTTTCCTTTTGTCTTTATGATTTTTTATTTTTGGTAAATAAATTTTAACTATATCCAATTTTTCTGGTTATTAAACGGTCAATGCATTTATCTGCCAACCCAAAACCATGGTTAGTTTTTAAAATAAACTAATTAAAATTAACTTGGTTGGATTTAATCAACTTAATAAAAAAGCCTGTGATATTTTTATAAATTGTCTCGTGTTATATTACTAAATCCCGGTCGGTAAAATATATCAAGATTAATTGTGATAGCGGTTGCTGTTTAAAGTGTTTTCACTTAAAAATATATCAAGATTATGTTTTTCTTATTTTTTTTAAAAATTATAATAATAAAAAACACTAAAAAATATTAATTTTAAAAATAAAATTTAACTTTTTAAAAAATACAGGTTGAACACCTTTCCAAAAGAGCATGGCAAAGACTTGCTTTATGTTATTGTGATTTTTTCCCTTGTGATAAAGAGGTTTCAACTAATTTCGAATCTTTTTTTCATGCATGAGAATAAACTAATGTTAAAAACCTTCCGCCTATGGCAAAGACTTTCTTGTTGTCTTTATGATTTTTTCTTTTTGATAAATAAATTTTAACTAATATCGAATTTTTCCGGTCAATGCATTTATTTGCCAACCCAAAACTAAACTCTGGTTAGTTTTTAAAATAAACTAATTAAAATTAACTTGGTCGGATTTAATCAACTTAATAAAAAAGCCCCGTGACTCAATCTTGTTTAATTTTAAAAAATTAAAATAATATTTTTTTAATTTTTTTTAAATAACAAAATAATATTTTTATGAATTGGCTCAAGTTATATCGTTAAATCCCGGTCGGTAAACTATATATAAAAAAACTGAAATAAATTATCATTTGATTGGAGGAAAAAACATAGCAGCTTCCTGTTTACTTCCTCAGAAAAAGCTTATCCCAGCATTAATGAGTCAAATATTAGGTGATTGTAATTTTTAATGGTCAACTTTTCTAATTTTAACGTCATCTAGATTAACTCGGGTTTATCTATGAAATTTAAGATTCAATCTTTTAATCAAGTTTTTAATCGGGTTAATAATATCTAGGAAAAAAGGACTATGTGATAGACCCATGCAAAAAAAAACATGTTATTAGTGCAATAGATAACGTCCATTGAAATTAATTAGAGCAATAGATAATGTCCATTGAAATTAATCAGAAGCTTCCTTCTTTTGACCACTTCAATTATAAAAGTTAATCTTTATTGAAAGTTAATCTCTAAAATCCTAATAATTTAATTATATATATATTCTGGTCTTCTTTGAGAAAATTCTACTAAATCTCAGAGAAAAAAATAACTTGTAAAAAGTGACTTATTGTTCAATTTAAAAACAAGAATTATTAGTTAAGATTTCAAATTTTTATTTATATCACGATTCTTTAAAAATATTATATGATATCACAGGATATAATGTTTTCGCTTCTAGAATTTAGGATTGTGCTACAAGTTTTTTTTATTATTAAAAATATATAAAAAGAATAATTAAAATAAACTTTAAAGATTGATTTTCATTTTCTTACTGAGAAATTGTATTTAACATCCTGAATTTTATACATGCGTTAATATATAACATCCTAAAAGAAAATTCAGAAAAAAATCTAATAATTATATACGATTTGCCTTTATATTCATTTTAAATCTTTTATTTTACTTATTACTCGTGAACATGAAAAGAAAAAATAATAATTGAAAGCATGCGTTTTAAGCCTTATTGTACAAGATCTAACACATTATAGGAACTACAGATTATTCAATGCAAGGTAGATAGGTAACATTCATTGGCCTTAGTTTCTGGATATATATGTGTGTGTGTGTGTGTGTGTGTGTACAAAAAGATTTAGATTGTGCTGATAAATGATGAAGGATCAGGAGGAACAGAGACTTGAACACCTCCTTCTAACATCTGCACAACTTTCTTCATTCCAGGTCTTAAAGATGGTTCCTCCTGAATGCACCAAATTGCAACCATCACAAACCTCTCTACCCTTTTCATGTCTTCCATTGCCTCTTCATCTTCTTCTACTAAAAGGTTCAACTTTCCTTCTTTAAGGCAATCACATGCCCAGTCTGCAAGAACTATCTGATGTTCTTGCATCGCATTAATCTCAAAGTTCTTTCTGCAGCAAACTAGCTCCAGCAAGAGAATGCCAAAGCTGTAGATATCTACTTTGGTTGTGACAGGCAGGTTCTTGAACCATTCAGGAGCTACATACCCTTTCGTCCCCCTGATTGCTGTCGTTGTTTTGGTTTGGTCCGTCTTCAACAGCTTGGCTAGTCCGAAATCTGAAATCCTGCCGTTAAGAGATTCGTCGAGGAGGATATTTTGAGGCTTGATATCACAATGGATTATCTGGGAGCTGCATTCTTCATGGAGGTAAAGTAGCCCTCTGGCTACACCGAAAGCAATTTGCATTCTTCGGTGCCAACTAGGCCTTGTATATCCAAATATGTAGTTTGACAAGGAGCCACTGCTCATGTACTCGTAGACCAGAAGGCGATTTTGCCCTTCGTTACAGAATCCAACAAGTTGAACCAGATTCTTGTGATTTGTTCTGCCAATAACTTTCACTTCGGTTTTGAATTCTGTGTCGCCCTCCCCGGCCATCTTTTCTAATTTCTTTACTGCAATGAGCGGTTTGTCTTCGTTGGCTAGTGCCCCTCTGTAAACAATTCCAAAAGCACCCCTACCAACTTCTTCCTTGAATCCTCCTGTAGCTGTTTCCAGCTCCTTGTAAGTAAAATTCTGCAGATTCATTTCTGGCATGACATTGAGTTGCGGTACCACCTCTTGTTTTTGTTGGTTCCATCGAGTAAAGAACACGTAGATTCCTAGCAGAGAGAGAACAATTAGAAAGATGGAGCTACCTAAAAGCACCGATCCTGTTGTGATCAAAGTTGATCGATCATGACTCTTCTTTGCACTTGAACCTGCAGTCCAGTTGCCTTTCCTTACTTTCATCAGGGATTTATAACCAATACTTGGATCAGTTACCCCATTCGAGAGAGGGCCTCTCTTCTTCCAACATTCTCCGCTGTTATAAGTGGCAACAGCACAATAGCAATCACTCAAGCAAGCTTGTCTGCACCAATCCTCGTCCACTGAAATAAAATATTCATAATCAGTATATGGAAAGTTTGTGTTAAGCATATCCCTGATCATAAAGTTATCTATTTCTTGCGATGGATGGTCACAATCCTGTGAAATAAAGTTTTTCTTGCATCCCTTCCTCTCATCATTTGGATCAAAGAAAGTGTAACCAGGAGGACACTTGCATCTTGGTCTTTGGTCATCTCCTAATATGCAATAGCTGTTGAAACCGCAAGCTCCACTGCCTACTGGTCCCCTAATTACCACGCAGATATTTGAGGGTATGAAGTTTGGCAAAGTCGTCCAGGCCATAGCCCACCTTGTGCTACTGGAAGCAGTCTTTGGATAAGCATATTGCCTAAAAACTCCATCATAGTCCAGGGTTGCCCTCAAGTAGAAATCTTGCATTGATACTGAATTAGAGAATACCGAATTAAGCGTACTGCCATTTTGGTCTGCGAGGTACATATAGCCAGACTGGTTAAAGATCACCCTATAACCGCTTCCAATAGAACTTTGGGTAGACCAATAAGCAACATTTGAGGTAGTTGTTGGATA
>Ga0307510_10012308_pt1 | contig 10147 bp, 11 predicted proteins | sample 12_EM_MG_FD_207224 | JGI IMG/M metagenome (GOLD analysis project Ga0307510, IMG submission 207224) | Populus trichocarpa ectomycorrhiza microbial communities from riparian zone in the Pacific Northwest, United States - 12_EM | ecosystem: Host-associated > Plants > Roots > Unclassified | place...
TCAACCCACCACCCCGAGCACCCCCACCTCGACTCCCCGCAACCCCTCACGCCCCGCGACCACCTCGTACGCGGCAACCCGCCCACCCTCGACCCTCACCCGGAGAGCCAGCAGCAACCGTCCCCCCGGCGCGACCACGACGCCCACATCCCCGTCGACAAGGGCCAGGGACGCGAACCGCGTCCGGTGCCGCAGCAGTACCGTCCCCTCCGCGACCGCCCGGGCCCCGCGCAGCTCGGCGGCCACGCCCGGCGGCAACACGGCGGGGTCGGCGTGGCGGACGACATCGGGGGCGAGTACGTCGAGGAGCGCGCCGAGGTCACCGCCCCGCGCGGCGGACAGGAACGCCTCGACGACCTCCCGGTGCCGGTCGAGTTCGGCGCCCGGCACCACCGGCGTGCCCCGCACCTTGTGCCGGGCCCGGCTGGCGAGCTTCTTCGCGGCGGGCCGGGACCGGTCCAGGACAGCCGCGATACGGTCGAACGGCACCGCGAACAGATCGTGCAGGACGAACGCGACCCGCTCCGCCGGACCCAGCGTGTCCAGCACCACCAGCAGCGCCAGCCCCACCGAGTCGGCGAGCACGGCCTCGTCCTCGGGCAGGTCGTCGGCGCTCGGCTCCGGCAGGTCGTCGCCGTAGGGATCCTCCCGTCGGGACGTGCGTGAGCGGAGCGTGTCCAGGCAGATGCGGGAGACGACCGTCGTCAGCCAGGCGGTGAGGTTGTCGATGCCGTCGTCGCCCGCGCGGTCGAGCCGCAGCCAGGCCTCCTGTACCGCGTCCTCCGCCTCGCCGAGCGACCCCAGCATCCGGTACGCGACCGCCCGCAGCTGCCCGCGCCGCTCCTCGAACCGCTCCGCCAACTCGTCGTGCCCCCGCATGGGTCACCTTTCCTCGTCGTGCTCCGTCACCTGTCCGACGAACCCGAACCGACCGAGGTGACCACACCATGCTGCTGCACATCGACTCCAGCGCCGACGCGAGTGCCGACTCCGTGACCAGGCAACTCACCGAGACCTTCACGCGAGACTGGCACTCCGCGCACGGTGGCACGGCGGACCACCGTCACCGCGACCTGTCCGCCGCACCGGTGCCGCCGATCACCTCCGCCTACACCACCCTCGGCCGCCGCGTGGAGCGCGAGGGATTCGTCCCGCCCGCCAAGGTCCCCGCACTGATCGAGAGCGTGGCCGAACGGCGCGAGTGGGAGCTGACCCTCCCGTACATCACCGAACTCCGCGCCGCTGAGACGCTGTTGCTCGGTGTCCCGATGTACAACTTCTCGGTGCCCGCGTCCCTGAAGGCATGGATCGACCGCGTCACCTTCCCCGGCGCGCTCACCGACCCGGACACCGGCGAGAGCCTCCTGCGCCACACCCGCGTGATCGCGGTCATGGCACGCGGCGGCGGATACGGCCCCGGCACCCCGCGCGAACACTTCGACTTCCAAACGCCTTACCTGAAGGCCTACTTCGGCGATCTGGGCGTACCGCCGGAGAACCTCCACCTCGTCGCCGCCGAACTCACCCGGGTCGACGTCCTGCCCCAGCTGGCCGGTCTGGAGGAACTGGCGGCGGACTCCCTCGCCCGGGCCCGTGCCGCGCTCACGGCACTCGCCACCGCCTGACCTCAGCGCACCCGCGACAGCGCCAGGGCCGCCTCACGCGCCTGAGCCGCGGGCTCCGCGCTCCCGGTGATGCCCGCCGTGACCATGGCACCCTCGGCCAGCAGGAACACCTGCCCGGCCAGCGCGTCGGGCAGCCCCGCGTCCGCCACCAGCCCGGCGAGAAACTCGCGGAACGCCCGCTTGTGCGCCCGCACTTGGGCCACCACCCGCTCCGAGGTCGCGCCCAGCTCGCCGTACGAGTTGATCCACGCGCAGCCGCGGAAACCGGCCTCGCCGAACCACTCCTCCAGCCAGTCGAAGACGGCCGGAATCCGCTCCCGCGGATCATCGTGCCGCGCGACGTGCTCGGCGAGGCGTCCGCGCCAGCGCAGGTCACGCCGTTCGAGATACGCCTCCACCAACTCCTCCTTCGCGGGGAAGAGTTGGTAGAGCCGCTTGAGGGACAGTCCGGAGGCGGTGCGGACGGCGTCCATGCCGACGGCTTGGACTCCCCGCCCGTAGAACAGCTTCTCGGCGGCGTCCAGCGCCTGCTCCCGGGCGACTTCGCTGTCCATGGATCCGGCCCCTCCTTGACGTGAGAACGTGCGTTCTCTACGTTAGCAGTCACGTGGAGAACGCACGTTCTCCATCATCCGGTCCCATCCCATCCCATCCCGTCCTCTTCCGCTTTGGAGACGACCATGGCCGACCGCCCTCCCCTCCCGCCCTTCACCCGCGAGACCGCGGCGCAGAAGGTCCAGGCCGCCGAGGACGCCTGGAACACCCGCGACCCGCACCGGGTGGCGCTCGCCTACTCGGAGGACTCCGTCTGGCGCAACCGCGACACCTTCGTCACCGGCCGCGCCGAGATCGTCGAGTTCCTCACCGCGAAATGGGCGCGCGAGCAGGAGTACGCGCTGCGCAAGGACCTGTGGGCCTTTGATGGCGACCGCATCGCGGTCCGCTTCCAGTACGAGTGCCGGGACGCCGACGGGCAGTGGTGGCGGTCGTACGGCAACGAGCTGTGGGAGTTCGACGAGCACGGGCTGATGACCCGCCGCGAGGCGAGCATCAACGACCTCGCCATAGAGGAGAAGGAGCGGCGCGTCTTCGGGACGCGGACCGAGGAGGAGCGCGGGCGGTCCTTCCCGCTTCAGTAGGCTCCCCGGGTGACCGAACAGGACTCCAAGCCCTTCCTCTACGTCGTCGTCTGCGCCGCCGGGATCGCCGCGGACGTCGGCCAACTGATCGCCGCTGCAAAGGAGTTGGGCTGGGAGGTCGGGGTCATAGCGACCCCGGTCGCGATGGGCGGCTTCTTCGACACGGCCGCCGTCGAGGCGCAGACCGGGCGCCCGATACGGTCGGCATGGCGCACCCCCGGTGATCCACGCCCCTTCCCCGCCCCGGACGCCGTGGTCGTCGCGCCCGCCACCTTCAACACGATCAACAAATGGGCGGCCGGTACGGCGGACACGCTCGCGCTCGGCACCCTGTGCGAGATGCACGGCCTGGGCGTCCCGACCGCCGTACTCCCTTGTGTGGGCGACGCGTTGGCCGCCCATCCCGCCTACCGGGCGAGCCTGGAACGACTGCGCGGGATGGGCGTCCGCTTCGGTGAGCCCTACTCCGGCGAGGTCCAAGAGGACGGCGGGCGGCCGGAGTTCCGCTGGGAGCGGGCGCTGGACCTGCTTTAGCGGTCAGCCGCAGGTCACGGTCGGTCCCGCCAGCATGCCCCCGGTGTAGAGCGCCTGCCCCTGGGGCATCCAGTAGCCCAGCTTCGAAACCACTGTGGAACAGCGCGACTTGAGCGCGACACGGACCACCACGGTGTCCGGGTGGCCGGGCTGGAGATCGGTGAGCGCGCAGTCCAGGGCGTGCGGGAGCCGGTCCTTCGACGGGTGGTGGCCGATCAGCGGATTCACGCAACGGGCGTCGGTCGTGGTCAGCTCCGCCCCCGTGCCCTCCTCCGCGATCAGCCCGAACCGCGCGCTGCCGTCGCCCTCGGCACTGTGCCGCTGGACGGTGTACGTCAACGTGGTCACCGAATCGGGCCGCAGCGTGTTCCGGTCGACCTCGATGCCGTGCGTGGCCTTCGGCCTGGGCGCGGTCAGGGTCAGCGTGGCGTGGACGGTGCCCTGCAAGTCCACGCCCTCGGGCGCCGAGCGGACGCGCACGGTGGCCGTGAAGTCGTACGTCCCCGGGCCCGGGTACTCGCCCGACCCCGGAAGCTTGCCGGACGCGACCGTCCCGCCGTCGCGCGCGGCGGTCCAGGTGCCCGAGGTGCGGCACGCGTACCGGACGGTCGCCCTGAGCTGTCCGCAGGTCGCGGGTGTCGAGACCGCCATGGTCGGGGTGCCGCTGCCCGCGCAGAGGCTGACGACGGCGTGCTGGCCGCGCGCGCCGTGCAGGGTGCCCGCGGGCGCGCACAGGGTCGACGGCGGCTCGGGCGGGGCCGGCGCCGGGTCCGTGCCGCCCCACGCGGGCGACACCAGGGCGAGCGGCAACAGGACCGCCCCCATCAGAATCCTCAGGTTGGTCGAACGTCTCGGCACCGCGTTCCTCCCGTACGGCCACGACCGGCCGGGCGCCGGTCGTCCGCACCGAGGATGCGCGTCCCCGGCGGCCGCCCGGCCGTTCCCACGCCGGGCGGCCGGGGGCGGTCACACCAACGCCGGACGGCCGTGACCGGCGCGGTGTCGCTCACGGCCCCGGGCCCTCGTCGGTCGGCTGGGGACGGTCGTGGACGCCGGATGCCAGTCAGCGACGCCGCGTCGCTCCTGGCTTCGGGCCCACGCCCGGCGGCCGAGGGCGGTCGCGCCTCGTCCGGATGTCCGTCAGTGGCCGAGCGGCGCGCGCAGCTCCGGTTGCAGCAGCTCTCCGTGTGCCTGTACGAGGTCGTCGCACAGGTCCCAGATCCGCTCGACCGGCAGGGCCGCCGCCGTCGCCGGGTCGGCCATCGCCGCGTGCCGGATGTGGCGCGGGTCGCCGTCCGTGGCCGCGCGGACCACCAGGGCGGTCACCGAGACGTACGCGCTGTTGAGGGCCGCGCACTGCGGGGGCAGGGCGCCGATCCGGGTCGGCTGGACGCCCAACGCGTCGACCAGGCACGGGACTTCGACGACCGAGTCGGCGGGGAGGTTGTCGATGAGGCCCCGGTTGGGGACGTTGCCGTAGACCGTGCGGGGCGTGCCGGTGACGACGCTGTGGATGATCTGCGGGGCGTACTCCAGCGTGCCCTCGACGGGGAGCGGGGTGCCTGCCGCGAGGGCCTCGCGGGTGCGTTCGTAGCTCGCGGTGTTCTCCTCGACGATCTCCAGGTACGCGCCGACCGGCAGCCGTAGCCGCTCGATCTCCTCGGGGTGGTGCAGATACCAGGGCACGTACTCGGCGGAGTGCTCGCTGGTCTCGGTGGGGTAGTGGCCGAGGCGCCGGTACATGTCCACGCGGACCCGGCGCAGCAGCTCGGGGTCCTTCTCGATCGTGTCGTCGAGGAGCGGGTACAGGCTCCGGCCCGCCCGCTCGAAACGCAGCACCCAGGCCTGGTGGTTGACCCCGGCGGCGAGGTACGAGACGTCCTCGAAGGGGACGCCCACGAGCTGGGAGAGGTCGTGCATCGTCCAGTACACCGAGTGGCACAGGCCCGTCGCCTTGAGGGCGGGGGCGATGCGGCTCAGGTAGAGGAGGTTCATCGCCATCGGGTTGGTGTAGTTCAACAGGTGGGCGTCCGGGCAGAGTTCGGCCATGTCCTCGGCCAGCGAGCGCAGCACCGGGAAGGTGCGCAGCGCGCGGAAGATGCCGCCGATGCCGAGGGTGTCGGCGATCGTCTGGCGCAGGCCGTAGCGGGCGGGGACCGCGAAGTCGGTGCGAGTGGCCTCGTTCATGCCGACCTGGACGATGTTGACGACGAAGTCGGCGTCCGCGAGGGCTGACCGGCGGTCGAGGTGCGCGGTGATCTCCGGTGTGGCGCCGCGTACTTGGGCGATGTGCCGGGCCGCGCCCTCCGCCGTCGCGAGCCGTTCCGGATCGATGTCGTGCAACGCGATCCGGGCGTGGGCGAGTTCGGGGAACGCGAACAGGTCGGCGAGCAGGCCCTGCGTGAACACCACACTGCCGGCGCCGATGAAGGCCACCTTCACAGCGCTGCCGTCTGTCATCAAGTTCCTTTCAGGGAAACGGTGTCGGGGTGTGCTGCTCATCCCTTGAGGCCGCTCGACGTCAGCGACTGGATGAACGTCTTCTGCGCCAGCAGGAACGCCACCAGCACCGGCACCACCGTGATGACGTTGCCCGCCATCACCGCCGACCACTTGGTGTGATGCTGTCCCTGAAAGGTCGTCAGGCCCAGCTGGAGGGTGTACTGCGTGTCGTGGTTGATCGCGATCAGTGGCCACGACAGGTCGTTCCAGGTGGACAGGAAGGTGAGGACGGCGACCGTGGCGAGCGCCGGCCGGGCCAGCGGCATGACGATCGAGAACAGCACCCGCAGCCGCGAACACCCGTCGATCCAGGCGGCCTCCTCCATCTCCCTCGGCAGCGCCAGGAAGAACTGCCGGAACAGGAACACCGCGAACGGCGTCACCAGCGACGGCAGGATCAGCGCGCCCAACGAGTCGATCAGCCCGAACCACTTCATCACCAGGAACGTCGGGATCATCGTCAGCTGGAACGGCACGACCATCGTCGCCAGCATCAGCCCCAGCACCAGCCGCGACCCGGCGAACCGCATCCGCGCGAACGCGTACCCGCCGAGCGACCCCAGCAGCAGATTCGACACCACCGCCACCGACGCCACGATCAGCGAGTTGGCGAACCAGCGCGGGAACATCGCGTTGCCCAGCACATAGCGGTAGCCGCCCAGGTCAACTCCCTCGGGCCACAAGGCGGGTGGGAAGCGGTTGATCTCCGCGTTCGTCATCACCGAACTGAGCAGCAGCCACACGAACGGCAGCGCGAAGCACAAGGCCAGCGGTGCCAGCGCCAGATGCCACGCACTCACCCGCCGCGCACTCATCGCAGACCTCCTTCCGTACGGCCCTGCCGTCGCCGTACGACCCGCAGCGCGCCGCCCGCGACCAGCAGGGCCACCGCGAGGACGTACGCGGACGCGGCGCCGTAGCCCGCGGTGAACATCTGGAAGGCCTGCTGCCAGACGAAGTACACGATCACCGTCGTCGAGCCGAGCGGACCGCCCTTCGTCGTCACGTAGATGAGGTCGAACACCTGGAGCGAGGTGATGAACTGCCACAGCAGCAGGAACACCGTGACCGGCGTGAGCGCGGGCAGCGTCACATGGCGCAGCACCTGGGCCCGGCCGGCGCCGTCGATGCGGGCCGCCTCGACGAGTTCGGGCGGCACGTCCTGGAGGGCGGCCAGGTACACCACGACACAGAAGCCGACCCCGCTCCACAGCGAGATCAGCACCAGCAGATACAGCGCCTGGTCCGGGTCGGCGAGGAACCCCTGCGCGGAGATGCCGAGATGGTGCAGCAGGGCGTTGGCGACGCCGAACTCCGGGTCGAGGATGAACGAGAACAGCACACCCTGCGCGGTCGCCGACACCACGAACGGGATGAACACCAGCGTGCGGTACAGGCCGATGAGCCGGATCCGGCGGTTGAGCGCCAACGCCAGCGCCAGCCCGCCGACCAGGCTGAGCGGCACGTACAGGGCCGCGTACAGCAGCGTATTGCCCACCGCCGTACGGAAGTTGGGGTCCTGCGCGAGGGCGTGGTAGTTGTCGAGACCGACCCAGCGGCCGGGCGTGACCAGGTCGTCGGCGCGGAACGACAGCAGCAGCGACCAGACGACGGGCACGACACTCAGCCCGAGGATCACCACGACCGACGGACCGATGAACGCCCAGGCCGTGGACCGCTCTTGACGGGCGCGACGACGGGCGGCCTGTGCGGTGGCGGCGGATTGAGCGGGGAGGGTGAGGGCGCGGGGCAGTGTGGACATCGGGGTCTCCCGGAAGGGGGAAGTCACCTGGGGATCAGCAGGGCCGCGTCGGCCTTGTCGGCGCAGGAACGGAGCGCCTTCTCGGGGGAGTCCCGGCCGAGCAGCACGGAGACGATCGCCTCGCCCAACGCCTGCGAGATCTGCGGATACGCGGCATGGACGGGCCGGACACGGGCCGAGCGCAGGGTGTCCGTGAAGACGTCGAGCCCGACCGTACGGGCGCTGTGCTCCCGCCACTCCGGCCGTGCGGCAGTGCCTGTGCTGAGCGGCAGACCGCCCGCCGAGATGTCCCAACGGACGTCGTGGACAGGCGAGTTCATCCACTGCACGAACTCCACGGCCGCCCGGGACCGGGCCGAACCGTTGTCGAAGACCGTCCATGTGTCGGGCCCGGAGATGGTGACCGCGTGCCCGCTGTACGTCGGCAGGGGCACGACCCCGTAGTCGATCTTCGCGGTGATGATGTCGGGCAGTTGCCAGGGCCCGGTGGCGACCATGGCCATCCGGCTGTTGAGGAACACCTGGTAGAGCTGCTCGCTGCCGGGCTTGGTGTCCAGGTACACGCTCTTGTCGTGGCCGAGTCGGTCGAGGGTCCGGAGTGCTCGTACGCCCTGGTCGGCGAAGCCGATGTGCTTGCCGTCCGGTGCGACGACCTCGCCGCCGAGATCCCACAGCATCGGCCACAGCCGCCACACCGTGTCCTCGTCGCCCACGGCCGGCCAGCCGGTGCCGAAGACGCCCCGGTCGTGGTCGGTCAACCGCCCTGCGGTGTCGGTGAATTGCTCCCAACTCCAGCCAGGCTTCGGGTAGTCGAGCCCGGCCTGCCGGAACAGCTTCCTGTTGTAGACGACGGCCAGCGAGTCGAGCACCGCCGGCGCGGCCCGCACCCGCCCGTTGACGGTGACAGCGTCCCGTACCGGCTTCCAGAACGTGTCCCACGGCGTCGGCCCGTCGCGCATCGCGGACGTCAGGTCGACGACCCGAGGGCTGCGCGCCACGCTCGCCAGGTCCGAACCGAAGATGTAGGCGATGTCCGGGTACGAGCCCGCGGCGAGCGCGGCGGTCACCTTCTGGAGCATCGCGTCGGCCAACACCCCACCGCCGCCCGGGTCCACGCGGATCGTGGGGTGGGTCCGGTTGAACTCGGCGACCAGCGCCTCCACCGCCTTGCGGCCGGTGTCGGTTTGCCCGTGCCACAGCTCCACGGTCACCCGGCCGTCCGCACCGACCCCGTCCGAGGCGCCGCCCGCACAACCGCTCGCGGCACCGATCGCGGCCGCCCCGAGCAGCAGCCCACGGCGTGACATCCCGTTCCCCATCACGGCCTCCTCACCGCACCTTGCGGACGTAGTCGGCGCTGCCGGGAGTCGACACGTCCAGATCCCGGCGCACGATGCTGAGCCTCCCCGCGAAGCCCGAACGGGCCTTGCGCAGACCGGAGTCGGAGTACTCGATGACGATGACCCGGTCGTCGAAGGCCTTGGCGTACTCCCCGCACTCGTCGTACTCGGCGCACTCCTCCGCGATCGCGAAGTCGAGCCCGGTCTTCTTCCTGAGGCCGGCCAACTCCACGGTGTTCTTCTGCGCGATGGCCAGACGGCGGGTGTGCGCGTGCCGGGAGAGCAGGGTGATGAAGGCGGTCGCGTCGTTCGCCGTCAGGAGGTGCTGGGAGCGGGTGTAGCTGTCGTAGTTGTCCGGCTCGATCGCGTCGAAGCCCTTGGCCGCGCAGCCGTCGATCCACCGGCCGACCCGCGCCGCCACCCGCTGCCGCTTCGCCGCCGTACCGATGTCGAGGAGTGCCTCGCCCCAGTCCTCGTCGACGACCACCTCGCCGTCCGCGTCGCGCAGCAGCAGGTCGGCGGGCCAGGAGGCGCGCTCGTCCGGCTGGGCCTGGAAGGCGTTGACGTAGCAGATGTTGTAGAGGCCGGGCGCGGGCGCCGCCGTACGGTCGCGGCTGACGATCCGGACGCCGGCGGGCGGGGGATAGGCGCCGCCGATCTGGTAGTCGAAGTCGGCGTGGAGGGGCGGGAGTTGAACTGTGCCGGGCGCCGAACGAGAGGCGCTCGCCGAAGGCGTGGCGCTTTTCGACGGCGCCGCGCGGGACCGGCTCTCCGAAGGAGCCGGACGCGACGGGCTCTCCGAAGACGCCGCGCGCGACGGCTGTTCCGGCGCCGAACTGTCCGAGGTTCCGCACGAGGTCAGTACCGCCGCGGTCGCGACGACGGCGCTCAGGACAGCGGCCGTCCCGAGACCTCCGACGCGGGAGACACCCCTGACGGGCATGTCCGCTCCATCGATCGCGGGTACGACCCCGCCTCGGACCGGATGGAGCCGCGGTCCTGGCGACTGTGGCCGGGCTTGGAACCTGTCCGCTACCGGCTGGGCGCACCTCTGCGTACCGCGCCGCACGCGCGGGCACGTCCAGGATCAAAGCGCCCGGCCACGCCACTCGTCAAGGGTGCGCGCACATGCGCGACTTCGAGTACTCACGAAGTCGTACGCTCCAAACCGGTACCGAACTCGAAGGCAGGAGCAGCAACGATGCAGTACGTGAAGCTCGGTTCGACCGGCCTGGACGTCTCGCG
>Ga0307510_10012309_pt1 | contig 10147 bp, 3 predicted proteins | sample 12_EM_MG_FD_207224 | JGI IMG/M metagenome (GOLD analysis project Ga0307510, IMG submission 207224) | Populus trichocarpa ectomycorrhiza microbial communities from riparian zone in the Pacific Northwest, United States - 12_EM | ecosystem: Host-associated > Plants > Roots > Unclassified | place...
ATTTATTAGGAAAGCTAATAGGTCACACACATAAGAACCATTAGTCATAAATTAAAATGAGATGATTTATCAAGTGTGATTTGATTGCAAATAAATTTTAGAAATTGAGGACTAGAGTGTAATTTATATAAGGAATTACAATTTTAGAACTAGAAAAATTAATAGGAACTTGATTGAGTAAATTTATAAAATTATTCTGAAATAATATATATGATATTATTCAGGGATTAAATTCATATTATGTCATTTATAGGATTTTTAGGTTTCTCTATAAATAGAAAACTATGTCTTTTATTTTTTGTAAGTAGAGTACAATACATAAATATCTAAAACACAAAAACAAAAGTTAGAACTCAAAGGTATAATAATCTCTCTATCCTAAAAGGGTTTAAGAAATATATCATCAGTGGTTCGTGTGGATTATCGTTATAAATTGAATATTTTAACGATTTATAATTTGTAACGACTCAATCTTAAAATCATTATTCAAAATCAAAAAAAATATTTAATCTTCAAATAATCTTTATATAAACCCTAAATAATCCTATATTTATCATCTTTGGAACTCCTAGACTGAGTTGTTAGCAATTCATGACGGGAACATCAAGGAAGACGAAAGTGAGTCATCGGAGGGAGGGAGGGAGGGAGGGAGGGATAATTGTTTGTTGTAACAGAGTTCTATATTCTCTCTCGTTTTTCCTCCTGCATTCTAGAATAACGTTCTTTTCTTCTTGATACATAAACATGACACGTGGTCATGTTTAAACTAAATGCTGCATAAGCTGAAATAATAAAACGGTGCGTATTTGGCTAAACTTAAAACGGTGTGTTTTTACGAAGTTTAAATTCTCAGACTGTTAATAACGGTCTCAGATTGTTCTAACAGTCATTTCTTTTTCTTCTCTGGAATTGATCCTTACTTTTAAGGCTGAGCCCGTGACAATGCCCCTTCCTTTAGAGAGTGTCCTTGTCCTCAAGGGTGAAATTAGGAAACCTCAATGCCAATTCTTCGAGTACCTCCCTAGTGGCTTCTGTTGGAGGCAGTCCTTTCTAGAGAATCAACAACTGCAAGACTGCCTGAAGATTCTTTTTCACCATTCTTCGTCCCAAGATAGCTTGTGGCTGGAGAGTGGGTTCCCCGGGGAAATCAGGTAAACTGGCGTGCACCATTTTGTTTCCCACTCGCTTCTTCAACTGCGAGACATGAGAAACTAGATGAATGGTAGCAGATGGAGGTGATATCAACTTGTAAGTAATTTCAAGTTAATATTTAAAATTAAAAAGCTTAAGTAATTTCAACAATGTTTTAATACTAAAAGTAAATGAACTCTAGTTTTAATTTGGCATGAAAAATGCCTCATTAACAGTGTTTTAACAATTTTTTCCCAGCATGGAGTGCTTCTACTCGCCTTACTCAGCAGTTTAGACTTCCAACCAGCTAGTCGACAATGAATCTTCTCTAAAATATGCTTAAATTAACGACTCCTTGCTCCTCTTGACATCCAAAGGCACACCCAGAATTGGCAAATTTATGAAGCACTCAGTGGCGGAGGCAGGGGGAGGCTGGCAGGGGCCCAGTGGCCCCTGTAAGAAAATTTTTCTCAGCCTCCCCCTTTGTAAAATATTTAAAATTTTAATTTTTTTAAAAAATTTCTTTTAATTTAGCCCCCTTACTTTTTTGGAAGCACTAACATCAACTTGCATAGTTAGCCCGTTATTGGCGTCATATTTTTTGTTTGGGCCGTGGGGGAAATTTAACGATGCGTGTTTAACTGGATTCTTACAATTGAATAACGACTATGCCAATGTTCTTGGCTGCTGCCCTGGTTCTTCCCGCCCAAAGTATAAGACCACCACCATAACCTAATTACACCAATTCCTAATTCTCTCTCTGTCTCTCTCTCCGCTCCGAATTCTCCAATACTTTCTCTTTGCATTCCAAATTCTCTGCTCTCTCTCTCTCTCTCTCTCTATTACTGGTTTCTTTATTTCATCTTCTTTACTTCAAGAATGGATGATATCCCTGACGCTACGGCTAGGCTTATCTCTATCATCAATCGTGGATCATCCGCCTTAAAAAATGCCCACTTTGATAAAGCTGCTAGATACTTCAAGAAGGCTCGTGATGCCAGGTGAGATTTCTTTTGTTTGTGTTTCTTGTTACTCTTTAGGTTTCTTTACGCCTTTCTGATATGCCTTTTGTTGTTCAATGCCTGGTTTCCTAGTTGTATTTGTTTTCTTGTTGTTTGTTTGCTGAGAAAGTGTGTTTTAGATTCTGGGTTTTCGAGCTTCTTGTCCGTAAGTTTTCTACTAATCCAAACTTCTTGTTTTGGTTAAAATGATTGGGCTGGAATTACTGTAGTCTTGTATAGAAAAGAAGGATTCTTCAGAATACAAACCTTTGATTTTACTTATGTCAAACCGATATCTAGGATTAAAGTACTTTTGGTCTTTGAAGCGCAGTACTGTTTCCTCACAATTTCATTGAGTTTTATGCAAGATCACAATCCTGCCAAAGAATTTTAAGAGAATAGCCTCATTCTTATACTGTATAGTGTTTCTAAAATTTGGGTATCCATAATTCTTTTTTGTGTTTGTGTTTCCTGCTAGTGAATCGAAAATTGTCTTCACGAATTAATTTGTGTTTATTCTTTCTTTATTCAGCGTTCATCTCCAAGGTGAACGTACTTTGGAACGCTCCCTTTTGCACCATTTATATGGTGTTTCCTTGCTGTACGAAATTCCATTTCAGGGAGATGATGATCCGTTGGAATTTTTACCGAGGGAAGCTGATTACTATCTTGCTAAAGATAGACCTTATAGTTCTTATAGCAAGTTATACAGCGGTTAGTAATTCCCCTCGTAAAAAATACTATATTGTTTTTTTACTCAACTCTATTGTTTTGGTGATCTCTGTCTTCATGAACTCTTATTGTCTAACATGACGTTTAAAGTATTCTCCTTTTTTTGGTTGCTGAAGTATATGGTCACCGATAACAATTCCTTCTCAATCGTTTTGCCAGTTAAGACCCTATCAGGTTTTCATTACAGAGGTGTACATGTAAATGGAGGACGACCTCTCCATGTATAAAATTGATAAATAACCACAAAGGATAAGAGTCCACGCATGTTGCAAAATTCCCACATTGAATCTTTGTTAGAATTACATAATGCTTATAATCCTATTGCTGCTATGAAAGCTCATGTCAGGTTCTTTTCATTGAAACAACAAGGCAACTTCTCTGATTATGTATACTGTGCCTCTGGAACCACTTATTCCTTAATTTTATCTCTTTTCATGGTGGAAGGTACTGTTAGCCAAGAAGACTATACAAATCAGATGGAAGCTGCACAGAAAGAACTAAAGATTGCATGGTCAATTCTGGAAAATGAATCAAACTGCTTAATAGAGAAAGCTAATACACTCTGCGCCCTTGGGGAGGTTGCATTGAGAAGGGGTTGGCTCGTTTCTCCTGCTTTTAACAAGAAGTTGCACATAAATCTTTTATCTTCCATGCAAAAGAACATGTTGGTTGTATCTCATTGTCTGTGCTGCATTTTGTAGGGGAACCAAATCCTGAGCGTTATTATATCCAAGCATCATCCTTTTTTGAGAGTTTGGAAGGAGAAATTCATAAACAGCGAATAGTCCATATGTATCCATTACTGGTCTGGTGTTGGATCTCATAGTTTGAAAAAAAAAAAAAACCCATACCTGTCTTATCACTACTGTTTACGTCTATTTCCAATTCCAAACCTGCATTACAAATTATTACACACATCCGTACATCAGGATTCAGAAATGTCAAAATATGCATCTGCCTTGAGGGTAGTGACAAGATTAAAGCCATTGAATATGGCGAGAAGGCTCTGTCATCCTATCAGACTCAACTGAAGCGGCTAATATCTGAAACACAGAGCTCATCCAAATCTGTAGAAGCACAAACTTCCTCTGATTCGGAATCGTCTTCAGCCACACAAATTGATCCTTCTATCCAGAAAAAGAAAAATGAAAGGAGCATGCTGATTAAAATTTTAAGTAAGCTGCAATTCAAGGTGATTTCTTATGTATGATAACTTTTCTATTCATTCTCATTACAAAAAGAAAAGGGAAAAAAAAAAATCCTCCAGAATGTATTCCAGCAGCTTACTCCTTTTTTTTCCTCTTTTTTTTTGCAGCTTGATGATCTGAAGGCAGGTTCATCCACCTCACCAAACCTGGAAGGAACTTCAGTGGCTCCAGCTGGTCATAGAGATGGAAAAGAAAAATTGTCCCAATTAATACAAGTCCTGAGAATTGATAAGCAGTTTGATAACTGAGAACTGATCAGCCAACCGATTCTCTGCAAAGAATCAGATATGGGTGATGGTTTCATAGATTCCCCCTGTGAAAATTGTCGTCTTACTACTCTTACCTCTTCTTAACGCCAAGAACACTGTTTTCTTGGCTATAGGATTTCACCTGTCACTCGCAACTTTTTCGATACGTCTGTTCGTTAATACATTTTTTTGGTTATCTAGTTAGGTGTATAATTTTTCCCTCGTTGGAAAAGGAAAGAAACAAAAACTATAATATAAAATATTATTGGAATTATATATTTGAACTATTAGATTCTCTAATAAATCGGTCTAAATATAAATCATAATCGTAAATAAAATAAAATAAAATAAATTAATTTATTATCAATTCAACAATTGATTAATTTATATTTGAAAATCAAGCACAATATCTAACAACCTGTTATGATCCTTAAATATTAAAAAAATTATAATTAGTTTGACTCAAATTTTTAGTGATTAGTTTCTCAATGTAATTATTTTTTTTTATCATCCTGATTTAGATATTATAACATTAATGATATTTACTATATTAAGTCATGTTTGTTTTCAATACTTAGGGATTTACAATTAATATTATTTGAGATTATATGAAATATTTTTTCTAATTCACATAGAATGATAAATCATTTCTTAATTACTTAAATACATAAGAAAAACGTCAAAGGCTTTATTTTAAAGAAAAAGGTCAAAGTCAAAGGCTTGAAAAGAAAAAAGAGGTTATTTAATTCATGTTATACCTAATATTTGCTTATTTGTTACCTTTAATTAGAACAACATGTAGCAAGATCAAAATATAACATTCTCTTTATAAGATAGCTTAGTAATAAAAAAATTCACTTTAAAATTACATCTTTAGCCCTATACTTTTGATCCAAAGCTTTTGATAATACCTTTGTCCTTTTTATGAAACTCTATATATCATACACTTTGTTATCTAAACCATTTAAAATATAGTTCTTGCACATGAATTACTATGATTTCAATAGTCCATAGCTGCCGAAGTAGTGGAATCAAATTCATCATCAGATAGCTTAGGCATATCTTCAATTAAGAATTTTATCAAGTTCAAAATGGGTAGATAGAACAATATTTTTTTTATCACCTCTAAAATTTCAAACTATTAAACTTTTAAGGTTTCTTACAATGCACCATATAAGATGATGATAAAATCTTTCTTACCAGAGTCAACAATTACAAGAGCAATTATCTTTTAAGTAGAAGTCATAATTATTTTCGCTAAAAAACAACAGTCAAATATATATATATTTTAAAAAATTGGCTTAGAGCATGCAAATAAAAATGATAAAATAACAACAAAATTGTAGTATCAAATTTATAAATTAAACAACAACGAAATATATTAAACTAAACAATTAAACATATAAGTTGATTTGACCTTAAGGTTGTTGGGAAAATTATTTAGTAAAACCAATTAAACATATTTGCAAGATAATAAAAACATGAACACAAAATATTAAAAAAAGATAAAGATAGAGTATTTATTTGTAGAATTGTAGATATGAATTAAAACCAAAACGGGAAAGAAAATTGTTTCCAAGGATTGTATTCTCTGCATTTAAAGCTAAATTGTCTGTCAATATGTGTAAACAATATTAGTGCATGTCAATAACAATACCTCGAAAAGACAAACTCACAATCAAGGCCTAAAAAGTAGAAAACTTACTCAAGCATTTTCTCAGCTACAATGAAATTTTCTTGGCAACAACGAAACCTAAAGCTAGAGGAAAGAGAGCACAAGAGCAAACAGTGCAAAGAGAGGGCAAACAAATTGATTTCTCCTGTCACTCAGAACTTTGATAATTAAGTCTGTTTGACTAATTCAACTTTTGCAGAATTTAGAATCTGTTTGGTGTATGATTTTTCTCTTATTGGAAAAAGAAAGAAACAAAATCAGGTACAATTATTAAGAAACGTTGCATCTAAAAGTATCACCTCCTTCAAATTCAACTAGCAAATGCTCTGAATTTTTCTCAAAACAATCAGTAAAGAAATTATCTATGCGGTCTAATGATTGATGTTGTAAAGTAGGACGAGAACTGAAGACAAAATAAGCCAGCAGGATGTTTAAAGTGGATGGGATCATGAGACAAGTTAATGCCATGAGATTGCAGGTGCAAGACGTGCAGGAGCACAGCAGTTTGTGGTTGACGGGGAGCGGGGTGAGAGCAAGTTGATAGCGATGCAAATATTCTATTCTAATCATAATTAATTTTTTTTATTTTTTTTTGCGTTATAAATTATAACTTGAACACTGTCTGGAATAGAACTGAACTTGTGGTCTCTCTCTATGGCCAAGAAAAAGAAAACCAAATTGTTGTCACCCAAGTTGTTGTCTCTATTTGAGTCAATAGCATGTAATGAACAAATTTGAAGCAAAATTATGCTTCTTTATCCCTAAATCATAGAGAATAAATATTTAGGCTCTGGGAAAAGTTCGAAGATTTGGGAGCAGTTTCCAGCCTTGAAATGATGAAACTTCTTATTGTCTCTCACAATAATCTATCGGTCCTCCATTTTGGAAAGGATCTTGATGAAATTATGAGAGTCCCCACATATCCTTAGGTTTTTCATTATCCTTAAAGAGGTTCCAGGAGGAGTATTGATAAGCCCATAAGCAATGGCTATCCTTACACTGTGGTAGAACAAGGTCTTCTCCTTCGCCTCTTGGTCAAGATCATGAAACACAAACCTTGTGTCCGGCAAATATCCAGCATCCCTTACCTCTTTACTCAAAGACCTCAACTTTTCATATGCCTTGATCCCGTCTGAAGTCGCTCTTTCATAATTTATGTTAAAGCTGTCCTTTGCCCTTATGGTGATACAGAATAACCCAGTTGCCCTTGTGTTCTGGCTTTCGAGTGCTTCTGTAGAGTCTCCCAAACTCTGGTGTTTGAGTCGATTGGTATATTTGCAACTAACTCCTTTGCACTCCGCTATCTTTCCTGATCTTCCAAGAAGATCAACCATAGCTTCATAATGCTCTTCTGCGAGAATGATCCCGTAACCCCTGCTCATTGACTCAAAATGTTTATGTCCTTCCTTCTCTGCCCCTAAGCACATGCAAGCCATTAAAACAACAACAAAGCTAGACCCATATGGCCTAATCCCATCTTCTTTCATCTGGGAAAAGATTTGAAGAGCCTTTCTCCTTCGTAATTCTCTGTCAAACCCAACAGCATCTTGTTCCAAGAATCCAAATTTCGTGCTCCCATTTGCTCAAATATCTCTCTTGCCCCATTTGCATCGCCCAGTTTACAGTACATGACCGCCAGATTATTCAGGACAACACTGGTCTTAAGCTTTGACGAAGACCTCATAACATACTCATCTACCTTTTTCCCTGGTTCCAGCAATTTTAAATCAGCACAAACTTGTATCAACTTTTACAATATCAAGCAAGTCTGCATAACCTCCATTCCTCTCCTTTTCACACATGATTTCAAAAGCTGCCTCCACTTTCCCTTATTTGCATAATTGCTTAAATTCTGGTTTCACCTGATTATCTCCTTGAACACTAGCAACTTCTCGCTAATAAATTCTTGAAACCACTGCTAAATCTTTATTCTTTGTCACTTGGAAACTTCTACTGCTAACACTCAATTGCACAAGAAACGAGCTTGAGGGGATCAGGAGAACGTTTGGTCACAGCTCTAATACTCGGCTGTAACAAGAAACTCATAGAACTAGCCATTACATGAGAAATGGGAAAAACTGAAAATATATTTCTTTTGGTTTTTGGTTTTCAAATTCCTTTTGAGCTTCTATTGGCTAAATCCACCATGAAAGAAGGCGTTATAATTTGGAAAAACGCACAAACTGCAAAGATACCCATGCCTTATCCACAATGGAGCAGCCCCATCCCAGAAATGTCTTGCTGAAGCTCCACATGAATATTGCTCTCGAAAAGGACCCGGGGGCCTGGATAAGACATGGAAAAAAAAACGGAAATTTGTATCATTTTTGTCTTTCTTACAATCTCATGACGTGAAAGATGGAGTAAATGGTGAGTGGAAGATGCTATATATGGTTTACATCTAGAAATAACCGTGTATACAGATTGATACATGCATCATCTTCTAGTGTTGATTGATCTTGATATCCAGCTCCATGCAAATGCAGCACCACTTTTTTTTTTCTCATACTACCATAGGTAATTATTGGCATTGTCTCAAGGCATGAGCCTAGGATTGTGGTTAGGCATCATAAAGGTAACACGGTTAAACTTCAAGGACAAACCTCTCACACCATCAGAAAGTCCTACAGTTTTTTAACTCAGAATGGGTCCAGTGAAATAAAATCTCTTTGCTAACTCGGATTTCACAGTCAGAGGTTCCCTATCTTGATCATTGATCAAACAAGGATAAATGCAAACATGCTGTATCAACAGCCTCTCATTCCTTGAATCACAAAGACATTGAAAAACACACGAGAAATTGCTCATCAATGCACCTTTTTCTTTGCTTAAATATCACAGACCGGATTCAAGTTAATTCCTTTTCCTGTTATAAGCTTTCTGGTTTCTTCACCAAAAACTCCAAACTTCTTTGTTGGATCTTAAGCTGAAAAACTTCTGAAAACTCCCTGATCAAGGATTGGCTAGTAATATCAATCAGTTGTGAATAATCAAAATGATGTGCCTTTGCATTTGAGCAGGATTCTTCCAGTAACCCCTTTATGCTTCCAACCTTCCGGTTCCTGATCCCACATGGAACTATCAAATTAAAAGGTGCCAAATCTGTAGTGACATTCAGTGCTAAACCATGATATGCTATCCATTGAGATACTTTTATACCAATTGCAGCCAGTTTCTGATCTCCTGCATTAGAATTTCAAAAAGAAGAATCAGGAGAGAAATAAACACCAGCCCCGCCCTCCCCCCACACACCAAGTTCAAAGATTCTCTTTCATTCTGTAATGTCACATATTGCATACAGTGTCTAAAAGCATTTATTAGCTGTTACAGTATCTGTATTACACGTAATAATATTATAGGAGAAACAAATGAGTGTTAAGGAATCTCCTTAACAAGTTACAAGAAGGGATTGAGAGATCGAAGAAAATAGAGATTGAGAGAGTGTTCTGCAATTCCTTATAGAAAAGACGATTCATTCTTTACTTGCTCACTAAGTTTTACAATGTCTGTAATTATTTTTCTCCATGCTAACTAACTAATTGTTCCCAACTAACTAACAGTTCAACTAACAACTTCCACAACTAACTCTTCTTGCTTAACTAATTTCCATCACATGGGAATTATTAACAGCACATGCTGAATTACTACATGCTATTTACAAACGCATGATCATTTACCCTTCTGCTACGACTGCTAGTCTGCTATTTTACTAGAGCTGACATTTCTTCATGTTATTGTAACAATGAGCTAACTAAAATCTGTTCTCATTGAGCTCTACTAAGAAAGCATATGCCTACAAACCTTCAAAAAGCAATATACAGACAATATGAGATGCGTACATTGTTTCAAGCTCATGCAGACCTGGATAACTGCAATTTGACCAGCGTAACAACCAATACAAAATGCAAATGAAGGATAAAGAAGCATACCAACCCAAACTCCAGTTAAACCCTCAATCCTGGAAGCCTTGATAGAAAATGTTGAGGAAAGAACACGAATGACCACCTCCTCAAGTTCCCTGAGGTACCAATGAAGATCCATCTTGTGATTTCGAAGATTGATAATTGGGTACATAGTTAGCTACAATGCAACACCCATGCATTACCAGTCAGGCTTCAATATTATGAATTCGGTGACAGTCTAATCAAATTA
>Ga0307510_10012311_pt1 | contig 10146 bp, 14 predicted proteins | sample 12_EM_MG_FD_207224 | JGI IMG/M metagenome (GOLD analysis project Ga0307510, IMG submission 207224) | Populus trichocarpa ectomycorrhiza microbial communities from riparian zone in the Pacific Northwest, United States - 12_EM | ecosystem: Host-associated > Plants > Roots > Unclassified | place...
TCTGGGGGGTGGTTGGGCCGGGGTGAGAGCAGGAAGGCACTAACGGTGGCGAATGCGCTGATGGACTATAGTGGTGTTTGGCCGTGGTTATACGGCCTGCTAGGGATGACCTGGTCCCGTTCAAATAGCATTTTAGTCACTCCCTCGCGGCTATTGGAAGTAGCACGCTAGAGTGATGTTGGAACATCATTATCTGGTCCGGCGAGGCTGGCCCCACTCCGTTCGAGTAGTATTTTCATTGCTCCTTCGTGCCCCTTCAAAGTAGCACACCCAAGTGGTGTTCGCCCATAGCTATCTGGCTTGCAGGGTATGACCTCATCGCGCCCAAGTAGTATTTTTATCACCCCTTCGTGCCCACCCCGGGCAGCACACCAGAGTGGGGTTCGGCCATCGATATCTGACTTGTCGGGGTTGACCTCATCCCGCCCGAGCAGCATTCCCACCGCCCGCTCGTGCCCATCCCAGGCAGCACACCAGAGTGGTGTTCGACCGCGGTTATCTGGCTTGTCGGGGTTGACCTCGTTTCGTTCAAGTAGCATTTTCACCACTCCCCCGTGCCCACTCCAAGCAGCACAATAGAGTGGTGTTCGGCCGCGGTTATCTGGCTTGTCGGGGCTAACCTCGTCCCGTTCGAGAAGTATTTTAACTACTCCTTCATGCCCCTTCCAAGTAGCACACCAGAGCGGTGTTTCGCCATCATTATCTGGTTCGTCGGGTTTGACGTCGCCTCGCCCCAGCAGCATTTTCACCACTCCCTCGTTCCCCTTCCAAGTAGCACACCAGAGTGGCGTTCGGCCGTCGTTATCTGGCTTGTTGGGGTTAACCTCGCCCCGTTCAAGCAGCATTTTTATCACTCCCTCGCGGCCATTCCAGGATGCGCACCATAGTGGTGTTTTGCCATCTTCATCTGGTTTGTCGGGGCTGACGTCGTCTCGTTCGAGCAGAATTTTCACTCCTCCCTCGTGCCCCTTCCAAGCAGCATACCAGAGTGGTGTTCGGCCGTCGTTATCTGACTTGTCGGGTTCGACCTCATCCTGTCCGAGCAACATTTCCATCATCTCCACGTGACCATTCTTAGCAGCATGCCAGAGTGGTGTTCGTCCAAACTTGCCCGGCTTGTCAGGGTTGACATCGTCCCGTTCGAGAAGGACCCGAACTGCTTGCTCGTGCCCATTACAAGCAGCCCATACGAGTGGTGTATTGCCCACGCAGTCTCTTTGATTGATATCAAAGCTTTCCACTCCCATCAGACTAGCTACAATTTCAACAATTCCAAAGAGAGATGCACAATGAAGGCCACTGAAAAGGAGCGGTTTATCGAAACCCACAGCGTACGAATATCCCATCTGTGTTTTCAAGAGGATTTTGGTGGATATGTGGTTATTGTAGTCGTCAAACAGCTTCAATGCAAGCAGTTTCGCGCAATCTGAAAGGTCCCTTCTGGCATGTATCCCCCAATATAGGGAAGAATACTCGATAAAGGGCATGCCTTGGTGGTAGAGAGAGGTGCTCGTCGAAAGGGCCCTGACCTGCTGCGAATTCAGATAACTTAAGCAAGTTTCTGCCATTGTCGAATGGGCTGTACCGGAAAGCTCGGAATGAGCCCGGAGGTACTCTTGAAGGGTAATATGGATTAGCCGGACCGTAGAAGCCTCCTTGTCTACGGCGACAAGTCCTTGGCAACAGACTAGCACTGTCCCTACTGAAGGAACATTGTCGGTATTGAGACTTGGAGACCCGATTTCGACTGCTAGGGCGTGACACAATTCGTCAGCCTTCAAAGGCCGCTCCGAGTGAGCGATCCACATCAGAGCAGACATGCCAAGCCCCGCCTTGGTTTCACCCTGTCCCTTTATCCGGCTCAAAGTTTCACCATAAGCGCTCTCCAACCCCAAGCCATTGGTAATTGAGTTTAGCTTTTGTCGCCTGCGATGAATTGTGGGCTCTTGTAGGATTGCATCGATCTTAAGTGAGACTAGTAGGAATCTAGATATGTATCTGTCAGTGAATAGGTTGAGGTAGCCCCGGAGGTGTCCTTGCTTCTACATACATTTCAGAGATATCGCCGGGAATTCTCTTCAAGATGTCTGCCTCCAGGCTACTGTCCATCGCATCAGGGGTTGTATCCGTGGCTAACCTGCTGTGAAGATATCTAATAACATCATCTCTCCTAGGACTTATGGATACACCAGTCACTCTCCCAAGAAGCTGCCTTCTGATCTCAGGCAGAATATGAGGTCTTCCGGTCACAAACACCCGAGTGCCTGGAGACCATTTGAGGATCTGATTTAGCAACCTGAGAAGGTTGGCTCGGTGTTCTAGCGCAAATTCGTCTAGAGCATCAATGCATATGAACGCATGCTTTTTGGAAGAGGTAGTCTGTAGCAGCTTCAAAATCTCGGAAACCTGCAGCCCCCGCCCACCGATGGCATTTTTTCGGTCTCTATATGCTCGCGATATCTCTTCCGGCATCTCCTCCAATCCGAAAACTAACTGTTTCAGCAGGCAGCCCAGCATGCCGGCTGGAGACTGCTCCTTTCGGGCGGCAAAGTCAAAATAAAAACATGCGACCGTAGCATTTTGTCTTCCCGCCTGATCACATAAGTTATCTATCACCAACGAGCTAACATTTTAGCTTGTCAGCACTTGGACTTTTTTTATTTTTTTCTTCCGCTCCTCGGGGGTCGTTCTTGCTACCTAATGTAAGTTTTGCCAACACCCGGATCCCCAAAGCAAAACAAGACTGGGTTATCGGATTCACCACCCGCACTGCCGGAGTACCAGCTTCTGAACTCCTCCGTTTTTAGGAGCCATTCCCCTATATTTTCGACTCTTCGATCCCGAATATCCTGATGTCGCAGCTTGGGATCCAGGGGGGATAGCCAGGCTAGGATATCAGGTTTGTCGTCAGCGATGGTAAGGTTCATAATATTAGTCGTGTTTAAAGAGCCGATATTATTACTGAATAATCGAGACATGTTCAGTTTTTGCAGGTAAGGGTACCAGTATTGCAGATGATGATGGGTGAAGTCGGTCGGTTCTTGGAATTCCTGGAGGCTGAGGAATAGGGGAGTCTTTTGTGGACTTTATTGCATCAGGATCCTCCGATCAATCGGCCGCAACCGTGCCAACAATACCCTGCTCTAGGCTACCACATCGGTCGCAGGGGATTCCCCATTTGGTTAAGCGCTATCCTATCCCGCAGTTTACAAGTCTTGCGCTACGGCAAAAAGAGATCAGGAGAGCCTTGATTTGGCTTTCTGCACCGGGGAGCTTTGTTGGCACTGAAGTGCCTTGTGCTATGCCAATGTGCCAGGCACGAAACTACGGAATGCCAGAGTGTGGTGAGATTACCTGATGGCACTACTTGGTACAATTCAATTGTTGTGGGCTGGTTTCTGTTACTAGGGAAGCAAATATTCATGTTCTTCAGAGTAGCGAAACCCAGAAGGATGGAACATGGGAGATATTCAATATGAATTGGGCTTGGGGGCAGTTTCTTCTTAAAAAGTCATTTTATTTGCACATGTATTGCCTGGGCACTACATACCGGTAGGGGTACATCGATTAGAAGGGTTGCTCATGGCACAAACTCTGGCAACTTAGTGTCAACAACACTAGCTGTGGGCGATAGGGGCGCTGTGGTTGTATTTTCCGACCAGCTGGAAATAGGTTGGTATAGCAGGTACTTGTATACCGGTACCGGTACAAGTGCCCACCAATATGTTTCCGTACAAGATAAGGATTATTTTGCTTGCTAACTATCCTGTACCGTATTATCTCGTCAAATTGGGGTATCTCCGCTCAGGGTTCTTATCTCCACGCTGGGAAGGAGGGCCCCTGAAGCCTAGTACCGGTAGTTAGCAAAGAGGGAATAGGGGGATTGCGTGAGCCCTTGTGAGTCTAGTAAACTAAAGTTAACGCAATCCTCCTATCCCTTTTTTGTTCACTACCGGTACTAGGCTTCATTAGGGGCCTTTCATCCTAGTGTGGAGATAAGAACCCTGTACGGAGATACCCAATTTGACGAGATAATACGGTAGTGTACGAAAACATATCCCCGGTACTTGTAATGTATTTGATTAGACTACCGTAAGTCTCACTAACTACCTTACTAAGTTAGTACAGTGGAATCGGCCAGCTTGATATATCCAACTTTCTGATTGAGACGACCTATGAACACGGATATTGCCTAACTTTAAGAATCACGGCCCAGCCCGTGATGTCAACAGGACGGAAATATCCTATCCGAGCGATCGTTTAAAATACCATGAAAAACAGGGGTCTCTGGTTAAAATACCATGATATACCATGACATGGGCGAAGTTTGCAAACTATGACCTCCTCCACACCAAATGCGACCACTGCAGAAATAATCATTATTTAGGAGTCTAAATACCTTCATAAAGGGCCCAAATAATAATAATAATAAAATAATAAAAATCATAGGAAAATCGTCAAAAATAAGTCCATGAAAGGCCTGATTTTTAATATTTTTTCCAGTGGTAAAGATGGGGCTTGGCACAGTTATGATGCCTAAAAAGGGTTGATTTTCGCTTAATTTTGCGCAAAGATTGCTAGTACAAGTTACGGGGGGTATGTTTTCACACACAACGACCACGTCAGTTACAACCACAGTTATTGAAATTGCACCTTCGTGTGATCAGTCACATTTCGGTTTTCGACCAGTCAAGTTCCTTGGACCCCTCTCATGACGGCTTCAAGTGTTTAGTTTAAGAGCATCATACTCTTACTCTAATTTCATTGCTGGAAGATAGATTTATCTCTTCCATCTATTATTTTGAGTTCCCCATCTTCCATTAACTACACGGTATCTGTTAATTATGGTTAAGGGAGGTTCTACTACGTTTTCGGCAACCAAGGTTGCAAAGACGGGTTTAGTGGCTTCGGCCGCTTTACAAAAAATCATGGACTTGGAGAAAGTGTTGTTTTTTCCTTATAATATGTTGCATATGTAACTTATATTTCTATTGATAATATCGTATATTTCTCTACTTGGTATGAGTTCCCAGTTTCACCTGTACACGGCGGACATCACTACAGCTAAGACATAATTGCTTATATTTCATTAATATTTCATGATAACAATTAGAGGTTTTCTTATGTGTTTCCATATCTGGTGTTCGGGATATCGTGGTTGTTTATGGATTACTTTATGCATCTCTCTTGGTCATATCATGCATGATTATTCCTAATTATTCCCTCACACCCCTATGGATTTACGCATACTTTATTAGGATTTTTCTTGGCAGGTTTACAGGGTCAAACATGGTTCGCACTTATGTTTCTTACTATGTTTTCCCTTATGTTTCTTTGTTATATGGAGAGCGCGCTTCCTGTATAAATACTGAGGTTACCGCCCATCTCGCTTAGAAGAATAAGTTCCAGAATACCTACCAATCTGCTCTCCTACCACACAATTCCTCCTTACTTAGCGTGCAACGCAACCCCCTCGCACTTGCGTAGTATTCTCCACATAGCAGTATAGATTGTGCACCATAGCCATATTTTGAACACAAAGAAGTATCCAGGTTGCGGCATTATGTTTCTGTCTTATCGAAGAGGAATAATGTGTTGCAGAAAGAGGCGGAAAAGGGGAAGAGGGTGGAGGAGGTTTTTTCTAAGGTGACTTTGCCCAGGAGGGTTGAGGAGTCTGAGCCACGTGTGGTGGCTGAGCTCTTTGAAGACTTGAGAGGAAAGGTTGTGGCGGAGGATGAGGAAGATGTGTGGGTGGCGCCTGTGGCGAAGCCTGTTGTGGCTGAGTCAAGTGTGGCGATGGTGGTGGAGGATAGAGGTCGCCCTTCGGCTATTGGGTATCCGGTGTCGGAGGGTAAGAGGAGGAGGGTGGAGGATTCGAGTGTGGAGAAGGATGATAGAGATGAGGAGGTGACGGTGGTGGTTCCGTCAGAACCGAGAGGTGGGGCTACTATGGGGCCAAGGGGTATGAATAGCGGAAGAGGAGTGCCGGCAGACTTGTTCGTCAGGCAGGCGTACAGGTTTGTTAACATGTCGTTAATTGGGGAGCAGAATGGGATGGTAGGGGATACCTATCATACCAGAGGGAATTTTGCCTGTGCACCGGTGAGTGGAATAAGAGGGGCATATGTGGGGAGGGGATATAGGCCGTATCATTGATTGTTGACCGGGGTCAGGAGGGGCTAAGGATTCGCAGTGAGCGGAGACAGTGGGCGCTAAAGACTCATATGAATAGGCTTGAGGCTTGCGTGTATTTCGACGATCGGTGATGGCGGATGGGAGGGTTGATGGGTGTTGGTGGGGGTGAATATGTTGTCTTTTTTCTTTTTTCTTTTTTGTTTGAAATTTGGGGTATAGGCAAGCAGCAGGTACAGGTACACCGCACCGGTTAGGCGTGCAGGGGCATGTGATTGCGGGGAAAGATGGGTTAGGGTCGATGGCCGGGTGTGCAGGTTAGTGTATGCTTCCTGTTATAGGACCGCTTGGGAGGAGTGGAGAGTTTATGGATGGTGTTTGTTGGGTGGATTGAGGGGTGATGAAAAGGTTGATGGTGGGGATGTGATTTTCAGGTGCGCGACTTGGAAAGTTATTCTTTGTGTGGCAGATGTAGAGTCCGCGACTGGTGGTAAGGCTTAGCCATATGCTTTAGTATAGCTCGGTAGCCAAAAATGAAAAAGTTTATAAAAAAAAAATGTTTTTGCACACACCAAAGTGGCTGACCAGCAAAAAACACTAGAAAATTGGTGGGTCACAAAGTGGTGTGTGCGAAAACATACAAGTACCTGGGATTATGTATTCGCACACACCACTTTTTGACCAATGAAGTTTCTATTATTTTTTGCTGGTTAGCCACTTTGCTGTTTGCAAAAACATTCTTTCGTTTTATTTTTTATACAAATTTTCCATTTTACCTGTATATGCTACTCTAAAGGGTTTAGCTGGTCCCACCGGTCGCTGACTCTACATCTGCAATACAAAGGATAACTATGCAAGCCGAGCACCGGAAAACACATTCCATAACCCCACCATCCCTTCCAATAACCCCCATCCCCTATTACCTACCGTGAAACAACACGCAAGCTCCGAGCCTATTCATGTGAGGCTTTAGCGCCCACGGTCTCCGCCCGCTGCGAATCCTAAGCCCCTCCTGACCCCGGTCAACAATCAACGATACAGTCTATAACCTCTTCCCACACCACCGCCATCATAACTACCTCTACCATGTGCACGGGCACTATCCCCTCTGGTATAATAGGTATCACCTACCATCTCATTGCGGTCTCCTCTTAGCGACCTGTCAACAAACCGGTATGCCCTCCGGACAAACAAGTCCGCCAGCACGCCACTTCCTCTGCTCACCCCACCCACTCTTTCCGCCATTAACCTTGGCTCCATCGGTGCCCTACCTCTTGGCCGCGTCGGAACTACAACACTCGTCTTTACACCTCCTCCCCCTCCTCGTCCGAATCGTCCACCCTCCTCCTCTTATCCTCCGAGACCATCACACCAACAGCCGAAGGCCCTCTCTCTTCATCTACCACCAGCACCACTCTTGACCCAGCCCCACTTGCCTTCGCCACAGACATCACTCTTATCCCCGCCACACCTGCCGACGCTACAAACTCCTCCGCCACATCCACCACATCCTCTTCTTCAGGCACAGCCACTACTTGCGGCTCAGGCTTCTTAACCCCAGCAGGTGAAGCCACCTCAGAAGACACCGCCACCTCCTCTTTCTTCAACCTATCTACCTCTTTTTGCAGTCCATGATTCCTCTTCGACAAGACAGAAACATAGTGACGCAACTTAGAGACATTCTTCTCCAAGTCCATAATCCTGGGTAAGGCAGCGGAAGCTACCAAACCCGTCTTAGCAACCTTGGTCTGCGCAAACATTGTAGAACCTTGCTTAACGATCTTTACTGATACCGGGCAGTTGACGGGTGATGGACGTAATAAAATAATAGATGAAAGAGATAAATCTATCTTCTAGTGATGAAATTAGAGTAACAGTAGGATGCTCTTAAACTAAAGACTTAAAGCCGTCATGAGAGGGGTCCAAGGATCTCGATTGGTCAAAAACCAAAAATATGACAAGTCAACTGAGTTGAAATTTGAATCGCTGTGGTTGTAACTGACGTGGTGGATGTGTGCAAAAACATAACCCCGAGCACTTGTACCCCTTGTGCCTTGTACCATGGCTCGGCAAGAAGTTATAGAACAGTTATTCTAAGTTAACCCGCCAAATATATCCTTGTCTGTCCCAGTTAATTGTTTTCTACCCTTGTAATTGTGCCTGGAAATTTCACCCCTCTCATGGTATATCATGGTATTTTAAATATACCCTCCTTGTTTTTCATAGCATTTTAAACGTTTGCTTATTCTATTGTTGGGCCTGGGGTGGGACGAAAAACTTGGAAAGCATACGGTAACCCTTGTCTCCATAATGGTGCACAGGCTGTGGCTCCGGCACAACCCTCAGCCTGCCCGCTCGAACTCTTGGGCCCAGGTCCTACCCGCCTTACAGCTCAGCGTCAGTATCAGCTCAACGTCAGATTCAATTTTGTATGTGAATTTAAGAATTACAAATCACAACCAAATATTCTGTGATTCTTTAAATTTCCTTTTGGCTCTCTTGCACATTGTTTTAAGTCTTTGCAATAAGTCTTCCATTTTTTTCCCTCTCTTTTACAACTTTTGTTTTTTCGTGTGGTGTGGCTTGGGTCTAGAATAGGCGATGTTGAGCGGTTGTGACCTTAAGCTGTGACCCAGATTTCGGCAAGCGAGCAATTGAGGGTTGTGTTAGAGCTACAACCTTGGCACTGTTAGAGATTTGTACATGTATGGGGTTGGCGGAAATAGTTTCCCTATTTTTGGTCCTTACTGTACTAGGGGCAGGCATATAGCGATCGAACACACCAGTTTATGACCTCACCAGTTTTTGAGGATTTCTTGCGAGTAAGCCACTTTGGTGTGTTCGAAATCTTTATGCCTGCCCTTAGTACAAGGCACAGGGGGTATCTTTTCGCATACACCACGTCACTTACAACCACAGTCATTGAAATTCCACCTCCGTGTGATCAATCACATTTCGGTTTTTGACCAATCGCGTTCCTTGGACCCCTTTTCATGATAGCTTCAAGTCTTTATTCCCAGTGGATTTTCTCCTCGGTTTAATTTGTCTTTAAGAGATTATTTTATCTCTTTTGATCACTTTTATTTAATCTCCATCACACGACAACTGCCCAGTATTGGTAATGATGGTTAAGAGAGGTTCTACAACGTTTTCGGTGACTAAGGTTGCAAAGGCGGGTTTGACAGCTACAGCCGCCCTACAAAAGATTTTGGACTTGGAGAAGGATGTCTCTAAGTTGTGTCACCATGTTTCTGTCTTGTCGAATAGGAATCATGGACTGCAAAAAGAGGTGGATAGGTTGAAGAAAGAGAAGGTGGCGGTGTCTTCTGAGGTGGCTTCGCCCGCTGGGGTTAAGGAGCCTGAGCTGCAAGTAGTGGCTGAGCCTGAAGAAGAGGATGTGGTGGATGTGGCGGAGGCGTTTGTGGCGTTGGCTGCAGTGGCGGGAATATGAGTGGCGTCTGTGGCAAAGCCAAGTGGGGCTGAGTCAAGAGTGACGTTGGAGGTGGATGAAGAGGGAGAACCTGCGGCTATCAGTGTGCCGGTGTCGGAGGGTAAGAGGAGGAGGGTAGATGATTCGTGTGAGGAGGGGGAGGAAGAGGTAAGAACGAGTGTTGTGGTTCCCACGGGGCCGAGGAGTGGGGCGCCAATGGGGCCAAGGTTGATGGCAGAAAGAGTGGGTGGGGTAAGAAGGGGAACTGGAGTGCCGGCGGACTTGTTTGTCAGAAGGGCATACAGGTTTGTTGACAGATCATTGATAGGAGAGCGCAATGGGATGGTAGGGAATACCTATCGTACCAGAGGGTCTTATGCCCGTGCGTATGGAAGTGGGGATAGAGGTGGGGTATATAGGTATAGGGGATATAGTGTAACAATCCTATTGTTGAGCACGTATGTGTAACATGTGTACATGTTCCGGTAACGGTACACAGGAGCGGGCAGTGCAGGATCTCCTATGTTTAGTTGATTTATATTTAGTTATTTGATTTGATTTCAGCTCCGCCACTGTCTCTGAGT
>Ga0307510_10012312_pt1 | contig 10145 bp, 10 predicted proteins | sample 12_EM_MG_FD_207224 | JGI IMG/M metagenome (GOLD analysis project Ga0307510, IMG submission 207224) | Populus trichocarpa ectomycorrhiza microbial communities from riparian zone in the Pacific Northwest, United States - 12_EM | ecosystem: Host-associated > Plants > Roots > Unclassified | place...
GCGCGTGCCAGTGCCTGCTTACGGGCGATGTGCTGGGCATCGCGCTGGCGTAGCGGAGCGAAGTTCGCCGCCAGCAGCGCGCCACCGTACACGCGCTTGCACTGGCCGGCCGCGGCCAGCTCGCGCAGGTCGCGGCGGATGGAATCTTCCGATACGCGGAATTCGGCGGCCAGTTCCGCCGCCACCACGCGGCCATCGCGCTGCAAGCGCTCGACGATAAGTTGCGCGCGCTCACGGGGCAGCGTGATATCGGCCACGCGGTTCATGCGTGCTCCTTGAGCAGCCCCAGGCCAGCCAGTTCCTTGCGCAGGGACTTCGCATCGGTGAAGTGAATCGCATGCAGGCCAAGCTTTGCCGCGGCCTCGACGTTGGCCCGGTTGTCGTCGATGAACACCACGCGTCCGGCAGGCAGGCCGAAGCGATCGAGCAGGCGTTGGAAGATGCGCGGGTCGGGCTTGGCCATGCCCTCCTCGCCCGACACCAGGATGCCATCGAAAAGGTCGAATTCCCGATGCATGGACCGGGCGATGGGAAAGGTTTCCTGCGACCAGTTGGTGAGGCCGTACAGCGGCGTACCGGCATCTTTCAGTTCATGCAGCACGGCGACGGTTTCCGGGATGGTCCCGGCCAGGGTTTCCGTCCAGCGTTCGCGATAGGCGCGGATCAGCGCCTCGTGCTCGGGATGCCGTTGTACCAATTCGGCAATGGCTTCATCCCAGGGACGGCCCGCATCCTGCTTCGCATTCCACTCGTCGGTGGTGACCTCGCGCAGGAAGGCTTCCATGTCCTCTTCGCGTTCGAAGAGCTTGCGATAGAGGTAACGCGGGTTCCAGTCGAACAGCACCCCGCCGAAATCGAAAACGACGATGTCGCGCATGACCAACCCCATCACCGGCGTGCCATGGGTGCGAGTGCCGCCACGCCCAGCAGCAATACGGCGATGGCCGACAGCGCCAATGGCAGGCTGGTGGCATGTGCGGCATAGCCGATGGCGGCAGGGCCGGCGAGCATGCCGGCATAGCCGAGCGTGGTGACGGTGGCGATGGCAATGCCCGGTGCGCTTCCGCCCTGGCGCCCGGCGGCGCTGAAGAGCACCGGCACGATGTTGGCCGCGCCCATGCCCACCAGCAGGAAACCGAACAGGCTGCTGGCCGCCCATGGCAGGCAGGTGGCGATGAAGAAACCCAGCGAGGCGGTGACCGCACCCCAGCGCACCATGTTCACAGCGCCGAACCGGCGCACCAGGAAATCACCCGAAAGCCGGCCCACCGCCATGGTGATGGAGAACGCCGCGTAACCCAGGCCTGCCATGTCGAAGTCCACCTGGCGCGAGGAGCGAAGGAACACCGCGCTCCAGTCCAGCATCGCGCCTTCTGCCAGGAAGGAAATGCAGCACAGCACGCCCAGCAGGATGACCGCGGTGGATGGCCAGGCGAAGATCGTGTGTTTCTTCGCGTCCTCCGTCTGTACATGCTCGAGGAAATTCTTCCACTGGCTCACCGTAAGCACCGCCAGCACCACCGCCAGCACTGCCGCGCAGGCCAGCAACGGCGCACCGGCCGCCAGCAGCAGGCTCATGCCTGCCGAGCCCACCAGGCCGCCGGTGCTGAACAGGCCATGGAAGCCGGACATGATGCCGCCGCCGCTCATGCGCTCCACGTCCACCGCGTGGGCATTCATGGCCACGTCCACCACGCCGTGCGAGGCACCAAAGCAGAACAACGCGATGGCCAGCATCCACGCCGTGGGCGCCAGGGTGAGCCAGGGCAGGAACAGGCAGACCGACAACGCCGCGATGCCGATCACCCGGCGGTTGCCGAAGCGATGGGAGAGGAAGCCAGCCAGCGGCATCGAGGCCAGCGAACCGCAGCCCAGGGCCAGCAGCACCGTACCCAGGTGCGCCTCGTCCAGGCCCAGGCGAGTCTTGGCGAAAGGCACCATCGGCGCCCAGCAGGACAAGGAGATGCCGGACATCAGGAAGATCAGCCGGGTCGCCATCCTGGCCCGAGGCAGGGCTGGATTCCCTTCTGACTCAATGGATTGGGATGACATGTTCGACTAATCCGGCGAGAAAAGAACGAGCAACATAATAAAACATCGTGCATAAACGTGCAAAGTAAAAAGATCGATTGACAGCAGCGACGGAATGCGTACATTTGTACGTATGTCCTTCAAACCCCTCTCCGACCGTCAGCAGCAAACCCTGGTCTTCATCAGGGAATACCTGCGCGAGCAAGGGCTGCCGCCCACATTGCGCGAGATCGCCGAGGCCATGGGTTTCTCCAGCCACAGCTCGGCGCAAACCTGCATCGAGTCGCTGGTGCGCAAGGGCGAACTGGAGCGCTCGCCCCAGCATCGCGGCCTGCGCCTGCCCGAGGGGCTGGCCAGCTTCCGCGAGAACGAATTGCCGCTGATCGGCCGCGTGGCCGCAGGCTCGCCGATCCTCGCCGCCGAGAACATCGAATCCCAGCTGGAAGTGGATCCGGCATTGTTTCGGCCCCGCGCCGATTACTTCCTGCGCGTGGTGGGCCTGTCCATGCGCGATGCCGGCATCCTCGATGGCGATTATCTGGCCGTACACCGCACCGCCACGGCGGACGACGGCCAGATCGTCGTGGCCCGCGTGGATGAAGACGTCACCGTCAAGCGCCTGAAACGCACGCGCGACCGCATCGTGTTGTTACCTGAAAACCCCGACTTCGAACCGATCGAAGTCGATCCCAGTCGTCACGCCTTCGCCATCGAAGGCCGTTACGTCGGCATCATCCGCCGGAGTTGACGCCATGAGCGCCATTGCAGCCGAAGTCCAGCAGTCCATTGCCGCCCCCTCGCTCGCCCAGGTGCTCGAGCACCCGGGCATCTGGCGGCGTTCGTCGCAGCACCAGCCCACGGTGCGCGCCATCTCCACCGGCATGCCCTCGCTCGATGCCCGCCTGCCTGGCGGCGGCTGGCCGCTGGGTGCGTTGTCGGAGATCCTGTTCGAGAACGATGGCCTGGGTGAACTGGAACTGTTGATGCCCACACTGGCCGCGATGACCCGCGAGCACCGCCGGGTGATCTTCGTCGCCCCGCCCTACCAGCCTTACGCCCCGGCCCTGCAGGCGGCGGGAGTCGACCTTCGCTTCCTGCACGAGATCCACGCCACGCCCACCGAGGCGGCATGGAGCATGGAGCAGTGCCTGCGCTCAGGTTGTTGCGCCGCCGTGGTGGGCTGGCTGCCCGACATCGATTACCGCAGCCTGCGCCGCCTGCAACTGGCCGCTGAAACCGGTGATGCCTGCGCCGTGCTCTACCGCTCGGCCGTGCATGCCGCGCAAACCAGCCCCGCCGCGCTTCGCCTGAAGGTATCCAACAGCAACGAGGCTACTTATGTGGACGTCATCAAGTCACGGGGCCTGTTGCAGGGCGTAACGCCGCCCATGCGCATGCGCGCTTAAGGAACTTCTCCAATCGATGAATAACGGTCGGTACCAACAGGTACCGGCCCGTCGCAACACCATCGGACTTCGTCATGCTCTGGGCTTGTCTGCGTTTCCCCGGGCTGGCGTTCGCCGCTGCTTTCGCTGCGCTGCCGGAAGATGTACCTGGCGCGCTGCTCGAGGACAACGCCCGTCGCCGCACCGTCGCCATCGTTAATCCTGCTGCGCAGAAACTGGGCGTGCAGCGCGGGCAAACCGTGGCGGCGGCGCGGGCGTTGTGTCCCGGCCTTGTCGTGCGTGCGCGCGACAAGGCCGCCGAGGCCGGCTTGCTGGCCGAGCTTGCCGCCTGGTGCTACCAGTTCAGCGGCCACATCAGCCTGGCGCCACCGCAATGCCTGTTGCTGGAGGCCGGCGCGAGCCTGCGCCTGTTCGACGGCTGGAGTGCTTTATCAGGAAAACTGAAAGTTGGGCTTGCCGCCCTGGGCCATGCCCACACGCTGGCAGCCGCGCCCTGCCCGGCCGCCGCCTGGGTGCTGGCGGCAAGCTTCGATGGTTGCGTGGTGCAACATCCCGAGCAGATGCTGCGCCTGCTCAACGACATCGCACTGTCGCGTAGCGGGCTACCGGCAAAAAGCGTCCAGGGCCTGCGCTCGATGGGCTTTCGCCGCCTACGCGAGGTATTCGCCCTGCCCCGTCCGGAACTTACCCGGCGCATCGGCCGCGACGGCATGCACTGGCTCGACCGCCTGCGCTGTCATGCCAACGAAGCGATCCCCGCCTGGCAGCCGCCAGCCACTTTCTTCCAGCGCATCGAGTTCGACGCGGAACTGGAAGGCAGCGAACCATTGATGTTCCCGCTGCGCCGCCTGACCCAGGCCCTGGCCAACATGCTGGCCGCGCGCGATGGCGGCGTGCAGTTGTTCCGGCTGCGACTGGAGCATGCGCATGAATCGTCCACCGAGATTCCCGTCGGCATGGCGGCGCCGCAACGTGAAGCCGCACGCCTGTTCGAACTGGCGCGCACGCGGGTGGAGCGAAGCACCCTGCATGCGCCGGTTCGCGCCCTCGAGATCCATGCCGAACAACTGCCCACCTTCCGGCCGCCGTTGCGCGACCTGTTCGACCCGGTGCGCGGCGAAGGCCTGGACTGGAGCGCACTGGACGAACGCCTGCGCGCACGCATGGGCGAATCGGCCTTGCGGCAACTATCCGCCGTGGCCGACCACCGGCCTGAACGCGCCTGGCGCCGTGGCGATGGCTCGACGACGCCACTGGCCGACCAGCGTCCGCGGCCCCTGTGGTTGCTGCAACGCCCACGTCCGATGCGCCCCACGCCCACGCGCGTGCTGGCGGGCCCCGAACGCATCGAGAGCGGATGGTGGGATGGCGGCGACCTGCGCCGCGACTACTACATCGTGGGCACGCGGCAAGGCCAGCGTGCCTGGGCGTACCTCCCGGCCGGCAGCCACGATGGCTGGATGCTGCACGGGTGGTTCGCATGAAGGGGCGGATGGCCGGTAACGACGACGTGGTGCCCGACTACGCCGAGCTCCATGCGTTGAGTGATTTCTCCTTCCAGCGTGGTGCCTCCAGCGCATGCGAGCTTTTCGAGCGTGCGCGTGCGCTCGGTTACCAGGCGTTGGCGATCACCGATGAATGCTCGCTGGCGGGCATCGTCCGCGCATGGGAGGCGGCGAAGGAAGGCGATTGCCGCTTGATCGTGGGCAGTGAGATCCGCCTGCACGATGGGCCGGTGCTGGTGCTGCTGGTGGAAAACCACGCCGGCTATAGCGCGTTATGCCAACTGATCACCAAGGGACGGCGCGCTGCCCCGAAAGGGGAATATCGATTGGGCATGGCGGACATGGAAAGCCTTGGCGACGGCTTGTGCGTGCTATGGGCACCTGGCCCACTGCATGGCGGCGATGCCGCCCAGCGAGAGGTCCATGGCGCCTGGGTGGCACGTACATTTTCCGGCCGCGCGTGGCTCGCCGTGGAACTGCACCGAGGCCCCGACGATGATGCCGAACTCGATGCCCTGCGCACGCTGGGCGAACGCCACGGCCTGCCATGCGTCGCCAGCAGCGACGTGCACATGCATATCCGCCAGCGCCGCGCGCTGCACGACGTGCTTACCGCCATCCGCATCAACACGCCGGTGGCCGAGGCGGGCCATGCCCTGTTCCCCAATGGCGAACGCCACCTGCGCAGGCGCGAGGTACTGGGCCGCATCTATCCGCCCGACCTCCTGGCCGAATCCATGCGCATCGCCGCGCGCTGCCTGTTCCGCATGGACGACCTGAACTATGTCTATCCGCGCGAGCTGGTGCCCGAAGGCACCACGCCCACCCAGCATCTGCGCAACCTCACCCAGATGCACATGGGCGGCCGCTGGCCAGACGGCGTGCCCGAAACAATCGCCGCCACCATCGAGCGCGAACTCGCGTTGATCGCGAAGCTTGAATACGAAGCCTTCTTCCTGACTGTCTACGACATCGTCCGCTTCGCACGAAGCAAGGACATTTTATGCCAGGGCCGCGGCTCGGCCGCCAATTCGGTGGTGTGCTTTTGCCTGGGGATCACTGAAGTCAACCCCGCCGACGCCGGGCTGCTGTTCGAGCGTTTCATCTCCGCCGAGCGCAAGGAACCGCCGGACATCGACGTCGACTTCGAACACGAGCGGCGCGAGGAAGTGATCCAGTACATTTATGGCAAGTACGGTCGCGAACGGACGGCGCTGGCGGCCACGGTGATCACCTATCGCAGCAAGAGCGCCGCGCGGGATGTCGGCCGCGCGCTGGGCCTCGGCGAAGACCAGCTCGATCAACTGAGCCACGCCTATTCCCACGCGCATGGCGATGTCGACATCGGCCTTCGCCTGCGAGAGCGCGGTTTCGACACCTCCAGCCGCACCATGCGCCAGCTGGTAACCCTCGTGGCCGAACTGCACGGCATGCCCCGGCATCTTTCCCAGCACGTGGGCGGCTTCGTCATCGCCGACCAGCCGCTTTATTCCCTGGTGCCGGTAGAAAACGCCGCCATGGATGACCGCACGGTGATCCAGTGGGACAAGGACGACCTGGAATCCATGCGCCTGCTGAAGGTCGACTGCCTGGCCCTCGGCATGCTCACGTGCCTGCGCAAATGCCTGAACCTTCTGCGCGACCACCGTGGTGTTTCTTATGGGCGCCTGGCCGATATTCCCATCGGGGATGACGCCACCTACCGCATGATCCGCGCCGCCGACACCATCGGCGTGTTCCAGATCGAATCGCGTGCGCAGATGAGCATGCTGCCGCGGCTTAAGCCCGAGAACTACTACGATCTGGTGGTGCAGGTAGCCATCGTGCGCCCCGGGCCGATCCAGGGCGGCATGGTGCACCCTTACCTGAAACGCCGTTCGGGTGAGGAAGCAGCGGACTACCCTTCCGATAAAGTCCGCGAAGTACTCGAACGCACCCTGGGCGTGCCGATCTTCCAGGAGCAGGTGATGCGCCTGTTGATGGTGGCGGCCAACTTCAGCGCGGGCGAGGCCGACCACCTGCGACGCTCGATGGCCGCGTGGAAGCGCCACGGCGGCCTGGAGCACTTCGAGCAGCGCATCTTCAAGGGCTTTGCCGACAACGGATATTCTCCTGAGTACGCCGCGCGGATCTACAGCCAGATCCAGGGCTTTGGCAGCTATGGTTTTCCCGAGTCGCACGCGGCCGGCTTCGCCTTGCTGGCGTATATCTCCTCGTACATCAAATGCCACCATGCGGAAGTGTTCACCTGCGCGCTGCTCAACAGCCAGCCGATGGGCTTCTATGCACCGGCGCAACTGGTGCATGACCTGCGCCGGCAGGGTTTCGAAGTGCGGCCGCCGGATGTCACCGCCAGCGATTTCGATTGCAGCCTGGAACCGCTGCATGCACGCGATGGCGGCAACCCGAAGGCGAAGCTTGCCTTGCGCCTGGGCTTGCGCATGGTCAGCGGTCTTTCTTCCGATACAGCCCAGCGGGTGACCGATGCACGCATGCACGCCCCCTTCGGTGACCTCGATGACCTCTGTCGGCGCGCAGCCTTGAGTCGCGGCGAACGCGAGCGGCTGGCCGATGCCGGCGCACTGCGCACGCTCAGCGGGCATCGCCACCGCGCCCGCTGGGAAAGCGCAGGCATCGAACGCGACCTGCCGATGCTCGGCACCACCAGCGAGGAACGCGCGATCCTGCGGCCGCCGACGGTGGCGGAAAACGTGTTCGCCGACTACGCCACGCAAAGCCTGTCGCTCACGGCCCATCCCCTAAGCCTGGTGCGCAGGCAACTGCGCCGCCGCCGTGCCTGCGTGGCCAGCCAGCTGCTGTCGATGGAACATGGGCGGTGGATCCGCCATGCCGGGCTGGTCACGGTGCGCCAGCGGCCGGCAACGGCCAGCGGCATTACCTTCCTTACCCTCGAAGATGAGACCGGCCAGGTCAATGTGGTGGTGCGCCGCGACATCGCCGAACGGCAGCGCGAGGTATTCTTGGGGGCGGTATTGATGGCCGTGGACGGCGAGCTGCAAGCAGTGGAAGGCGTACGCCATCTCATTGCAAGACGGTTACACGATTATGGCGACCTTCTGCCCGGATTCACTTCGGTGTCCCGCGACTTTCATTGAGCCGGGAATTGACGCACCGCAGCGAAAGCCGGTCACGACCGATTCACGCAAAACTTTGCGTAATGGGCCGCGGCCCTTCCCGGTCTTGGATTAGCCACAGGACGATGCGCGTTCGCGCCAACGCATCCTCGCCACCCCATCCGGCGCTTACCATCGAGGGTAAACCACCATGCGTACCAAGATCTGTCTTTCGCTGATGCTCTGCGGCCTCACTGCCACCGGCATGGCCATGGCGCAGCAGAACACGCCTACCAGCAGTAGCACGGCGAGCTCCATGTCCAGCGGTTCGATGTCGAACGATTCGATGAAGAGCGGTTCGATGTCGAGCGATTCGATGGCCCACAGCTCCACTGCCGCAGGCGCCAAGAAAATGCACCACAAGAAAAAGGCCGCCTCCTCCAGCGACGCGCCGACCTCAAGCAGCACCTCGAAGTAAGCCAACCGTGGCTGACCGAAAAGGCGCCTTCGGGCGCCTTTTCCATGCCTGGCGGACGTGAAATCAAGTAGGCTTCTGCGCTTCCCATGCTGTTTCGGATGACCCATGAAGCGCCTGCCCGTCATTGTTGCCATGGCCCTGTTGGCCACGGCCTGCCACCGCCACGCGGCACGCGAAGACACCACACCGGCTACCCCGCCAGTGGCACCTGCCCCCTCCACCGCGCCGGCACCCGTGGCTGCACCTGCGCCAGCCACACCAGCGGTCGCAACCTCCGCGCCCGCCGATACCCACATGACCCTGGTCGCCAGGCGCGGCGATATCCCGCTGGAAAACCTCAAGTGTGGCGAATTCGTCTCACGCATCAACCGCGACTCAAAAACCCATACGGCCGAGATCCAGACCATGCTCACCTGGCTCTTCGGCTATGCCAGCGCCAGGAACGGCGTGGGCACCATCCGCACCAGTGCGGCCGGCCCCTTCGTGGACGAACTCACCGCCGACTGCCAGACCGATCCTTCGCAGCCCTTGCTGCCGGTGGCGGTGAAGGCCGCGGCGATCGCCGTGAATGCCCCGATTTCCGACGGACGCTAATGCCATGCGCCTGGCCTGCCTTGCCGCTGTACTGCTCGCCGCCATCTTCGTCGTCCTTCCCCGCCCCGTCGATGCGGCGGACCTGCCCATCTACGACTACCAGGTGGTGCACGCGTATCCGCACGATGCCGGTGCCTTCACCGAGGGCCTGTTCTACAAGGATGGGTTCCTCTACGAAAGCACCGGTCTTGCCGGACGCTCGTCGATACGCAAGGTCGATCTTGCCACCGGTGAAGTCATCCGCAGCGTGCAGGTACCCTCGAAGTATTTCGGTGAAGGTATCGTCGACTGGGGCAAGGAGCTGATCAGCCTCACCTATCAAACGGAAGTGGGCTTCGTCCGCGACTTCGACACCTTCGCGGTGAAGAAGGAATTCCACTATGTCGGCGAAGGCTGGGCCCTCACCCGCGACGACAAGCACATCTACATGAGCGACGGCACGGCGGATATCCGCGTGCTCAACCCCACTACCCTCAATGAAGAACGCCGCATCCACGTCACCCTGAATGGCAAGCCCGTTACCTACGTCAACGAACTTGAATGGGTGAAGGGGCAGATCTACGCCAACGTATGGCAGACCACCTGGATCCTGCGCATCGATCCGGCCACCGGCAACGTGGTGGGCGTGATCGACCTGAAAGGCCTGAAGCCAGCCGATACCTCCGACGACACCGATGCGGTGGCCAACGGCATCGCCTACGACGCCAAGGGCGACCGGTTGTTCGTTACCGGCAAGAACTGGACGAAGCTCTTCGAGATCCGCCTGAAGGAACGCCCGGCGGCTAAATGACCTCGATGCGCATGTCGCCCAGGGTCACCAGCTGGCCCCGGCGGACCTTGCATGTCTTGCGCAATTCCTGCACACCGTCTACCGAGACATCGCCGGAGGCCACGATTTTCTTGCCGGCACCGCCTGAGTCGCACAAGCCGGTGAGCTTCAACAACAGGTTGAGCTCGACGTAGTCGCCTTCCACTTCAAATTTGATCGTTTCCATCGACGCATCATAGCGCCCATTGGGTAACAATCACGCGACTGCGCTACGCTTGCCGGCATGAT
>Ga0307510_10012314_pt1 | contig 10145 bp, 5 predicted proteins | sample 12_EM_MG_FD_207224 | JGI IMG/M metagenome (GOLD analysis project Ga0307510, IMG submission 207224) | Populus trichocarpa ectomycorrhiza microbial communities from riparian zone in the Pacific Northwest, United States - 12_EM | ecosystem: Host-associated > Plants > Roots > Unclassified | place...
GATTCAGTCATTATCCATCACCTCTTAGATGCCCCCATTAACATGTAACCTCAAATGAACAAGTAGAAGTAGAACGATCTGCATAGGCATAGTTTCCATAATTAAATCCTTCGATATTCTAGACTCAAATTTATAATAATTATAAGAAATTAAGTGATCTGATGAAATAAAAAAAAATAAAAGATAAAGACTTGTGAGGCATGGAGTGCGTGGTATTAAGATTAAACTTATTTTTTATTAAAATTTAAATTATTTTTATTTCAAATTAATTTTTTTAATATTTTTAAATTAACAACCTTTAACACAATCTCATAAACATAATAATGAAATATGGATTAAGAAAGAAGCAAAGCCAACAAGAAAGCTTTAATCCTAAGCTTGGGTTCATCTTTCCCAAGAACATCACCATTTTGATGAATATAATAGCATTTTTTTTAACATTTTGACGGATATAATGCTTTTTTTTTTAATTTATTGTTTACCAAATACTAATTTTTTATTTTATTTTATTTTGTACCCAGATATTTTTTACAGGAATGTCAGGTTGGGGTCAGTGACTAGCGGTCACACACATACCACCATCTCTCTCTCTCTCTCTCTCTCTCTCTCTATATATATATATATATATATATATATATATAAAATATGATCAAGTATATAGAAGTCTTTGGTGTCTTTGCACAGCTTGTTTGCTTCTTGCACTTCTGTCTGAGATACCGCATTTGCTTGCTTATGCATATGCATAGGCAACCAAGTGAGTAGCCACCCCATTTTGTCAGACCAAAGTCAGCCAGTTACCTCTTTTTGTTTGTCTTCCTTCCCTTCTCAAGAACATGGCTTTATATTCTCTTCTTCACCATCATTATGGCCTTCTCACATCTCTTCCTGTTTTCGGTTGTTAATCTTTTCTCTTATATTACAAGTTTGAAGAACAAACACTAAAAAGAAAGTCTTTGTTTGAGGTGGGTTTTTAGTTTGTTTAATTGGGTCATGGCTGTTTGCTGTGATCTTGAAGTAGATGTCAATGGTGAAGAGACTTTCATGGTGGACAAGGTAAAAGAAAATATAGTCTTTTTTGGTCTTTTTTTCATTTCTTTGTAGTTCTGCCTCTTTAGAGCTTTAAAGTTTTGATTTTTTGTGTACTTTGGTTAATCGTTTCCCTCTAATTATCCTGTTTAACTTAATTTAGCCTTTTGTGACTTTGATTAGTTTCTGTATTTACTCAATGTTGTTCACTTCGTATATGTGTTGATCTACTTTCAGCTTGCTTTGTGTTTGCTTTAGTGTATAATTCACAAATTCTAGAATCTTTTTCTCGTGGCTGTTAAATGTGGAAATTGAGTACTTTCAAGGTTTTTGCATGCATTGATTCTCTTGTGGTGATTTTCATTATCATCTGTTTTGCTATATTCCCTCATGATTTCTATGGTTGTACTGCAACTTCTTTAAATTTACGGCTACATTACAGTGTTGTGGGACATGGTTTCTCATACTAGCTTCTTCTCTTCTATTTGATTACTTGCTAAACACCATACTGCCTAGCTTTGTCTTCTGATTTGGTCCTTATCATTTATTGCTATTGTTATGGTGGTTTAATGTTTCATTCCTTTATTTGTTTGTATTCACTCCTTTTGAGAAGGACTTGCAAGTGGCTTTCATGGCATTTAATATACTGTTTAATACCCTTGTTTGCTGGGTTGCTTGGCAGACATCTTTTCTCTTGATTTGCCCTTGGGCAATTTATTGTCTATAACGACCTCGCACCTTTCTTTTGCAGATTTTTAGCAGTATATGCCACTTTAATCTTCTTTTATGAGTCTTGCTAAATTCAATGAGTTCATTCTTTTGGTGGCTTTTTAAGGCACTGACATGGTCTGTGATGAAAGTAATTGACGCTCGTCTTTAATGCACATTTCCTTAGTCATGACTAGTTAGTTATCTAAACCTGATTGAATCCTTGCTACCTTTTCAATTCATTGAATTAATTAGCTTTCTCAGTGGTAAAAGCAAAGTTTTAGCTCTTCTATGTTTCAGTTCCCGGTAAATTCTGCTACTCTAGTTAGTCCTTCTATGTTCTAGTTTGTCAATGTTTCTTGAATGAATTGGTACTAACTAGTTGTACATTGGTTCGTGTGTAAAGATTTGTATTCTCACTTTGGTTCCTTACAAATATTCGCAGAAGATCATTGCTTCATATTGTGGCAGACTAAGCAAATTATCTGGTAAACCAACAGGTAGTGCAAGAAATTTGAAAGTGATATTCAATGACTTTCCTGGTGGGGCTGAAAGTTTTGAACTCATGTCAAGGTTCTGCTACAATAATGGTAGAACTGCCATAACTCCTTCCAATATTTCTTTCCTACATTCGGCTGCACAGTTCATGGAAATGAACAATTCTGTATCTGGAACTCATAACTTATTGGAAGAGACCGGGAAATCACTTAAAGAGATGAATTACTGGACATGGTCTGAGCTTTTAATCACTACAAAGAAATGCCAAGATTTACTTCCATTTCCTAATTCTACGGGTATCCTTGAAAAATGTGTGGATTCTCTTATTGGAAGGATCACTACTTCTGGTGAGCCTAGTCCGTGTCCATCTACTTCTTCTCCAGACAGCTCTGGAGTTCGGTTGTCATGTGACACTAGAAGCACTGAGAGTTTGAAGAATAGCTTCTCTCGAGCAACCTGGTGGTTTGAGGATCTTTTGGTTTTGAGCACTAATTTGGTTGGAATGGTGTTCAAATCCATGGTCTCACAGAAGTTTGATCATGTTATCATTAGTAGATTTCTCTTTTATTACCAGAAATCAAAGTGCTATACTGGCACGTCTGATGAGAAGCGTAAAGTTGTTGAAACTGTCATAGATATGCTTTATATTCTTAATTGGAACTCTGTTTCATTCAAGAGTTTATTTGGGATTCTTCGAGTTGCTTTGAATTGTAACATAAGAAAATGTAGCAGGACCAAGTTGGAGAGTATGATAGGTTCTCAGATGGATCAAGCAACTCTAGATAATCTGCTAATTCCTTCTCCATATGGGATGAATTACTTGTATAATGTGAATCTTGTTCTAAGGTTCCTGAAAGCTTTTCTGCATGGAGGAATCAGTCAGGTGTTCCCTATACAATTGAGAAAAGTTGCTAGCTTGATGGACTTTTATATAGCAGAAGTAGCCCCAGATCCTTGTCTAAAGCCTTCTAAGTTCTTGGCCCTAGCCATGGCCCTGCCAGATTGTGCCAGAGAATCGTACGATGGAATCTACCGTGCCACTGACATGTATCTAGAGGTAGTCCTTTGATCTCAAACATTTCATGTCATTTGAATTGCCAGTTCTTCAGCTTATTGAATCCTGTATAGGTATATTTCTTTTGGGGATAACATGTGGCATCTTTTACTATGCTGTTGTTAAATGTCAATTTCACTCATGATCTTATGATATAAATTTCATATAGGTGCATACCGGATTATCAAAAGAAGAAAAGATGAAGATATGCTGCACATTGAATTACGAGAAGCTCTCAGCTGAAGCTTGCATTCACCTTTCTCAGAACAAAAATTTTCCATCAAAATGTGCAGTCCAAGCTCTCATGTCTCAGCAAGTCAAGCTCAAAAGCTTACTCAAGGCCACTGGCAAAACAAAATGCTATATTGATTCATCTTCTGGTGTAAGTGAAACTGGAAGCAAGGGAAAGAAAAATGAAACTAGTAAACAAATTGTGCTCTGTGCTGGGAAACTTGACCTTCCAACTGATAATGATAAGCTTAGAGCACATCTGCAAGGAATGCAGTGGAGGGTGACGGAATTGGAGAGAGTTTGCATGAAAATGCAAGCACCGATGACAAAAATCATGAAGTCAAGGGTATCAAACCATAGGACTTCCAGATCCTTACCCAGGCTATGTTCGTGATAGGAATTTATGCTCAATATTAAAATATGTAATATATATTTTCATTTGTATAGTAGCATGGGGTTCTCTTTTCTTTTCTTTTCTTTTCTTTTTTGTGGTGTTTGCAGCATTTTTCTTCTTCTTTTCTGCAAAGTTAAAGGTGACCAAGTGTATTTTCTTCATGTGGGGGATTCGAGATCTTGGCTGTACAGTTCTACAGAAAAAAGGCAGAAAACTTTAATGGGTTTTGTTACGAGTAGTCTCTATATATTCTCTGTATTGTTGAGTGGAAAAAAAAGTACGTAAAGGTCAAGTCCATTTCCCAGCCACCCTCACACCGCGACAAACTATAAAGCAAGTTGCCAAATGTGATCTGCAAGAGCATGGAGGGAAATTTTGCGGGGGGAACTCAAAAGCTAAGCTGCCTAAGCATGTTTCATGTTGGGCAATTTAAGCTGGGACTAGTCACATATGTGCTCCTTATGTTCTTCAAATTCAATGGCAAAAGAATTTTCCTTTCTGCCTCCTTTTTGGTCCCTTCTTGAGTTTCGCAAGTTTATGCCAAGCATCCTGGCGTAAAGGCAATGCTGTTGACACTGTAAATCAGTGAAGATGTTTCATGTAAATATTGTTTAATCTCAAAAACATCAGCTTGTCTGGTATGTTCAACAGTTAGTCAAACTGATAAAAACAAAAGTTAGTGATGGTTTAGGAAAATAACGTCAATTTATTAGTTTCCTGAGTCCCATAAGCGTGAATTCTTTATGAGATGCAAGTGTCTGTTGACTCCAACTAGCATGTAGCCAAGAAAGAGAAGAAGACAAAAAAATATAGCCGCATCATATGGCATCCAAATCGATTGGTATCCATTAGTTAACAAATCAGCCATGGGGCCATGCATAGGAGGTTGTTCTGATGTTCTGAAATCTGTTAAGCTCATGATGAAGCTTCGAAGAGTGCAAGCAGGCATGTAAAAAAAGCCAGTTGACAATAAAACACAGCCTAATATAATGAAAAATTCATCAATGATCTGCTTGTGATGAAAATTGGTGCATACTGCAACCTTTTTTAGCAAAAAGAAAAGATACCCTTTAATGCTGTCACTGCTTCTACAGCAAGTATGGCCCCAATGAAACAGTTGATAAGATCAAAATTCTTACCAGAAAAATTGGATACAATATGCTAGTCATCTATGTAAACCAAAAGAGTTAAATCCATGTGGTTGGCCTAAGGGATTGCTTGAATTGGGGGGTTAAGACCACTGCTTAAATTATTATCCACCAAAACCAGGAGTAAATAATTCCATGTTTAATCAATGCAATCGGACTTTGATTCAAGATTTGCTTTCAGCACACTTGCCAATGTATTCATAGAATTATCTGCTTCAAATGGTTCCAATTATACCTTCTTTATCAAAGAAATTTTAAAAAAAATAGCCAATGAGCTTATAAATCAATTCGCACCAATGTCCTCATTTACCTTGTAACGCAAGATTAATTGACCTAGAAAATGTGAAAACACAAAGTCACATTGCATGTGTGTGTGCCGTAACAAATGAGAAACCACTCTATAAAAGAATGAGGTCTTTACGTGATCTTGGGCTTGCAGCTCTTAGGAGAAGATGGGTGAATATAGTAGTAACAAGTACGATTAAACTCTATTTATTTTGCTGTATCCAAGAGAACATTATTGCCAGAAACAGAAGCAAAAGCCTGGAAGAATTTCCCTTAGACGCCACTCTTCTTTGCATTTCAAGGTGGGCACAGAGATTCTGCTTCAATACTCAACTGCCCGGTGCCATTTATGATCTCATGGAGAGTATTCCAATTTCAAGTGCTGTTTTCAATGCTGTTTAGATGCTGCCACCAGCCCCTTCAAGTTAGAATAAGAACTCCCGAGGCCGTGGTCAACCATATCTCTTTCTCTCTAGGTCGTAGGTGAATATCCAGGGAGCAAGTTGTCTTCATGATTAAAATGTTTTATTGACCCAATCAAAGCATGTGATTAAACTCGATTGACAAGACTAATCTTGGAAAAACTCAAAAACAAAAACAAAAACTTGACCTTTTGATTGTTAATTTTTCTACTTGAAAAAGAAAAAAAACGTATGATTTAGCACTCTGCTGAATCAGGACTTGTTAAAGAAAAATGCAGCAAAATGTTGTTTGTTGAGGAGAGACAACATCGAGTAATAAATTTAATTTTTATAAAATTCAGCTTACATCGAGTAATAAATTATCCAGGTTTTATAAATAGATTTTTGTTACAAGAGACAGAGATGATTTTAAGATCATACCATCTAAGTTAGGGTCTGCTTTAGAGTGTGGTTACGGTTGTTTTTTAAGATGTTTTTTGTGCTAAAATGCATCAAAATGATATTTTTTTATTTTTAAAAAATTATTTTTAAAATTAACACATAAAACAATTCAAAACATATAAAAAACTTAAATTTTAATAAAAAAAATAAAAAAAAAATTAGAACACAGTTTACACGCGTTCCCAGACAACGTATAAATTAGACGCATGAACTTGCAACTTTGTCCATGCAAATTAAGCCCACAAAAACTAATACTTTCACGATTTTTCTCAACCAAAGGTCCAATAAGCGTTGTGCAACTCAAAACAAACCCCACAATGCAAGCGTCTATTTCTTCCATTTATTTTCCAACTTAAAGCTTTTCTTTCTCCAAGAGGGATAAAAAAAATCTAATAATTCTACTGAATAATAAATATGTAAGTTAAAGCTTGAAGACTCCACTTTCCTTAGTTCATTATTCAAGTAGATTTTTAATCCATTATTCGTTAAATTTCTGAAAAATATTTAATTAATTTATATAGTGAATTAAATGGTTTGAATTTTAAATAGTTAATTGGTATTTTTCGACCTACGTATTTGTTATTAAGTAGGATTGTAGTCCTGCATTTTGTATTAATGGCTTCAACTTACAACTAAAAGAAAAAGTAAAAAAAAAAAAAAAACCCAAACAAAATGGATGGATATTTAATTGACGAAGTGATAACCACATGTCCGAAAGTTGCTTGCAATTTGATGTTAATTTAATATTCTTACTTATTATTATATTCATGTAAATATATATTTAATATTAATAAAAACTTAATTTTATTTTTAATATTTATATAATATTATATTAATTAATTTAGAGTAAAGAAGTTCATAAAACAAAAATATTTTGCAAAAAAAATTATAAAGTTCTTATAATTATGAGATTCATATGCATCAAAGCAATATTCCTACAATATTTATGGTCCATACTCTCTTAAATACTGAACATTTCTTAGAGCCGTAAAGACTAATATATATTATGTTTTTTTTTTTATGAAAAGAAATTGTTGTTCTCATAAGTTAAGGTATAAAAGATAGCTAAAACTAATATGTAGATGTTTATCATAAGACATAGATACTGAACTGACTCGCATGAGAATTTTATATAGAGAGATCACCTATGTTTATGGAAAAACTTATGAGACGGTTGTATAAGTAAACCCTTAGACTTGAGATTACTAAGTCATCTTATATAGAGAATGATATACTTTGATCCTGTTACATGTTATCTTAATGGAGATAATGAAAATGCAGATATTAGATATAACATGAACTATAAGAAAGTACTTGAGTGATTAAGAGAGAATTCATCACCCTAAATGAATTAGAGAAAATATTTCATCTGTTTTAAAATAGTATTGACCAAGAAATCATTGGCCAATGTGAAATGAGATTTAAAAAGAGTTTCAAATCTTATCCAAACAATCAATGACTATTATGTAGAGAACAAACATAATTTAACATGGCAGATATACTCCATGTTGTAATATTAAATCGAAACATTATTGATGAAATGATATTAATTATACTGAGAAATTAGTCATTGAAAGGTTAAGTCAAGTCACTGATGACTTTTCTAATATTTAGAGGATCATGACATATTATTAAATAATACACATGATCTTCAAATATAAATTAATCAATTTTTTACTTGATAACAAATTAAATTATCCAGTTTATTTAATTATATTTAATTATAATTATAATTTATATTTAGATCAACATATTAGTAACCTAATGGGTCGCACACATTAAGAACTATTAGTCGGAAATTAAATTGGGATGATTTAATCAAGTATGACTTGATTAAAATATATTTTAGAAATTAAGAACTAGAATATAATTAATACATAGATTATATTTCTAGACCTAGAAAAATCAAGTAAGAACTTGATTGAGTTAATTTCTAAAATTATCCAGAATTAATATATGGACATTATTCAGAGGCAAATTGATATGTTGTCAATTTATAGGGTTTTTTAGATTTTTCTATAAATAGTAAGTTGTGCTTCTTATTTTTTTTGAGGTTATCTGATAGATAGAAAAATCACATAAATATAAAATTAGAGCTAGCACTTTAGGCATAACAATTTTACTCTTCTAAATAGAGATTTAGGATATTTCTCACTAATAATTTGTGTGGATTTTCATTGGAGGTCGGATAATTGGATGTGATTTGCGATAACCCTGCATTTAAAAAATTATTCAAAGCCGAAGAAAATCGAATCTTTAGGTAATAAATCCCTAAATAACTCTAGATCTATTTAACAGGATCCTAAAAATTCCTAAATAATTTTATTTTATAATTTTCATTGCGTATATAATATTCAAGAAACTCAATAATCATATCAAAGCTATCGTTAAACAATTAGAGTGGCTACTACAACCACCAATAATGGTGTCAACGTGGCTGGCACTCTGGGATGTGCTACAATGAACGTACGACAATCACAAGATCTAAGGTTGTAATGGACCTTCACAACCAGAAAAATATCAATTTTACTGCTGAAGATATTCTTATTCTCTGATATGGGCCTGATGGCCTGACCCAGTAAATGCAAATCCCAATCTAACTGAACCAGTGACCTAAAGAATGCCCAGTTTTTGTGGAGTTAAGGTCTAAGTACAGCTTATATAAGCCCACAATCAATCTGCCCCACAACAAAGATACCCTATGGAAATTAATGGCCCTCTGTCTGACATCGTAGCCTAGCAAGATTTATTTTATATGGAAACCTACATTTTTTTTTTATAGTGAAACTTTTAAGAACCCTAACCCTATTTTTCTCGGTTTCTCGTTAAGGAAAAAATAGATGGCCTGAGTCAACAAAAAGTAGCATTGGTGTTTTTGTAGTTAGTTCTAAAAAACAAAAACAATAATAACATGTTCACATCTCTACATAATTTTGTTCAAAATGGCGGTCCAATTTTGGTCTAGACCTGGAAAATATTTGGGATATTGGATTATCATATTAACCTTATTTTTATTAAAATAATATTGTTCATTCATTAAAAAAAAATTAACCTAGTTAAGTTTGACTACGATTTGGAGTTGTTAAATACAAAAATAAACAGGCTTATGTCTCCCGAAGAAAATGCTCATGTAATCTTCTCTATATCTCTTTCCTTTCCTTTTTCTTTTTTATTTTGTTGGGATCCTCTCACGATGGTAGCACATATTACTATAGTTTTGAAACTCGACCCGGTCTAATGATCGGGTCACGGGTCAGATGGGTTGACTCGGGTTAACCTAAAAAAATCAAATAAAAATTTCAATAAATCAACCCAAAATAAAATCAAATAAAAACTTCAATAAATACAATTCCCCTCTCTTATCCCTCTCTCGTCAATCTGTTTTCCAGCTTTCCAATCACAAATAAATATTCTCTTTTAATCAACAACAAATAGGTATTCTCTTTAAATTGAGAATAGAAGGTAAAGAGAAAAATAAAATCTTAAAGAGAGAGAGAGAGAGAACACGTGGGCATCGAAATAGAAAACAACAGCAATCGTGCATCAATAACAACGCTGATATTCACGTACGGAACTTTGAAGAGGGGCTTTTCCAATCATGTCTTGATGCAGGATCTGATCAAAACCGGGGATGCTGTCTTCAATGGAATCTACAAGAACGAGTAGGGATCACTACGAAGGGGATGCCGTGTTTGGGGTGGAGATGTATTACGGGCACAGGAGCTATGCGATTGAAATTGCTTTTTCTTGTTATCTCTGTCTACAATTTAATTTGCACCCCTCATCCTTCATCTGCGTTTTGAGTCAAAACTTTTGATATTTTAAAAGGCCACAACGAATGACGTTGTTTACGGCGATGTATATATATAAAAAAAGAGATCGGGTCTCAATCAGGTTTGCCCGGGTCACCCGAGTTTCGCCGGGCCAACTCCTCGGCG
>Ga0307510_10012315_pt1 | contig 10145 bp, 5 predicted proteins | sample 12_EM_MG_FD_207224 | JGI IMG/M metagenome (GOLD analysis project Ga0307510, IMG submission 207224) | Populus trichocarpa ectomycorrhiza microbial communities from riparian zone in the Pacific Northwest, United States - 12_EM | ecosystem: Host-associated > Plants > Roots > Unclassified | place...
ATTTATTTATCTGTATTGATTTAATTTTTTTACTATAATATTGATTTAATAAAAAGAACTCCTACAACATGTACGTAGCTGCCAAAAAAATCCTAAAATTGACTCAATTGGAAAGGATCATGGTACTTACTACCAAGATTGTTATGCCCGCAATCAAAACATAATTTGTTTTTGTACTCAGAATTATGTTTGAGTGCATTTAAAAATTTGTTTATTTAAAGAAATATATTAAATTAATATTTTTAATATATTAATATTAAAATAAAAAAATATTTTAAAGAGAAAAAAATATATTTGACAAAGAATGAATAGAAAGCTTATGAATAGTTAAAAGTTGTATTGCAAAGTATAGTTTATCGGTTGACTCACAGATTAACTGATTAACCCCATCATATTATTTATTGATAAAAACTAAAATAATAATGTTTTTTTTAATATTATCTTTTTAAATATTTTTATTTTAAAAAAGTTTCACGTTGTATATAAAAAAAATGTTTTAATTTAGCAACTATAGAGCATTCACAAGGAAGATGTTTTGCCTTTTTTTTCTTTAATTTGTTTTTGTTTATTTGATTATTGGCTGGTTTAGAATTCAGCTAAGACATCTAATAAAATATTTTTATTCTTAGAAATTTTGTGAAAAACAATCAGAAAACTAATTTAATTAGGGATTAATTGAGTAATTAATTACCTTTACCTTACAGAGGATTTTCTTTTCTTTTATTTTATTTTTAGTAACAGCTAATTGAGACATGGCACATGCTACAAGGAAAAAGCATGATTGTGTTGAAAACCTTTAAGATTGGACTGTCGCATTCTAACAATAATGTTTGGACCATTTAAAGATTGGACCCAACTTTATTTTATATTTATAATAAATAAAAAGCATGATTGTGTTGAAAATCTATTTTCTGTTTTTATTTTTCAATTTTGAGATGACTCCTCAAAAAACAATTCCAACCAATTATTTGCCCTGGAATTTGGATGATGTGTAATTCCAAGCTTGTTTCTGGCTTTTGCTTCTCTGGGTATGATTTTATTGGGCTAGTTTATAGGATTTTTGTCCTTTCTGCTAATTTATCTAAATATGGACTTCAGAATCTTTTGAATCGTTCTTGATTTCTTGACGGTAGAAATAACAGGACTATTATTAAAATAAAAATAAAAATAAATATAAATATAAATATAAATATAAATATGCTCAGACTCTAACCATATACCAACAGAGAAAACAAGGTAGATGTCTCTTTAACTCTTTTATGTTTTCTTTCATTTTTTTTAATTTATTTTTGTTTATTTCATCAGTAGGCTGATTTAGAATTCAACTTTATAATTTATTTATTTTTATTTTGTTTTTCTATAAGATTAACGTGATTTATAAGTTTATTATGATAATCCAAGATATACTAAATTACTGGTTTAATGAGATATTTTGTTGTTTATTAATTAAAAAAAAGCTAAAGGTATTGGAGAACCACTGTTTACCCACACCCATTTCATTTATCAATTCTATCCTAATGCAAAGGATGCCCGAAGGACATTTTTCTCTCGAAATAATGAATATGTAGAATGGTTAATTACACCGTTAAATGTAATAATACGTATCCTTCTTTGTTGCATCATTTATCATTTCTATGCTTCTTAGTTGCATCATTTATCAATTCTATCCTTCTGTAAGAATTAATACTAATTGATTGTAACCTTAAATTTGCTCTTATTCAATAATATATATTATTCTTATTCAATAATCGATTATAAGAAAAATCAAAGACTAACATGAACTCATAGAAAGAAATAGCGTTTATTAATATGAAATATTTCTTTTCTATATAGTGTGCTTACAATTACATAAATAATATTTTTTATTTGTTTCATTATTTTTTAATACTATTAATGAATTGTCATATTTTTTTTAACTCGATAGATAAATGATTATAACTTGAAGTTTGATTAATATTATTTTTCATCCTATTGAGTTTCCCCAAGATGAAAATCCAAAAAAAAAAAAAACTATATTGATTTATCATTAAAGTAATATAATATAGTGTGCCTACAGCTACATAAATAACATTTTTCATTGTTTTATTTCATTAAAGACTACTGAATTGTCATATATTTTTTAACTCGATAGATAAACAATTATAATTTGAAGTTTGATTAATATTATATTTTCATCCTATTGAGTTTCTCCAAGATGAAAATCCAAAAAATAAAATAAAAATACTATATTGATTTATCATTAAAGTAACCTAATATTATAAATCATCAGTGAAAGTATTCTTCTACACACATTTTTAAAATGTCTAAGAGAGAGTATGAATATGGCAGTTTTGGTTTCATAAACACATTTTTAAAATAACTGAAACTTCTATGACCAAATTTAATACTAAAACTAAAACGCATAGGCGTGATTTTTAAACCTGGTTAATAATTATTATTTTTTTATTTTTAATTATAATCTAAAATTTTATTGTGTTTACCTTTTGGTCACGAGTTTAAGATGAAAGCACACAAAAAAGGAACTGCTAAAGCCTAACATTTAGGGAATTTGTTTTTGACACAACGGGGATCATGGAGACGTGATGAAATATAATTTTAAAATTTAAAATATTTAAAATAAGTTTTCAAATTAAAACAATTCAATAAAATAAAATATCAAAATATTATGAAATTAAAATGTTTTAACACTAATATTTTAAATATAAAGTTAGGTCAATGTTATCAAGGCTAATAAGATCTAAAATATCCTCTCTTTTTTGCTTAAATTCCTACAAAGTATAAACTTGAAAAAAAACAACATGAATATAAACCATATATATTAGTGATAAATCTAATTTTAAAAAATTAATATCATAGTTAATGAAAATAGCAATGAAAAAGAGCTTTTTATACTTTGATAGTTTAATTAATTAATTGAATCAGGTTCAATTTGATTCAATGACTTTTTAAGACCGGAACAGAACATGTGGAATGAAACCGGAATATTCCGAACGGAATTTAACCGAAAAATCTAGAAAGGATCGAGATTTGAAATGAGATGAAAATTATTTCGTTTTATTTTATTTTTTGAATTGGTAAGAAATCATTACAAATAAAACGAAACGAGATTAACAACTTTCATTTTAATATATTTATAAATAAAAAATATTTTAAAAATAACAATAATAACATTTCCTGCTACGCTGTCAAAATCACTCTAAAAATATTATTTTAATCACAACTTTCCACTCACATGTCAGATTGCTGTGATTCTTGACGCGTTACCTTGTTTAGGAATGCTTCTGTTTTTAAAATTTTTGATTTTTTTTAAATAATTTTTTTTATATTTGTAGATTATTTTTTTATATTAATATTAAAAATAATTTTTAAAAAATAAAAAAAATTATTTTAATATATTTTTAAATAAAACATATTTTAAAATGTCATTACTACCACGTCCAAAACAAGCTTCCCGGTATATAAAATAGTCTCTGATGATGATTTTTTTAAAAAAAACTAAAGTATGTACGTGGCTGCCAAAGAAGTCCTAAAATTTAGGTTTTTGATGAAAATGTGTGGGACACGGGGACCATGGAGACGTGATGAAAAAGTGGGTTTAAAAGTAGGGCTTGCCCATAAAGAAGACGTGCGGGAATTCCACCAGAGAAAAAAAAAAAAAAAACAAGAAAAGAAAAGGGATTAATGTAGTTTATGGATTCAGTAATGTTTTTTCTGTTAAATGGATTAATTGTTTGATTATATTTATTTATCTGTATTGATTTAATTTTTGTACTATAATATTGATTTAATAAAAAGAACTCCTAAAGCATGTACTTACTGCCAAAATTGTTATGTTCGCAATCAAAACGTAATTTGTTTTTGTACTCAGAATTATGTTTGATTGCATTTGAAAATATGTTTTTTTAAAACAAAATATTAAATTAATATTTTTAATATTTTTTTATATATTAATATTAAAAATAAAAAAATATTTTGATTATTGAATCTCCACCCAACTTAAATCCATGCATTATGAAGAGGTAAAAAAAAGTAAGGTTTTTTCTTCTCTTTTTCCTCTATGGAACACTCAGGACATTAAATAGAATAACTTCAAGAAAAACTAAGAACGAATAAGAAGCTCACGAATAGTTAAGAGACATATTCACACCTATTTCATTATAAATTATAATAAGTAATCCAATATGTTTTTTTTTTAATTTGTTTTTGTTTATTTCACAATGGGTAATTTAAAATTCAACTTTATAATTTATTTATTTATATTTTATCTTTTTATAAATTTAACATGTTTTATCCTAGTTTACTGGTTTAATGAAGTATTTTTTTGCTTATTAATTAAAAAAAATCTAAACGGTGTGGGAGAACTACTATTTACCTACACCCAATTCATTATAGATTACAATAATAATTTATAGTGTTTTGCTTCTTCTTCTCTTTTTTTTCTTTTCCTTTCCTTTTTTTGGTTATCAATTTTTTTATTTTTTTTTCTATTTCATATTTGAGTTGGTTTAGAATTTAGTTTCATAATTGGTTTTATTTTTCTTTGTATGATGTTATCGCGGTCTAAAACAATATATATTATTATTGGGCTGGTGTTTAATTTTATAATTATCTATTTTTATTATCATATTTTTAAATAAAAAAAAATTTAAAAAAAATATAATCCTACTTGAGTCCATAACCTTGTTAATGAGTTTGATGTGTTAGCCCAAGTTATCTGATTTGTAGGTTTGATAGGTTTACCCACTCATCGAATATGTTTTTTTATCTTTTAATTTTTTTTAATTGATTTTTTTTCATTTTGACCTTCAATATCAGATTGGTTTAGAAATAGACTACATGATTTATTTATTTATTTTATTTTTAATACTAATACATTAAAATTATAACAAAAACATTAAAAAAATCTATTTATCTTTTTTGAAAAAACAACTAAAAACAAAAGCAATCACCTGCTCTTAATTAATCACATATTTATTATTATTATTTTATTAAAAAAAATTTAAAAAAATAAAAAACATTTAAAAAAAGAAAGGATGTTATTGTTTCCAATATTCACGTGTTTACATTTTCCAGGCATCTTCTTCCAAGCTTCATAATTGGGGTGGTCCACACGTTAACTTCCTAGCAATATTTATACCTTTTTGATAATTAGATACACCATTGATTTTTGGTTTTATAATATGATGACTTCATGTTTATCATGATAAGTCAAAACAATTATACATATAAAAGTCATAAATATTCCATCTTAATTAAGCAAACTTGATAGATATAACTTAAGATTTGCCTCATCAACTATTGTTAATTAAGCAAATTTATCCCACATTGAAAAAACATAATTTTGTTTCCTGGAAACATAGAGTATATATACTAATGAGTTTCAAATCCAACATTGAAAAAACATAGCTTTTTTCTTGTGAATATATAGTATATATACTAATAGGTTTTAAATCTCATATTTAAAAACATAACTTTTTTCTTGTGAACATATAGTATAAATACTGATAGATTTTAAATCACACATTTAAAAAAATAGTTTTTTTTCTTGTGAACATAAAGTATATATATTGATGGGTTTCAAATCTCATATTGAAAAAACATGGATTCTTTCTTGTGAACATAAAGTATATATACTAATGAGTTTCAAATCTCACATTAAAAGAATACTATGTTATTATTTTAAGTTGAAGTATTTAAATCAAAAGGTTTTGATATGTCATTTCGATTTTCTTTTTAAAACCAAATTTTTAAATAGACACATAAAATTTATTGGTTTGGATAAAATGTTTAATTATTTGATAATCTTAAATTTTTAATAGTAGGAACCTCGCCACATATATGTCACATGCAATTATTTGGTTGAATAATATATATATATATATATATATATATATATATTGAGTGTGAAAGTTTATATACACTTCAAAGTTTAGTTAAAGATAAGAAAATAATTGTTAAACAGTGTTTATTTAAAAAAACTTAAAGTTTAAAATTTTACTTTGATTAGATTTGTAATTGAATTAAATAAAATATTGATTCGGTTGAATTTAATCGATTCAATAAAATTCGATCCAATCAAACTAACCTAGTTTATATCTGGTCATATTAATAATAAAAATAAAATGATATTAATTTAATAAAAATAATTAATCTAAATTAACTTAATAAATAACACATAAGTTATTAAATATATTAAACTATATTAAAAAATTATCTTCAACCAAATAAATTAAGCAAATTAAGAAGACTTAAAAATGTTATAATGTTACGTACTTTCTGATAATTTAGTAAGGATTTGGAGAATATATATTAAAAAACAAACTTCATCAGAAGATTAAGTTATTTCAACAATCATTTTTGGTTATTTTATTGGCAAAATGCAGGTACACCATGTTGCCCAAAAGACAAGTCTTAATTTTATTCTTTTCTTTTCTTTTTGAAAACCGGAAAGGCAGGTATTCCACGATGATAGAGTAATGTTGTGTTTAATATTAAGATAGTAATTATTTTTAAAAATATTATTTTATTTAAATAATATTTATTTATATTTATTTTTAATATTAACATGCTAAAATAATTTAAAAATATTTAAAAATATAATTTAAAATTAAAAAAATCAATTTTTTTAAACATAGTTGAACTGTGAAATTATTATTATTTTTGCGCGGGGGGTGGTTGTTCTAGGTGGGGGCGGAAAGGTCACAGAACGGAGAGTTGTTGATAACCATTAACCCATGATATACTGAACACGGACCAATTTATATTTTTAAAAATTTAAATTTGTTTTATTAAAAAATTTTCTTTTTATGTTTTGAATTGTTTTGATGTGTTAATGTTAAAAATAATTTTTAAAAAATAAAAAAATATTATTTTAATGCATTTTAATATAAAAAACACTTTAAAAAACAACCGCAACTACACTCTCATGATTTAAGACGAGTAAGACTAATTAAAAATATGTAAAACTGTATCAAGTGACTATTTGTGAATTGTTTTGTATTGGTAATATAAAAATAAATTAAAATATTATTTTAATATATTTTTAAATAAAAAATATTTTTTTAAAAAAAACTTAACACAACGCAAAAATATGCTATTCTTTCTCACATTTCTTGGCAGCTTCTTCAAAGTTTGAACATTGAGGTGGATCCACACGTTAACTTTCTATATCTTATATTGTAGTGTTTGGGTTGCTTCTTGGCAACTTCCTTCACGATAATTAAAGCTAAATTAGTTATGCTGAAATTTGTTTTTTTTTTAATAATATTGAGTTTGAGTTTTCTATGATCATTAAATATTTATATAATTATTAATTTTAAAATTTATAAAATTAGTTAAAATTACACACAAACTAGTCTAAATATTCACATTAACAATAATAATAAAAACAATACATTAATTAATTGTTAGAGTGACCTTACTAATAAATAATATTATTTGAGGGAGTTAGTGGCTGTAACATTCTCTTCCCCGACTCATCTCATTATACATTTCCCAGAACAATAGTTATTAAATCCAGACCAGTTTGGCAGGTCGATCTTGAAGTTGAATTGGTCTGAATTTGTTAAAAAACCGGTTGGTATAATGACCCGGCCAAACCTGATCGACCCAGCAGGTCAACCCGTGACGCAGGCGACCCGGGCGAGACCCAGTTTTTTTTTCAAATGTGAGATTTGAAATCTATTAGTATATATATACTCTATGTTCTCAAGAAAAAAATTATATTTTTTTAATGTGAGATGAAAAACCTTTTGGTTTAAATACTTCAACTTAAAATAATAACATAGTATCTTTTTAATGTGGGATTTGAAACTCATTAGTATATATACTTTATGTTCACAAGAAAGAATCCATGTTTTTTCAATGTGAGATTTGAAACCCATTAGTATATATACTCTATATTTCCAAGAAAAAAACTATTTTTTTAAATGTGGGATTTAAAACCTATCAGTATATATACTATATGTTCACAAGAAAAAAGTTATGTTTTTAAATGTGGGATTTAAAACCTATTAGTATATATACTATATGTTCACAAGAAAAAAGCTATGTTTTTTCAATGTTGGATTTGAAACTCATTAATATATATACTCTATGTTGGTTTTGATGAGTGCACGACATTGCATTCTAAATGTTCCATCATTGGAATAAAATGCAAAAATGTGAATAAAAATAATTGAAATTAAAGGGTAAGTCAAGGTCCAGAGTCGTGAAATTAACATTGAACCATCCTGGACGCACTTAAAGTAGTCATGTTTTTTTTTCTTGGAAACAGCCTGAATGCACTTCAAGTATTTTAATCACAACTTTCCACTTACATGTCGGATTGCTGTGATTCTTGACGCGTTGAAAAGGTTTCTTGAAGGGCTACAAATTAGTCTCTGATGAGGATTTCAAAAAAAAAGAACTAAAGCACAGGTTTTTGATGAAAACGTGTGGACCATGGAGACGTGATGAAAAGTGGGGCTGCCTCCTTTAGAAAAAGAAATGTAGGTTAACTTGATTATGTCGTGAACAGGATATTAAACCGAAATAACTCTATAAAATAATAAAAAAAATCATGAAACTCGCCTTATATCCTAATATTAAAAAATATTGAAAAAAAATAATTTTTTAAATGACAAAAAAAACTAAAAGTAAATCAAACTAATTTTTGAAACATGTGACTCGCGTTTCACCTTCTGCTATCTGCCTAGCTGTGATATAAAACAATTTTAGTCCATATTTGAAGGAATAGCATCCACGAGGAAGTCCAAATTAAATGCGTAGGCCTCCTCTTTCTTCAATCTATTTGTACAATATATCATCTTCTCCTGCTGTGATTATTAAAGCCTTGACAAGCACAGGCAATATTGCAGATTATAGCATCCACGAGGATGACGTTCCTTAAATTTTTCTCTACAGTCAATCTTTTTCCTTGACAAGCACAGGCAATATTATTGATTCAACTTTTCCAAAATGTATTCTTTAGCCACCACAAAGCTTCACACACACACACACACACACACACACGAGTGTTAAAGTTTATACACTTCAAAGTAAAGTTAAAGACAAGAGCATATATAATTGTTAAACCCCGTATGATTTGTTTCTGGCTTTGGTTCTCTGGGAATGATTTGTTGGGCTAGTTTATAGCTCTTTTGCACTAGGGTTTTTATCCTTTCTACTAATTTATCTAAATACAGGATTTATAATTTTGATGAATGAAACTAGCATTCTCGATTTCTAGGTGGTAGAAATAATAGGACTATTATGCTTATTATGAAGCTATTAAGAAAAAACATTTCAATGTAGAGTTGAAGCTCTCACAGACAAGTCAAGGCCCAGGAGTCGTGAAATTCACTTTGAACCAGTCTGGACGCACTTAAAATAGTAATTTTTTTCTATTTTTTTAATTTGTCTCCGTGGAGACTCGATACCCCAAAGTCGGGCTACAATCACCACAAAAATCTTTGTATTTTTAACTGACAAAAAGTCACTGAAAAACTCGGAAAAAGATGGAAAATTATTGGTTGATAATTTTTGGCAAAAAAAAAATTCATTGTACATTGACTGATGTATCTTTTTAAATTTTGTTTTTAGTATTTTTAGATTATTTTAATATAATAATATTAAAAATAAATTTTACAAAATAAAAAAATTACCAAAGACACCTGCAAGCGAATATTGGTTGACTCAAAACCTTTAATTTGTCTTTTAATTTATTTTTATCCCAATTAGTAATTGCTACGTAATTAGATTTGGAGCCTCACTCTCATTTGCACACTTAAGGGTCCGTTTGTTTACGCGGCTGCGGCTGCGTTTTAATTAAAACGTAGTTGGCAGCCGTTTGGTAATGAAAAAACTTGATTTACTGTGCCTGGGTCCCACGTGTTTTTTTGCTGCTGAAATGTTAAAAATGAAAAGCAAAAAAAGGAAAATCATGCTTTTCATTCACTGTGCATGCTAATTGCACTGTTCACTGAACAGTGCAATTAACATGCACAGTGTACACGGAGAATGGAATTAACATGCAGGAGAATTGCACTGTTCACGTGAACAGTGCAATTCCTGTTAAAACACTTTTTTTTTTTTTTTTATTTTATTAATATTTTTTTTAAAAAAATAGTTTAGAGTAAATTAAATTTATTTGCACTGTGATATGT
>Ga0307510_10012317_pt1 | contig 10145 bp, 7 predicted proteins | sample 12_EM_MG_FD_207224 | JGI IMG/M metagenome (GOLD analysis project Ga0307510, IMG submission 207224) | Populus trichocarpa ectomycorrhiza microbial communities from riparian zone in the Pacific Northwest, United States - 12_EM | ecosystem: Host-associated > Plants > Roots > Unclassified | place...
TGCCTGCTGACGCTGGCGCAGCTTGGCTATGTCGAGCATTCCGGACGCGAGTTCCGTCCTCTGGCGCGACTGCGAAAGCTCGGGGGCGTTGCCTCGAGACGCGACCGGCTCGCACTATTGGCGCAGCCTGTTCTGGTGCGTGCGCGGGATGAATTGGCTGAGTCGATCTCGCTCGCCGTTCTCGATGATAATGGCGCGCTGTTCATCGCACGCGCGGAAGCCGAACATATCGTCTCGGCGGGCGTGCGAGTCGGGATCCGTCTTCCGGTCTATTGTTCAGCCACCGGCCGCGTGCTGCTCAGCCAGTTTTCGGACAAGGAGATTCTGCAGCGACTGGGGCGAAAACCGCTGGCCCGACGCACGCCGCATACGCTGACGAAATCATCGGATGTGCTGACCGAGATTCGATCCGTTCGCGAAAAAGGCTACGCCGTCAGCGACGAGGAGATCGAACTCGGCCTCCGCGCGCTGGCTGCACCGGTGACTGGCGCGGACGGCGAGATCATCGCGGCGGTCAGCGTCAGCGCCGCCTCGGCCCGCATTCGCAGCGCCGAGTTGCGCCGAAGGTTCGCTCCGGCATTGCAGTCATATGCCAGGATGCTGACGGAAGCTCTTGAGAAAGTGGAATAAGGCCGACCCGCACACGGATTGGCGCCGTCCATATCCAAGGGCTGAGACCAACCGGCCCAGCCCCGCTGCCATCACACGTTCAGGTTCATCCAGACCGCCTTCGGCTCGGTGAAGTTCTCGATCGCCGCGGTGCCGTGCTCACGGCCGAAGCCGGAATCGCGCACGCCGCCCCACGGCAACCGCACATCGGTGTAGCCATAGGTGTTGATCCAGACCGTTCCAGCATTGGCTTTCTTGGCGAAGCGCTGTACCCGCCCGATGTCACGGCTCCATACCCCGGCCGCCAAGCTGTAGGCGGTGCCGTTGGCAATGCGCAGCGCATCGGCTTCATCCCGGAACTTGATCACGCTGACGACCGGCCCGAAGATCTCTTCCTGCGAGATGCGCATCTCGTGTTTGACGTTGGCGAACACCGCTGGACTGATGAAGTAGCCGCGGTCGCCGACGCGCTCGCCACCGGTGGTCAGGAAGGCGCCCTCGTCCCGGCCGATGTCGACATAGCCGAGGATGCTCTTCATCTGCTTTTCGGAGATCACCGGACCAAGCGCAGTGGCGCGGTCGGCGGGATCGCCGATGCGGATCGTCCTGGCGCGCTGCGTCAGCCGCTCCACAACTTCGTCGTACACCTTCTCGTGGGCGAGCACGCGCGAACCGGCCGAGCACACCTGCCCGGCGTTGAAGAAGATTCCGGATGCCGCCGCTCTGCTGGCCGCCTCGACGTCCGCATCGTCGAAAATCACGTTGGCGGATTTGCCGCCGAGTTCGAGTGACACTCGCTTGAAGTTGCCGGCGGCGCCGCGCAGGATTCCGCGCCCCACCCCCGGCGAGCCGGTGAAAGTCACTTTGTCCACATCGGGATGGTTGACCAGCGCCTCGCCGACCACGCGGCCGGGGCCGGTGACGATGTTGAGCACGCCGGGCGGCAGGCCGGCTTCCAGCGCCAGTTCGCCAATGCGCAGCGCGGACAGCGACGTCAGTTCGGCGGGCTTCATGACGATGGTGCAGCCGCAGGCCAGCGCCGGCGCGAGTTTCCACATGCCGATCATCAGCGGGAAATTCCAGGGCACGATCACCGCGACCACGCCGATCGGCTCGCGCACCGTATAGGTCAGCGCGTCATCGCGGGTCGAGACCACCTCGCCGCTGATCTTGTCGGCCCAGCCGGCGTAATAGGTCAGGGTATCAAGCGCGGCCGGGAAATCCTGCCGCAGCACGCCGGAAATCGGCTTGCCGGCGTCGAGACTTTCCAGCGCTGCGACTTCGTCGGCATGCTCTTTCATCAAATCCGCGAGCCGGAGCAGGATCTGGCCGCGCTCCGAAGCCCGCATGGTGCGCCAGGGCCCCTCGAAAGCGCGCCGCGCCGCCGCGACCGCGCGATCGACGTCGGCCTCGTTGCCCTCGGCAACATGGGCGATGACCTGTTCGGTGGCGGGATTCAGGGTCTCGAAGGTCCGCCCGGAAGCCGATGGGACATGCCGGCCGTCGATGAGCAACTGCCGGGGCTTGCCCAAGGCGATTGGCGGAGTGGTTTCACGCTCAAGATCATATGCAATAGACATCATATTTCCTCCGTTTCTTGTACTTGAAGGTAGGAGGCTATTGCCGATCGTAAATATGATATTAGTTGCCTAAAGAACCCTCCTGATATGAATCCTGCTTCATAACCCTGGTGATAAAATGCACCACATCGAGATCGAAACCGTCTGGCGATTTCACAAAGATGGCAGCCCGCAGACCGCGGTGGTGATGCTTGGAATTCTCAACGAGATCCGGAAGACCGGAAAGCTCACCAGCGCGGCGAAGCATGCCCAGCTCTCCTATCGGCACGTCTGGAACCTGGTCGAACAATGGTCGGAATTCTTTGGTGTGCCGCTGGTGGAGACCCACCGCGGCAAGGGAACGGTGCTGACTCCGTTCGGCGAAAAGCTGGTTTGGGCCGGGGAGCGTATGCAGGCACGTCTTGGGCCGCAGCTTGAAAATCTCGCGCAGGAACTCGCCACCGAGATCAAGCCGTTCCTGCATCAGCGGCCATCCGTGATCCGCGTTCACGCCAGCCACGGTTTCGCGGTTTCGAAGCTGCGCGAATTGCTGGACCGCGAACCCGGCATCGGCGTCGATTTGCGCTACGTCAGCAACCAGAACTCGCTGGTGTCGCTGGCGCAGGGCGCCTGCGATCTATCCGGCGTGCACCTGCCGCGCGGCGAGTTGCGCGCACAGGCGGTCCGGGCCTGCAAGGAATGGCTCGATTCGCGCGAAGACCGCGTGATTCATTTCGTGACGCGAGAGATGGGGCTGATGGTCAAGCGCGGCAACCCGCTCAAGATCAACTCGCTGAAAGATCTCGTCGACCGCAAGGCGCGCTTCGTCAACCGCGACCATGATTCCGGAACGCGTCAACTGTTCGACCAGTTGCTGGCGCTGCACAAGATCGATGAGGCCGACATCAACGGCGCGCAGCAGATGGAATTCACCCACGCCGCCGTCGCTGCCTACGTCGCCAGCGATATGGCCGATGTAAGCTTTGGCGTCGAAGCCGCCGCCCGGCAATTCGGTCTCGATTTCATCCGGTTGCTGACCGAGGATTATTTCTTCGTCTGCCGCCGTGCGTTCCTGGAAACCGAACCGATGCGGCGCGTGCTCGATATCATGAAGGGCCGCGAATTTCACGAGGGGGTCGCGAGCCTCCCCGGCTATGTCGCCACCAATACCGGCATGGTCAGCAACGTGAAGGAGTTTCTGGAGCGCGTCGATGTCGGCGCCAAATAACGCTCACGCGATCGGCAGGTATTGGCATACGAACCTGAATGGCTTCTCGCTGGTCGCCCTCGTCAGCTTCAGGAAATATCCGTAGCGCTGCAGCAATGCCGTGACATCCATGGCTGTCTCGACTTCGAAGAGTTTGTCCTTGTGAGGTACCGACCAGCCCTGCACTTGGGCCAGGGCCTTTGCCTTGGCTGCCTTGGTGTCCGGCGCCACCAGCAGGATATTCCTGTGCAGTTCGCTGAATTCGTTCGAATCGTATCCGCCGAGATTGACAAAGAACAACTTGTCGACGGCGTTGCCCGAGGCCTCTCTCGTTAACGCTATGTCGAATCCATCGACCTGCTCGACTTCGCCCCAGCAATCCAGATGCAGACTTTCGGGGTCGCCCCACCACTGCTTTCGCAGATCGTCGTGGCAATCCTCCGGCGTCTCCCCGATCGAAAAGCGCACGTCGTGCAGCTCGATATTCGAGTTGCCGCTATTGCCACCCACGTAAAACATAAACAGCTTCATCGGATGCATGCGTTAATTGCGATCAGCATACGTTTCAAGGGTTTTATCCGAACGTAAAGGCATAGGCCTGGACACCCGGGTCGAGGAACCGGATTTCGAAGGTATGATCGGCGACCGCTGCGGGATCGCGGACGAGCTGATAGAGCCGCTGCGACGTCACCGTGCCCTGTCCTTCCGGATCGACATCGACGCCATGCGCCGCGCCCGGCGCCACGCCGTCGATGGTGATGCGAAAACGAACTGGGCTGCCATCCGCCGCGGGACCGAGCACGAGATGCAGATCGCGGGCACGAAAGCGATAGACGATGCTGCCATCCTTTTCATTCAGAGCCGCGCGCTCGCCGCCGATGGTCCAGTCGCCGACCAGGGACCATTCGTTCAGCTGCGGCGCGCCCGCTGCATAGACGTGGCTCGTATCCTGAACCACGCCGCCCGGCGAGATGAAGTGATCGATCCGGTTATAGCCGAGATAAGTCTCGGGCGATTCGACGTCGGCCTTGGCGGAGGCGGCTTCCGCGCCGGATGCATTCACGGCGACGACGCCACCCGGCACATGGCTGTCGCCGGCTTCCGCGAGCAGCCGCTGAATGACGCGCTCGGATTCGTCGTACTCGCCTTCGCCAAAGTGGTGATGACGAATCCGTCCCTTCGCATCAATGAAATAATGCGCCGGCCAATATTCGTTCTCGAAAGCGCGCCAGATCTTGTACTCGTTATCGACCGCAACCGGATAGCGGATGCCGAGCGTAGACATCGCCTTCGTCACATTGGCGACGTTGCGTTCGAACGCGAATTCGGGTGCGTGGACGCCGATCACCACCAGGCCGTGATCGCGGTATTTCTCGGCCCAGGCGCGAACATAGGGGATCGACCGAAGGCAGTTGATGCAGGAATAGGTCCAGAAATCCACCAGGACCACTTTTCCCTTCATGTCATCAGCCGTTAACGGCCGCGAGTTCAGCCACTCCTCGGCACCATCAAGCGAAGGCAACGGTCCTTCAACCGGCAAATCCTCGTTCGCGCCCATATTGGTTCCGCCGTTTGCCACCGCCATCTTGTCGCGCGGACGCAGCTTGTCGAGCAGTCCCTGCTCCAGGGCCGTCGTACTTCCGACCGACAGGTTGGTGAGGACACCGGTATCGAGACCGAGTGCGACCGCCGCGATCGCGGCCAGCACCGCCGCGCCCAGGCCGCGACGTATCCACTCCCCGGCCCCGATCGAGCGTTTCATCGCAGCGAAGACCCGCCCACCGACGACAAGTGCAAGCGCGAGCGACGTTGCGGCTCCCGCCGCATAGGTCACGAGCAGCAACGTGGTTTTCACGCTGGCGCCCTGCAGCGCTGCGCCGGTCAGGATCAAACCCAGTACGGGCCCGGCACACGGCGCCCAGAGAAAGCCGGTCGCGATCCCAAGCAGCAGCGGCGCAAACACAGAACCATTCGACGCCTGATCCGCCGATTGCGACAAGCGCGCGCCGACCGCGACCAGCGGCCGCATCAGCCGATCCGCCAATTCGGGAAGCAGCAGCGTCACGCCAAAGATCGCCAGCAGTATCAGCGCGGCCACCCGCCCATACTGATTGGCCGAGACCACCCAGCCGCCGGCGACGGATGCAAAGGTGGCGACGACCGCAAACGCCAGCGTCATCCCGACCAGCATCGGCAGGCCGTTCCTCAGAAACGGACGGTCGACACGCGCCAGCACGAAAGGGATCACCGGCAGGATGCAGGGGCTGACGATGGTGAGGATGCCGCCCAGATAGGCCAGCAGGAAAAGTATCATGATGCGTTATTCATCCATGTCGGGTTTGTGCGGCGGGCCCAAACCGCCCGGGAGACGGCGGCCGCGCCGCATTGGCGGGCGGACTACGCGGCCAGCGGCGCGGTCCAGGCGTCATAGGCGTAGACCCAGTCCGTATCCGTCTTGGCCCGGAGCCAGGTATTGGTGCGCGACGTCTGTTGGACACGCGAGGTTCGCTCTCTCCGGCTGGCCTCAAACCGGCGAAACGCATTGGCGACACCGTCACGCTCGACGCCATCGAGGCAGCGCGCGAGCACTGCGGCGTCCTCGATCGCCATCGCCGCACCCTGCGCCATGTAAGGCGTCATCGGATGACAGGCATCGCCGAGCAGCGCCACATTGCCTTCGGTCCAGCGATCGATCGGATCGCGGTCGACCAGCGCCCATTTGTGCACGTCCGGACAGGCAGCCAGCACATTCTCGACCTGACGGTCGAAGCCCGCGAATGCCGATCGCAATTCCCTGACATCACCTTTCGCCGACCATGATTCGATTTTGAAGTCCGGCTCAGGCTGGCTGGTGACGAAGTAAACCTCGCTGCGGTCCGGCTTGACGTAATAGATCACGATGTGGCGGTCCTCGCCCCACCATTTGGTGCAATCGTCGATGGCGTGCCCATTGAGAAGCGCGGCCGGGAACGTGGTCCGATAGGCAATGCGGCCGGTAAAATTCAGCGACGAGGCGCCGAACAGCATGTCCCTGACGGCGGAGTGAACGCCGTCGGCGCCGATCACCGCATCCGCGACCGCGGTTGCGCCACCGCCAAAGCCTAGCCGAACGCCCTCAGTGGTCTGGTCCAGCCCCACCAGCCTGTGGTCGAGCTTGATGCATTGGTCAGGAACCGCACTCGCAAGCGCGGCGTGAAGATCGCCGCGATGTGCCAGCAGATAGGGCGCGCCGAACTTTCGTTCCGCCGCCTCGCCGAAGATCATATCGAATTTCACCTCGCCGGTCCGCCAGTCCCGGTTGTTCCAGGAACGTGGGTAGAACGACTGCGCGCGTAATTTCGCCTCGAGCCCGAGTTCGCGCAGCACCTTCATGGCGTTGCAGCCGATCTGGATGCCGGCTCCGAGCCGGGTGAATTGCGCGGCCTGCTCGTACACCGTCACATCGATGCCGACGCGCCGTAGCGCCGCCGCCGAAGCGAGGCCTCCCATGCCGGCGCCGATGATTGCAACTGAAAGAGGTCTTGCCATTGATCAGGTCCGCCAGCCATGTCGCGGCGCATAACCGAGCACGCGGCGCGCCTTTTCGATTGAGAGTAGCGTTTCGAATTGACCGAGGGCGGGATCGACCGGCACGCCCGGGAACCCCGCAGCCATCAGGTCGCGGCTCGGCGTCTTCATCAGCGTATCGGCGGCGGCGATCGTGAAGTTGTCGGCGCCTGCGACATCGGCCTCGAGTCCAAGCCGGCAGGCCTGGGCGACGTCGCGGCGATCGACCCAGCTCCAGAGATTCCATCTTCGCAGCGCCGGATCGGCCCAGAATGACGGGATCTGCTCGTAGTCCCGCTCATCGAAGATATTGGAGATACGCAAGCCCACGAACCTTGTGGTGGGATGCCAGCGGTTCATTTCCGCGGCCATCTTCTCGCACAGGGTTTTCGCCAGCGCGTAGCCAGTTTCGGGAGCCAGCGGGTGATCTTCGGTGACCGGAGCGAACACCGGCGGTGTCCGCGTGAACGGCAGGCCGTAAATGGTTTCGCTCGACGCCCAGACCACGCGGGTGAGCCCGGCGCGAATCGCCGCGCTGAACACGTTGTAGGTCGTCATCATGTTGTTCTGAAAAACCGTCGCATCCGGCGCGAGACCGGGCGCGGGAATACCGGCGAGATGAACCACGGCCGACGGCTCGCCGATCGAGGCGCGGCGGCGATCGATGGTGCCGGTGGCCAGCCGCAGCGCATCGACGGCCTGACCGAGATCGTTGAGGTCCGTCTTCATGAAGTGACACAGCGGTTTGGCCGGCGCGACGGTGTCGACATTCATCACCTGATAGCCGTGCGCGAGCAATTCGCGGATGACAGCCCGCCCCGCCTTGCCGCTTCCTCCGGTCACGATCACGCTTTTCATTCTTGCTCTCCGACGTCCCGTACTGCGATGAGATCGGCCCCCGATATTTTATGTGGGAAACAACCCCATGCAAAGTAAGTCATTCCTCATCCTCGTTGAGATCACGCCCGCCATGCGTTGGACTGGTGTCAGGCATTCCCAGGGAGAGCCAACCGATTGACTCGGCGGTTCGGATGCAGCCTTATATCCGAACAAATATAACGCTACAAATGCCAGGCTCACCTTCCCCCAGCCCGCCCATCATCGCACTGCCCGCGAAGCGGCCCGGCGCGAGCTCCGTCCTCTTCACAACCCCTTACCGAGAAACGTCATGCCCCAATATCCCGAGATCGAACTCTATATCGATGGCCGCTGGAAGCGAGCGAGCGGCCAGCCCGTGATCAATCCCGCCGACGAGAGCGTCCTCGGCACGGTACCGACCGCAACCATCGCCGATCTCGACGATGCGCTCGCGGCCGCCGAACGGGGCTTCGCGGTCTGGCGCAAGACCGCACCGGCGAAGCGGTCGCAGATCATCCTCAAGGCCGCCAGCCTGATGCGCCAGCGCGTCGAGGAGATGGCGGTCGCCATGACGCTGGAACAGGGCAAGCCGATCGATCGGGCCCGGCTGGAGATCCTGCGCGGCTGCGACATCATCGAATGGGATGCCATGGAAGGCCTGCGGCTCTACGGACGCGTCATCCCCAGCGAAGATGGCATGCGCCATACGGTGCTGCGGCAGCCGATCGGCCCGGTGGCGGCATTTTCTCCGTGGAATTTTCCGATGAGTTCGCCCGCACGAAAAGTCGGCGGCGCGTTGTCGTCGGGCTGCTCGGTCATTCTCAAGGCCTCGGAAGAAACCCCGGCGGGCGCGGTGCAGCTCGTTCGCGCCTTCCACGACGCCGGCCTGCCGCCGGGCGTTCTCAATCTCGTATTCGGAAATCCGGCCGAGATTTCCAATTATCTGATCCCACAATCCTCGATCCGTCTCGTGACCTTCACCGGCTCGATCCCGGTCGGCAAATCGCTCGCGGAAATGGCGGGACGTCACATGAAGCCCGCCATCATGGAACTCGGCGGCCATGCCCCGGTCATCGTCTGTGACGATGTCGATCCCCTCGCCACGGCCTCCACTTCGGTCGCGGGCAAGTCGCGCAACGCCGGCCAGGTTTGCGTGTCGCCGACGCGGTTTTTCGTCCAGGAGTCCATCTACGAGAATTTTGCCCAGGCGTTTGCCGAGAAGGCCTCGCAGTTGAAGGTGGGCGACGGGATGGATCCGTCGATGCAGATGGGTCCGTTGGCCAATTCGCGGCGGATCGATGCCATGGAGATGCTGGTCGCCGACGCCAAGGCAAAAGGTGCCCGCGTTCTGGCTGGCGGCAGCCGGCTCGGCAACCGCGGATACTTCTTTCCCCTGACCGTGCTGGCCGATGTTCCCGACGACGCCCGCGCGATGAACGAAGAGCCGTTCGGTCCACTGGCCCTCGTCAATCCCGTGCGAAGTCTCGACGAGGCGATCGAAAAAGCCAACTCGCTGCCCTTCGGTCTCGCCGCCTATGCCTTCACGCGCTCGGCACAAAACGCCCACCGGCTGGCCGACGATATCGAGGCCGGCAATCTCTCGATCAATCACTTCGTCGCTTCCGTCGCCGAAACGCCGTTCGGCGGCGTCAAGGACAGCGGTTATGGACGCGAAGGCGGCACCGAAGGCCTGCAGTGCTACACGGTCGCCAAGAACGTCTCGCACAAGACGATGTAGTCACCTCTATCTTGTCATGCCTTACCCTGCGCGCCGGTTTCAGTTTCACCGGATGCGCAGGGCTTGCCTTACATGCGGCGGAGCAATTGCGCCGCAACAACGACAGTGATCGGCAACGCGGCGAAGCTCTCGCTTTCAAGTTGACGAACCCTGAACTAGGATCATGCCATCGGGATTAGTTCCGGGCCGCCTTCGTTGGATCGCGGCCCTTTCCTGCGCCCTCGCGTGACGCAGGGAACCGATGGCTGGTGATGATCGGCCGTTGAGGCATTGCCTCGTCAAACCCATGTCGATCAGGGAATCTCAATCATGAAAAAACGACAAAGCGCAGCTTCATGCTCGCTTGCCCAGGGAGAACTGCTCAAGACCCGTTGCGCTCGTGCGCTCGGCACGACCGCATTGGTACTCACGCTTGGTTTTTCGGCCGGCGGTGTTGCGGATGCGCAGACCGCGCCGGTCAGCGTTCCCGACAAGAGCTTTCCGGAAAGCGTGACATCCACCAAGGACGGCACACTTTATATCGGCAGCTTCAATCTCGGCGGCGTGGTGAAAGCCGCGCCCGGCGGCAAGGCGGAGCCATTCATCAAGCCGGGCGACGGCGGCACCCGTTCGGTGCTCGGCGTGCTTG
>Ga0307510_10012318_pt1 | contig 10144 bp, 10 predicted proteins | sample 12_EM_MG_FD_207224 | JGI IMG/M metagenome (GOLD analysis project Ga0307510, IMG submission 207224) | Populus trichocarpa ectomycorrhiza microbial communities from riparian zone in the Pacific Northwest, United States - 12_EM | ecosystem: Host-associated > Plants > Roots > Unclassified | place...
TCAATATTTTTCTGTGAAGTTTTTCCACGATTTCATCATAATCCCTATACAATTTGGATGTAATCTCTTATAATATGAGTTTAAATGTATATAAAGTTAATTTCATGTTTTAGGAATATTTATATAATTATATAAATGTATTAAATGACATTATTAATTTTTGTTTTTCTACTCACCCTTTCTGAATACAAAAAAAAAAAAAAAAAAACCTAAAGGAAGAAGAAAAGTTATTGTATCCCAAGGAACAAAACACTATCCATTGAAATAGTAAAATAACAAAATTATCCCTTGACCAAAAAAAATTTAATCTAGACATTGAGGATAAAATGATCTTTTTAACATGATATAATTGTCTTTAGCAATTTAATGCATGGGTAGGTTCATCATTTTTCTTTTGCATAGTAAAATTACTTATTTAACATTACAATAAAAAAATATAATGCCTTTCTATAAGGAACATTGTGGTCTTTTCAATTTTTTTTAAAATAGTAAAATTACTTTATTTCTCTTAAAGACAAAATCAACATAACTCTCTCTCAATGACTTTTTTGTTTTTTTACAATGTTTTTTTTTTTGTTAATTTGAAGATTACTCATGGGCATTATTGTAATTGAACATATATTAAATATTAACAAAAAAAATATGTTGGCGCGTGTGTGAAGTGGACGACCCATGTGCTTTTTAAACGACGAGTAAGAGGTTGTTTAACTACCAAACACCGCCTTGAATGACAACGTTTGAAAGGTCTCGATACTTCTAATGCAATCTTGGGTTTGATGTCGATAACATTTTTTTCAAATGTTTTTTTCAATTTCACTCCAATGATTTTTTAATCTTTTTAATTTGATTTTCATTCTTTTGATTGATATTTTTTTTTATTTGGAATCATTTTTTTACTTTTTTTTAAATTTCATCTTTGGATTTTGTTTCTATTAAATTTTATCCTTATTTTTTTGTTGCTATATTTTTTTATTTTGCAAATTTTACTAATATTTTTTTCACGATTTCATCATTCAAAATTAAATTGGTTGGGAATTAAGTTTCTTGATTGAACCCGAGTCCAGGATTTCACGAGTTACGAGTATTAGAGATTAGACCAGATTTAGGAAGTTCGTCTGGCTTTACTTGGTTTTTTTCTTTTTTTTTAAGCTAATGTTTGCTTATTTTTAATCCTTTTTTGAGTTTTGAATTGTTATTTTTTATAATTTTTTTATATGGGGTTAGTCTCGGGTTCATGACTAGAATTCTGGTTTTAAAGACTAACATGAATTGACTTTTTTTTTTGTTTATTATTTTTTAAATCTATTTATTTCAATTTCATCTTTCAAACTTTTTTTTTTATTTTTATTTCTATGAGATTGTCACAGTCTTATATCTATGGTTGTGAAGTTTCTGAGTTCATTTAGTTTACAGGGTTTTTTTATTTTTTAAATTATTTATTTTTTATTTTCACATTTAAATATTGAGTTGTTTAATAGTTAATATAAAATCATGTTTATTTTTTTAATTTTTTTTAGTTTATTTATTATTATTATATTATTTAAATTATTAATTAAACTAATGGCTCGAATCTTAGATTCTTTAAGCTACTTATTTTTTATGTAAAAAAAAAAAACAAATTTTCCATGGATTACGGGCACCAAATCTAATAGCAAACTAACCAAAGATAATTGGAGGATATGGTTTTAATTCACATCACATCACATCACATTTATCATAAGCATAGCTCTAACTTGCAAGTTAATCCCACCTACAAACCTTTCAAAATCAACAACAAAAAAAAAAGAAAAAAGAAATATAAATAAAATAAACAAATAGTAGCAGAATAAAAAAAACAAAATAGAAAAACACAAAGAGATAGAGAAAGATATCTAGAGAATCCTAGCTGGCAAGATATGAAAGCAGAAAGCCCAACAATTGCAAGAACCAAAAATCCTCTTCTCTCAGACAAGAGCGAGCATGTGGAAGAAGGAGTTGCCACGTGGTAGACTGCATAGTCCACGTCTGTCCACATGGCAACCCATGGGAGGCCAGCGGAGATAGCGCGAAACACCAACCTCTTATCAACAAATAAATCTCTCCCTCTAAAGATGGATTTTCTTTTTTTTGATCTCTCTTACTTGCAGCTTTGTCTGCAAAGTTTCAAACGCCATGACCGCCTTTGCTACTGCTGCAGCTCTCTCTGTGCCCATTTCTCTATGTAGATCATCTAAGCTCAACTGTAAAAAGGTAATGTTTTCTCCTCTATTTACCTGTCTGTACGCTTATCTGGGTTCTTGCTAGCTTTATTTGAAGATATACTTATCATGAGATATTTGTTATATCTTTCTTCTTTAACTATATTTCTCTGTTGTGGGATATTAAAAAAATGGCTTTTGGTTCATTTCCTAAAATCTTATCATGATATTTTCTCAACTTTATACAAAATATGATTACACTAAGATATAGGAATTCTTGGTAGGTTATCTGCTGTCGTTGCAGGGGCTCTGGTCTACTACATTTAGAGGAAAATTGATTGAGTTAATTGAATTAGCAATGTTACTGGTGCTTACCTTCAAAAGATGTGAATTTTTTGTCTTGTTAAATTGATCTTAGTTTATGGTAATCTGAAGGAAAATTTACTTGGCTTGATCAGTTCTAAGTTAGATAGCGATGATAGTCATCTCCGTACCCTCACAGTTGCTGACCGATGCTACTCGTGTTTATTCTCTTATATTTTATTGGTTGAACTATGTTAGATAGTGATCATAGTTTCCTGCTATGATTATGGTAAACTCTTATGGCTTCAATTGTGATCGGTGTGTGGATTTTCAGGGCGTTAGAGGAGGGTTTAGGGTGTTTGCAGTATTAGGGGAGGAAGGCGGGTTGTTAGATAAGAAGAGTACATGGGGTCCACTCTTTGATGTGGAGGATCCGAGGTCTAAGATGCCACAGTTTAAAGGGAAGTTCTTGGATGCTTATCAAGCACTTGAAGTGGCAAGATATGATATTCAGTACTGTGATTGGCGAGCTCGGCAAGATCTACTTACTATCGTGATCCTTCATGAAAAGGTCTGTTGAAATTCATTACTTTAATTTAAACCGAGAGTAATGTCTTAATAAGGTGACTTTCAAGTCTCACCTTGAGAAATGTGGTTGCAGGTTGTGGAAGTTCTAAATCCCTTAGCTCGTGATTACAAGTCTATTGGCACCATGAAGAAGGAGCTTGCGGAGTTGCAAGATGAGTTATCCCAAGCTCACAGACAGGTTTGGAAAACTACCCTCTATTAATGGAAAATGCATACCTTTTGAGACGCAAATAAGCACTAATTGGTTGCATACATTCATTAGATCAGGATCCAGTTCACAGATCAAGTGATACATACATTCATCCAATGCTATTAAGCAAACTCTTCAAATTTTACCATCAAATTCTTTTTAGATGCTGTAGAGGTTTACAATTCCATAAACGTTGTGATGCCTGACCCATGAATAATAACAGGTTCATATATCTGAAGCAAGGGTTTCTACTGCCTTAGATAAACTAGCTTACATGGAAGAATTGGTCAATGATAGGCTGTTACAAGACAGGAACCCAGCAGAGTCTGACCAAGCATCCCCTTCTCCCAGCACTTCAACTCAATCTCTGGATACTGTAAAAAACAAGTCACCCCGGAAAAACTTGAAAGTGTCAGGTCCAGTTCAACCTTACCATCCTCACCTGAAGAATTTCTGGTATCCTGTTGCTTTCTCCACTGATCTGAAGGATGGCACCATGGTAAACTACTCTTTTCAATCGTGATTCATTATGTATTTGTGAAATACCATCATGGAAAGGAACTCAACAGACATTGCAAATAACAGCATTTTTATTGCTACAGTTCTGCTAACATTTTACTTTGAAAGGGGAGCGAAGGAGCCGCCCCTGTGAAGCGTTTGTGATTTCAATAGCTTGTGATTGTCTTCTTATGAGTTCCTTCACCACACTCTGTTTCAGATTCCAATTGATTGTTTTGAGGAACCATGGGTTCTCTTTCGTGGCATGGATGGGAAACCAGGATGTGTCCGGAACACCTGTGCACACAGAGCATGTCCACTTCACCTTGGTTCAGTGAATGAGGGTCGAGTCCGATGTCCTTACCATGGTCAGTGAGAATTATAGTAAATGGTTTGAATGTTTGCTTATGATTAAGCAGGGAAAGAAAGAATAGATCACTGAGTATTGAAAATTTGGTGATCAAAAAATATCAGGGTGGGAATATTCAACAGATGGAAAATGTGAGAAAATGCCTTCCACACGATTACTTAATGTGAAGATAAAATCATTGCCATGTTTTGAGCAAGAAGGTATGATTTTGGTTTGGCCTGGCAGCGACCCTCCTGCAGCAACCCTTCCTTCATTACAACCTCCTCCAGGTTTTCAAGTCCATGCTGAGGTATGATTTGGATTCATCTAGATACTTTTACCTTCTGTAAAAGATGAAAGATTGCGAATTACGCTTGCATGATTTATTAACAAGCATGTCATCTCATGTATGTTATGCCTTGCATATGATAGATTGTGATGGAACTTCCCGTGGAACATGGCCTACTTCTGGATAACCTCTTAGATCTTGCGCATGCCCCTTTTACTCACACATCAACCTTTGCCAAGGGGTGGAGCGTTCCCAGGTTTGTTCATATAACTTTTTACTGTTGAGCTGGAACGTAACATCTTTGAATATGGTTAAAAGATTTTACTATTAAATGTCTGTTTGCAATTGCTTTTTAAAGTGATTTTCATTCATAAACGTGTTAAAATAATATATTTTTTTTATTTTAAAAAAATTATTTTTGACATTAGTATATCAAAACGATCCGAAAACATTAAAAAAAAATTAATTTGAAGCAATTTTTTTATTTTTAATTTTGACTAACTTCTATTTAGGCCGCAATCCCAAAACAGACACTAAGAGAGGAAATTTTCAGTTTTTTCAATGATTCCACATGGTGGATCTGTTATTTCTTTCAAATGACATGAAAAACAATGTATGAATGAATGCACTTCCATCCAGATTGCAAATTGCAAGTCATTAACATGTGATCAATCCGCCCTATATCTCTGATTGGTGTTAGAAATCAATTTAATGGTGCTCGTGATAACTTTATGTGAGGATAAGGAAAGGTGACTTGAAATCCTTTTGTTTTGTTTGTGATCTAAACTCTCAGCTTGGTGAAATTTTTAACGCCTGCATCTGGCCTCCAAGGGTATTGGGACCCATATCCCATAGATATGGAATTTCGACCACCTTGCATGGTGCTATCGACCATTGGGATCTCAAAGCCTGGAAAACTAGAGGGACAAAGCACCAGAGAGTGTGCAACTCACCTCCACCAACTTCATGTTTGCTTGCCTTCCTCGAGACACAAGACTAGGTTATTGTACAGAATGTCACTGGATTTTGCTCCTGTGCTGAAGCATGTTCCTTTCATGCATTACCTATGGAGACATTTTGCTGAACAGGTACAAAATTTTCCGTCGTTCAGGTCTTATATTATGTTTATTTTTACCGTCTTGATCATTAGGTTGAGCTTTGAACTCAAAAGCCACCAGCATGGCACCACCTGAAACTCTGAGCGGTCATATAGTTGGGAGTATTCTGACTTGTATGAAACAGGTGTTGAATGAGGATCTACGCCTTGTCCTCGGCCAGCAAGAGCGAATGATCAACGGTGCCAATGTGTGGAATTGGCCAGTATCCTATGATAAACTAGGAGTAAGATATAGATTGTGGAGAGATGCTGTTGAAAAAGGAGCAAAGCAATTACCCTTCGAAAAATCAACGTAAAGATAAACAAACTCTTGAATGGAATTAACTACTCCGGTAATTGACACCCTCGTCCATCTGACCAGTCTAGCATTCGCTTGCAAATAAAACCAATCTCCGGCGGACTGTAACGTGTGATTTGGCTTTTAGTCTCTCAAAGAAGAGTCATAAGAAACTCAGCGGAAACTGTTGATTGACCCGAGGCAGAGGAGATGATGGTGATCTGTTCAGCACAAAGAGCCCTTGTAAAACCATGAGAAACTGTACACTCCCATTATTGATTTTGTGTACAGTAAAATCTTTTTCTTTTTCTTTTTTGCTTTTGGATTCTCTTCCAGCCAATGAAGTCATCATCAAGATTTGTATCCAAACCCTAGAAAAAACACCAGTGTTTGATGATCTCTTACATTTGCGAGATGTAAATCTCTGTTTGTATGTACCATATAACATTACTGTTATTATTATTATATCCAACTGAAGTGTTTTTTTTTTTTTTTTCCCCTGTCATTTCCTTCCTTTCTCTTTCTCCGAAATCATCAAGCACCTTCCATTCTGCAAATTACTTCTTTGTTGCCAGCATAAAACAAAATCAAACCAACATTTAACTATCAAGACAAATTATAGCTAACAACTTTCAGTCCACAAATAAAAATAATTTGTAAAAGTAAGATTCTGAACCCGCAATTTTAGTACGGAGAAGAACCACAAAAAGAACAGAACCTAAACTCGGGCTTAATACCTCGGTCAATGTAATATCCTTCTTGACCTTATTGCTTGATAAATTCATGAAGCTGCAACAATGAACTCGAAAAACTATTTTGAAAAATAATCACAACTATAAACGTCTTTAACTCATCCAAACATCTCTCTTATTCCGAATCTCTCTCATTTCGATAGGCCAACAACCACCCTTCTTATTCTTATTATGTCAACCATCACTGTCAATTTCTTCTCTCATCGTGACCCATGATACGCTAGCCTCTCTCATGGCTAAAAAAACCTCCATTAGTAACAAATCACCTAAAAACCAAGGAAAGAAGAAAAGGATGACAATAAAGGCAATAACCGACTACAACAATAACTGAAGGGGCTTGTGGAAGTTTGATTTTTGCAGATTTTGGCAAGATTATTTGTCTAATTTTATCTACTAACCATTTTCTTTATTTAAGAATCAAACTAGGGATGATAAGTTCCTATCACTCGCAAGTTGAAAGATAGCGGAAGTGGTAAATACATGACTTTATTTTCAAAACAATATTAGCTTTTTTTTGTTGTATATTTGAATATGGACTTTTGGGACTACTTCTTTGACAATTCAATCAAACCATAGTACTATTGGCGAAGTCATAATCAGGGTGAAAACATTTAATTTTTTTCTTATAAATAATATGTAATAAATAATCTATAAATATTATTTTAAACTTTGATTTGTAAACATTATTTAATGATTATGCATTTATATTTTCTAATATGTGTGAATGCTTGCTTAGATAGTTTTAGGTTTTGGAATATATTTCCCTTGTCATAATGAGTGGACTTGGACTAGGTCAATGTGACCCCACATAAATTTATTGAAAGGAGGCAGTGGTGTCTGGGTTCATTTTAGACATAATCAAAATGAATGGGTCTAAGCTCATTTTATATCACCATCATTTCGGTTCAACGTTTGTATTTTCAAAATAAAAATTAAATTTTGTTATCAAACTCATACCCAAACCATTATTTTAGAATTAATTAGTTGTTACCTTTAAATAATAAGTATGCATATCTTAGGTTAGGCAAACATATATCATAACACATAATCAATATAATTCATGTTAAAACAAATATAGTGCAATTTATCTAAGGTAAGATATCTTAGAGTGATTTTTTTTTTTTTTTAATGTAATCAGTCTTATAAGATGAAATTTTAAAATTACATGAATAACTCATTTTTATTTTTTAGTTTAATGGCTAAACTCTACTTGTTTTCATCTACGTTGTTTTGATTTGATATATGTAGTGTAAATCATCGATTAAAAATTTTGTAGTATTAGTGAAATATCCAATACTTAACCTGGAGAAGACATGGGTTAACTGAAAAATATAAATGACAAAATACTAAATAATTAGAAATAAAGTTTCAGGAGAAAAATGTTTATGCTCAATATGTTAATAACGGACCAAGACGGGGTATCTGATTAAACAAAAAAATTCAACTAAACATAAGGGTATTATTGTAAATACGTTCGCTATAGACTATAGAAGCATGTTCTTTCTTCTCCTTGTGGCCGGGAGAAGGTTTTTGATTTTCTTTTCATTAAATTCATTAGAAAAACACCCAAAAAAAAGTTAAATTAGAGAGTATAGGAGTTTTTGGTGAATTAAAAGAAAGATTACAAGTCTTTTAAGGGTTTTGTGCCTCAAAAGAGAAAAGTGGAAGCTAGATAGAGGAAGAGACAAATAACAGCCATTTGCCCGTAGTTACAAGCAATACTATTCACATATTTTTGTTCAGTAACTGTATATACATATCCTAACAGGGTTTTACATGTTCTCATAGCTGAACTCCTGACATTTTAGCAAGGCTTCATAGTTATGCACAACTATCTAGCAGTAAGGGCTTAGGTAAACTTATACAGGTTTCCAAACCGTAATAACCTCTTGAAACATTTCTACCATCAATTCCCTGTCGGCCTGCCTTAAAAAGTTGCTGATCTCATCTCTAACATCATATATTTTTCCAAAGTCAAACAAGTAAATCATACATCCTTTCTTCAACTTGTTCAACTGGTAAAGCCAGGCCTCTTGCAGCCTCTCAAGGACATTCATGGTATTAATATCTTCCAAGAGGCTTTCTTCACAAGCATCCTTGAGGGCTGCAATATCATATTTGTTTGCTGCCCCCAGCAGTGATACACGGTGCTTCCAAAAATCCTCTTGCTTGATGGTTCCATACAAGTAACTCAAGAGAGTCATGCAAGATTCCAGTGTCATATCTTGTATGTAGATTGTGGAGGACTCTTTTTCCTTGAGGTTGTGATGGAACATGCTCTGGAAAACAGGCGAACTTGCAGAAAGAATTGCCTTGTGAGCACTGAGAGTTCCCTCAGCAGTATGGATAGTAACGTCAGCATGGATGGCCTCATCCAGCATGCGAGAGAGACATTGAAGTGTGCCTTGAGTTGAAACAGACTGCATCATTCCATCACTTGGCCATGTGGAACTGGGTTCCCCACCCTGAGTTGATGACAGGAAAAAAATAGATGTTTAAACCTTAGGTAGAAGAAATATGACAGTGGCTCAACAATAACCACACTATTAAGAAATATCCACATGCAAGATCTTATCAGCATGTGCTTGCAATAAATTATGTACGTTGAAATGCGTTTTTGAATAAGGTTCTTCCTAGGTTGTGCTTGAAGGGAAAATCAATCATGACTACAATTGTCCACTACAGTCTGGCTTTGGGTTCTAAATGAAAAAAATCAAAATAAAACCATCCACTATTACTTGTGTTAAACTAAAAACATTATTCCACAATCAACATCTTGGCTTCTCCAAAAACATAGTCTAGAGGAGCTCACATTCAGAGGGCAGATTTTGAGGTCTAGAAACTCAACATCAATGATGAAGCGACCATGAAAGGTAGAATCAACAGACCAGACAAAGTCCTCACTAGTCCGGAGCAATCTCTCATGAACTGCAGCATGAAACAATTCAGTGTCACAAGAATCTTTTTATTATAAATACTTCACTCATATCAACAACTAGGTGCTTTCCAAAATGGAAAAAGTTTACTAATCTCCATCAGGATGCACTTTCACATCATTGTGCAAAGCAGGCGCGACAAACTTGTTTTTTACAGGACAGTTGTTTTCAGAATCTGCCTGACACTATCTCTACGTAATCCACATTGGTGAATAAAAGAGAATCCAAACCACATAAATTGCATCCAATTAGCTAGAGTGATGCCAATAAGCACTTGGCGATGGGCTCATGGTTATCACATTTTCTAATTTCAATTTTGTTCATGTTCAATTAGACCTCTCTTGATGAGATGGTTAGGCCTTGGACAGATAAGTTTATCATTACCCGCATCAGTATATCGATGAGGAGATTCCAACTTCCTCTGTATATAAGGACGAGCATACAAGCAAGACTTCTGGTAACGAACCCATGGTGGCAAGGGAATAATAATAATCAAAGAAAAATAAAACAGTCAACACTTGTGTGATTTCATCGTGATAAAGATGGAAAGAAAGAGGGGGGGGGGGGGGGGGGGGGGGGGGGGGGGGGGGGGGGGGGGGGGGGGGGGGGGGGGGGGGGGGGGGGGGGGGGGGGGGGGGGGGCGGGGGGGGGAGGGGGGGGGAGGAGGG
>Ga0307510_10012319_pt1 | contig 10144 bp, 11 predicted proteins | sample 12_EM_MG_FD_207224 | JGI IMG/M metagenome (GOLD analysis project Ga0307510, IMG submission 207224) | Populus trichocarpa ectomycorrhiza microbial communities from riparian zone in the Pacific Northwest, United States - 12_EM | ecosystem: Host-associated > Plants > Roots > Unclassified | place...
ACGAGAAGTATAAGGATGATGCCACGAAGACAGTTGGTCTTTGATAAGTCATTTTCAGTTCTTTAGAGAACCAAGGAAGGGAGATTATCCCACCAACACACAATAAGTGCAGCAAAGAAGTTTATTGATCTGAAAATTGCGTAACCTTACATGTCTGGTTATGCCTTTATTTATACTGACTCTAGACTTAAAGAAACCCTAATGGACCCCCCTTAGGTGGACTTATATGAAGCCCACTTACAATTGACCCAAATAAGTAATAATAACCCAAATACTATGAAGAAAATAATAAAAATAATAAAAACCCAAAAATTATCATGCTAAATATGCTAGAATCAGATTTGTCACCCTTAAAAAGTCTTAAATAAACTAGGAAAAATCTGATTTGGAAAATTTGTGTTGCTGCCCCCCTTTGATGTCCTTGATTAGCTTGGATTTCCTTGTTTAACTTAGACAAATAAGAAAAAAAATTTCCTCCTTCGTTGTTGATTTAATTACTTTCCTTCCTAAGTTAGGAAAAGCATTAAATAGTCCTCCCCTCTTTAGAAATAAGATATGGCCAACTTCCTTACTTAATTAGGAGAATAAATTGCTAACTTTTTATCCTTGTAGCATTAGGAAAAATAACAAGCCTAACAAGGTTGGTATTGGGCCGGACACATCAACCCCTTGTTCCACATGAATTGGGCTCTTCTTGGACCTGAACTAGATGAATTAAAGGCTGTCCTTCATGCTCCTTAAATGTCCCAAGCCCCTCTAGGTCCATTTTGCTCCATATGTTCTGAAGAAGCTCATTTAATGCTTCTTTAAGCTTCTTTGCCCTAGCTCTTGTGATTGGCCCAATTGGCACCTCCAATGGGTCGTTGGAATGATTACGCTTGGTGTTGGGCTGATCCGTATAAGACTTATTTTTATTTTGTTACCTCTAGCCTAAGGCTTATTTGGGCTTAATTAATACTTTGTTTTCAGCTAGGATCCAGGGCTTGTTTTGATCAGAGTTTGGGCTTACCAGTAAAGGTTTTGGGTTTGTTTTTGTAAGTGGGTCAATTCAGCCTACAAGGGTAGATTCATTAGAGTGAATTTCTCATAATTGCTTAAACACATGTAAGCCTAAATTTTGGCAGCTTAACTTTTTAGTTTTAATGTGTGAGAGAGCTTCTTGTATTCTTTGGTTCTTGAACAAACTGAATCTAATTTATTGAAGATTAACTGCCTTTCGTGGTGTCATTCAACTTCATTTTAATAGTGCTAGTGTTTTAGGGCATGTGTCCATTATATCACACTCCTATCAAACCTCTTTCAGCTTTCCGGGATCAGATCTCAATTTTGATTGTGGATTGTGTATGAGGTTCGCATCAGTTGGTGTCAAAGCTAGGCTCCAAGAATCATACCCATTTAAAAATTTTGTTTCCTAGTGTTCGTTAAGTTTTTGGTGTTTGCGTCAATCTTCTTCTTCTTTGTGTCTGCAGCATACAAGTAAAAAGATAAAATAAAAAATTAATATTTTGTTTTGTTAATGTCTTTAAGCATATCAGCAGCAAAAAAGCCTTTAACACAAGAGAGAGAAAAAGAAAGATGTTATTCAAAGCTTTTTATAATTCTACCACATAAACATAACTCATAGAGAACCCTAAGCAAACCACCTCATAATTAATTGACATTTCTTTTACTTTCTTACTAGGGATGAAATCGTACAATATATTAAATTTAGGTTTATTTTGATATCGTTTATATTCGGGGTTCAATTCTACTGCAAAGTGATCACACACGGGTTTTGATACCTAGGAATAAGATAATGACCTATACACTGACATATCTAGTTTGTTAGGTATCATGATACTTCATATTGAATTTCAGGTCATTTTGACATCGTTAGAACTGGGTTTTAATTCTGGTGTTTTAAAATTGCGTAACCAATTAGATTTGTGTCAAGTTCAAAGACGTGTTTGTCTACTATTTTTCTTGACCAAATCAGTTTTTTTTTATTTATATTGGGGTTATTTAGGAGTCAAATAAGTTTCTTCATTAATTTTCAACTTTGTTTTATTTCGCGTCTGTTTCATCCACAATTCGTATGATTTTGCATTGCTGCTCGCAAAATCATAATCATAGTTTTATGTTGCTTGTTTTTAGTATATTTATTGATGCTTGAGTCTATATTTATAATTTGAAAGCATTGCAAAAGCCTCTGACTTTGATTGGTTGGATTCTCAGTTTTGAAAGAATTGAAAGAAAACAAGTTGTGAGGTACAAGACATAGTGTGTTTGTTGGAGTGGAAAGCCTAATTTTGAGTGAAACATGAGCGACATGAGGAATAATTTTTTATACCACTAACAAATTCTTACATATATAATTATGTTAGATCAGAATAACATAGCACACCCTCCCGAGGGTAATGTAAAGTTCCAAATTCAAGCCTTGACTAAGATGATGGAGAGGGTGAATTTTGTGATGGGGAACGTGTGTGACAGACTTGAAAAGGTGGAGAAATGTGGCAATGAATCTGGTGCAAAATTCCCAAGATGTGAGGAAGGTTGGAGTTGATCCGAAATCGAACAATGGCAGTAGGGCCAAAAGGCCAAGATGGGCTGATTATGTGGATTTTGAGGAGGACATTGATGATTTTGGTGATGAAGACCATAGGCCATAATGGAGGTTTTCAGCAGCCTATAAACCGAAGGGAATTTAAGAATAGAACTAGGGGCCAATTCAGCCAAAAGGGAAAAATTCCATAACTTCAGAGGACATGATGATATATAGATGGTGATTTGGATGCTATCAACTTGAAAATACCTACTTTTCAAGGTAAAAAAGATCCTGAGGCGTATTTGAAGTGGAAAAATGGTAGATTGGATTTTCAATTGTCAAAGCTATTTGGAGGTGAGGAAGGTGAAATTGGTAGTAATTGAATTTAAAGAATACACATTGATTTGGTGGGATCAGAATGTGATTGGGAGGAGGAATGGAGAAATGCCAATAATGTTGTGGGTGGAAATGAAAGTGATGATGAGGAGACGATTTGTATCTAAAATTACAAAGTCTGCATCAGGGTTCTAAGTCAATGGATGATTATTATAAGGAAATGGAGATCACGATGATTCAGGGCCAATGTAATTGAGGATAGGGAGGCCACGTTGGCTAGATTTCTTAATGGATTGAATAGGAAGATTGTGAATATGGTGGAATTAGAACATTACGTGGAGTTGGAGGATATGGTTCATACGGCGATGAAGGTGGAGAGACAAATAAAGAAAAAGGGCAGCACACATTTTCAGACCAATCGTTCATCTTCATTAACATAGAGGCCGATTCAGAGGAGAGAGGGGGTTGCCCAACCAAAGCCTTGTGTCCCTACTAAATCCAAACCACCTAAAGCCAAGGTTGAAACCTCTACGGGATTCAAAGGTAAACCTGACTCTCAACCAAAACTTACTTGAGATGTGTTTCAGGTGTTAGAGGATTGGACATTACACTTCAGAGTGTCCAAATAAGAGGATAATGGTGGGGATTCGCAAACCTCGTGATCACGCAACCCACAATCAAGATTAAGATCTAATCCTGGAAAGCCGAAATAGGTGTATGGTAGGAATATGACATAATGGAATCCTGCCCCAAGTCATGTTGCTTGGAATGAAGTATAATAATGGCACGAAACAAGTTAATTTTTGATAAGTCAAATTCAATTCGTTCAAGAACTAAAGAATATAAGAATCACTCTTGCACATTAAAACTGAAAAATTCAGAAGTAATATTCATCAATGGTTACTGAAATTTAGGTTACAAGTATTTAAATAGTTTTGAAAAATTAATCATAATGGATCTACTCTTGTGGGCTTCAGTTTTTTACTCACATATAAAAACTGACCCAAAACCTTTACTAGTAAGCTGAAACTCTAATTCAAATAAGCCTTGGATCCTAGCTGAAAACAAACTTTTAATTAAGCCCAACATGAAAGAAAATAATAAAAATAACTAATTTGTTATTAAATACCATCGGCCCTTCTTTCCTTGTGTAGCTAGGATGAATAAAGAATCCTTATAAGAAAAGAATTCTGGAGCATTATCCTTGTGGAACTAGGAAACTCCCAAAACAAGCTCCCACATCCTCGAGAGAAAAGGATCCTTACCAAATAGGAAGTCCACAAGTCAAGAGGAAGTAAATAACAAAATTCGTACAGCCTATTCTGACATATATCACAAGTCTTTCCTGACCTCCGATTCACCTGAAATGTTACCTCAACATAAAAACATACCTCTGGAATCTTCTAGCAAAGTTTCAGCTCGATCTAACTATTTAATTTGGAGTTATGCTCATTAGCATAAAACTGGATGTTAGGAAATTTTACGCGCAAAATCTGAATCAGACCTTGGATCGTATCAGTATATTCGTGAGTATGAGCCCGTGTGATGTGCCAATGCTAGAGGATGGAACATAGAAACATACCTCTAGAATCTTCTAGTTGTGCCTAAGTAGGATGTAACATAAAGGATGTGTGTTGATTGTTGATCCATCAACAATATAATGGTAAAGTATAGACATCTCATTCCTAGGTTTGGTAAGTGAGGTAAGGAGTTTACATGGGTTAGCTAGTTTTTACAGGTGTTTTGTGAAAGATTTCAGTTCATTAGTTGCACCTTTGAATGAAGTTGTTAAAAAGTCAGTTGAGTTTAAATGGGGGGAGGAATAAGAATCGACTTTTGCTCTTTTGAAAGAAAAATTATGTTCTGCACTTATTTTAGCTTTACCTGATTTTATGAAAGCATTTATTTGAATGTGATGTGGAATAGGAATAAGAGCTGTTTTAATGCAGGATCAAAAACCCATTACTTATTTTAGTGAGAAGTTAAGTGGAGCGACTTTAAACTATCCCCACTTATGACAAAGAACTGTATGCTTTTGTAAGAACACTTGAGACATGGTACCATTATTTGTGGCCAAAGGAGTTTGTAATCCATTCAAATCATGAGTCCTTGTAACATTTGAAAGGATAAGGTAAGTTGTATTTGATGGATGATTACTTGTAACATTTTGAATAGGAGACATTCAAAATGGGTTGAATTCATTGAGACTTGTCAGGTTGATGCTCTTTCAAGTATAAAAAAGGCAAAGAGAACATAATGGTTGATGCTCTTTTACACAGGTGTGTTCTTCTAAACAATATGAATACTAGATTGCTAGGCTTTGAATATGTGAAGGCATTATATACTGATGATTCTGACTTTTCTGAAATATATAATGCACGTGGACATTCAACTTTTGGTAAGTTGTCTTTGATGGATGATTACTTGTTCAAAGAGAATCGATTGTGTGCCTGCTAGTTCTTTGCGTGAATTGCTTGTTCGTGAAGCACATTAGGTGGTTAATAGGTTATTTTGGGGTTGCAAAGACTTTAGATGTATTGCATGAACAATTCTATTGGTCAAAGATGAAAAAGGATGTGCAACGAATCTATGAACATAAGTGCAACCACATGGACTGTATACACAATTGCCTGTACCCACTAAACCTTGGGTAGATATCTATGTTGACTTTTTTGAGGTTTACCTAGGTCAAAGAAAGGTAGAGACTCTATTTTTGTTGTGGTTGATAGGTTTTCTAAAATGACGCATTTCATTGTATGCCATAAGTGATACGATCCAGGCAAGGTCAAATATCAGTGATTTTGACGTAAAATATGCAACTATCTAGGTTTACGGCAACAGTCATAATTCTCAATTCAACCATTGGATCGGGCTGAACTTTTACGTGGAGTCTCCTCACATGTTTTCCTACCTTAGGTTAAAATTTCAGTCAATCAGAGTTCAGGATGACATCGTAATACGGGTCAACAAAGGCTATACAAATTTTGTTATTTACTTCCTTTTGACTTATGGACTTCCTATTTGGCTACAATTCTTTTCTTACAAGGATGTGGCAGCTTGTTTTGGGAATCTCTTAGTTTTACAAGGATCTTTAATGGACTACAATATAGTTTCCAAGTGTAGCAAGGATTCATAAATGTTTCAGAATCCTTTTCTTACAAGGATTCCTTATTCATCCTACCTACAACAAGGAAAGAAGACTTCAAAATTAATTCTACCTTCAGATCAGATTTCCTAGTCTATTTGGAACTTCTTAAGGGTGACAAATCTGATTCAAGCATATTTAGGATAATAATTTTTGGATTTTTATTATTTACTTCTTAGTCTTTTGGTTATTATTACTTATTTGGGTCAATTGTAAGTGGGCCTCATATAAGTCCACCTAAAGGGGGTCTATTAGGGTTTATTTAGGTCTAGAGTGAGTATAAATAAAGGCATAACCAGACATGTAAGTTAGACAATTCAGATTAATAAAACTTCTTATTTGCCGCACTTTGTGTGTGTGTGTGTGTGTGTTGGTGAGATAATCTCCCTTCCATGGTTTTCTAAAGAACTGAAAACGACTTATCGAAGAACAACTGGCTTTGTGGCATCATCCTTATACTTCTCGTTCACGAATCAATATTCATTGGGTCAGCACCAGCACTATTGGATGACACCAACTAGAATTGGTGTCTTTGCATGTGGGTTGCGTGACTACGTGATCACGAGGTTTGCATCAATAAGACCGATGATGCATCTCATATCGCAGACTTGTTTTTTAGGAAGATTGTATGTTCGCATGGCATTGCTAGGAGTATAGTTTCAGATCGAGATGTTAAGTTCCTTACCTACTTATGGAAGACTTTGTGGGGAAAGTTGAGAACTAAACTCTTATTTTTTACAACTTGTCATCCTTAAATATTTGGGCAAACTGAGGTAGTGAATAAAAATTTATCTCAACTTTTGCGTGCTGTTATTCAAAAAAATCTGAAAAGTTAGGAAGAATGCTTGCCTTTTATTGAGTTTGCTTATAATAGAACTGTGCATTCGACCATTGACTTAATTTAGATGGTGAAAAGAAGACAAAGATGGTGAGACAACTCCATGAGAGAGTTCGAGTGCAAATAGAGAAAATAAATAGGTTGTACGCTTCTAAAGTAAATAAAGCGTATACATATTGTTTTCTAACCTAGTGATTGAGTTTGGGTGCACATGTATAAGGAATGATTCCCTAACCATGGGAAATCGAAGTTATAGCCTCGTGGTGATGGTCCGTTCCAAGTTTTAGATAGGATGACAATGCCTACAAAGTTGATCTTCCAGGTAAGTATAGTGTTGTTAGTGCTCCCTTTAATGTTGCTGATTTTGTTTAACATAAGTTTTGATTTAAGATTGAATCCTTTTGAGGAGAGAATGATGTGGATCAACCCGCAAACAACAAGGACCCATTACACATTCAAAATGGGCCCATCATAAGGTCCAAAGCGAAGACATTGAAAGAACCATTGAATGGACTGATTGTGGAAGTTTCGGCCAAGACTAAACTTGGGGATCCTTTGAAGCATCAAGAGGAGACCTTAATACATTTAATCCATGTGCAAAAGGGGCATAATCCACCTTTATTTGGGCCATAAAGTTTCGATAACAAGGTTGCCAATTTTGTATCAGTCTCGGCTAGTCTTGTTATGTGTTGTTTCCATGTGTTTTGTGGAGTCCTAAATAATATTGGATTTCCTATTATGTGTGGGAACATTGATTATTTTCTTTAAATATTAGGATATATTATTTTTATTTTTATTTTATTTCATTGTCAGGTGAGGAGAAAACACAGTAGAGAAAACAAAGGAATCCAAGTTGACTTAAATACATGGCCGACACAGTCTCCTTGTTGTGAAAGGAGAATAATTTAGCAACTTGCTTGTTTTTCCTAGTATTGGAAGGATACTAAGAGGTAGAAAAAAGGAGCATTAAAGGCAGCATCCTTTTCCTTTCAAAAGAAGGATAAATACAAGGCTAGGATTATAATCCTATTCTAACTTGGCAACCAAAGAGGCGGCAACTTCTCCTTTAGTTTCTAAGATTATTGGGTAGCATTATATGATATAAATAGGTCTTATATTAGACCTACAATGTTTTCTTTTATTCTTCTCTTCTCGTGGTGTGCTTATTTAAAACCTTATCAGCTGCTATGTTCATACAGTGTTGTTGGAGGCAAGTGTTACCAAAGGTTAAACAACATGTCTATGAAACAACCATTATTCATATTAAAGATTCGAGGACAAATCTTCTTGAAGAGAGAGGGAATGAGAATGATACTAATACGGTTCAACCATGGATATCTCATGATGAGCCTTCGGTTTTGTGCTTGGGTTTGATGGGGAGGTTCTTCGGCCAAGATTGTGTTTTTCCTTGGAATTTAGCTTGTGTTACATCTGGCCATGATGGATTTTGGGCATGGGATAGTTTTAGCCAGTCTCAGTTTGTGCATGATGATGGGTTCGGTCCAATCTCTTGGATGGTTCATTCAGCCAAATGAGGCCAGCCCATGTATGGGTTTGATTTGGGCAGCAAAGTAGGCTTGTTGGGAGCTTGTGTCAGGTTTTATCTGGGTTATATTAATGAGTATATATGTATGGGCCACATGGGGTCCAAAGTTGGCTTGGGCTAATTAAGATGTTGAGATCCTTTTCTTACAAGAATCAACAAAATATTCTCCTAAAATTAAAAGGGAAATTTGTTTATTATTGTTCCTATTATTTAGGAGAATATTTAGCAACAAACGAGGAAGTTTCCTAGTCATGCAAGGAAGCAAAAGGGGTTGTTAGATCTAAATCCTAGACTTGGAAGGATTATCTAATGCTAAAAATTTGATTCTCGTAGTCAAGGCAGGAAAGTGATTTTCCATATTCTGAAGGGAAATCCTAGTCCTACAAGGAAAGAAGACTTCAATAATTAAATTTCTATTCAGATTAGATTTCCTAGCATCTAAAGAACTTTAAAAGTTGGCCAAGCAATCCTAGAGTATCTAGGAAGGTGTATCTCGACCAAAAGTTATTTAAGCTAAGGAATTATGATATTTTTTCTTATTTTTCTTTTTATTATATGTGGCATCAACAAGCTACTATCCAGACTTGTTGTTTTCATTATTGTTTCTACGTTTGAGCTTAATTAATACTTTGTTTTCAGCTAGGATCTAAGTTTTGTTTGGATCAGGGTTTGGGCTTACTAGTAAAGGTTTTGGGTCAGGTTTTGTAAGTCTACAGGGGTAGATCCATTAAAGTTAGTTTCTCAAAACTATTTAAACACATGTAACGCCTAAATCAAAAAAACCTTTTCAGTTTAACATGTGAGAGAGATTCTTATATTTTTTGGTTCTTGAACGAATTGAATCTGACTTATCAAAGATTAACTAGCTTAGTGGAGTCATTCGACTTCATTCCAATAATGTTGGTGCCTTAGGACAAGTTTCCATTATGTCACACTTCTATCAGACCTCTTTCGGGATCAAATCTCAATCTTGATTGTGGGTTGCGTGACCACGTGATCATGAGGTTCGCATCAAGAAAGAAAAATGCATTTTTTTTTATCATTCATTTGAACTTCATGTATAGGAGGGTACAAATTTCAATAGTTAGTAGTAACCATGACATGAAATAAAGCAACTATGCTTGCAGTGAACGAGATGGATGCAAAGGATATTATAGCAGAACTATACAGAAACAAAAGGACCCACAACCATAATTATCCTAAAGAGCTAGACATTGTTGTCAAAAACGCGATTTTACAAGTCAACATGTTTCCGACATGCAAAATCAAACCAAGAGATCGAAAACCAGTAAAATCAGACTTGACTAGTGCAAAATTGGTAAAATCAGATTGATTGATTTTACCAGTTTACTAAATTTGTGATATTTCATCAAGTCAGGTTTGAATTTGGCCTTAAAATATCTGCTTACCAGTTTTGCAAGATCAAACATATCTCTCAAACTGTAAATCAAATCAAGCTAAATTGTTACAAGGAAATACTAGACACATGAAACTATATTGTGGTAAATTTTCAAGTTAAATGGAATCGAGAATAAATTATTTCGTGTGCTGTTTGGGACATATATGGAGCTACAAGTGAAATTTTATTGCAATTCAAGTTGGGCTAGAAACTAGACATCTCAAGTTTTCCAACCATATATGGTAGGCTCAGTAATTTATCTAGATGAGAGAGAACAACGCGTTTGAAATCAGGACTGAATTCTGTCAAAAATATAAGAAACTTGGAGATTCAGGCTACATGGAGGAATTTTA